>Ga0302325_10002354_pt1 | contig 46002 bp, 43 predicted proteins | sample Palsa_T0_2_FD_201948 | JGI IMG/M metagenome (GOLD analysis project Ga0302325, IMG submission 201948) | Peat permafrost microbial communities from Stordalen Mire near Abisko, Sweden - Palsa_T0_2 | ecosystem: Environmental > Terrestrial > Soil > Palsa > Peat permafrost | place: Sweden: Abisko...
CCTGCTAGGCGACGTTACCGACCCTGTTCCCACCGGCCCCCAAAATGGGGCGAGAGGACTCATATCTAGGACGTCACAACCGACCCGCGCTTAGCGAGGCGATCCACAGCAGTCTGTCATGCTTCACTTCTCCCCGCTTTTGCAGAGAAGGAATACCCTCACTTCGCGGTCTTGTCCTCGAGCGCCGCCCTTTCAATTAGCTCCTTGCGTTCCTTTCGCGTTGCGAGACGGATTCGTTTGCTCCGGACGGTGTCACCCGTCGACAGGCCAACGTAGCCCTGAAGGCGCCGGTGGAGCGGAATCACTCCGCGTCCGGCGAGCGCAAGGGTTCGAAACACGATGTCCTTTCCCTCCTGATGGGGCACGGTCATAGGAAGCTGCTGCCCCAAGCCCAGACCTGGGTCTAAGGGGAGGAGCCAGCCGGTCCCTTTCAGTTTCGGAAGCCGCAACCATCTGTACCACGGTCGATGTTGAAGTCCGTAGCTGGTGATGGTTACGGGGTCGCCCGTACGGTTCACAATGCTCCAACGAACGATGTCGAGCGGAACACCGTGCGCGAGGCGCTCGACTTCGTTCCAATCCATGATCGGAGCCTGCGGTTTGCCTGGCTGCGCGAGAGCGACAAGGTCCCGTCGATCAAGCGAGACGGTGACGCGCTGTCGTTTGTACTCCCGCCAGGATGCGACCCCCTTCGCAGCGAATAACAGAGTGCTGAGCACACCGCCGTAGATGCCCACCCACTCCGACCATGTCTTAGGCCAGCCCACCGACTCTCTTTCCGATCTCCGTCACGCTCCGGTCGACGCCAATCCTCACCGCTTCCGCTCGCGCTCTAGCGGCGGTAACCCGAGGTTGCGAAGGAACGTGTCGACGTTTTCCGCGTTGAGATACGCGATGTTCTTGCCTGGGAAGTGCCACGCCGTGGTCTCCAGGTCGCAGACCTTGTGTTGGTCGAGGTCGTAGAAATGTGCGCCTGCCCCCGCGACGGGAATCCTCTGGCCGTTGGGAAAAGCGATCCCGATACCATCGCGGACGCTCGAACTCAGGATGACATTCCAGCGCGCGGGAACTCCGGCAAAGCCAATTTCCACAATCATCTGAGGCCCGATGTGCACAGCACCAACGACGTGGCCTCGTTCATGGGGTGTGGTGATGAGGGGCTCTTTGGTCGCCCACCACTGCGGGGCGTGGCACGTCTTTCCCCGTCGGATGAACTTACGAGCGGCATTAAAGGCCCGATCCAGAACCATTTCTGCGCCGAAATGCGCAGCGACATAGTTCATGCCGATTTTCGCAAGTGCCCTTCCGAAGTCGGTCCCTACCAAGCAACTGACCCTCATCCGAACGTGATCGTTGAGTAGTGGGGTTGAGGGGCTTGGCCCACCTGGGAAGTCGTACCCAAGTTGTCGCATGCGTTCCATAACAGGTGCGATGTCCTCGAAACCCTCGATGCGGATTACTCCGACGCCCCCCTTAGGAAGTTTGGCGCGCGTCACCTCCGCCAGAGGGACCTGATCGAGCTCAAACCAGTCGTAAGGGCCTGTCATCGCCGCAGCGATTCCGACTTGCGGCGCAGGTGATGCAACGAGACGACCCTCGTGCATACGGTGATAGAGACGGGCTCCGGCGTAGTCACCTTCCGCCACGAGGAAATGCAGCTTCCCATCCTCGGTGATCACCCAAAACCGACCAGTGAAGATCGTCTGAAAACCGGCCACTGAAGACGGGCTCGGGATGTTGACGAGGTGACGGACAGGATGGTCCGCCCTCGGGATGGCCAACATCTTGAGCGATGAGAAGAGACAGCAGATAGAGGCCCTTGGGCGGCTGGGATGGTCGCTGCGGCGGATTCACCGCGAGGCAGGGGTGCACCGTGGGACGGTGAGCCTGTATCTCCGGTCCGCTGGGATTCCGATACGAGGTCGGGGCGGCGCGAAGCCAAAACCGGCCACTTTGCCGGAGGTGATCACCGACTCGGAGGCAAAACCGGCCACTTTGGCCGCGGTGATCACCGACTCCCCCAGAACGGCCAGCGCGTGCGAGCCGTACCGCGAGCTCATCGAGCGCTGGCTCGACGACGGCCGAGAGGGGATGTCCATATGGCAGGAATTGGTGGACCGCTACGGCTTCCGCGCACGGTACTCATCGGTCCAGCGCTTCGTGCGAGGCCTGCGCGAGGCCCAGCCGCCTGAGGCGCGAGTCGTCATCCAGACGCGGCCGGGTGAGGAATCGCAGGTCGACTACAGCGATGGACCGATGGTGCGCCACCCCGAATTGGGGAAGTACCGGCGAGCGAGGCTCTTCCTCCTGACGCTGGCGCACAGCCGGAAGGCGGTGCGGCTTCTCTCTTGGAAGTCGTCATCAAGAATCTGGGCGCAACTACATGAGCAAGCGTTTCGCCGACTGGGTGGAACCACTGCAACGGTGGTCCTCGACAACCTGCTGGAGGGCGTCCTCAAGCCGGACGTGTATGAGCCGCTCCTCAATCCGCTTTACCGCGACGTCCTCGCGCACTACGGCGTCGTCGCACTGCCGTGCCGCGTCCGAGACCCCGACCGCAAAGGGAAAGTGGAGTCCGGCATCCAGCACACACAGCGCGCCCTGCGGGGCCTGCGCTTCGAGTCGCTCGAGGAGGGGCAGGCCTGGCTCGACCGCTGGGATGAGCGATGGGCGGACACGCGCATCCACGGCACCACCAAACGGCAGGTGGCAGCAATGTTTGCCGAAGAGAAGCCACACCTGCGGCCGCTGCCCGTCGAGCCGTTTCGCTACTACGAGTTTAGCGAACGTACCGTCCACCTAGACGGCTTCGTCGAAGTCCAGGCCGCCTACTACGCGCCACCGCCGGGATGGATTGGCCGCACTCTCCGGGTGCAGTGGGACGACCTCCACGTGAGGCTGCTCGACCCGAAAACGGGTGCGCTCTTACGAGAGCATCTCGTCGCACAACGCGGCCACCACCGGATGCGTCAGGAGGACCAGCCGACGCAGACCCCACCTGGAATCACGGCGCTCCTCGCTCGCGCCCACGGTATCGGCCCCTCGGCCGGAGCAATTGCGGACGCCGTCTACGCAGCCGAACCGATGCGCGGCGTACGACGGGTGCTTGGCCTCTGTCACCTAGCAAAGAGGCACGGCGCGGCGACTGTCGAGCGGGCGGCCAAGGTCGCACTGGACGCGGGCGCCCTGACGTACCGAGCGGTCAAAGCCTGCCTCGCGCACCAACAGGAAACACCCGTCGGGCTGCGCCAGGTCGACCCGCTCATCCGCGAGCTGACCGTCTACCGAGACCTTGTCCTACGCATGACTCAAGGAGAACCCACATGAATGTCGTCGAGATAGACCGGGCGCTGCGCAAGCTGCGCCTGTCCGGTATGGCCGAGGTGCTCGAACTGCGCCTGCAGAATGCCTCGACCGAGCGCCTCTCCCACGTCGACTTCCTGTCTGCCCTCGTAGGGGACGAGCTGCTCCGCCGCCAAGACCGCCTGCTCGCGCGACGGATAAAGCTGGCTGGCTTCCGCGACGGCAACAAGTCCCTGGACAGCTTCGACCTCGACTTCAACAAGAAGATGAATCGACAGCTCGTCTACGAGCTCGCCACGGCGCGCTTCATCGAACGCCGCGAGGACGTCCTCTTCCTCGGTCCGCCTGGCACCGGTAAAAGCCACCTCGCCCAAGCGATTGCCCTCAGCGCTATCCACCAGGGCCACAGCGTCCGCTACCGGGAGGCACACGTGCTGCTCGAAGAGCTCGCGGATGCCACTCTCGAGGGTCGTCGTAAGGAGATGATGGCCGAGCTGTCGGGCGTCCCGCTTCTCGTCATCGATGACTTTGGAATGCGAAAGCTACCGACGACGGCAGCCGAGGATTTGCTGGAACTCGTCCTGCGCCGCTACGAGCGAGCCTCCACGCTGCTCACGTCTAACCGGCCCGTCGATGACTGGGGCAAGCTGCTCGGCGATACCGCCTCCGTCTCTGCGCTCCTCGACCGTCTGCTCCACCACGCCCATGTGCTCCAGTGCGGTCCAAGAAGCTGGCGCACTCACCACGCCGCGAGTTTGCCGAAGGAGTCCGAACCGCAGTAGAGAACCACTCTGTCCCAGCCTGCCCGAAGTGGCCGGTTTTCAGGCGATCTTCACTGGCTGGTTTTGAGGTGATCCCCGAGGGGCAAGGCCTGTCCTGCTCACGCCCCCTCCGGCTCGTCTGGTATCGAAAGAGCCCCGCGAGTGACTGTCCAGCGGAACTGCTCACGAAGGTCATCGAAGCATGGCCGGCAAACCCAGTAATAGTCGTCGGATGAGGCGTAGCCTTCGCCCAACGTCTCAGGCCTTCCGTGCTCCACGAAGGTGGCCCAGCAAAACGAGCAATGGTCGTGGTCCCACTCCGGTCGGGGTTTCCGGTACGCCTTCCAAGTCCACGCAAGCCCCTTTAGGTAGTCGTGCTGGACGGCCAAGCGCCAGTCGCTGGAGTCCGGGCTCATCGAGTCACGCCAGCATCTCCCAGCAGTAGCTGCCGCTCAAGATCGGACCTGGACCGTCCCGCATGCTCGCGTATTCTGCCCCAAAGGGTCGTGTTATGGCCGCTCGACCCTCAGAGGAGGTGCGCCATGAGCCGCAAGACAGCACGCCAAGACGACTTTCCTAGCTTTCGAGACCTCGCATAAGCGGAGGCGAGGGGTATCCCTCTGAAACCCAGGTCGGACGTGGGGACCGTATCGTCCACGGGAGCAAAGAGCTGGTCGAGAAGCTCGGACGGAATGACCGTTGCCCTTGCGGTTCAAGCGAGCGGTTTCAAGCGTTGCTGTCTGCGGGCTGGACGGTTTGACGGTAGCGAGCGCAAGCACTACTTCCGCGACCGTTAAGAGCCAGGAGCCCGCTCCACACCAAGGCTGCTTGGGCGGACACGAATGCTCGCCTGCCCGAACACGGCGAGGCGCCGGGCGCCTTTAGTCCTTTCGCCCATGAGGTTCACAATCGATGCACTCGATACTGAAGAGAGCGGCTTCACTCACCGCTTCCAGGCCACGGTAGAGACGATGGTCCTCGGACGCAACGCGCTCAAGCATTGGGCGCGCACGACGGCAGCGTAGGGTTCCGAGCGCAAAGGCTACGTTGTATCGAATCTCCACGGACGGCTCATCGAGCAGAGCGATGAGAGCGTCGGCGGCGCGCTCGTACATTTCGCCGCCCTTCAAATGACAGACTTGATTCCCGAGGGATTCAATCACCTGTCCTCGAAGGGCTTCCGTTGCCTCGGGGTCATTCAGCACAGCATGCAGCGCTTCGATTGTGGAGTCTGTGCCGGGGCTCAGCTCGCCAAGGAGCCACGCCGCCATCTCGCGAGCCTTGGCTGGTACCTCGCCACGCATCACCTCAGCGACTCGATCCAGAATTGATCGATCTTTAAGAAGGGAGAGCGCCTTTGCTGCCTCCCCGCACTCAGTTTCAAGTGTGAGGCCTCGCAACAGTCGGGCTTTCTCGATCGAATCCATACGGTAGCCTCAAGCGCTGCCGAGCGCGTCCGTCGACGCGCCACAGCCGCCTGAAAACGTCCGACTATAAGCGTCGACACCGGGTATTTTAGTCCCGGTGCCGCGGCGTCGGAGCTTCTCGGTGCCATTTCTACGATGCCACTGAAGCCTGCCCTGACCAACTATGGTAGTTGTTGCGCTTCCGGGGAGGCAGTCTCAAGGGGGGCTCGCGAAGCGATGCTGAACGCTGGCACGCGCCGCTTCCCTTCGAGCAGCACCCTGTTGCTACTCGCGGCCTGCTCGAGCTCCAGCAACTTGGAACTCGGAACCGGCAACGACTGCGTCGCGGGCTGCAACGCCGGATTGAGCTGCATGGAGAATTCGGATTTCCCAGATGGAGCGTGCACTGCCGTATGCGAAGGCGGCGGCTGCCCCTCAAGAACTACCTGTTCACCATCTTTATCAACTGGACAACAGTACTGCTTGCAAGACTGCGCAACCGCTGGTTGCCCAGCCTCGATGCTGTGCACTCCGACATCGGCCGGGAGCGTGTGTCTGCCCGTCTCAGCCGCGAGCGCATCGCCCATCACCTGCGTTGCACCTCAAATCCTTCTGGGCTCGCCCCCTGGGCCCGCCTCGGACCCGGGCTGTCGAAATCCTGTTGTGGAGAGCGCTCTTTCGCCGGCGGACGTGCAGCATCTCGGCATCCACAGCCCCGGCGACCAAGTCTCCTTCAACGTGCCGGCCCGCGCGACGGGATTCTCCATCGTTTCGCAGGCAGTATCGACGAATACGAGCCTCGTCGATTGCCCAGGAGAGGTCATAGCCAACGTGCCGGTGCCCTCACCTCTCCTTACGCCCGGCGATAAGATCTTCTTCGACATCACTGCGAAGGGTCCCCAGGATCCAACCATGGCCTCGTTGGCATCTTTTGTTATTGCCGGCCAACCGCCTTACACCGCCGCGCTCACATTTCCCAACACGACGGCGGGCCTGAACCTCGCGCTCGATGGCGGTCTGCCGGGCGGAGAATGGAAATTCGAGGTCAACGATTTTGCAAATGAGTTGGGATGTTACGTACCTTCGGAACCTAACACCTACGACGTCACGGCTGTGGTGAGTCCCGGCCCGCTTCCACCGACGGGGGAAATTGCTGTGGACCTCTACCTGGTCACCAATGGACTCGACGCGGGAAGCGCAATGAAAGCCGCGGGACTACAGGCGTTCGTTTCCCGATATGCGAGCCTTTTCGCGCAAGCAGGCGTTTGCTTGAGCACAGTAACGCTCCACGACGTTCCGTCCTGGGCGCTCGACAAGTACAGTTCTGTCGACGTGGACTACGACGTTGTGCAAGACCCGTGCAGCGACTTCCGCCAGATGTTTACTCTTGCCGAGGCGGGGCGAAGCATGGCGCTCTTCCTCGTCGACGACATGGTTCTGGCTAATGGGCATACAACGGGGATCATCGGTTTCGATGGCGCCATTCCTGGTAACGCCACCTTCAATGGGACGATAGCCGGCGGCGCCGCGGTGTTGGGCACGGACCTCCTTTCGACCTCCGGTTGCACTGCTGAGTATCAGCCCACCATATGCGGTCCGGACCTCGTAGCCGGCGTCTCGGCACACGAGACGGGCCACTTCCTTGGCTTAGTCCACCCCACCGAGCAAACGGGAAACGTCTTCGACCCGCTAAAGGATACTGCCTCATGCGTCTGTGCGCTGTGTGAGACTGACCCTTCTGCGGCCGCAGCTTGCAGCTACAATCCCGATGGTGGGCAGCCTACGTTCGTCGACAGTTCGGTGTGCAGCAGCGCGACGCAATTGTGCGGTGGCGCGAATCTTCTGATGTTTTGGACCGTCTCCACTAAGGGCGAAATTACAGTCGAACAAGCTGCCGTCATCCGCGCCAACCCACTCATTTCGGCGCCCTAAGGAAAGCCACCGAGAGTTTTCGTGTTGTGCGTCTCAACTCGTTCATATGCCGTAGGTCTCTCACGACACGCCTGACAGCCTACCGCGCTTGGATGAGTGCAAACCGCGAGCTTTCTCCGCTCTTCGGGACGCGACACTGACCCTGGACACCGGGAATTCAGTCCCCGTAGCCCAGTGGCCAAGTCCCCGTAAGTCCAAGAGAAACAGGGACGACTGAGAGCGACTGCATCGCCGGTGTAGCAGGGTCTTGCGAAATATGGCCGTCCGCTCGCAATTGGTTGCGGACTGCGCCAACGTTGACGTGTACGGGGAGTTGACGTACATCCACTTTTTCATGGCTACCGCGGCAAAGAGCAAGCAGAAGAGGGAGTTGAAGAGTCAACGGCTCGAGTTGCGTGTCGCCCCTTCGACGAAGGCCCTCATCCTGCGCGCCATGGCGATCTCCGGCCTGCCCGCGGCCGACCTGGCACTCCAAGGCGCAAAGCAGGTGCTCGACGACCACGAGCGCATGGTGCTCCGCGGAGCCGACCGGGAAGTCTTCCTGGCAGCGGTCCGCAACCCGCCGAAGCCTTCGCCTCGCCTCACTGAGGCCTTCAGGCTCCACGCGGCCAAGGTTACCCATTAGGGCTTCTTGGCGATTCACATCGAGCCGCTCCAGAAGCTGCACGACCGTCGTGCGTTTAGCTGCGGTGAGCCCACCCTGGATGATTGGTTCAGAAACAGGGCGAGTCAGGACACCAAGCGTGACCTGGCCCAGGTCTTTGTTGCCATCGACGACGAACTCGGCCTGGTTGGTTTCTATAGCTTGAGCGCATTCGCGCTCCAGCTAGACGAGCTCCCCGCGGATCTGGCCAACAAGCTTCCCCGATACAGCGCGATTCCCGCGGCGCTCATAGGCCGGCTCGCCCGTGACTTCCGGAGTCGTGGGCAGCGGGTTGGGGATGTACTTCTCGCGGACGCCATTAACAGAGTCCTCGCCGCCCGCAAGACCCTGGGCGTTTACGCCATCGTAGTGGATGCGCTGAACACGATGGCCCAGGAGTTCTACGCCAGCTTCGGCTTCACGGCGTTGCCTACGCGCCCAGACAGACTCTTCCTTCTTACATCAGTCGCCGAGCAAGCTCGTAGGTGAGTCAGCGGCAAGCTCGGCGAGGTTCGGCCCCGAACGAGGGCGCAGGGGCGTACCAACACGAAAACCGCAGCGGCTGAGCCGTGATTAGACCGCCGGTGTAGCGATCGTTCACATGGAGAGCGCTAGGCTCCATTTGAGTTTCGGGAGGGACGCATGCGAACGCAGCCGACGTTTCTCGCTGTTTCGGCATCCGCGCTGCTGCTCGTGCCGTCAGCAAGGGGAGCGAGGCGAACGGCGATTCCAACTCTGTTCCTGCTTGTCGTCGCCCTGGCGACCTCCTCATCCGCCGCCTCAATCTCTGACGCCGACATCCAGAGCCAGCTCGAAAAACACCGCGCCGGTAAAGGCCTGCGCCGTTCGTCCGACCATGAGCACTGGAGTGCCGCGCAGCTGCCCGAGCCCATAGACTTGGTGAGGGCTCTACCGGAGCCGGCAACAGTCCGGTCGGCCACCCTCGCGTTCGAGGATGCGTACTCTCTTTCGAATCTAGCCGCCCGTCAGTTCCTCAGCTTTGCGGTATTGGCTTACGACCAAGACACCTGGCCTCCGGCCCGGGAAGCCGAGGCAGTGGAGGCATGCTTTGCTGCTGCGAAAGCTGCTCCCGATGCTCTGGCGCCGATGGTCGGCCTCGCCAGTCTATTGACGCGCCTAGCAACCACTACAGAGTTCCAGGACCGCGTCTTTCTCGAACTTGACGCTAAGAAAAGTCCGGCCGGATTCGCGGCGAAGCTGCTCCCCGCTCTACCCAATTACTCACACTGGCGACCGTTCCTTGCGTCGTACATCGTGAGTCGTCGGCCCGCGGCACTTTTCGCAACTCTCCAGCTCTTGGGGACCGACAACCCCTACAACGGACTTTTCTTCCAACCGTTTTACCTGGCGGCCGTCCGAGCTCTGAAGCCTCAGGAGCGCTCTACTGACATTGGACGGGCCCTGAGCAGACGGGTAATGCGCGACCTCCTTCAGCAAGGCCAACCGAGCATCGCGCGCGAACTCTTGAACGCAATGTCCGAAACGGAGCAGCTCGAGCTGTTCACACAAGAACGTCCCCCGTATGCGACTGAGGGCACCCTGCCGTCCTTGATTGCCGCAGCGTACTTCGAGGCGGGCGACACGCGTACAGCGCGCAAGTGGCTTGATGCGTCCCCCGATGCAGCCTCCAGCTCCTATGGGCACACGTGGTGCGACCAGTCGGTGACAAAGCGGTTACTCGGGCAGGCGCTAGATGGTCCGAAGGAGAACGCATTCCAGACGCTGGTCGCCGCCCGAACTTGCGGTGCGCCCAGCGAATACCCATGGCCGGCCATCCAGGCACTCGTTCTAGCCAAGGTGTATCCGGAGCATGTTCGCGAGCAATTCGTGTGGCTCCTAGAAAACGGACCGCAGCGACATGACACACTCCTCAACCGCTTTCCATTTACCAGGAGCGCAGCCGCTGAGCTCCAGCGCGGCGACGCACACGCGCGCAAGGCCGCACAGGAATGGCTCGCCGCTCACGCAAGCGCATCGGAAAACGCTCGACCAATCCAACCGAGCGTTGCGGCACGTCAACTGGCGGCACCAGCCCTCAACGCCTTCGAGGAACGCCAGCTTGCAGAGGTCCCGGAACCGGCTTCAAACGCGGGGTGGCGAGTACTGACGGAAGACGCAAGTAAGCTTCCGCCCGGCTTCTGGTTTGTGCGTGGCGAGCAAAAGGAGAATGAGACCGTCGTCCTGGCGCTTTCGCAGCGGGTCGACCCGACTGGCGAAGTCAGCGGAGGCGGGTATTGGCTGCTTCTCTCGGAGGATGGTGGTGCTACCTGGAAGGCGCCGCTCTACACCGGCCTCCGTGCACTTCACCCGTACGAACTCGCCAACAAGTCCGCCCGCCCAATCCTCGATGGCCAGGTCATTCGTCTTGAGGCCAGTAGGCGCGAGCTCGAAGATTCCCTAGTTCTCTTCCCGCCTGTTGTAATCCCCACCGGTCCGGTATCCGCTGGAATCATCCTCGTTTCCTCGCTCGAAGCGCTTCGGCGCGACTCGGACGGCGACGGACTTTCGGACCTTGTCGAGGACAGGCTTCTTCTCGACCCGCTGAATCCCGACAGCGACGGCGATGGCATTCCCGACCAACGTGACTTCGTTCCAAACACGCCGAATCGCACGAGCGTGCCTTCGCGCGAATCCGAACTTGTAGCCGAGGTTCTCTTTCGCCTGACGCAGCCGGGTGGACGGAGGCGTGGCTTCATCACCGGCGCGGGCGACGGGGGCGATGGCATGCCGGAGATGTTCCCCGCACCGGAATCGCTCGACGGCGTCCTTTTCGTTGAAACGACTGCCCCGGTGGGAACGGAACGTGGCTTCCCGGTTCGAATCATCGTGCTAACCCCGGACGAAGTCGCCGCCGCGCGGCGGCGCTTCGGCCTCTTCTTCCCGATGCGCCTGAAGATTTTCTTCAACACGGCAAAGGATGAAGCCTTGATTGATTGGGATGAGGCTTGGCGGGGGGGTGGAGGTCGTGCGAAGTGGGATGGCGGCTGGAAACTCACGCTCGAAGAAGGTTGGGTCACCTGAGTTTCGTTTCGAGCGCCCGGTAAATAAACAGACACGCAGACCAACTTGGCCCGACCAGCGCCGCTTCCGAGTCGGCGGGAATCGCCGGGCCTTACTTCTTCGTGTGACGTCATGGGCGAGCTAGACATCCGGCGGGTCTCGACAGCGCTGAACGGAAGGCGCTCGAACTGGCTCTGCGCCCACTTACAACGTTGCAAGCGGTAGTGCGCTGGGCTTTCTCGCTTCTTCCCCCGAGCGATGTCACGGAAGTAATCGTTCAGGATGAGTTCAGTCATGACGTTGTCCTGTCATGGACGGCTGGGCGCTTCCTGGCGTTCGACACAACCTGACTCGGTGGCATCAATCGGGCCTCCGTGTGGGGCCATCGACCGACAGCGGATGAGTTGCTCGACGCGAGGGTGGCACGAGGCTGGAAACCGTTAGCATCGTCACTGGCGGAGGGTGAGAGAATCCTGGGACATGCGGCGTGCCGGTTTGCTGGCGTCCCATCAGACGGTAAGCCGCACTAGCTGAGTAGGGCGGACGCCGTGGCACCCCACCGACTCGGGGAATTTCAGTCCCCGTAACGCAATGGCCAAGCCGCCGTAGCTCCAAGAGAAAACGCAGTGGCTGAGGCCGACTGCTCGCCGGTGAAACACTCCTTCACACGGACAACCCTGATCTCCTCTTCTGGTGCGGGAGCAACGCATGGGAACGCAGCTGACGTTTTGGGCTGCGAAGCCGGAAACCTCGGCGAGCGCATTCTTCGAGGGCTACCCGATACAAAGACAAGATGCTCTGGCGGTCCAGCGCGTGGGCCCAGCATAGTCTATCGTTGAACGGGTAAGCGTCCCAATCCTGCACGCGTTCTTCGACAAGATAGATTCCGGCTAGAAAAGGCGCTTCAGCCTGACGCTTTCTACCCACCCCGACAAAGAGCGCGCCAAACGTCTCGACCGTGCCGACACCGAATATGAATTGGACCAGCTAAGTCGCACTCACTCCGGAGCCTTGATGGATCCATTCACATCGTTGGGCACCGCTCGCGCCTCCCATTTTTGAACGTCAATACCTTTCACGAGTAGCCACACGGTCAGTGACAGCCCCCCGGGCAACATCAGCAAGAGCAAGCTGCTGGGGGCATATGCCGGCGCGAGGGCTAACAGAAAGTTCCTTGCAACAAACGCGAGTCCGCCGAGCACCAGAAGCACACCGAGAAACCTCGGAAGGTACGTTGATCGAAAGATTAAGTAACCCCTCAGCACCCAGGCCACGCCGTAAAACACCGTGAACATCACGCCGCCATAGGCAAACAACCGGAGCGACAGCAGTGCGAGAGTATTGAGTTGGTCTGGCGCGAAGGTCTTTAAGTAACCAGCTCCTCCCAGGATAAGTGTTGGCGCAAGGTAGAAGAGCTCGGAGACGGCAAAGACCGCGGTGCCGACAAGCCCGAAGAACGCGGCGAGGAGGGCGATGTCCTTACTTACGGGCCTCAGCAGCACGTAGAGGATGAGCGACAACCCAATGTCACATACAGATTCTACGAGGTAGCCACCGAAGCCCATGCGGAAGAGGAACTCAAGGGCTTTGATGTTTTGCGCTGTGGCCGTCGCGTCGGAGGACACTATGAGCTTGGACGGAACGTAGGCCTCACCGAAGCCACCCGCGATGAGCGAGAGCAGAAAAAGGACTCCGGCTATCCTTGCGTACGTCTGTACAGATGCCGCCCGCGTGTGTGCGAGCCGACGATCTCCGCTCGGTGCGGCGGTCATAACGGGAGGCCTCCTGGCGTTGTTGCCCGTCAAATCGTATAGGGTGTTTGGGTAGTAAGTCACAGCAATCGGGTTCGCCGACTGAAACGAAGGCCGGAGCCAAGGTCAGTGCATCGTCACTACACGGCCAACTGCCGGGCACCGTCAGCGGACTCGTCGGCGCAGTGGACGCTCGCCGCAGCTCACCTTGAATGGGCGAACAACTCGAAGGTCCCCCGCTGCACGATTGATTGAGACACCCGAATGGGGATGAGAATCCCGCACGGAGGTGTCGATGTCGAAGCGAAAGAAAGAGGAGAGGGGTCGCTTCACCGCGCGGCGGAAGGCCGAGGCGGTGATGCGGTTACTCAAGGGTGAGGACCTGGACACGGTCTCTCGCGAGCTCGGCACCACCGCTGCGACGCTCTCGGAATGGCGAGATGCCTTTCTTGCGAGTGCCGAGGCCGGGCTGAAGAGCCGCGAGCCGAGCGCAGCCGACGAGGAGAACCTCCGGCTCAGCGCGAAGGTGGGCGAGCTGACGATGGAAGTCGAGCTGCTCCGGGAGAAGGCGGAGAAGCTGGAGGTCAACGCCCCACATTTTCCGTGGAGGAAGTCGAGGCCATGAGCCAGGCCATCTCGCCTTCCGCGAAGCACCCCTATGGCCTGGCGCGCGTGTGTAGGACTTGGCGGGTGAGCCGGGCGACGGTGTACCGACACCGCGTGAAGGACGAGCTGCGGCCGGTGCTCGGTAAGCGCGGGCCCAAGACACTCTGGACGGATGAAGAGCTCCTTGCGCTCGTCCGCGAAGACCTGGCCACCACCGAGTGGGTAGGTGAAGGCCACCGGAAGGTATGGGCGCGGCTGCGGCACCTGAAGGGCGTCAGGACTTCCCTCCGACGAGTCCTCCGCATTGTGCGCGAGGCCAACCTCCTGGCTCCGACACGGGCACGACGCATCCTCGGGCCTCACAATCACGACGGAACCATCATCCCGGAGAAGCCGAACCAGATGTGGGGCACGGATGCGACGGCGGCCTTCACCCAGGAGGACGGACAAGTCACAGTCTTCATCGCAGTCGACCATCGGACCGCGGAGTGCGTGGGCATCCACGCGGCGAAGCCCGGCACTCGCTATGGCCGCCTGTCTCCTGAGGAAATCGGCGCGATGCTGTCGGCCCACTTCGACCCGGACTGCATCGCATTTGCATCAAACAGCGTGGATTTGGCCGGAAAAAGTGGACGGAATGGACGTCGTCGTCGCGCCAACCTCGCGAATTCAATGCCCAGGGGCGGAATCGAACCACCGACACGGGGATTTTCAGTCCCCTGCTCTACCGACTGAGCTACCTGGGCGTAAGGGTTCCTCGCCGCTTTGGAGCATGCTGCTCCGGAGGAGGCAGGGCGGGCAGGGATGCCACGCGGCCTGGGGGCCGTCAAGCGCTGAGAGGCGTCCGGCCCGAGGCTTTCAGTCGCCCTTCGCCGGTGCAGGCTGGATGACCTCGGCGATGGGCACCTCTGGAAACCGTTGCTCGTGGAGCCGGACGTCACGCACGAGGAAGAGCGCCGCAGCGGTGAGGATGCCCGCGTCGTCGAGGTAGCCGATGACGGGGATGAAGTCCGGGATGAGGTCAAACGGCCAGATGAGGTAGGCCACGGCCGCCACGCCCACCAGCTTGCGCCACAGTGGGACCCGGCCATCCCGCACGTAGCGCCACAGCTTGTGCAGGATGCGCGTCTTCTCGAACGCCACGGCCGGTCCTCAGGATTCCTCGCCGGGGTCGCCGCCATTGTCGCCAGTGTCGTCCGGGGGAGCGTCGCCCTCGTCCTGGGCGACGTCGTCCTCCGCGGAGGCTTCGGGCGTCTCGCTCTCACCGTTTCGGTCCTCTCCACCACCGTTGGTGTCCGTCTCCTCGGGCAGCCGGGAAAGGCCAGTCACCTTCTCCCCGGCGCTCTCCAGCGTGATGAGCCGGACGCCTTGCGTGTTTCGGCCGATGACCGAGATGTCTCCAACTTTCATCCGGATGAGCATGCCCCCGGAGGTGACGAGCATGATTTGGTCGCGCTCCCGTACCGGGACCGCGCCCACCACCAGGCCGTTTCGCTCGGTGGTCTTGATATCGATGATGCCCTTGCCACCGCGCCCCTGGACCCGGTACTCGGCCTCCTCGGTGCGCTTGCCGTAGCCCTTCTGGGTCACGGTGAGGACGGCCGTGCCAGGCTCGACCACGTCAGCACCGACCACCTCGTCGTCCTTTTCCAGCGTGATGCCCTTCACGCCGAAGGCCGTGCGGCCCATGGAACGCACTTCCTCCTCCGGGAAGCGGATGGACATGCCCTGGGCCGTGGAGAGGAGGATGTCCTTGCTCCCGTCGGTGATGCGCACTGCCACCAGGCTGTCGCCGTCCTCGATGCCGAGGGCGATGATTCCCGCCGAACGCACGTTGGAGAAAGCAGCGAGGTCGGTCCGCTTGACGATGCCCTTGCGCGTGACGAAGAAGATGTACTGGCTCTCGGGGAAGCCCTTGGTGACCACCACCGAGGCGAGCTTCTCGCCCTCCGCCATGTGCACCAGGTTGACGATGGGCTTGCCGCGCGCGGCGCGTCCCGCCTGCGGAATCTCGTGCACCTTGAGCCAGTACAGCTTGCCCCGCGTGGTGATGGGCAGGATGTAGGCGTGGGTGGAGGCGACGAAGAGGTCGGTGACGAAGTCGTCTTCCTTCGTCGCCGCGCCGGTCTTGCCGCGCCCGCCGCGTCTCTGGGCCCGGTACTCGGTGAGCGGGCTGCGCTTGATGTAGCCGGCGTGGGACACGGTGACCACCATGTCCTCCTCGGCGATGAGGTCCTCGTTGGTGAAGGTGGCGGCGTCGCCGGTAATCTCCGTGCGCCGGTCATCGCCGAATTTCTCGCGGACCTCCTTGAGCTCGGCGCGGATGACGGAGAGGAGCGAGGACTCGTTCTCGAGGATGTCGCGCAGCCGGAGGACGGAGCGCGTCAGCTCCACAAGCTCGGTGAAGAGCTCGTCGCGCTGGATGCCGGTGAGGCGCTGCAGCCGCATCTCGAGAATCTGCTTCGCCTGCTCCTCGCTGAAGCCGGTCCCCTCGTACCGGTGCTCGAGTCCCGGGTAGCGGGGCTCCTCGGCTTTGGCCCGGGCCACCAGCTGCTCCATCTGCAGCATGGCCTGGTCGAGGTCGAGCCGGGGGAGGTCCTTGAAGGTGGGATGCTCGTAGAGCGACGCCGAGAGCACGTGGGTGAGCCCCCAGCGGGCCTCCTCCGGGTCCTTGGAACGGCGGATGATGGTGATGACCAGGTCGATGATGTCCTGCGCGACGAGCAGGCCCTCCACCACGTGCAGGCGCTTCTCGGCGTTCCGCAGCTCGAAGCGGCTCCGCCGCGTGACGACTTCCCGGCGGTGGGAGATGAAGCGCTCCAGCATCTCCTTGAGGTTGAAGGTGCGCGGCTGGCCGCCGTCGATGGCCAGGAGCACCACGCCGAAGGTGGTCTGCAAGGGCGTGAGCGCGAAGAGGTTGTTCAGCACCACGCCGGCGATGGCATCACGCTTGAGCTCGAGCACCAGCCGCATTCCACGCCGGTCCGACTCGTCGCGGATTTGTGAGATGCCGTCCAGCCGCTTGTCGCGCACCAGCTCGGCAATCTTCTCCACCAGGCGGGCCTTGTTCACCTGGTAGGGAATCTCGCTGACGATGATGCTCTCCCGGTCGGAGTCGCGGGTCTCGAACTCGGTCCTGGCTCGAAGCGTGAGCTGGCCCCGGCCGGTCTCGTAGGCGCGCTGGATGCCTTCCCGGCCGAGGATGAATCCGGCGGTGGGAAAGTCCGGCCCAGGGATGAAGCGCATCAAGTCGGCCACGGTGGCCTTGGGCTCGTCGATGAGGTGCAGCGTGCCGTCGATGACTTCCCGCATGTTGTGGGGCGGGACGTTGGTCGTCATTCCGACCGCGATGCCCGAGCTCCCATTCACCAGGAGGTTGGGAAACCGGGTGGGCAGCACCAGCGGCTCGGTGGTGGCGTCGTCGAAATTCGGTCCAAAGTCGACGGTCTCCTTGTCGATGTCGGCCAGCATCGACTCGGCGAGCTCCGTCATCCGGCACTCGGTGTAGCGGTAGGCGGCCGCCGAGTCCCCGTCGATGCTTCCGAAGTTTCCCTGCCCGTCGACGAGCAGGTAACGCATGTTCCACGGCTGGGCGAGCCGCACCAGGGCGTCGTAAACCGACGCATCGCCGTGGGGGTGGTACTTCTTGAGGACCTCGCCCACCACGCCCGCGCACTTGCTGTACTTGCGGTTGTGAAGCAGCCCCTCGTCCTGCATCGCGTAGAGGATGCGGCGGTGGACGGGCTTCAGTCCGTCGCGCACGTCCGGGAGCGCGCGACCGACGATGACCGACATGGAGTAGTCGAGGTAGCTGCGCCGCATCTCATCTTCGATGTTGATGGGGACGAGGTCGCCAGCGCCTCCGGGGGGCGCAGGAGGAGCGGGCGGGGTGGGAATGTCGTCGGCCATGGGTGCGGGGACTGGGGTGGGGCGCGGCCCGTCGGCGAGGGTTGGAGACTGGGCCTCCTACACCTCGTAACTGCCCGGAACCCTTCAGTCAATCCGTCCGGAGACGGGAATTACGCACGCTCTAATTGCCTACCGTGTCGTCAAAAATTTACCGCATCATTTCAACGCAAATGCCGACTTCCGCGCTAGGGCGTGACGCGCTGGCCGAAGGGCCACAAGGCGACGAGCGCGAACTTCAGGTGCTGGTACGCGAACGGGATGCCGATGAGGCTGACGGCCAACGGCACCGCCAGCGCGAGGTGGCTGAGCGCAATCCACACGCCGGCGAAGAGGAGCCACAGCACGTTGGCGAGGGTGTGCATGACGCTGCCGCCGGCGGGCAGAACGTCCTTTCCAAACGGGAAGGCGCCGAGGCCCGCCAGCTTGAAGCACTGAAGCCCGAAGGGAATGCCGATGATGGTGATGCACAACACGGCCCCGGCGACGAGGTACTCGAGGGCGATGAGAAAGCCGCCGCCGAAGATGAACCACAGCACGTTGAGGATGAGTGTCATCTCTTGTGTCTCACGTACGCCGAGGGCGGCGATTGCCAACCCTGGTAGCGGCCCCCGGGCTTCAAGGCTTGGCGTCCGACGCCTCCGCCGGGGCGCCCGTCAGGCGACGAAGCAACTCGGCCGCCTCGCGGCCCACCTCGCCGTGCGGGTCGAGCTGGAGCGCGCGCTCGAGTGACTCCTTGGCCTCGGCCTTGCTCCCCTTCAGCCGCAGCGCAGCGCCAAGGTGGAGGTGGGCCCGCGGGTTGTCGCGCTCCATGCGCAGCGCCTTGCGAAAGGCCTCGATGGCGCGGTCCACCTCGCCGGCGATGAGCTCGTCCTTGCCCGCCTGGACGTAGCGGCCGGAGTCGTTGACGAGCTCCACCGACAGCACGCTCTTTCCGGCCACGTTGACGAGGAGGGTGCGGAGGATGCCCGTCCAGTAGAAGGTGAGGCCTTCGGCGGCGATGACGGCCGCCAGCGGGAGGTCCGGCAAAAGCTGCTTGCCTCGAAATTTGAAGCGGACGCGCGTGTAGCGCCCCTTGTTGGCCAGGGCCCCGAGCTCGGTCCGCAGCTTGTGCAGCACCTCCTCGATGCGCCCGGGCTCGACGTCGACGGTGCGCGCGCGGGCGTCCTTCGCTCCGGCCGCCTTCTTGGGCTTGGCCGGCCGCCGCGCCGACGGACGCTTCGGAGAAGGACGTGCGCCTGCGCGCCGGCCTTTGGGCTTCTTCATGTCACGAGCCACGGAGTCGCTCCTGGGGCTGGAGTTCGCGAATCCCCTTGGGGTCCACGGTGAGGAAGAAGAGCGGCTTTTCCGCCTCGCGCCGCTCGTTGAAAGTCGTCGTTCCGGTGGCGCCCTCGAAGCCCTTCACCGCCGCCAGCGAGGCCCGCACCGCCTCCCGGCTGATGGGCGTCGTCGTCTGCGACTCGAGCACCTGACGCAGGATGCGCGCCGAGTCGTAAGCCACCGCGTCCAGGAGCAGCGGCGTGGCGTCGGGGTAGGCCTCGGTGTAGGCGTGCACGAAGCGCCGCGTCGCCTCGCGGCTGCTCTCGGCGTAGAAGCCGTCGACGAAGACGCTGCACAGGACAAACTTCCCGCCGCGCTCAATCAACCGCGGGACGCCCTCGGCATTCTTGGGCGAATTCCAGCCCTGCCCGCCGAGGAGGGTGACGAAGTGGATGTCCGTCTTCCCGGTTGTCTTCTTCAGCTTCTCAATCTCCTTGGCGTCGCAGGTGTTGGTGATGATGTCCTCCACCGCCAGCGCCGGAGCGATGAGGCCCACCCTCGACCACTCGTCGGGGATGAAGAGCGCGTCGAAGTCGACAATCGGCTCGAGGTCCTTCCTGGCCTTCTCCAGCGCCTTGCGGCGCCGGAAGGCGTCCTTGGCATCCTTGGTGGCGGCCTTGGCGTCCTCCAGGTAGTCGGTCCGGTCCTCGAGGTAGTACCGGCCCACCAGCTTCTTCGCCTCGGAGGTGAAGGTGGTCTGGTCATTGGCATAGGACTCGGCGCCGCGCACCGCCGCGCCGTGCGCTGCCACCTGGTCCCAGAAGTCATTCGTCATCTCCACGCCGTAGGGCGTGTTCGGGTACAGCACCGCGAAGCTCTTGTAGCCCATGACGTCGATGGCCCAGGCCGCGAGCGCCCGCCCCTCGGCGGAATAGGTGAGCATGTTGCGGAAGACGAAGGGGCCGATGTCGGTGACGTCCTCGTTGCGCGTCAGGGTGAGCAGCGGGAGCCCCAGGTCCTGGGCCACCACCGCCGCCCGCCGGCTGTCGTCCCCGAACAACGGGCCGATGGCGGCCGCCGCCCCGTCCTCGAAGACGAGCTCCTCCACCGCAGCCGCGGCCCGGGCTGGGTCGCCTTGGGTGTCCTTCACCAGAAGCTCGACGTCGCTTCCCTTGAGCGCGAGCTTGATGCCCCGCATCACCGCTTCCCCGAGACGCTGGTACTTGCCGGTGAGCGGGACGAGCACCCCCAGCGTCCGGCCCCGCACCAACCCCACGCGGTCCACCCGGGCCAGCATGGCTTGTGCCTGCTGCGCATAGGGACTGCCGGGCGCCTTCTGCAAGAGGGCCTCAAGTGTCGGCTTCAGGCGTGCGTCGCGGATGTGGGCGTAGACGCGCGCCAGCTTGAAGGTGAGCATCGGCCAGGCCGGGTGGGAGGGGGAGAGGTCGTCCTGGACGCGGGCCACCTCTTCCAGGGTGACCGAGACGTCGATGAGGGACGCCACCTCGTCCAACGCTGCCTGGCGCTCCTCGGGCGTCGCGGCCGACTCCGCCCGCTCCAGCGCAAGCTTGAGCGCCTGGTTGGCCAGTCGCGCGCCCTCCGCGGAGCGCCGAAGCGCGTCATCCAGCTCCGCGCGCTGCTCCACCGGCACCCTCTCCCTTAAGGGCAAGAGCGTCTGGTAGGCGTCGCGGTAGGCCTTCAGCTGAAGCGCGCTCTCGCCGAGCTTCAACCGCGCATCCACCGCCTTGTCGAAGAGCGGATTCTCGAAGAGCAGCTCGTTGAGCTGCTTGCGCGCGACGGCGTACTCCCCCATGTCGTAGGCGATGACGGCCGCCCGGTAGAGCGCTTCCTCCCCGGCCACGGTGGAGGGGTAGGCCTTGCGCACGCTGAGGTAAATCTCCACCTGCTTGGGCTTCGGCTGTCCGGCGGCCGCGACGTCTGCCGCCTTGAGGGCGTCCGCAGCGCGGGTGTCCGGCCGCGGTTCCACCTCGGGCTTGCGGCCCATGGGAGGCACGTTGGGGTTTTCCGGCAGCCGGGTGGTGGCGCAGCCGAGGACGAGCAGGCAGAGGAGGCCCGACGGGCCGAGCAGCCTCACCGAGGGTGGACGACACATGAGGGGGTGCATAGCAGAAGCTCCCGGGGAGCCCCCATGCTCAACGCGTGGGGGACAGGGTTGCTTGCATGCCGGGCGCCAGCGGCCCCGTGCTTCGGTGCCGGGCCCCCCTTTTCAGGGGACCGCCCGCCTCTCCGACGCCTCAGCCGAAGAGCTCGCGGACCTTCTCGAGGAAGCTCTTCACCTGCGGCTGGGTGCGCTCGCCCGCGAGCTCGGCGAAGCGCTCCAGGAGCTCCCGTTGCTCGGAGGAGAGGTCAGCCGGCGTCTCCACCACCACCCGCACGTGCTGGTCGCCGCGGCCGCCTCCGTGGAGGTGGGCGATGCCCTTGCCCTTGAGGCGGAACACCTTTCCGGATTGCGTCCCGGAAGGGATTCGCATCTTCACCTTTCCCTCCAGGGTGGGGACCTCGATGTGCACGCCGAGCGCGGCCTGGGCGAAGGAGATGGGCACCTCGCACAGCACCTCGGCGTCCTCGCGGACGAAAATCGGATGCTCCTTCACGTGCGCCACCACGTAGAGGTCCCCCGGGGGGCCGCCCAGCTCGCCTGGCTCGCCCTCACCCACCAGGCGAATGCGCGTCCCGCTGTCGACGCCGGCGGGGATTTTCACCGAGAGCGTCGTCTCGGACTCGTAGCGCCCCGAGCCGCGGCACTTCGCGCACGGGGCCGTCGCCACCTGGCCGGCGCCGCCGCACGTCCCGCACGGCCGGCTCACCGAGAAGAAGCCCTGCGTGTGCCGCAGCTCGCCGGCGCCACCGCACGTCGGGCACTGGCGGACTTCCTTGTCCTTGCTGCCGGTGCCGTCGCACACCTCGCAGCGCTTGGGGCGCGGAATTTTCACCGAGACTTCCGTGCCGAAGGCCGCCTCCTCGAAGGACATCTCGAGGTTGTAGCGGAGGTCGGACCCGCGCGAGCGACCGCCGCGACGCGAACGACCGCCAAAAATATCACCGAAAATCTCGGACAGGACGTCGTTGATGCCGGAGCTGTTGAAGCCACCGAAATCGAAAGGCACGGCGGCGTGCCCGAACCTGTCGTAGCGGCTGCGCTTCTCCGGGTCGGAAAGTACCTCGTACGCCTCGGAGGCTTCCTTGAAGCGCTCCTCGGCGACCTTATCCCCGGGATTCCGGTCCGGGTGGTACTGCATGGCCAGCTTCCGGTACGCGGACTTGAGGTCCTGCGAAGTCGCTTGCCGTGCAACGCACAACACTTCGTAGTAGTCGCGCTTCCGGGCTGCTGCGGCGGGCAATCTCTGGGCTCCTGACGAGTGCAGATGACTATAACGCGCGATTCAGGGCTGGCCACCCCGCTTCGGCGGCTGTGGGGACTGCTCCGTCCCTACCGAGTGCGCGTGGCGTTGGCCCTCGTCGCGGCCGCCATCTGCGCCGCCGCGGCTGCCACCTACGCCTGGCTGGTGGGCCCGCTTCTCAAGGGCGTGCTCCTCGGCGGAGCTGTGCAGCTCGGGCCCGTGCAACTGCAGACGGCCGTCTGGCGGTGGGTGCTTCCCAGCGCGGTGATGGCCGCGGCGCTGGTGAAAGCCAGCGCGCAATTCCTCCAGACGGGATGGATGCAGTCCGTGGGGCAGCGGGTGCTGGCGGCCTTCCGCGCCGAGGTGTTTGCCCACCTGGTCTGGGTGCCGGCCCGCACGCTGGAGGACCGTTCCTCGGGTGACGTCGTGGCCCGCCTCACCGCGGACGTCGCGCAGCTGGAATTCGCCGTCACGCAGGGCCTCACCTCCTACGTGCGCGAGGGCCTGCAGCTTCTCGCCCTCCTCCTTCTCTGCGCCTTCCTCGACTGGCGTCTCTTCCTCCTCTCCTTCGTCGTGCTTCCCATCACCCTTCTGCCGGTGCTTCGGTTTGCCCGCGCCGTCAAGCGCGCCGCGCGGACGACGCAGGGAAGCCTCGGCCGCCTCACCGCGCTGGTGGGCGAGCAGCTTCACGGGCTGCCCGTGCTTCAGGCCTACGGCGCCGAGGGACGGGCCAGGGAACGCTTCGACGTCGAGCAAGCACTCTACCTCCGCGAGATGGACCGCTCGCTCCTGCTGCGCGGCGCCGCCAGCCCGACGGTGGAGGTGCTGGGCGTCACCGGCCTGGCGCTGGTCCTGGCCGTCGGCGCTAGGGCCGTTGCCCGTGAGCCCGCGCTGGCCGCGCACCTCTTGAGTTACGTCGGTGCGGTGATGCTCATGTACGGGCCTCTCAAGAGTCTCTCCGGCACCTTCGCCCAGGTGCTTTTGGGCCTCGGTGCCGCCGAGCGACTCCTGGAGCTCGAGGCCCTTCCGAAGGGACAGGACACGGGCCTTCCGGTGAAACCACTGGCCCACTCCGTGCGCTTCCAGTCCGTCCGGGTGCGCTACGCGGCGGACCGGGACGAGGCCCTGACAGGCCTCACGCTGCAGGTGCCGGCCGGGAAGACGGCAGCGCTGGTGGGAGCCTCCGGCGCGGGAAAGTCGACGGCCTTCGCCGCCCTCTTGGGCTTCATCGAGCCCACCTCCGGTACCATCTTCTGGGACGAGGAGGACGTCCGGACGCTGCGGCCCTCGGCCCTCCGGGCCCAGCTGGCCTGGGTGTCCCAGGAGCCAGTCCTCTTCTCCGGCTCGGTGCGCGATGCGGTGCTCCTCGGGCGCCCGGAGGCCAGCGACGCCGAGGTGTGGGAGGCGCTCCGGCTGGCGCACGCCGAGGGTTTCGTCCGCAGCTTCCCCCGCGGCCTTTTCGAGGAGGTGGGCGAGCGCGGAGCGCGGCTCTCCGGCGGACAAAGGCAGCGGCTGGCCATTGCCCGAGCCTTCTTGCGCCAGCCCTCGCTGTTGCTTCTCGACGAGCCGAGCAGCTCCCTCGACGCCGCCTCGGAGGCCGAGGTGCGCGAGGGACTGCGCGACTTGATGGCGGGACGCACGACGCTCGTCATCGCCCACCGCCTCTCCACCGTGCGCCACGCCGACGTGCTGTACGTCCTCGAGGGCGGGCAGGTGGTGGAGCAGGGCACGCATGCGGAGCTCGTGGCCAAGGGCGGCGTGTACGCGCGGCTTCTCACCCAGGGCGGCGCCCTCCTGGAGGAGGGGGCCGAAGCCGTGCCCTCCTAAGAGAGGCTGGCCATCGAGAGCGGGCCCGGCGTTTTTCGCGCTCGACGGCCTCGGCCCGGGGAGGCGATGCTCGGCACCGGGGGCACCGGCCAAGCATCCGCTGCTTTGGGGCCGTGGCTGCCTCACCAAGACATGGCCGAGCGCCACGCTTCCTTTGACCGCCGCTTCGAAGGCGCCTCCGTCCTGGCCGGACTCCTGGAGCTGGCCGGGTGCGAGCAGAGCCCGGACGAGGTGCTCGCGCAGTTTCGGCAGGCCCGGGCGCAAGGCCTGGCCGCGGGCGACGTCATCCCCACCCTCTTCGCGGAGGAGCCCCGTTTCCAGGACGCCTCACAGGCCCGCCGTCTCTTCCAAAACCTCCTCGGCCTGTGGGACCTGAGCGGCGGCCCCTTCAACCTGTCCAGCCCTGGCCCGCGCCCGAGCCCGAGGAAGCCGAGGCTGCCGCCTCCGCCCGAGCCGCTCGGAGAAGCCCCACCCACCCCCGAGTGGGTGGCGGCGGCCTGGGCCTACATGGATGAGGACGCCCGCGCCCGGCAGCGCTTGCTGCATTCCTTCGAGAATCGCCAGGACGCCCTGGTGAGCTTCCTTGACGAGGAGCCCCTATCCGATGAAGGGTATGGGGTCCTGCGGCATCTGGCCTTCGAGCTTCATGCGATGCTCGAGCTGGGGTGCGGGATGGCGCCGGACCGGGTCGACCCCGCGGCGCTGATGGGAAGCCCCGGCGGCGACGGGGGCCCGTCCGCGTTGCTTTCCTACGCGGACGAAGCGCTCTTCGAGGCCGAGCAGGATGAGGAAGCGCCCGTACCGGCTGCGGAACGTGCCGCGCTGCGGGAGTGGGTGAAAAAGCTCGTCGCCGCCCTCTGGGCAGCACGACGCACGTGAAGGTGGTGCAAGACATGCCCAAGGACGACGACCAGGGCGGCGGATTCAGCGGAAAACGCAACAAGAGCTGGCGCGAAATCGACGCCCAGCGCGGGAAGAGCAAGTACCACTCGCGCCAGGACGACCCGGCCCAGCAGCGCATCGAGCGCAGCGCGAGCTACAGCCGCTACAAGATTGCGGCCGACGCCCTCTTCAAGGGCGGCGAGCTGCCCGAGGGGCTGGCCAAGACGTTTGACCCGGAGGGAAAGCGCAAGGCGCAGCGGGAAGCCATGCTGCAGCTGCGCGAGATGGACCGGAAGGCCTGGGTGCAGGGCGTGCTCGACTACCTGGAGAAGTACCCGGAGCTGCCCGAGGACCCCTACTTCCTCGATTCGCTCCTCGACCACCCGAAGGAGCGCGTGGTGGGCAAGGCGCTGGCGTGCCTGGAGGCCCTCAACGAGGAGGGCAAGCTGAAGACGAAGCTGCCAAAAAGCCTCGACGAGCGGCTCAAGTCCATTGAATTGACGAGCATGGGCCCCGAGCTCCAGAGCCGTGCCAAGACGCTGAGGGGACAGCTCCGGCCCTGAGGGCCTAACCTCCCCGTCCGTGGCACAGGTCGACATCCCGGCCCCCCACGGCCGCCTGGAGGGCCTCCTCTGGACGCAGGACGCTCCGCGCGGCGCGGCGCTGGTGTGCCACCCGCACCCGCTGGCCGGCGGCAACCTCCACAACACCGTCACCTACCGCGTGGCGGCCGCCTTCCGGACAGCGCGCTGCAGCGTGCTGCGCTTCAACTTCCGCGGGGTGGGCGCCTCCACCGGCGCCTACGACAGCGGCCCGGGCGAGCTCGAGGATGCGCGTACCGCGCTGGACTGGCTCGAGACGCAGGTGCCCGGGGTGCCACTGGCCGTGGCCGGCTTCAGCTTCGGCGCGCGCACGGCGCTCGAGCTGGCGGCCGTCGAGCCCCGCGTGGCCCGGGTGCTGGCGGTGGGGATGGCCACCCGCCTCTTCGAGCTCTCGGTGGCCGAGTCGCTGCACCAGCCGGTGGCAGTCATCCAGTCCCTACGGGATGAGTTTGCCTCCATCGAGGACGTCCGCGCCCTGGTGGCGCGCATCCCCCACGCGCGCCTCTTCGAGCTGCCGGACGCCGACCACCTCCTCACCGGGAAGGAGCGCGAATTCGACGCCGTTTGCGCCACGGCGGTGCATTGGCTCCTCGAGACGTCGTGAGGCCAGCGGTGCGTGAGGCCCGTCCGGAGGACGCCCCAAAGCTGCATGCGCTGAGGCTCGAGGCGGGGTGGGACGCCGAGGCCATCCCCGCCTGGTACGAGGCCATGGGGCGCGGGGAACGCGGGATGTGGGTGGCGGAGCTCGAGGGACGCATGGTGGCCATGGTGGCCGTGGACTACGTCGACGGTGACGAGGACGTCGCCGACGGGAAAACCACCGCCGCCGTCACCAGCCTCGCGGTGACGGCCGCCGCCGCCCGCCGTGGCCTCGGCCGCTGGCTGACGCTCTTCGCCGAGGAGCAAGCGAGGGCCCGCGGAGTGCGCACGCTCACCCTCAACACCCGGCCCACCAATGTGGCCGCCCTCGCGCTCTACCAGGGCCTCGGGTACCGGCCCTTCAAGCACGCGGTACGCTCCTGGGGCGAGGCCGTCTTCTTGCGCAAGAGACTCGAGGGCGCGCCATGAGAGCCATGGTGCTGGAGCGGGTGGGCGGTCCCCTGGTGGCGCGCGACCTGGCCGTGCCCTCCCACAGCGCCGAGCAGGTGTTGCTCGAGGTGAGCGCGTGCGGCGTGTGCCGGACCGACCTCCACCTCCTCGACGGAGAGCTGCCGAACCCGAAGCTTCCCCTGGTGCTGGGCCACCAGGTGGTGGGCCGCGTCCTGGCCAAGGGCGACGCCGTGCAGCACCTCGACGTCGGGCAGCGGGTGGGCGTCCCGTGGCTCGGTTGGACGGACGGCACCTGCAGCTACTGCCTCTCCGGGCGCGAGAACCTCTGTCCCAACGCCCGCTTCACCGGCTACCAGCTGGATGGCGGCTACGCCGAGCGCACCGTGGCCGACGCCCGGTACTGCTTCCCCCTTCCGGAGTCTGTGGACGACGTCCACGCTGCGCCACTCCTCTGCGCCGGCCTCATCGGCTTCCGCGCCCTCCGCCTGGCCGGCAGCGGCCTGAAGCTTGGCCTGTACGGCTTCGGTGCCTCCGCCCACCTCGTCGCCCAGGTGGCTCGTCACCAGGGCCGGCGCGTCTTCGCCTTCACCCGCGACGGGGACGTGGCGGACCAGGACTTCGCGCGGGCCCAGGGCGTGGAATGGGCCGGCGGCTCGAACGAGCGGCCTCCCGAGCCGCTGGATGCGGCCATCCTCTTTGCGCCGGTGGGAAGTCTCGTGGTGCGGGCGCTGGAGGCGGTGGGCCCGGGCGGCAAGGTGGTGTGCGCCGGAATCCACATGAGTGACATCCCCGGCTTCCCCTACAGCCTTTTGTGGGAGGAGCGCCTCGTGCGCAGCGTGGCCAACCTCACGCGGGAGGACGGAACGCAGTTTCTCCAACTCGTCCCCCGCGTGCCGGTGAAGCCGGAGGTGACGGTGTTTCCCCTCGCCCAGGCCAACGAGGCGCTCGAGGCCCTGCGGCAGGGGAAATTCCGCGGGGCGGCCGTCCTCTCCGTTGCCGGCTGAGGCCCTTTCGTCTCCACCCAAACCGCTCTGGCTACTTCCCGACGGCTGGCCCGGCCACGCGGACGCGAAGCCCGTCGGTGGCGAAGGTGACGGGGCCGGCGTACGAGGCGCGCACGCTGGCCAGGGCCTCCGCCTCCTTCACCTCGACGGCCGGTGGAAGGTGGGTGAGCAAGAGCGCTTTGACGGCGGCCTTGGCCGCGGTTTCTCCGAGAAGCTTCGGCGGGCTGTGCAGCTGGTAGAGGCCTTCCGGCGACTCCGGCGGGTCAAGCACCGCGCAGCTCACCACGAGGAGGTCAGCCCCCTGGGCCAGCTGTGCCAGGGAGGCCAGGCCCGAGGGGTCGATGTCTCCAGCATAGACGAGCGAGCGTCCGCCCAGCTCGATGCGGAAGGCCACCGCCGGTGCATCCCCGTGGTGGATGGCCTGGCCTGTGACGCGGATGCCTCCGGGAAGCGTCACCGTGCGGGGCGCGGCGCCGAGGGTGGCCGGGACGTTCTCGCCGGACACCCGCATCTCGGCGCCGAAGTGCCGCAGGTACCGGTACACGCCCCCGGGGCCGAAGAGGCCGTCGACGAAGGCCTCGGTGGAGGGGAAGTGGGCGTTGCCCGTCGGCCCCAGCACTCGCATGCGCACGAGTCCCGTCCCGTCGAGCGCGCGCGTCTTGACGAAGCCGGGTAGCTCCGCGGAGTGGTCCGCGTGCAGATGGGTGAGCAGCACCGTGTCCAACCAAGAGAGGTCCTCGCCGGACTCCCCGGCTCGGACGAAGGTGCCCGGACCCGCGTCCAGGAGGAGACGGGCCTTCCCGTCGACGAGGACGAGGTTTCCCACCGAGGCGCGCCGCGAGACTCTCGGTCCACCGGAGCCGAGGACAAGCACCGTCACTTCCGGGAGACGCTCGTCGCCGTGCGCGGACGAGGCGAGCACGACGGCGAGCACCACGGCAGCGGACGTGCGCACGAGGGAGGACCTCCGGCGAAGGTTCCTCGTGAAAGGCTCGCACTCCGGGCGCCGGGAGAGAAGGCCCCCGTGCACACGATGACTGGCGTCTGTCGCTCAGACGGCTAGGTCACGGACAGGAGGCCAGGGCTTCAGTGGCCCATTCCGCCTCGAGGTGGAGGGGGCGGCGAATCGCTGGGCGGCGTAACGGTACTGGCCGCGGAGCCGGAGGCCGAATCCGTCGTCGCGCACCCCGCGAGCGTGCCCATGAGGACAGCACCGACGAGCACGATGCTACCGAGTCTCTTGAGAAGCATGGTTTCCCTCTCCCGTTTCGAAAGTACGCAGGAGAAGGAATGGAGCACCCGCCGCGCTTGTGGGGCCACCTCCGCGCAGCCAACGACGGACGGCTTGCAGCCAGAGGCCACGCGGTAGCGATAGCCTTTCACCGCACCCCTTGGGACGAAGAATGAGAATGCGCGCCGAGTGCCGAGGACGCGAAAGCTTTCGCCGGTTTCAGAAGGGCCACCACCCCCCCCTTCGAAGCGAGCGCCAGAATGCGTCTCCATAGTGTCGGGCCAGCACGCCTCCCACAAGCGCTCCCGACACTGCGGAGGTAGCCAGGGCGACGCCCGAGAAAACGCCACTCTCGAAGACAGCCGCTCCTGCGACGAATGCGCCGAAGAGGGCCCCGCACAGGAAGCGAATTCTCAACTCGAGCGCGTCGGGGCGAATCCCATCATTGCCAAGCGCCATCGCTTCTCCAGAAAAAGCGTCTTCCGGACTTCGGTAAAGGCCCCATCCTCGATGGTTGGCGGAAAGTACAGATTGGCTGCAAGCGACGGGCTGAGGAGCCCACCTTCGCGCTGCAGCGCAGAAGGGAATGCGTTAAGCGTCGGCCCATGGACGTGGACAACCGAGACGAGCTTGGGCTTCTCGCCTGGCAGTGGTCCATCTACCCCCTTGGCCACCGCACCCACGCCAACCTGGCCCTGCATCTCGCCACCAACCCGCTCTTCCTTCTGGGGACTGTCCTCGTCCTTCTCTCGCCCTTCCTTGCCTGGCAGCTTGCCCCGGTGGGCTTGGCTGGAATGCTGGTGGCCGTCGTGGCCCAGCGGGGCGGCCACAAGACTGAGGCGTCGGCGCCGAAACCCTTTCGGAGCTTCTTCGATTTCCTGGCGCGCTTCTTCGTCGAGCAGTGGGTGACCTTCCCCCGCTACGTCTTGAGCGGCGGCTTTGCCCAGGCCTGGCGCGCTGCCTAGGGCGGCCCGCCCTTCCTCTCCGGCGCAGCTGCGAGCGCCCTCCAAGTTGCTTTCAGCTTCAGCCCGGGAAAAGGGCCCACGCCAGGAGGGCACCCCCGGCCATCACCCATCCGTGCACCGCGCGCGAATAGGCGCGCCTCTGGAGCGAGACGTTGAAGTCGGGCGCGAGCACACGGAGCCCGCCCGAGAGGAGCAGCAGCGTCCCGAGGGACAGGAAATACCACCCGCGCCACAGGAAGCAGGGAAGCGCAAGCAGGAGGAGGAGGGCGCCCACCAGGCGCACATTCCTCGGCTTCTCGAAGAGGCGCTGGGTGAGGTCGCCTCTTGCGATGTGCCACACCCCGCACAAGAGGAGGCCCAAGCAGAAGAGAAGGACGAATGCGGCGCGAATGGGTTTGGGCCCTTCTTCGAGAGACAACAGCGTGACACGGTTTTCTCGACCGCCGCACCTCAGCTAAACCGGCCTTCCCCCTCCTTCGAGGGGGCGAGGGAGGAAACGGTGGCTGCCTACGTCATCATCACCAAGCTTCGCACCCGAAACCCGGCCGAGCTCGAGCTGTATGCGAAGGAGCGGCCGACATTTCTGCGCGGCCACTCAGTGACTTTCCTGGCCCGCTTCGGGCGCTGTGAAGTCGTCGAGGGCGGAGGCGTCGAGGGCGTCGCCATCCTCGAGTTTCCCACCTTCGCCGAGGCCCAGGCCTGGTACGCGAGCCCTGCCTACCAGGCGGCCAGCCAGCATCGCTTCAAGGGCGGGGACTACAGCGCCGTCATCGTCGAGGGCGTCGCGCCAGAGCCGACGAAGTAGGGCCCCGGCCCCCCAGGAAGGCGAGACGTCAGCGGTCGACGACGAAACCGCACACCGAGTCGACACTCAGCGTCACCTTCTCCAGCGCTCGCTCCAGCGTCGTGGCATAGGCGCGTTCCAGCCCGAGCTGGGCCGTCACCGCCGCGTCGGGCAGGCCCTGGTGGTGGAGGGCTCGGGCCAGCCGCTCGAGCGTGAGGTCCCGCTCGGCCACCAGCTCCTCCCGCGCCCGGGCCCGCAGTGTGGCCAGCTGGTCTTCCGCCGCCCGGCGCGCCTCGGCGACGCCGGCGTCGACGAAGGTGGCCAAGTCCGGAAAGGCGGCGCGCACCTGGTCAGGCGGCAGCGCCCGCCCATCCTCTTCCAGCACCTCGAGCATGGCGGGCGAGGCCACCGGCTTTCCGTTGGGGCCGGCCACCACCGCGACGCGGATGAGTCCCGTGTCGAGAAAGCGCGCCAGCTGCCGCGAGGGGACGCGTGCGCCGGGCGAGGTGTCCTCGGCTTCCGGGGGGACGAGGTGGAAGAGCACCTCGAGCCCGCGCGTGCGCTGGGCCACCTTGCGCTGGATGGCGCGGAAGCCCGTCCGCCCGTAGGGCCCGTCACGCAGAAAGCCAAACAAGGCCTCCACCAGCGGATGGCCGGTGGCGAAGAAGTCGATTTCCTCCTGTTCCACGGCGGTGTCCCGCCAGAAGGTGCCGAGCATCGTCTTCTCCTGGCTGACGTCGATGCCCGGCAGCGCCTCCACGGTGAGCGCGTGGCCAAAGTGAAAGGCGCACTGGAAGGCATTCACGTCGCGGTCCGTGTCGACGCCGATGCCCACCCGCTCGGCGAGCTCGGTGACGGACTCCTCCAGTCGCTCGTCGAGGTCTCGGGCCACGCCCCACAGCGCGTCGGCCAACGTCGCGTCGGGGTCCGGGTCGATGGAAAGCCTGGTTTGGGCGCGCGTCACCAGCCGCTCCACCGCCTCCTGGTCAAAGCTACGGACGTCGAGCAGCGGGTCATAGGCGCGCCGGGAGGCCTCCCGCGCCTCGGCCACCGCCGTGGCCAGCTGCGCCCGGTAGCGCGCCCGGGCAGCCGGTGGCTCGAGCGCAAGCTCGAGAATTTTTCCCTCCACCCCCTCCAGCACCGTGTCCAGACCGCCCACCGTCTCTCCGAAGACGCCCACCGCGTCAGCCAGGAGAGCGAGCACGTCCGAGGCCAAGGTGCCCTGGACGTCGAGGACGTGGAGCTCCACCGGGTGCGTCTGGCCGATGCGGTCCAGCCGGCCGATGCGCTGCTCCACGGTGGCCGGGCTCCAGGGCAAGTCGTAATGGACGAGGTGGTGGGCAAACTGGAAGTTGCGGCCCTCGCCGCCCACCTCCGTGCAAAGCAAGAGGAGTGGCCCGTCCGGGTCGCGGAAGCGCGCCACCTGGCGGTCCCGGTCGAGGAGTGGCAAGTCGCCGTGGTAGCCGAGTGCTTCCAGGCCCTCGGCCCGTAGAAGCTCGCGGAGCGCCTCGAGTGTCTCGCGGGCCTCGGTGAAGAGAAGCACCTTGGCCCCGGGCTCACGCGCCCAGACGTCCTTCAAGAGCGCGAGGAGCGCGAGAAACTTGGCATCCCGCTGAGGCAAGGTGCTGGCCAGCGCGGCGACGGCCGGGACGGCGCGCGCCGCCTGGGCGAAGGCCGCCGGGGAGGAGTCGAGCCTGCGGAGTAACCCGGCCAGCGCCGCCCCGTGGAGGCTTCCCGAAGTGACGGCCTTCAGCACCGTCTCGCGCGCGGCGCGCTCGGCCGCGCCCGGCACCACCGGGTGCCGGTGCAAGCGGCGCTCGCTGAAGCCGCCGACACGGGCCCGTCGGTTTCGAATCAGTCGGTCCGAGAGGCTGTACGTCTCCGCGAGGTGGGAAAGGAGCGCCGCCGGCGTCCGCAGTCGGGCCAGCCGGGCGTCGTCCGGGTAGCGCTTACGCAACGCCGCCAGCGCCGCCGAGGGCACCTGATCCGGCGAGGCCAAGAGCTCGCGCACCACCTCCGAGAGTTGCTCCTGGCGCTGCAGGCGCTGGGCGAGCTGCTTGGCGGTGGGCGCCGTCGCCGGGTCGAGGAGCGTCAAGAGGCGCCGGTACTCCTCGGGGTCGAGCTGCATGGGCGTGGCGGTCAGCAAGAGAAGGCCCCAGGTGCGCTGGGCGAGCGCGGAGATGGCCTTGAAGGCCGCGTCCCCGCGCAGGTGGTGCGCCTCGTCGACGATGACCAGGTCCCACCCGGCGGCGGCTGCCTCCGCCGACTGCTCCTCGCTGCGGGAGAGGAGCTCGAGGCTGGTGACAACCGTCGGGAAACGGGCCCAGGGAGAGACGCCCGGCTGCTCGAGGCGACTGGCAGCGATGCGCTCCGAGTCGAGGAGGGTGAAGAGCTGGTTGAATTTGTGGAAGAGCTCGGCCAGCCACTGGACGGTGAGGTGGCTCGGCGCCACCACCAGCACCCTGGCCGCCAGCCCCGACAGGCGCAGCGCCGAAAACACCATGCCCGCCTCGATGGTTTTTCCGAGGCCCACCTCGTCGGCGAGGATGAAGCGCGGTGCGCGGGCGGACAGCACCCGTTGCACGACGCCAATCTGGTGCGGCTTCACCATCACCCGGCTGGCGAGGAGGGCGCCGAGGGCGTCGTTGCGCCGCTCCTCGTCGAGTCGCAGCGCCTGGCGTCGCAACAGAAAAGCCCGGGCGCTGGCCACCCGGCCCTCGCGCAGGGCCGCCAGCACGTCCGGCGGTGGGGGCTCGGCGTGGACTTCGGACTCCGGCAACTCGTCCTCGGCACCGTCCTCGAAGCGCACCTCGTAGCGCCGCAACCCGCGCCCGCCGGGCACCTCGCCCGTCACCACGCCGGCACGTCCCTTCGAGGTGTGGATGCGGTCCCCCGTCTCGAGGGGCTGCGGCACCAGCGCACCGGCCTTGGTGGAGACGATGGTGGGCTCGGGCCTCGAGGGAAACACCACCTCGGCCTTGCCCCCGTCGACGGAGAGACGCACGAGGTGTCCCACGCCCCACTCCGGCTGGGGGAGGTAACGCACCTTCATTCCGGGGACGAGAGGCATCGCGCTCGACAAGGTACGCGCCCCGGCGGCCTGCCGTCGACAACCCTCGAAGCAAAGGTGTGACGCGAGCCGAAAGGCGCCCCGCCCTCCGCCTCAGGCGCCGCCTGACACCGTCACCATGTCCGCCGGACACACGGTGCGCAGGGCCTCGAGAAGGGCCTCGACGGTGGCCCGCGGAAGCGAGGCCGGGGCTTCCAGGCGCACGCAGGGCGTGGAGGCTTGGGCCTCTCCCGGCGGGGGGACGGCGCCCTCGAGACTGCGCAGCGTCACCTCGTCCGGGATGACGTCCGTCACCCAGGCCCCGAGCCTCTCCCCATGGGCGCTCCACAGGGTGAGGGCGACGACGCCCGGCACGTCCGGCCGCGTCACCGCTTGCAGCACGTGCCGCGTCCCCGGGCGCGGCGAGAAGCCAGCCCAGAGGACGAGGGCGTGCACGAGACGCTCGCTCGTCGCCTTCGGGACGTGCTCCTTGTGCAGCACCTCATTCTCGAAGGACCGCCAGGCCGCGAAGAATTCGGCGCTGAGGGGCGTGGGCGTCTTCCCGGTGCACAGCTGCTGGCGGCCCATGCCCGGGTAGCGGCAGTAGGCCTTCACGCACCCTTCGCTCAGCCGCGCGATGCCCACCCCCCGCCCGTAGCCGGGGGAGGCGCGTGGCAAGTCCAGGAGCTCGGTCCAGGCGCGCTGACAGCCTGGCTCCTTGAAGAGAGGGACGCAGGCCCGGAGCGCGTCCTCGGCGCCGCTTCCCCTGGCGAGGTGCTGGAGCTCGGCGTGGCACGTGGCGACGGGGGTTGAGGCCGACGCGGGCGCGGAGAGGGCCAGCGCCAGCACGAGGCAAGACGAGAGGGGGCCGGCGCGCAGTGACTTCACCGAGACGGACGATGCCTCACCGGGGCCGGACCTCGCCAGGGATGGGCTTTGCCAGTCACGCCCTCGGTGTGGTGCATTCCTCAAGACATGACACCACGAAAGCTTTTCGTCGCTGGCGCGAGCGGCGTCACCGGAAAACAGGTGGTGTCGCTGGCGACCGAGCAAGGGCTGCAGGTGCTGGCACACCGGCGCCCGAAACCGGGGCGGACGGCTGACGCGCGCTCGGCAGTCTTCGAGCTCTCCGACGGCGAGGCGCTGCGCGCCGCGCTCACTGGCTGCACCACCGTCCTGCAGCTGATTGGCACCATCCGGGAGCGCTTCGCCCAGGGCGACAGCTACGAGAGCAGCGACATCGGCACCACCCGGGCGCTGGTGGAGGCCGCGCGGAAGGCCGGCGCTGACCACTTCGTCTTGCTGAGCGCGATGGGGGCGGGCCTCCCGCTGGGGGCGTACCTTCGTGCCAAAGCTTCTGCCGAGGCGCTGGTGAGGGAAGGAGGCGTGCCGTGGACCATCTTTCGGCCCTCGGCCTTCATCAGCGAGACGCAGAAGCCGCCGCCGGGCTTCGCCGCGCTGACTCGCATGTTCGGGCTTCGCCGCTTCGAGCCCATTCCCATCGAAGCGCTCGCCCGTGCGCTGGTCCGAAGCGCGCGGGAGCGGACGCCACTGGAGACGGTGGTGGAGGGCAGCGCGCTGTTCGCGCTTGCTAGCCCTGCTTCTCGTTGAGTCCGTGCAGCTCGAGCGCGTTGTCGCGCAGCACCGCTTCGGCAATCTCCAGGGCGCGGGCGCGGGTGATGAGGCCTTCGGTGACCATCCGCCCCAGGGCCAGGGCCAGCGCCTGACGGGTGGTCTCTGCGCCGAGGAGCGTCAGCTCGGGCCAGCGCAGCTGGGCCGCGGCGGGGTCGGACCAGGCGTCGGTGCCGAACATCACCTTCTCCGGGGCGAGCTCGAACCACCAGCGCAGCGTCTCGGCGAGCTCGGTGGGCGAGCGCACCTGGTTTTGGACACTGGTGTCGGCCCAGACGTTGGGACGTAGAAGCAGCGGCGCTGCCTCCTTGTCGAAGGGGAAACCCCCGTGTACCAGCACGAAGCGCGTCTTCTGGGTGTTGGGGTCGTTCAGCATCGGCTCGAGCAGGAGGGGGTTTCCATTCCCCACGTCCCGCCCACTTCCGCGGGCCATGCCCGTGTGGATGTGCACCACCAGCCCCAGCCGCCCCGCCTCGCGGGCGAGGTAGCGGAAGGTGTAGTCCTGGAAGGCCTTGAGGTCCGCGCCGGACGCCCCCAGCTCTCCGGCCACCACCAGCCGGCCATAGGCGGCGCGGGCCACCTCGGCATTCGTGTCGTCGAAGTTGATGGGGCGGTACTCGGCGATGGCCACGTCCACGCCCACCGCTCCGCCGCCGAGCCACCGCTCCAGGCCCGGCGTGACAATCCGCTTGAGAAACTCGTCCAGCGTCTTGGGCAGGGTGTAGGTGCGGGCGGCGATGAAGAAGGGCTTGAGGCCCTCCGCCGAGTCCCGGCTGAAGGGGCGCAGGAAGATGTCCGCCCGGGGGAGGAAGCGGAAGCGGCCCGGCGCCGCGCCAGCCGTGGCCACGGGTGGCTCTCCCTCCACCAGCGCCAGGTCCACGCCGGCAGCGTCCAGCATGTCGCCGGCAAACGCCGCGCCCTTCTCCCGCCGCAGCTTCTCGCGGGCTTCCTGAAGGACGGCGATGGTTTCGTCGGTGTCCGCGTCGGCCAAGGTGATTCGGTAGAGCGCCTTCCAGGCGCGCGTCCATTCCGGGCCCTCACCACGCAGCCGCAAAGGCAGCGTGGCCGGCTCCCGGCGAGAGGGCGCTGCGCTTGGCGGCTCGACGGCATTCACCAGCAGACGCGAGTGCGCATCGACCGCTTTTATTTTTTGAATGTCAGCCAGCAGCTTCGGGTCCGCCGCCTGCGCGGAGGCCGCCGAGCTGACGAGGAGGCCACACAGGGCCACGGCGCAAAGGGCCTTCACACCATGGAGGTACCACAAGGAGGAGGTAGGCGGGCAGTCGGCACTGAGACAACCATGTGTGGAAAAAACCGTCAGGCCGCGAGCGGCACGTGGGCTTCGGTCGACGGGACGACACTCTTCGCGCGAGCGGCGAGGTGCCTTGAGGTTTGCTGCCAACCCCGCCCGCGCACGCATGCCTCAGGCTGCGGGTTGCCGTGCTAAGCCCTGCGTCTGCATGGCTTCCGGGGATGCTTCTGGGCCCTCGTCGTGGGGCCGCAACCCGCACACCGTCCAGCGCGCGGTGGCCCTGGCCTGGGCCAGCGACGCGCTGCCCGCCACCCCGGAGCCGCTCTTGCCCTACGGCATGGGGCGCAGCTACGGCGACGTCTGCCTCAACCCCGCCGGCCCCGTCCTCTTGACGCGCGGGCTGCGCCGCTTTCTCGCCTTTGACGCGCAAACGGGCGTCCTCCGGTGCGAGGCGGGCTGCACCCTCGGCGAGGTGGCGGAACTCTCGCTTCCACGGGGATTTTTTCCGCCCGTCGTCCCGGGCACGCGCTTCATCACCGTCGGCGGAGCGGTGGCCAATGACGTGCACGGGAAAAACCACCACCGCGCCGGCACGTTTGGCCGGCACGTCCGCGCCCTGGAGCTTCTGCGCGGCGACGGGACGCGCGTGGTGTGCGGCCCGTCGGCCAGTGCCGAGCTCTTCCGGGCCACCGTCGGCGGGCTTGGCCTCACCGGCCTCATCACCTGGGTGGAGCTGCAGCTGGCGCCGGTGCCCGGGGCGTGGATGGAGGTGCAGGCCACGCCCTTCGCCACGCTGGAGCGCTTCGCCGAGCTCACTGCCGAGTCGGACAAGACGCACGCCTACACCGTGGCCTGGGTGGACGGTCTGGCGCGGGGAAGCGCGCTGGGGCGGGGTATTTTTTTCCGCGGAAACCACGTGTCGGGCGGCGAGGTACCGAGGGCGCCCGAGCCGCGCTGGCGCATCCCCTTCGACGCGCCCGACGCCCTGTTGTCCACACCCCTCGTGCGCGCCTTCAACGCGCTCTACCGCCGCTGGCCACGGCCGGGGACACGGCGCGTCTCGGCGTGGAGCTTCCTGCATCCGCTGGACGCGGTGGGCGCGTGGAATCGCCTCTACGGCGCCCGGGGACTCTTCCAGCACCAGAGCGTCGTGCCCGGCGCGCAAGGCGTGCGCGAGCTCCTGGCCACCGCCGCCGACAGCGGGCAGGGCAGCTTCCTCACCGTCCTCAAGACATTTTCCGACGTCCCCAGCCCGGGCCTCCTCTCCTTCCCGCGGCCGGGCTGGACACTGGCCCTCGACTTTCCCGGACGCGGCGAGGCCACGGCCCGTCTGCTGTCGCGGCTGGACGCCGTGGTGCGCGCCCACGGTGGCCGCGTCTACCCGGCCAAGGACGCGCACATGTCCAGGGACACCTTCCGCGCCGGCTACCCGACGTGGAAGGCCTTCTCGGCCCACGTCGATGCGCGCTTCTCCTCCGGCTTCTGGCAGCGGGTGGGCCCGGAGGCTGTCTAGCCCCTCATGCCCCCGAGACGCGTCCTCATCGTCGGAGCCACCAGCGCCATCGCCCAGGCCGTGGCCCGCATGTACGCGCAGCAAGGCGCCCGACTCGCCCTCCTGGCCAGAAACCGCCAGTACCTGGACACGGTGGCCAGCGACTTGCGCGTCCGTGGGGCCTCGGCACTGTGGACGGAGGCGGCGGACCTCCTGGACCTCGAGCGTCACCAGGCGCTGGTGGACCAGGCGCAACAGGCACTCGGAGGGCTGGACGTGGCCCTGGTGGCCCACGGCGTCCTTCCCGTGCAGGCCGAGGCACTCGCCGACAGGCGCATCGCCGCGGTGTGCTGGCAAACCAACTTCGTCAGCGCGGCGTCCTTCCTCGAGGCCGTCGCGCAGCGCATGGAGGAGGCCGGCCAGGGGACGCTCGGCGTCGTCTCCAGCGTGGCCGGGGACAGGGGACGCGCCGGCAATTACGTGTACGGCGCCTCCAAGGCCGCCCTCTCCGCCTACGCGAGTGGCCTTGGCCAGAGGCTCGCGTCCAAGGGCGTGCGGGTGGTGCTGGTGAAGCCCGGGCCGGTGGACACGCCGATGATGGCGGGCCGTCCATCGCTGGGTGGGCTACTGGCCGACGTGGACGTCGTCGGCCGCCGCATCCACCGGGGCCTCGAGCGCGGCTGGCGCGTCTTCTACGCGCCCGGCTACTGGCGCCTCATCATGGGCGTCCTGAAGCTTCTTCCCACGGCCCTCTACGAGAGACTGAAGGTGTGAGGCCCGAGTCTGGCCTCCTCCTCGGCCTCCTCGCCGCGGGCTGCAGTGGGCCTGCGTCCCCGGCCGCGCCGGCGGTGTGCGGCGGGCTCCCCACCCAAACCACCACCGTCCCGCGGGATGCCGCCAACCGCGTCACCGTCGACGGCGGGGTGGCGGCGGGACTCGGCATCTTCGACCCCTCCCTCGTCTACCCCTTGGGTGCACCGGGCGGTGCCATGGCCTACTCCGCCGTCAACGCGCCGGGCGACATCTCCACGGCCATGGCCGTCTCCACGGACAACGGCGCGACGTGGAGTGGCATGGGCCGCGTCAACACCGCGACGCCGGCCAGCGTCCCGGCGGCGCCCACCTCGACGCGCTGTCCAGGCGGCACCTGCACCGGGACACTCGTCCACGAGGTGCCCTCCCTCGTCGAGGATGCGGCTGACCCGGACGCGCAGCGGCGCTTCAAAGTCTTCGTCCACAGCTACCTCGTCCTCTCCTCGGGCACCACGGCCTACGACTTGGGCTACATCGGCCTCTTCACCTCTCCCTCTCCGGGCGGCCCCTGGCTGGACGAGGGCAAGGCCCTCGGCTGGGTGTCCGAGTCTCCGTTGTCCTCGGCGGACGCGGGGACGCTGGCCAGCGCCATTCCCGCGTTGAGCGACTGCATCGCCTTCACCGAGCCCGGGGCCCTTCTGGGCGACGGTGGCGTCATCAGCCTCGCGCTGGGGTGCGCCTACCCCCTGCAGGGCGTGGCCCGCCTCCGGGTGGAGCTGTTGCGCTCGGCGGACCACGCCCGCAGCTTCGGTTACGTCGGGCCCCTCCTCGGCGCGTCCGACGCCACCCTCTTTGGAAGCGACCTCAACGCGGCGGACCTCTTCGTCGTCTCCGGGCAGACGTACCTCTCCGTCAGCCCCTCCGGGCCAACGGCCCTCGGCTTCGACGGCTACCGCGGGTGCGCCATCCTCCAGCTCACCGCCAACGGCGACGCGGTGGAGCGCTCCGACGCCGGAGCGCCTTTTGTCTGCCGGATGCTGGACGGCCCGGGCCAACCCTTCGCCGGCGCGTGCACCTACGCCGAGGGCGCACCGGCCCTCGGCTACCTGTTGCCGCAGCTGGGAGAAGACGGCGGAGCGCTCGACTTCGAGATTTTCAGCTCGGGGGTTTCCGCCCCCTAGGGGCGGCGCGCCGCGGCGTGCCGGCGCTTGCATCCGGGCGCGCGACTTTCTGCGAATTCTCTCGCAACTTCAGCGGGTTGCCGTTGCACTTTCGGAACTTTCAACGCCCTCGGGGCCTGTGCTAGAGGGCGAGCCCCCTCCCCGGGGGCTTCCCGGGGCGAGGCTGTGCTGAAGCGCTCGCACCCAAACGGTGCGAACGGCCAACCCCTCGATTTCCTCCTGAGGAGTTGCTCACCATGAATTCGCTCGTATCGCGGACGCCGGGGCTTGCCCCGTCCCTTCGAGGCCTGCGTCGGCTCACGACACGCCTTGCCGGGCTTCTCGCCTTCTCGCTGGCCACGGCCGTCTCGGCCAGCGAGGCGGACCTGCTTCTGCCGGACCTCGACTCGGTGCACTTCCTTGGCACCTCGGGGAGAAACCTCCTCCTCGGCGGCCTTCTCATCTGCGTCCTCGGCCTGTGCTTCGGCGTCTACCAGCTGATGCGCCTGAAGAACCTGCCGGTGCACAAGGCGATGCTCGAGATTTCGGAGATTATTTACGAGACCTGCAAGACGTACCTCATCACCCAGGGCAAGTTCATCCTCATGCTCGAGGTGCTGGTGGGCGCCATCATCGTCCTCTACTTCGGCGTTCTGCAGCACATGGACGTGGTGAAGGTCTGCACCATCCTCTTCTTCAGCCTGGTGGGCATCGCTGGCAGCTACGGCGTCGCCTGGTTCGGCATCCGGGTCAACACCTTCGCCAACAGCCGCACCGCCTTCGCCAGCCTCCGCGGCAAGCCCTACCCCTGCTACGCCATCCCGCTGCGGGCCGGGATGAGCATCGGCATGGTGCTCATCAGCGTCGAGCTCTTCATCATGCTGCTCATCCTCCTCTTCATCCCGGGGGATTTCGCCGGGCCGTGCTTCATCGGTTTCGCCATCGGCGAGTCACTCGGCGCCTCCGCACTGCGTATTGCCGGCGGCATCTTCACCAAAATCGCCGACATCGGTTCGGACCTGATGAAGATTGTCTTCAAGATTAAGGAAGACGACGCGCGCAACCCGGGCGTCATCGCCGACTGCGTGGGCGACAACGCCGGCGACTCGGTGGGCCCCTCGGCCGACGGCTTCGAGACCTACGGCGTCACCGGCGTGGCGCTCATCACCTTCATCCTCCTGGCCTCGCACAACCCGGTGGTGCAGGTGCAGCTGCTGGTCTGGATTTTCGTGATGCGCATCGTGATGGTGATTGCCAGCTTCCTCTCCTACACGGTGAACGAGTTCGTCCAGAAGGCGCGCTACGCGACTGCCGACACGATGAATTTCGAGCACCCCCTCACCGCGCTGGTGTGGCTGACCTCGGTGGTCTCGGTGGGCATGACGTACCTCGTCTCCTGGCTGCTCATCCCCACCCTGGGCGACGGGACCTTCTGGTGGAAGCTGTCCACCATCATCACCTGCGGCACGCTGGCCGGCGCCATCATCCCGGAGCTGGTGAAAGTCTTCACCTCCACCGAGTCCAAGCACGTCCGCGAGGTGGTGACCGCCTCGCGCGAGGGCGGCGCCTCGCTGAACATCATCTCCGGCCTGGTGGCCGGTAACTTCAGTGCCTACTGGACGGGCGCGGCCATCGTGGCGCTGATGGGCATCGCCTACGGGGTGAGCACCCTCGGCCTGGGCGCGCTCTTCCCGGTGGTGGGAAGCACCATCGACGCAAGCCCCGTCTTCGCCTTCGGCCTGGTGGCCTTCGGCTTCCTCGGCATGGGGCCGGTCACCATCGCCGTGGACAGCTACGGCCCGGTCACGGACAACGCCCAGAGCGTCTACGAGCTGAGCCTCATCGAGGACGTCCCTGACGTGAAGAACCAGGTGAAGAAGGACTTCGGCTTCACCCCGGACTTCGAGAAGGGCAAGCACTTCCTCGAGGCCAACGACGGCGCGGGCAACACCTTCAAGGCCACCGCCAAGCCGGTGCTCATCGGGACGGCGGTGGTGGGCGCCACGACGATGATTTTCTCCATCATCATGGTCCTCACCGGCGGCCTCACCAACGCCGCCGCCCTGGCCAAGCTCACCCTCCTCTACGCCCCCTTCCTGCTCGGGCTGGTGATGGGTGGCGCGGTCATCTACTGGTTCACCGGCGCCTCGATGCAGGCCGTCTCCACCGGCGCCTACCGGGCCGTGGAATTCATCAAGCGCAACATCAAGCTCGACGGGGTGACGAAGGCCTCCCTGGCCGACAGCAAGCGCGTCGTCGAAATCTGCACCAAGTACGCGCAGAAGGGGATGATCAACATCTTCCTCGCCGTCTTCTTCAGCACGCTGGCCTTCGCCTGCCTCGAGCCCTTCTTCTTCATCGGCTACCTCATCAGCATCGCCATCTTCGGCCTCTACCAGGCCATCTTCATGGCCAATGCCGGCGGCGCCTGGGACAACGCCAAGAAGCTGGTGGAAGTCGAGCTGAAGGCCAAGGGGACGCCGCTGCACGACGCCACGGTGGTGGGCGACACGGTGGGAGACCCCTTCAAGGACACCTCCAGCGTCGCGCTCAACCCGGTCATCAAGTTCACCACCCTCTTCGGCCTCTTGGCCGTGGAGCTGGCCATCACCCTGCCCCGGACGACGAGCATCATCCTGTCGGCCATCTTCTTCCTCGGCTCCCTCATCTTCGTCTGGCGCTCCTTCTACGGGATGCGCATCCAGGCGAGCCCGACGAGCAGCGCCACGGCCGAGGCCAAGGCGGCCTAGGGAAAAGCTGGGCAGGCCCTTCGAGCACCCTCAAGAGGGCCTGTCGCTTCTGTCATCGACGCCCCGTAGGCCTCTCGGACGCTCCTCCGGGTGGGCCTCGGGCGTCTGCCGTTTCCGGCCCCCCTAGCTGCCTTGGCGCTGCGCCCGGGCGCATGCTAACCGCACGCCTCCTATGGGTTCCGCCGGGATGTCCGTCTTGCGCTTCACCTTCCTCGGCACCTCGGCCGCACAGCCCACCATCCATCGAAACCTCTCCGGCCTCTCCGTGAAGGCGGATGCGGAGCTCTTGCTTTTCGACTGCGGCGAGGGAAGCCAGCGGCAGATGATTCGGTACGGCACCGGCTTCAGCGTCGACGCCGTCTTCTTCACCCACTTTCACGCCGACCACTACCTCGGGATTATTGGGTTTCTGCGCACCCTGGGAATGATGGGACGCGCGCACGGGCTCACGCTCTACGGCCCGCCCCCCGCCAAGCGTCTCCTCAACCAGGCGGTGCACCTCGGGGTGGAGTCGCTCGGCTTTCCCTTGGAAATTGTCGAGCTCAAGGACGGCGAGCGCATCGCGCGCTCGGGCTTCGCGGTGCGCGCGGTCTCGGTGCAGCACCGCATCAACGCGCTCGGCTACGTCCTCGAGGAGGACGAGCGGACAGGGCGCTTCAACCTCGATGCCGCGCGGGCGCTCGGCGTCCGGGAAGGCCCGGACTTCGGACGTCTGCAGCGCGGGGAGGCGGTGGTGGCGCTGGATGGGAAGACGGTGCAGCCCGCCGACGTGGTGGGGCCCTCGCGCCCGGGCCGGCGGCTGGCCCTCTCCGGCGACACGCGGCCCTGCGAGGCCATGGTGGAGGCCGCGCGCGACGCCGACGTGCTCATCCACGAGTCCACCTTCTCCGACGACGAGCAGGAGCGCGCCCTCGAGACCCGGCACTCGACGGCCCGTGAAGCCGGACGCGTCGCCAAGGCCGCCGGCGCGCGACGCCTCATCCTCACCCACCTCAGCTCCCGGCATGACACGGACCCCTCCAGGCTTCTGGCCCAGGCGCGTGCCGAGTACCCCGGGCCCGTCGACGTGGCCCACGACGGGATGACAGTCGACGTCGCCTTGCGCGACTGACGGCCGCCCCACCTCGGGCCGCCTGGTGCCCCAGGGGGCAACCGGCGAGGCATTCTCTTCGAGGCGGGTGAAGCGCCACGCGGGCTTTTCGTGCACCGTCGACTGGCGAAGGCGCCTTCGCGCCTTAACTCGCGGGGGTCGCGGCGTGTCTTCCCTCGAGCTCCCGACGTCCGGGAGACGCTTCTTTGCCGGAGGAGACGTATGCATCAGGCATCCAAACTCACGCTGGCCTTCTGCGCCCTCGCGTCCTTGCTGGCGGCCTGCAATGGGGCCACGGGCTCCCAGGGCTCGGGAAGCGCCGCGTCGACGTCGACGAGTACGACGAAGAATCAGAGCACCCCGTCGGACGCGGGCACCCTGGCCAGCACCGGCCCCCTGCGCTGTGCACCGTCCACCTCGATGCTGGATGCCTGTTCTGGCAAGGCCGTGGGAGACACCTGCTCGCTCACTGGAAGGCGTGATGGCGGCTTCAGCTTCCCCGGGAGCTGCCGCGCCACCCTGGACGGTGCAGGGGTGGCCTGCGTGCCCAGCTTCCCGCCTCCTCCGAGTTTCCTCGTCAACGCCTGCACCGGGAAGGCCTCCGGCGCCAGTTGCTCAGCCACCGGTCCCCAGGGCCACAGCTTCGAGGGCAGCTGCATCACCGCCCGGGCCAGCAGCACCCTCTTCTGCGGGAGAAGCCACACGCCACCGCCGGCCGTCGTGGACGCCTGCACCGGAAAGTCCGCCGGTGACGCTTGCACCCGTCCCGAGCACCGGGACGGTGGAAGCAAGCCCGGCATCTGCCGCGCCGGTCCGGACGGCACCTCCCCCCTGGCCTGCCGGCCCGCCTCCTCTCCGGGGACGTTGGCCTGTGCCGGACAGGACGCGGGTGCGACGTGCACCTTGGGCTTCGGGCACAAGGGACACGACGGGGCCGGCCCCTCGGGCAGCTGCGTCATGCCCGCGAGCGGCGGCGCGGCCACCTGCGTCGTCTCCTGCGAGGAGCTCTTCCACCACCGGCACCACCACGGGCATGGCTTCGGTGGAGGCCCCGGGAAGTGGGGCGGCCCGCAGGGCGGCCCCGGGTGGTGGCACCACGGTGGCGACGCCGGAGCCTCCGCTCCCTAAGCGCTAGCGGCGACGGCGCACAGCCGACGCCCCGGCCTGCAGCAGCAGGCCGACGTTTAGGCGTGCTCCTCGAGCGGGTTGAGCTCCTTCTCCTCGTCCAGACGGCTGAGGAGCTCGGCCCGCAACTCCTCACCGGACTGCGGTGCGAGCAGGAGCGCGGACGCCGCGCCGACGAGCAACCCGAGAAGCAGTCCACCCAGGGCTGGGGCCACCCAGTCGTTCGCTCCCTTGCGCTGCACGCCCAGCGTCCGGAGCACATCATCCGCATCGAGATTCTTGAGCTGTTTGAGGGTCAACATGGGGCGCTCCGTTGGTGAGGTGTGGCTCATGTGCAACGTCGTTTCACTCCAAGGGTAGGGCTGCGGCTCGCTCCGACAACCCCCAGGTGACACGGGATGGGGTTTTGGGCGTCCCCGGGCGTGCGCCTTTTCCTCCCAGGGCAACTTCTCGAAATGTCCGCGCCGAGGGTAAGGGCTTACCCACATGCGCCCGAGGGGGGCCTGGCCCCTTGCGCCCGTCCCGGCGCGTGCCCACGTTTGTCTCTCCACGACAGGAGCGACAACGGATGAAGAAGAGACACCTGCTCACAGCCCTCGTCGCATTGTCACTCGCCGCCTCGGCGTGCGTCGTCCATGACCGCGAGGTGGTGCGGGACGACCATGAGCACGACCACGACCATGACCGACCGGTCGAACGGGTCGACGTCAACGTCAGGCCGTAACGAATTTTACGAGCGGGCCATCGTGACGGTGGTGCACACTCTTGCCCGAGCACGGGAGGGCGCCCTTGCGCCCATCCCTCCGCGTGACCACGTTTCGGACTTCCGACTCTAGGAGAACACCATGCAGAAGCCGCAACTGCTCGCCGCCATCCTTCTTGCCGTTTCCATCGCCGCGACGGGGTGTGTCGTGCATGAGCGCGAAGTCGTGACGCGTCCCGCGGAGCCCTGCCCTGGAGCTGTCTGGGTCGAGCGCGGTGACCATTCGCACTGGGAATGCCCCCGCCGCGAAGAGGTGATCGAGGTTCGCTAGCCGAGGAAGCTTCCGCGGCTGGGGAGCGCGACGCACCCCGGCCGTAGCGTGTGACTGGGCCCTCATCGCGGGCGCCGGGCCTGGGCGCCGAGGTTGGCCCCCGCGAAGCATCGAGTCCTGATAGAGGCGTCGGTGGCCGTCCGGGCCACCCATGACTTTCGGGACCTTTCTCATCCTCGCCCTCGGACTCGCGCTGGCCCTCCTGGGTCCGCGCATCGGGCGCCTCCTCCTCGCTGTCTTTTCTGCACTCGTCGTCACCCTGGCGCTGGCGTGGCGGGCGGGGGTTGGCGAGTGGACCTTCCTCGTGGCGGCGCTGGCCCTCGTCCTCGTGGTGGCGGCAGCGGTGGCGCTGGTGGTGCGGCGCCCACG
>Ga0302325_10002356_pt1 | contig 45998 bp, 33 predicted proteins | sample Palsa_T0_2_FD_201948 | JGI IMG/M metagenome (GOLD analysis project Ga0302325, IMG submission 201948) | Peat permafrost microbial communities from Stordalen Mire near Abisko, Sweden - Palsa_T0_2 | ecosystem: Environmental > Terrestrial > Soil > Palsa > Peat permafrost | place: Sweden: Abisko...
CCTCCATCCCCGACGTCAGCCAGGCCTTGGCTTCGTCGATCCTTCCCATCTGCTCCAGCATCTGGCCGCACATCAGGTACATCGCGACGTAGTCCGGACTGGCCTCGCGCAGCGACTCGAAGGTCGCCAGCGCCTCGTCGCGACGCTCGAGGCCGCGGTACTCCATGGCCAGCCCGTACCAGGCGAAGGGATCTCGGCTGCCGGAGGAGGTGAGCTTCTGCAGGAACTCGAGTCGCTTGCTGGTTGCTGCCATCGCGCGAGTGTCTCTTAGCACGCAGCGGTCCTGCGGTATGATTCCCCCCATGGCTTCGTGCGCTTCGTGCGGCGCAGATGGAATCGCCCCGGACGAGGTTTGCCCTCGTTGCGGCGCCCGGTCCGCGCCGGAGCTCGAGCTCGAGGTGCGCCCGCGGCCCGGGCAACGGGCGATGGCTCCGCAGAAGAAGATCGTGGACGACGTTTCATTCGAGCTGGCCGTGGATCCGCGGGAGCTCGTCGCGCGGCGGACCGCCGAGGGGCATGGACCCCCGACGGCGCACCACGACCTGGTGCTCGCCTCGGGCACCGACGTTCACGACGATGCGCGCGTGCTGGCCGACTACGGAGAGCCCCCTCGCAGCGCGCTGCGGGCGCCCCTCTACGCCTGGCGCGTGCTGAAGCGGCAGCGCGAGCTGAGGACCGCCCACCGCGCACGACGCGTCGAGGCGGAGCACGCGGCGAGCGTGCTGGAGGACGCGCTGGTGGCGTTTGCAGCGCGGGCGCGTCCGGCGGCGGAGAGGCAAGCGGCCTACGCCGGGGTCCTCGAGGATCTCCAGCGCGCCGAGGACCTGCTGCGCTCGCGCGACGAAGTGCTCGCCGCGGAGCAGGACGCCCAGAAGGCACGCCTCGCCCAGGTGGACGCGCGCCTGGCCAAGCTCGAAGAGGAGCTCACCCAGGCCCACACCGACGAACGCATGACGGCTCAGGAGCTGTCGTCGGCACAGGGAGCGCTGGCGCGCGAGGACGCGAAGCTGAAGCGCGCGGAGGTCGAGCTGCGCGCGGCCCAGCAGCGCGAGCCGGGCGGGACGGGCGGATGACCACGCCGGACACGCTCCCCGGCGACGATCCCCAGCTGGCGCGCGCGCGGGCGCGTCTGGGCATGGTCCTCGAGGACAAGTGGACGCTCGACGCGCTCCTCGGCGTGGGCGGGATGGCGGCGGTCTATGCGGCGACGCACCGCAACGGCAAGCGCGTCGCGGTGAAGGTGCTGCACGCCGAGATGAGCCAGAACGACGAGGTGAAGCAGCGCTTCCTCCAAGAGGGCTACGCCGCCAACACCATCCAGCACGAGGGCGCGGTGAGCGTGCTCGACGACGACGTGGCAGCCGACGGGTCGGCGTTCATCGTGATGGAGCTGCTGGAGGGCGAGACGGTGGAGCGCCGCTGGGAGCGCAGCGGGCAGCGGCTCCCGGCGCGCGAGGTGCTGGCCATCGTGGAGCAGCTCCTCGACGTGCTGGCGGCGGCACACGCCAAGAACGTGGTCCACCGCGACGTGAAGCCGGAGAACCTCTTCATCACCCAGGTTGGGCAGCTCAAGGTGCTGGACTTCGGCATCGCCAAGGTCTTCGAGGCGCAGCGCGGTCGGGCCACCACCACACGCGCCGGCGTGGTGATGGGGACTCCGGCGTTCATGGCACCCGAGCAGGCGCGCGCGCGCTGGGACGAGGTCGACGGACGGACGGACCTCTGGGCGGTGGGCGCGACCATGTTCACGCTGCTGAGCGGGCGGCACGTGCACGAGGGGGTGAGCGGCAACGAGCAGCTCATTCTCAGCGCGACCACGCCGGCGCCCTCCCTAGCAAGCGTCGAGCCGGACGTGCCGGCGGAACTGGCAGCCCTGGTCGATCGCGCGCTGGCCTTCGATCGGGCCAGGCGCTGGGTGGACGCGTCGTCCATGCAGCGCGCGGTGAGTGCGGCGCTTGCGGAGCTGGGGGGGCCGGACGTGGCGGAGCCGTCGTCGGCGAGACGCCCGGCGACGTCGACGGTGCTGAGCGCAGGGGTCACGCCCGCGCGTCTGGCCACCAACCCGGGCGCAGCGACGCTGATCGACACCACCGGCAGCGCGTCGACCCTCCTCGCCTGGACCAAGGAGCGCGAGCAGCGCGTGGCCGAGGCGGCGCGGCTGCGGGGATCCATCGCCGACCTATCGCAGCGCTATACCGCGTCGAAGAAGCGCGTGGCCGACGCGCAGACGACGCTGGAGGCCGCCCGGGGGGAGCGGTCGTCGCTCGGGCACTGGCTGGAGCGGCAGGTGGGCACGCGCACGGCGGCGGTGGAGGAGGCGCGCAAGCAAACGCGGGGCCTGATGGTGGCCATCGCGCACCAGGTCATGGCCGATCGCGCAGCGTTCGGTGCGGAGCTGGATCCGGCGCGCGACCAGGTGGGCAAGCTGGAACTGGCGGCGGCGGCGGCGGCGCGCGACGTCGACGTCCATGCGGCGGCGCTCGAGGCCTACGACGCGCGCTCGCTCCGTCGCGGGATGGTGCTGCTGGGCGTGGCGGCAGTGCTGCTCCTCGCGCTTCTCGTGGCTCCCATCGTGTGGCGCGCCACGCGCGTCGTCGATGCCCCTCCGCCGCTTCCCATGCAAGGCACGCCTGCGCTGCCTCGGTGAGGTCAGGGCCTCGACTCCGTCGACTTCAGTTCCCCAGCGCCTCCGCGGCCACCGTCTCGTCGATGAAGCCCTGCTCCAGAAGAGCGGTCACCGACATCTGAAAGGTGCGCATCCCGTAGGGGTGGACCCCCTTCTCCATGAGGCCCTTCAGCGCCGGGTTGTTCTCCGGTCGCCGGATGCTCTCGCGCACCGACTGGGAGGCCACCAGCACCTCGGACGCGAGCACGACGCCGCTGCCGTCGCTGCGCGGGAGGAGCCGCTGCGCGATGATCCCCTGGAGGCAGCTGGCGACGCGCATGCGATTCTCGTTCACGTCGCCGCGCATGAGCGCCAGCATGCGGTTGACGGTGCGGCCGCAGTCGCTGGTGTGCAGCGTGGCCATCACCAGGTGCCCCGTTTCGGCAGCCTTCAGGGCGATCTCCATCGTCTCCTCGTCGCGGATCTCGCCCACGAAGATGACGTCCGGATCCTGCCGCAGCGCCGCGCGCAGGGCCGCCGCGAAGCTGGCCGTGTCGATCCCCACCTCGCGTTGCGAGATGCTGGACATCACGTCGTCGTGGAGAAACTCGATGGGGTCTTCGACGGTGACGATGTGCAGCGCCTGGGTCTGGTTGAGGTGCGCCACCATGCTGGCGACCGACGTGCTCTTTCCGTTTCCCGCCGCGCCGACCACCAGCACCATCCCGTTCTGGCGCTCCGCCAGGTCGCGCGTGACGGGCATGGGGAGGCCCAGCGACTCCATCAGCGGGATGTCGCTGGGGATGAAGCGCATCACCACGGCCAGGCTGCCGCGCTGGCGGTATACGTTGACGCGGAAACGCCCGATGCCCATCGCCGAGTACGACGTGTCGTATTCCTTGAGGTCCTCGAGGTGATCTCGCACTTCGTCCTTGCCGATGACCAGGCGCGCGACGGCGATGCAGTCCTCGGGGGTGATGCGCTCGGTGCGGAAGTAGATCATCTCGCCCCGGATGCGCGCTCCCGGAGGCTGTCCGACCTTGATATGCACGTCGCTGGCCTTCCCGGCGACCGCCTTGGAAAGCAAGGTGAGGAAGAACTTCTCGTCGTGGAACGGGCTCGCCAAGACCTATCAGGTTATCACGAGCGCTCGACCACGCCGATGAATGGGAGGTTACGGTGGCGCTCGGCAAAGTCCAGCCCGTAGCCCACCACGAAGCGGTCCTCGACGGTGAAGCCCAGGTAGTCGATGGCGATCCTCACCTTGGCGCGCGCCGGCTTGTGCAGGAGAGAGCATACCTTGACGCTCGCCGGGCTCCGCGTGCGCAGAAGATCCACCAGGTGCGCGAGGGTCAGGCCGGTGTCGACGATGTCCTCCACGATGAGCACGTCCTCGCGCTCGATGGGACGGGACAGGTCCTGCATGATCTGCACGACGCCGCTCGACTGCGTCCCTTCCCCGTACGAGCGCACGCCGAGGAAGTCGACGCGCAGCGGCAGGTCGATGGCGCGCATCAGGTCGGCGGCGAAGACGAAGCTCCCCTTGAGCACGCAGACCAGCACGAGGTCGTGTCCGCCGTAGTCGCGCGTGATGTCGGCGCCGAGCTCGTGGACGCGGGCGGCGATCTGCTCGGCGGTGAGCAGGGGGACGATGCGTTCGCTCATGGGCTTCTCTCGAATTAGAGAGGTCGGTCGTGGCCGTCAACGCCCGCGAGCGAGCGCCTCGACCTCCAGCGTCCGTCCGTCGGTCGTGACCGTCACCGCGCCGTCGTGATCGGTGCGCCAGACGCGGACCCCCTCGGCGGCCAGGGTGGCCAGGGTGAGCGGGTGGGGATGCCCGAAACGATTGCGACAGCCGGCCGAGATGACCGCCTCCACCGGACGGACCGCCTGGATGAACGCCGGCGTCGACGAGGTCCGGCTCCCGTGGTGACCCACCTTCAGCACGTCGGCGCGCAGTCGGTCGCGCTGCATCGCCAGCAGCCCGGCCTCCTCTTCGTGCTCGGTGTCCCCGACCAGCAGCAGCGCGCGTGCGCCGTAGGTGATACGAAGGACGTAGGAGTTGTCGTTCGCGCCCAGGTCCGGCGAGAACCCAGGGCACGGCGCAAGCACCTCGACGTGCGCGCCGCCCAGGTCGTGCGCGCCGCAGGCCGTCGCCGGACGCACCAGAGGGACCCCCCGCGCGCGCGCCATTGCGAGGAGCGCCGCATAGCCGCCCCCCACGCCCTCGGCCTCCCCCTGCCCGGTGTCCCACAGCGCGCCGACCCGGACGTCGTCGAGCCCGGTGGCAAGGCCGCTGAAATGGTCGGGATGCGGATGAGTGAGAATGACCGCCGCCACGTCCCGCCGCCGCCGCGCGCGGAGCTCCGGCGCGAGTACGCGCACGCCGATGTCGATGGGACTGCCCACCAGGCCCCCTCCGTCGACGATCAGCGCCTCACCGTCCGGCAGGTCGACGATGGCCGCGTCGCCCTGGCCCACGTCGAGGAAGGTCGCGCGCAGCACCCCGTGGGGCACCCCGGCCCGGCGGGCCCCCAGCTCGAGGAAAAGGAGGAGCGCCGCCGCTACCGCCGCCGTCTCGCGCACGCGTACGTGGAGCGCCCAGCCCGTCATCCCTGCTGCCAGAACGACGAGCTGCCACGAGGTGGGCTGGGGGATGTCCGAGGTGAGCGACGGTACGGCGAAGCCCCGCGCGACGGCGCGGACGAGGACCAGCGCGCCGGTGGCGACCCCCGCGCACCCTTTCTCGGCGGCGGGCCACCAGGAAAGGAGCGCGTGCGCCAGGCAGAGCGGCAGCGCCACCGTCTCCCCCACGGGGACGGCGAGCAGGTTGGCCAGCACGCCCCCAAGCGGCACGCTGGGCGCGAAGCGCGCAATGACCGGCACGCAAGGCACCGAGGCGGCGAGCGTCGTCGCCGTGGCCCGCGCCACCGGCTCGAGCCGGCCCGGCGCCCACGCCTCCAGCCGGGCGGCGAACGGCCGGGCGTAGGCCAGGAGCCCCGCGGTGGCGGCCGCCGAGAGCAGGAACGACAGGTCGAAGACCACCAGCGGATCGATCAGCGCCATGGCCCCCAGCGAGAGCCCGAACGCGCGCGTGGCGTCGGTGCGCCGTCCGAGAGCGCGCGCCAGCAGCACCGCGGTGGCCATCCACGCCGCGCGCAACGTCGAGCCGCCCGCGCCGGCCAGTTCGGCGTACACCCAGGCCGCCGGGATCCCGAGCGCTGCGGCGATCCGTCCTGCGTCGAGGCGCGCGGCGACGCGCTCGATGCGCACCAGCGCCCCCTCCAGGACGCGCACGACCAGGGCCAGGACCAGCACCAGGTGCATCCCCGATACGGCCAGCAAGTGCGAGAGCCCGCTGGCGCGAAAGGCGCGATCGTCGTCCGGGGCCAGATCGCTCTCGCCGAGGACCAGCGCGCGCGCCATAGGCCCCACGTCGGGCGCGAAGGTGGCGTCGATGCGATGGCGCACACCCGCGCGGATGCGGTCGATCCACGCGAGCACCCCGCTGGCGCGCCGCAACACGCGCACGTCGAGCGTACCGCCCGAGCGCACCACGTCGCGATGCGCCTCCGACGGCCGCGGGTCGCCTCCTGCCGCGTTCCACAGCCGCTGCGGCGCGCCCAGCGTCGCCACCACCTCGGTCTCGTCGCCGCGAGCGAGCTCGTCCGGTCCGCCGTAGAGCGTGGCCCGGCCGCGCCAGGCCACGGGCTGGTCGTCGCAGTCGAGGTGGTCGAGCTCGGCATCCCAGCGCAGCACCTCGCGGGCGCGAACCGGCGACGACTCGACCCGTGCGCGCGCGGTGCATCGCTTCGGCAGGCCGAGCGCCGCATCGGCCTGGACGCGCTGGTCTTCGTACCGAGCCACGGCGCGCCCGGCTCGGAGCGCGCTGCTCCCCAGGGCGAGTACCACCGCGACGGTCGCCACCCGACGCAGGCGACGGGCCGCGCGGAGGAGCGCCAGCAGGGCGACGGCGGCGACCAGCGTCTCGCACGGCGCGACGAGGAGGAGCGCGCCGGCGGCGAGCGCAGTTCCTGCGACGAGCACGGTGTCGACGGGAGAGTCCATCACGCGGCGGCATTCGATGAGCAGCCTCCGTGCCCGGCCACGCCCCCCCATTTTCGTGGGCCGTCGTGGAGTCGGCGCCTGTCCCGGACAGCGCGCGCCCTGTCCGGGGACAGCCTTCGGCGGGAACACAAAGAACGGTCTTTCACGCGTGAGCCCTCGTTTTTCCCGCTGCCGGCTGCTCCTGGAGCGACGGGCCGCGACGACCGGGCGCGTCGCGTGAAAACTCCATCTCGACGCCCGCCTGTTCACCATCGCCGCGCACGCCCGGATCCGTGGAGGCCCCGGGAAGGCAACGACCCGGGCTACCCGACCGCTCTTGCAATGGAGTGCAATCGACGACTTCGATGCGCGCGTGCAAGAGAGAGGCAGTTTGCGGCTGACATACGCGCGGGTCGGCACTTGAAACGCCAGGCTCCGGCGACCGACGACACCACGAGGGGATAGGAGAAGACAGCGATGAAGAATTTGATTGCCATTCTGGCTTCGGTGAATCTTGTCGGCGCGATGGTGACTGCGACGTCTCAGGCTGAAACGACCACGACGCCGAGCACCGTCACCGTTAACGCCGCAAGCGGGATCGCGCGGCTCGCCGCCACCCCGGTCGGCGCGAACGCTGCGGTCTGGGACTCCCACCTGTACGAGGCCGCCGTTCCGGCCCTGCTTTCGGACGCCGGCGTCCGGCTGGTACGTTATCCGGGCGGCTCGACGGCGGACGGGTACCACTGGCAGTCGAACACCGGAAGCAGCTATGCCGCCAACACGTTTGATTCGTACATGTGGGTCGTTCAGTCCGCCATGGCGGCGGCGATCATCACTGTGGACTACGGTTCCGGAACGCCCCAGGAGGCCGCGGGATGGGTCCAGTACGCGAACATGGGCGGTCCCAATTACAATGGGCCGGTTCCCACGTACGGGGGGGGCAGCGCCACGGGCCAGCGTTATCACATCAAGTATTGGGAAATCGGCAACGAAATCTACGGCAACACCACGTACGGTGGGGACTGGGAGACCGACAACAACAACCCGGGTCCCGCGGTCTACGCCCAGCTCTTCACGCAATACTCCGCGGCGATGAAGGCGGTGGACCCATCCATCAAGATCGGCGCTGTCCTGACGGCACCGGGCAACTGGCCGGACGGAGTGACGAACGCCCTCTCCCCCCAGCCATGGAACGACACCGTCTTGTCGACCGCATGCAGCGCTGCCGATTTCGTCATCGTTCACTGGTATCCGCAGAGCCCCGGGGCCGAGTCCGACCCGGGCTTGCTGGCCACCGCCCAGAGCGGTAGCTCCAGTACGCCGAGCGTTCCCAGCATGGTCGCCACGCTGAAGTCCCTGATTGCTCAGTACTGCGGATCGCACGCCAACGACGTTGAAATCCTGGTCACGGAGACGAACTCCGTGTCCTACAATCCCGGCAAGCAGACCACCAGCCTCGTCAACGGGCTTTTCCTCGCCGACTCGATCATGACCTGGCTCGAGAACGGCGTGAGCAACGTGGACTTGTGGTCCATCCACAACGGTGCCGTTTGCGGCAACAACGATAGCTCGTCGCTATACGGTAGTTCCGGCTACGGCGACTACGGTTTCCTGTCGAGCGGGGCCGTGTGCTCGACGGCGATAGAGCCGCCCGCCGAGACTCCGTTCCCCGCGTATTACGGCGTGCAGATGCTGAAGCACGTGGTCGAGCCAGGGGCCACGGCGCTGAGCGTGACGTCATCGGCGGCGCTCGTGTCCGCGCACGCAGTCCAGGGGGCGGACGGACATGTCAACGTGCTGCTCGTCAACCAGGACCCGGCGGTCTCGTACGCCGTGACGGTGTCGCTGCAAGGAGCACGCGCGTGGGGCCTCGGAGAGGTATTCACCTACGGCATCGGCAGCACGTCGATCGCGCAGAGTGCCATCGGCGTTCGTCGCTCGTCGCTCACGATCACCATCGCTCCGTACTCGCTCACTACCGTACGTTTGTACTGAGCGCGGGCGCGACGGAGGCGGACCAAGCCGTCGGCGCGACGTGTGCGCGTCCCGGCGTGACGGCTCCCCATCGTCGAAGCCCGGGCATGGGCGACGGGATCACGTGGCGTCCCGTCATCGGCCTCGACCACGGGCGCGACGGGTAGGTCTTGACGGCCGAGGCTCTCCATCCAGGCGGCCGGCCTTGTCTCGAGAGACGGGGAGTCTTGTCTCGAGAGCAAGGTGCCCATCACTGCCGATGCATGCGGTTATTACAGCAGAGCAAGGTGCCCATCACTGCCGATGCATGCGGTTATTACAGCAGAGCAAGGTGCCCATCACTGCCGATGCATGCGGTTATTACAGCAGAGCAAGGTGCCCATCACTGCCGATGCATGCGGTCATCACAGGAGAGCAAGGTGCCCATCACTGCCGATGCATGCGGTCATCACAGGAGAGCAAGGTGCCCATCACTGCCGATGCATACGGTCATCACAGGAGAGCAAGGTGCCCATCACTGTCGATGCATACGGTCATCACAGGAGAGCAAGGTGCCCATCACTGCCGATGCATCGGACAGGACACGTTCGCGCTTTGGAGCGGGTGGCACGCCTCGGGCGTTGCCGAAGGGGTGACCAGCGGCGGACGAAGGGTCAGCCCTGCGGCCCCAGAAAATCTCCCTTGGTGATCGGGACGCCCTTGTGGCGGAGGATCGCGTACGCCGCGGTGAGGTGGAAGAAGAAGCTCGGAACCGCGAACTGCTGCAGAAACTGGCTCCCCGTGTACCGTGTCGAGGCGCCGCGATGAGCAACCTCGATCGTTCGCGCGAGCCCCGCCTCGGTCGCCTCGCACTGCGCCGCCCCGAGGTGCGCGAGCGCCGCATCGACGCGCTCGTGCAGCTCCTCGAAGCTCTTCGCCTCGTCGGCTGCTCCGGGCGCGCCCGCTGCGCCAATCAGCCGGTCCACGGCGATCCGCGCGCCCTCCGCCGCCCAGTGCACCTGCACGGCCAGGTTGTACATGCCGGGGGCAAGCTCGGCGCCGAGCAGGTCCGCTGGATCGATCCCCGCAGCCGCGGCGTGCGCTTCGCCCTTCGTGAGCAAGACCTTCAGGCTCGTGAGGCCGCGTACGAACACGACCACCGAGGCATCATGTGCGTTCAGCGGCATCGCCAGCCATCCCTTCGCGTCGCATCCATGCCCGTTGCTTACGACCGCTCTGCCCCCGCGTATTGAAGAAAAGCGACGCCCCCGTCATCTTCGCTACGTGATGGGCACCTCGCCACCGCTGCCCGACGAGCAGCCTTCAGCAGGAAAAACAGCCGATCGCGCGTGACAGACCGCCCCGTGTGAACCCACCGAAGCCTGTCCCGGGACACCCGGCCGCTGCCCGCGCCACCGAGCCGGTCCACGGGCCGGTGGGAGGCTCTAGTGTTCCCCGGCGAACGCCCTATATTGCGGACGATGGAAGGCGACTCGAACAGCACCAACGGCCCTCGCGACGAGCAAGCGATGGCCGAAGACAGCGCGGTCCAGGACACGGCCGCGACGCCCGCCGATCCGCCGCCGGGCCCGTCCAGCACGAGGCCCCCGGCCGACCCGCTGGCGCTGGCGCAGGCGGAAGCCGCGCGGATGAAGGACGCGTGGATCCGGTCGGCGGCGGACTTCGACAACTTCCGCAAGCGCACCCGGAAGGAGGTCGAGGAAGCCCGACGCAACGGCCGCGAGGATCTGCTGCGCGCCGTGCTCCCGGTGTTCGACAACCTCGAGCGCGCCATCCAGAGCGCCCTTCGCTCCAAGGACGTCAAGGCGGTGGCCGACGGCCTTGCCATGGTGCAGCGCCAGTTCGTGGAGTCGCTCGGCCGCGAGGGGATCGCGCGCGTGGCCACCGTCGGGCATGCCTTCGATCCGGGCGTGCACGAGGCGATTCAGCAGGTGGAGACGGCCGACCACGCTCCCGGCACGGTACTGGCCGAGGTGCAACCAGGCTATACGCAAGGGGATCGGCTGATGCGCGCCGCCATGGTGGTCGTGGCCAAGGCCAAGAGCGGCGACGGTGGGTCCGAATCGGGCGGAGCGACGAGCTAAAGGCTCGAGGCACGGATGGGAAAGATCATCGGCATCGATCTGGGGACGACCAACTCGTGCGTCGCGGTGGCCGAGACCACCGGGAGCGGCAAGCTCGAGGTGCGCATCATTCCCAACGCGGACGGGGCACGCACCACGCCGTCGGTGGTGGCGTTCACGGCGGGCGGTGAGCGGCTGGTGGGGCAGGCGGCCAAGCGCCAGACCGTGACCAACGCCAGCAACACCGTCTACGCGGTCAAGCGGCTGATGGGGCAGAAGTTCTCGCAGCCCGAGGTGACGCGACAGGCGCAGAGCGTCCCCTACAAGATCTTCGAGGCGGCGAACGGCGACGCCTGGGTGCAGGTCGGCGGCCGCGACATGTCGCCGCCCGAGGTGAGCGCCGTGGTGCTCGGCAAGATGCGGGAGATCGCCGAGGCCTTCCTGGGCGAGCGGGTCACGGAAGCCGTCGTCACCGTCCCGGCGTACTTCGACGACGCCCAGCGCCAGGCCACCAAGGACGCCGGCCGCATCGCCGGCCTCGACGTGAAGCGCATCATCAACGAGCCAACCGCCGCGGCCGTGGCGTACGGCCTCGACAAGAAGGAAGCCGAGCGCATCGCCATCTACGATCTCGGCGGCGGCACCTTCGATATCTCCATCCTGGAGATTCGAAGCGGCGTCTTCAGCGTCAAGTCGACCAACGGGGATACGCACCTCGGCGGGGAGGACTTCGACCGATGCATCATCGAGAACCTGGCCGATAGCTTCATGCGCGATCACCAGGTCGACCTGTGGAAGGACAAACTCGCCCTCCAGCGTCTCAAGGAGGCGGCGGAGAAGGCCAAGCACGAGCTGTCGTCGTCGATCGAGACGGAGATCAATCTTCCCTTCCTGGCGCAGAGCGCCTCGGGCGAGCCGCTGCACGTGGTCAAGACGCTGACCCGCACCGAGCTGGAGATGCTGACCGGCGAGCTGATCGACCGGACGCTCGAGCCGTGCCGGAAGGCGCTGGCCGACGCCAAGTTCACGCCCACCGACATCCACAGCGTCATCTTGGTGGGCGGCATGACGCGCATGCCCGCGGTGCAGACGGCGGTGAAGCAGTTCTTCGGCAAGGAGCCGCACAAGGGCGTGAACCCGGACGAGGTGGTCGCCGCCGGCGCCGCGCTCCAGGGCGCCGCGCTGAGCGACGAGAAGGTCGAGGTCCTGCTGCTCGACGTGACCCCGCTGTCTCTCGGCGTGGAGACCGGCGGAGGGGTCTTCACGGTGCTCATTCCGCGCAACACCACCGTCCCCACCGACAAGTCGGAGATCTTCACCACCAGCGTCGACAACCAGAGCTTCGTGCCGCTGCACGTGCTCCAAGGCGAACGCAAGATGGCCGCCGACAACCGCAGCCTCACGCGCTTCGAGCTGACCGGCATTCCGCCGGCGCCGCGCGGGTTGCCGAAGATCCAGGTCGCCTTCCGCATCGACGTCGACGGTCTGGTGCGCGTCGAAGCGAAAGACCTGGGCACCGGCAAGGCGCAGAGCATCAAGGTCAAGCCCTCCAGCGGTCTATCCCAGGAGGCGGTCGACGGCCTGGTGAAGGACGCCGAGCGCTTCAAGTACGCCGACGAGCTGAGGCGCGAGCTCGCCGAGGTGCGAAACCAGGCGGAGACGCTGCTCTACACCACGGAGGCCGCGCTGGAGGGCTACGCGGACCTGGTCGAGGCCAAGCTGCTCGAAGAGGCGCAGACGGGGGTGGGCGAGCTACGCAAGCTGCTGGAGACGCAGTCCGATCTCGCGCAGATCCGTGAGTCGTACCAGCGGCTCGAGGCGGTGACCTTTGCCATCGCCGAGAAGATGTACGCGGGCATCGGCGACAGCGACGAGGGGCCTCCCGCGGAGACCTGAGCGTCGTCGAAGGTCAGCGACGACGCCGCCGTCTGACACCGACGCCGACGAAGAGGGCCAGCGCGCCGAACGACGCCAGGCGTGACGAGCCAGGCCCGTCGCCAGCCGTCTTGCACCCGCAGCCCGCCACCTCGGTGGTGCCGGACCCGGCGTCGAGCGAAGCCTCCGGATAGGGGCTCGCGCCGTCGCGCGACGATCCCGAGTCGGCCTCCGCGCCGGAGTCTTCCCTGGCGCCGGAGTCCTTCGTGGCGCCGGAGTCGCCCCTCGAGCCGGAGTCCGCGATGCCCCCCGCGTCGTGGGAAGCCGCGTCGAGCACTTCCCCCGCGTCGTGCGAAGCTGCATCGACCGCTCCGCCCGCGTCGGTCTCGCTTGCATCGACCGGGATCGCCGCGTCGGTCACGCTCGCATCCGCTGCGATCGCCGCGTCGGTCACGCTCGCATCCGCTGCGATCGCCGCGTCGGTCTCGTCGACGGGGACGGCCGCTTCGATCTCGCTGGCATCGACGGGGACCGCCGCGTCGGTCTCGCTCGCATCCACCGTGGAACCAGAGCCGCTGGCGTCTGCGTTCGTCCCCGCGTCGCTGCCTCCCTCGCTCCCCGCGTCGCTGATCTCGGCCCCACAGGCCGTGGAAACGATGCCCGATCCGGCCGCCCAGGGGGCCGGTCCGGTGGCCGCTCCCACCGTGATCTCGCTGAAGGTCTCCGCTCCGTCCTCGTCGAGCGCTTCCACCAGCACGTACCCGGCCGAACCGGTGCCGGCGACGAAGGCGCCCGTCGACATGTCGAGGGTGGAGCATCGGGAACCGTCCGCGGCGCACGTCGAATCCTGGGCGATGCCCCACAGGGTGGGCGCGACGCCGCCCTGCGACGAGAGCTTCAGCGAGCCGCCCTCCGCCACGCTCGCGGCGCCCGGCGTGACACAGAAGGTGACCGGCGAGAACGTGATGTGCACCTTGGCCGATCGCGAGGCCAGATGGGTCGCGTCCCCGTCGTACGTGGCGAACACGTCGACCGCCTGGTCCGCGGGGTTGACCATGCCCGGCGGGATGGCCACGGAGGGCGCGGAAGCCGACCCGGTCAGCGTCGTTCCGCCGGCGATCGGCGCCGTGGCGATGGTCCAGGAGAGATCCGGGTCGCCGTTGGCGAGGTAAGACTGGAACGCGAACGTCACCGTGCCCCCGAGCACCTGGGGGTTACCCCCGGTCACGTCGACCGTCGCGTCGAGGGCCACGCCGCTCCCTTCGCTCGTCGAGGTGGGGGAGGCCGTCAGCGTCGTGGCCGTCGGCGTCAGGGCGACCCAGGCGCGCACCAGCGCGGCGGTGTCGATGGATCCGAGCCCCGAGCCGCAGTCGTACCCCGTGGCCGCCGCGTAGCCGTACAGGTCTCCCGCCGGGCAACCGGGGTCGACCCCGGCGGTGCAGCGCACTTCGTTGTTGGCGCGCGTGATGTCGTGGAACGCGCTGGGGTTGGTCGATTGTAGCGTGTAGAGGAGCGGGTTGATGTTGCCCAGCCGGCCGCCGCCGGTGGCCTGGGTCAGGAGTGCCACGACGCCGGCAAAGGAGGGGGTGGACGCCGACGTGCCGCCGATCTGCAAGGTGGTGGTGGTCCCGCCGGTGCCCGAGCAATCCCCGGCCGCGTTGTCGAAGGTGCACTGGACGAAGTATCCGTTATTGCTTGCCGCCGCAGCGAAGGCGACATCGGGGACCTCTCTCATGGCGGAGGGCGTGATCCCGGACACCGGGAGCGCTCCGACGATGGGACAGGTGGCGATGGCGCTCTGATACGAGGGGCGGCTATAGACGATGCTGATCCCGCCTCCACCGGCGGCCGCCGACTTTGGCAGGTTCGACTCGTCCCAGATCTGTTCCGCGGCGCTGTAGCCGGTCGCCGTGCCCCCCGTGTAGGTCAGCGTGCCGGTGGGAAACTCCGTGCCGCCCACCGCCGTGACCCCCGGGAACGACGCCGGCATGTTCACGAAGAGACCGGAGATATCCAGGTCGAGGCAAGCGGCCGCGCCGGAGTCCCCCGCCGCCGCCAGGTAGGTGATGCCCAGGAGATTCGCGGCCGAGCCGAAGACCCCCAGTGCATCCGCGTCGCTCGAGGTCGCCCCTTCCTCGCATCCGGCGAAGCTCTCGCTGAGGATGGGGGCGACGTTCTCCTCGATGGCGTAAAAGACCGCGTCGTCGATGTCTCCGTCGTCGCCGCCGTTGAAGACGTAGACGACCTGGGCACCGGGCGCGATTCCACCGGACCATTCGGTGTCGAGAATGGCTTCGACCCCGTTGCCGTTGGCACCCTGCGGGGCGCCGGTGCCGGGCACCAGGGTCATAATCACGGCCGACGCCGGAAGCGCGTAGGTGGTCCGGAAGGCGTCGATGTCGCTCTGGGCGATCTCCGCCAGGCCGACGATGCCGATGCGCACGCCGGCGCCGTTGATGGCGACGCCGCCGATGCCGGGGCTGTAGAGCGGGTCGACGTCGTAGACGCTGGCCCAGTCCGGGGGACCGAGGTCGTCGCCGTCGCAGAGCCGGTCGCCGCCGGGACAGACCGCCTGCGGGGCCGCGCGGACGCGGGTGGGCTTCACGTGGCGTGGATAGAAGTCGTGCGTGCCGTGCAGACCGAGCACCACGTCGGCCAGATCGGCAGGAACCGAAGGGGCCGTGGCCATGGCGTAGTGCGTCTCGCCGGCAACCTGGTAGCGGCGCATCTCGGTGCGGAAGGCCGTCTCCAGGTTCGCCACCGTGCCGGAGAAGGTGACGCGCGCCCCGAGCCGCGAGGCGCCGTGCACCTCGAGCCCCTGCTGCGTGAGCCAGGTGGTGGCGCGGGCGAGGTCGTCGGTCCGGGCCCCGAAACGGGCGGCGTACTCCTCCGGTGTCAACCAGCGGTGGTAGCGGGGGGAGCCCGGGTCCATCACGTCGGCCAGCATCTCGTCACGATCCCGGAGCTGCTGCGGCGACAGCTTGAAGACCAGGGAGACATTCGAGATCCGCCGGCCGGGATCGAGCGGACCGGCGTCGAGCTCGCGGCGAGCGAGCGGGTGCACGCCGCGCTCGAGGCGCACCATAGGGTCCGCGGTGGGTGTCTCGCTGCCCGCTTCACCGGTGCCCGAAGGGGTGGTCCCCTCGCCGGCGCAACCGCCCAGCGCGGCGGCGGCGACCAGCGCACCCAGACCGACGAACGCAGCGCATCGTCCAAGTCGGCCTCGCGAACCGACCTTCGTTCGAGATAGCGCCAACGGGAACCTCCCCCTAGCGGCGGCGAATGCCGTCCGCGTCTTGGAATGTCACGACGGAGTCTGTCGGGGCTTTGACCGACAGTCTCCTAGCCCGGATTATTCACGACCTTGTCGAGCATGGCACGATTCCTCGGCGCTTTCCGGGCATCTCGACGTTGAGCCCGACCGAAGCGCCACCGTCGGTTCACGCCTTGCGATGGATCACGGAACGGCTCTCGCGCGGTGACGTCGGTTCGCGCTGCCCGAGGAGGCGGCGCGCCTCGGCGCGGATGCCCTCGGCGAGGAAGTCCGAGCAGGCGCGGATGCGGGCGGCGTGCCTCATGTCCTGGTGCACGACCAGCCGGATGGGGTTGTTCACGGACCTCGGCGGGGCGACCAGGCGCACCAGCTCCGGCTCGAGATCGCCCGCGTAGCAGGGGAGCATGGCGATGCCGATCCCGGCTACGGCGCTGGTGAGCTGGGCGTGGGTGTTTTCGGTCCGGAGGACGATGCGCCCCGTGGCGGCGCGCTCCTCGATCCACTGCGACTCCGCGAGCCGTATCAGCGGATCGGAGAAGCCGATGAAGTCGTGCCCCGCCCAGTCTCCCTCGCGTGGGCGCCCGCGGCGCGCCAGATAGCTCTTCGACGCATAGCCGGTATTGGCGAGCTCGCCGAGCTTGCGTACTGCCAGGCCGCTCTCCAGCGCTTCGCCGATGCGCACCGCCATGTCCGCCTCTCGCTTGCTCAGGCTGCGCAGGCGGTTGTCGGCGTCGAGCTCCAGATCGATGTCGGGATAGCGCTCGTGAAAACGGACCAGCAGCGGGGCGATGACCCGAGCGCCGAAGAGATCCGCGGAGGTGACGCGCACCGTGCCGGTGAGCGACCCCACCTGTCCGGTGATCTCGCGCGCGATGGCGGTCGCCTCGTCCTCCATGCGCTCGGCGTGCGGCAGCAGGCGCTCGCCGGCAGGAGCGATGCGGTAGCCGTCGCGTGTGCGGATGAAGAGCTTCGTCCCGAGCTGCTCTTCCAGGGCCGCAAGGCGTCTGCCCACAGTCGACTGGTTGACGCCGAGCTGCCGCGCGGCCGCGGACAGCGAGGCCTTGCGATGAATGGCCAGAAAGTGCCTCGCGTCGTCCCACTCGAACATTGGCCGATGGTGCATTCTTGCATCGCAGCTCTGCGAAAGCGATTCGTGACGAGGCACGAACGCGGATGCATCGTGCGTGTCGAGGCGAGCGCCCGGAGGGACGGCCATGAAAGGCCATCCCTGCGCGGCGCCCTCTCCACCACACGGAGGTCCGCCGTGAATGCATCGATCCGTCTTCTGCTCGCCCTGACCGCTCTCGCGCTGGCGGGATGCGCCGCCGAGCCGCACGACGCCTGGTCCGCACGGTGGGGCTTTCGCGAGCCGCTGGCCCAGGAGCGATTCTCGCCACGAGAAACCGAGCAAACGACCAGGGTGCTGCGCGATCACGAACGCGCGCGGTCGGGGCGCGCCCCGGTGTTCACGAAGACGGCGCACTGACGCGAACGGCGCTCCGAGATGGGTGTCCACCGGAGGCGGGAATACGGGCGCGGCGGCAGGCCTATCTCTTCGTGAGAAGATACGCCCTCGCTTTCCTGGCGGGGGCGGCGCTCGCCTTCGGCACCCCGCCGTTCGACCTTTACCCCGCATTCTGGCTGGGGATGGCGGCGCTGGCGTGGCTTCTGGAAGACGACCCCCGAACCGCACGCGCTGCACCCGCCCGTCCCGCGCTCTCCGGCACCGGACGAGGCCTGGCCTTCGGGGTCGGCGCGAACCTTGTCATCCTGCGCTTCATCCCGGCGGTGGTGACTCGCTTCACGCCGCTGCCGTGGACGCTCGGCGCGGTGGGCCTGGCGCTTCTGGCCGTCTTCGAGGGACTGCGCTGGATGGTCGCGGGCGTGGCCTACGAAACGCTGGCGCGCGCCCGCGTGCCTCGCCCCCTGGCTTTCGCGGCGGGCGTGTACGCCGGGACCTTCGTCCCCACCATGCTCCCCTGGACTCCCGCGGGAGGCGTGTCCCCGTGGCCGGCGATGCTGCAGCTCGCCGATGTCGTCGGCGAGCGCGGCGTCGCGGCGGGGATGGCGCTGACCGCCGGGCTGCTGGCCACCGGGCTGCGATCCCTTGCGCGAGCGGAGACGCGAAGGCGTGGCGCGCTGGCGCTGGGGGCGGCCTGGCTCGCTCTTCTGGCGCAGCTCGCCTTCGGTGCGGCGCGGATGGCCGCCGTCGATCGGCTGCGCGCCGGTGCCCCGCAGGTGCGCGTCGCTCTCGTGCAACCGTCCATCGAGGCGACGGCGCGTTGGGAGGAAACGCGCGCGCCGGCGATCCTCGCGACGTTGACCGCCCTCACCGCGGATGCCGAGTCGCGCGGGGCCGATCTCGTGGTGTGGCCCGAGACGGCCTACCCCTTCGCGTTGCGACACGGCTCGCGACGGGAACCCGACAACCGGCCTGCCATTCTCCAGCCGACCGTCCACGGACCGGTGCTCACCGGCGTGCTGATGAACGCAGAGGGCGGTGACGCGACCAACTCCGCCGTCGTGGCCACGAGCGACGGCGCGCTCTCCGACTCCTACGACAAGCGTCACCTCCTCTGGTTCGGCGAGACCGTCCCGCTGGCCGACCGCATTCCCCTCGTCCGCCGCGTCTTCGCGCGCGGGCTGGGGCTCGCCGCCGGAACTCGCACCTTGGCTCTCCCGGCGGGGCGCGTGCGCGCGGGGGTGCTGGTCTGCTACGAGGACACGCTTCCCGAGGCGGGGCGCGAGGCGCTGGAGGCGTCGCCGAACCTACTGGTCAACGTGACCAACGATGCCTGGTTCTCCGAAAGCGCCGAGAGCGAGCTCCACCTGCGCGTCGCCGCGGTGCGGGCCGTGGAGGAGCGACGCGACCTGGTGCGGGCGGTCAACTTCGGCCCGAGCTCCTGGGTGGACGCCGCGGGACGCGTGCGCATGCGCTCTTCGCAGGACCTCCCCGCGGCACTCCTGGCCGAGCCGGCGCTCCTGGACGCGCCGCCCACGCTCTACGCGCGCTTCGGCGACGCTCCTCTCGCCCTCCTGTTTCTCGCCTACTGGATGAGATCCTTGAGGGCCTTGAGGGCCGTGGCGCGGACCTTCTTCTGAGCCGGCTTGGCCTTGATGGTGATGGCTTCCTTGGTGAACGGATTGACGCCGGGGCGGTCCTTGGTCGCCGCTTTCTTGATGGCGCGGAGCTTCAGCAGCCCAGGGATCACGAATTCGCCGTTCGGCTTGCGCAGCTCCTTCTTGATGAGCTCCGTGAGGCCCTCAAAAACACGAGTGACGCTCTTCTTATCGAGCTCTGCGGCCTCCGCGATCTCGGCAATGACCTGCGCCTTCGTCAAACGCTTGGCAGACATTTCGGCTTCCTCCTGTCGACTCCGAACGACCACTTTTCCACGACACGCGACCGCACCAATCCCTCCCGGGCGCCGTCCCGGCGCCACCTGCTGCGGCTTCGACGCATCGACGACTAGCATCCCGATTTCTCCATCTGCAAGGGAAAAACAGCCGCTTTCGCGTATTCCTGGGTCGTCCTTCCTCGCCTCCCGGTCGCCTCGCCGGTGGCGCTTTCGGCGGACGCATCGCCGCCCCTTTATCGAGCGAGGCGCGGCGTCTTCCGTGCCGGCGAATTGCGATTGGCGTTGCGCGGGGTCTCTCCTTTGACCCGCGCCACGCGAGACCGTCGGGGACGCCGGGGCGTGTCAGCGGCGACGCAGAGCCGCTCGGTCTCCCGCCGCATGGCCCGATCCTTCGACGCTGTGTCGTGGTCCCAGCCCAGCAAATGCAGGAGACCGTGGGCCAGGAGCATGGTGAGCTCCGACTCCAGATCACGCCCGGCCGTCTCCGCCTGACGCCGCGTGGTAGGGATGCTGACCACCACGTCTCCCAGCAATCGGCCGGCGCGCTCGCCGTGCTCGCCTTCCCGCTGGGCGAAGGCCAGGACGTCGGTGGAGCGATTCTTCTTGCGATAGATGCGGTTCAAGTTCCGGATTTGATCGTCCCCCGTGAGCAGGATCGACAGCTCCGCGTCGCTCATTTGAAGCGCCCCCAGCATGGCCCGCGCGCGACGGGCGACGTCGACACGTGAGACGCCACGCCACGGCCCGTCCTCGACCACCAGGTGCACCGGCATCGTCAGCCGCCCCGCGACGGGCAGGTGCGTGCGGCGGCGCGAACGGCGATCGTCATGTGGGTGGCAACGGATCGTACGCGCCGGCGCCCGTGCGGTGTAAAGGAAACGTCGTGGAGTCCGCGTGCGCGCTGGTGCCCGCGTTCGACGCCGGCGACACGGTCGGCGCCGTGGTCGACGATCTGCGCGGGGCGCTCGGCCTTCCGGTCCTCGTGGTAGACGACGGCTCGAGCGACGCCACGGCGGAAGTGGCCGGGGCGCGCGGGGCCGAGGTGGTGCGCCACCCGGGCAACCTCGGCAAGGGGGCGGCGCTCGCCACCGGCCTGCTCGAGGCCGGGCGGCGCGGGTTCCGCCTGGCCGTTACCGTCGACGCCGACGGGCAGCACCCCGGCGTCTCGGCGCGACGCGTCCTCGAGGCGACCGCCGATCCCCGCGCGCTCGTGCTCGGCGTGCGCGATCTCCTCCGCGACGGCGCTCCCCGGAGCAACCGCTTCGGTAACGGGGTGTCGAACTTCTTCCTCTCGGCCTTTGCAGGACGTCCCCTCCGCGACACGCAGTGCGGCCTTCGCCGCTATCCCGTCGCCGAGACCCTCGCGCTCGCCAGCCGTGCGCGCGGCTACGCCTTCGAGGCCGAGGTGATCTTGCGGGCGCTCGCGGCAGGGCTGCCGCTGCTGGAGGTCCCGGTCGAGGTCGTCTACCCGCGCGCCGAGGACGCGCGCAGCCATTTCCGCAAGGTGCGCGATCCGGCGCGCATCGTGAGCACCGTCGTTCGCACCGTGCTCGAACTGCGTCTTCGTGGGAAGTGAGGGGGGATGGCGCGCATGCCGACCTATCACCGCCTGGAAAGGAGCAGCCGGTAGGTGATCACGCGACGCGCGCTGCTCGGTGGCTCGATGGCTCTCCTCGCCCCGCGGGTGGCCATGGCGGCCGATCCCCTCGACGATCTGCTGGCCCGGGTGGCACGCGCGCGCGCACCGGTTCGTACGCTGCGCGGCCCCTTCACGCAGACGCGTTCCATCGGCCTGTTGGCCATCGACGTCCGTTCGACGGGCACGCTGGTCCTGGTGCGGCCCGACCGCCTGCGCTGGGATCTGGCCCCGCCGGACGAGGCGACCTTCTTCGTCGGCCCGGAGGGTCTCACGTACCGGGGGGCGCACGCCCAGGCGCGCACCATGCCGCCGGACGCGCGCTTTGCCGGCGCGCTGGACGACCTGCGGACGTTGCTGGGCGGTGACCTCGGCAGGCTGCGCGAGCGGTGGGTTCTGCGACTGGTGCGGGACGACGCCACCGGCGCGGAGATCGAGGCCACGCCGCGCGCTGCGTCTACCTCGTCGCTCCACAGCATGGGCTTTGCCCTGGCTCCCGACCTGGTCCGACCCTCGCGCGCGCTCCTGGTGGAGGGCCCGCGCGACCGGACGGTCATCGAGTTCGGCGCGCTGGTCGTCGACGCACCGGTCGATCCCGCGATCATGCGGCCGTGACCGGACCGCTCAGGGAAAGCGGCCCGTCGCCGCCAGCAGATCCACCCGCGCTTCCCGCGCTCCGTCCTCCGCGATGGCCACCGCCAGCTCCGCGTCGCGCGCAGTGCGCTCGGCGTCGATGACCTCGATGTTCGTGGACGCGCCCGCCCGGTAGGCGACGTTGGCCAGCTCCAGCCCGCTCTCGGCCAGCTTCGCTGCCTCACGTGCTTCTGCGAGGGAAGAGTCGGCACGCCTCAGCTCCTCGAAGGCCGTGCGTACGTCGCTCCGCGCCTGACGCAGCGTCGCATCGAGCTGCACCTGCGCCTCGTCGCGCGCGACCCCGCGCTCCTTCTCCTGGCCGTAGCGGAGTCCCCCGTCGTAGATGGGGATGGCCAAGATGAGCTCGGCCTCCCACCCCGTGGTCGGGTAGGCGACGAGCGGCGGGTTCTCGTAGAAAGGCAAGAAGGTCCCGCTCAAGTAGGGCGAGTAGTCCGTCCAGTCGTCACGGACGGCATGCTTCGCCGCGTGCAGGCGGGCACCGGAGACCTGCACGTCGCTGCGATGCTCGGCGTCGTTCATGGCTTGCTGGGGATCGCGGGGCGCGTCGAGGACCGGCTCGTCGGCGTCGAGCGGCCCGCTCTTGCCCACCAGGACGCCGAGCGCTTCGCGGTCGCGCGCCAGGTTCGAGTACTGCTGCTGCACGTTGGCCTCGTCGCTGGCCAGCTGCTGGTCGGCGCGCACCTCGTCGATGCGATTGCCGACGCCGCCGGCGAATCGTTGATGCGAGTACTCGTAGTGGGCCTTGTCCGTGTCCCGCGCGCGCACTGCCGCGTCGATCACCCGCTTCTGCGCGACGACGCTGAGGTAAGCGCGCGCCACCGAGACCGCCACCAGCCGCCGCGTGTCTCCGGCCGACAGGCGCGCCACGTCGACCTGGTCGGTGGCCTGGGACCACTGCGCCCACGGCTTGGGCACGATGAGCGGCACGGTGAGGAGCGCGTTCGCCTGGAAGGTGTTCGCCGGGTCCTGCACCGTCCCCAGGTAGATTCGTGGCGAGTCCAGGCGCGTGTAAGTCAGGTTCCCGTAGAGCGTGGGGAGCGAAGCCGAGCGCACCTGTTCGACGATGGCCTGCGCGCGGCGGATCTCCGCGTAGGCCACCGCGGCGGTCGGGTTCCGCGAGAGGGCCGTGGCGACGGCGTCGTTCAGCTTGATGGTGGGCGGGGCGTTGCCTTCGAGCTGCACGTGCGGAAGCTCGGGCTGCGACGGCGGCACATCGTCCTGCGCCTGGGCGGACGTCGCCCCGAAGAGGACCACTGCGAAGAGACCGAGTGACCGCATGTGGGGGCGCAACCGATAGACTCCGATGCCGCAGCCGTCCAGGGGTTGCGTTTTCACGCGTCCTTCGCGTCTCCCTTGCGTCGTCCTCCGCCGGTGCGACGCCCCTCGGGGCGCGGCGGGAGCTCGCGGCGGTCCAGAGCGGCTCGGCGATCGGGGCGACGGCGACGTTCTGGGCGAGGGATACGACGCATGCGCGTGACCATGCGACGGCTCGCGCCGGAAGGGCAAGTTCCCGCGGGGCGCACCCTCCTTGCCCCTGCGTTATCATCGCTGCCATGGGGTCGGATCCGCCGAAACAACGCCTCTTGCGCCTGCTCCGCCGTACCACCCGGGGGGGCCGCCTGAAGAGCGAGCGCTCGACCTCCGACGAGAGCGCCCTGTGGAGCGCGCACGAGAGGGCGCTGGCCCGCGCGCGCGACGCCGGGGCGGCGGCTCAGCGCATCGCCTCCAGCGCGGCGCGGCAGCGCATGTCGATCGACACCGTGAGCGATCGCGCGCGGAGTCTGTCGTCGCGGGCAACGGAGCTCCAGGGGGCCTTCGGGCGCGTGGTCGACGCGTTCGAGCGCCTCGCGCTGGTGGCGCTCAACGCCGGGCTGGAAGGCGCGCGGCTGGGCGAGGCCGAGGGCCGGCAGCTCGCGCTGGTGAGCGACGAGGTGCGCTCCCACGCCTCCCGCGGCGCGGAGACGTCGCGCGAGCTCGCGACCGCGCTGATGCAGCTGGCGGCGGATCTGTCGCAGCTGGAGGGGCAGGTGATGCAGGCGCAAACCGTGGTGTCCGAGGTGACGCAGGACTCGGCGCGCGCGGCCGGTGCGGCGAGCGACGCGGAGTCGGCGCTGATGGACATGGGCGAGCGGGTCAAGAAGGCCACCGGGAGCGATCCCGAGACCGTCCGCGCCGTGGCCGAGGCGAGCGAGCGCGCGCGGGCACTGGTGACGTCGATCAGCGCGCTCAGCGGAAAGGTGCCGCGCACGCTCCTGGTGGGGGCGCTCGGCCCGGTCCTGGCCCCGCTTTCCAGACTGCTGGGCGACGAGGAGCCGGAGGAGGACGAGAGGAGCGAGTAGTCGATGACCTCCACGTCGAGCGACCCCGAGCTCCTGCGCCTGCTCATCCTGGAGCTCGAGCGCCATCTGGTGACGCTCGAGGCCGAGCCGCGCGACGTCCCCTCGGTGCAGCGCGCAGTGCACGCCCTGAAAGGCAGCGCCGGGCTGGCCGGAGAGCGCGAGCTGGCGGCGGCGCTGGAGCGTCTGCACCGCCGCGTGAAGGAGGGAGACGAGAGCGCCTTCGCCGAGGCGGGGACGCTGGTGCGCATCGCCGTGCAGCGCCTGTCGGCCGGGGAGAGCGCCATCGCCGCGCACTGGCCCATCCCGCCGGACGACCTGGGCGCGCGGCCCTTCGACCCACTGGTGCGCGCGCAGTACGCGGCGGAGGTGACTGATCGCCTGGCGCGCATCGACGAGGCGCTCTCCAGCGGCGACGACCCGCTGGAGGCGGCGCGCGGCATCTACCGGCACGTGCACACCATGAAGGGGGCGGCGAGCGCGGTCGGCGACGAGCCGATGAGCTGGTTTTGCCACGGCCTCGAGGAGCGCATCAAAGGAGCGGACGGCACCGACACGGCGCGCGCGGCGCTGCAGGAGGTGGCGCGCTGGCGGGTGGTGCTGGGGGCGCTGCTCGACGAGCCGGAGACGGCGCTGGCCACTCTTCGGGCGCGCGGGCGGCCGTCGCAGTTTCCGCGAAGCTCGCACCCCGGCGCCAGCGCGCCGCGCTCGGTGGACTCCGACCTGCCTCGCTCCATGGCCGCCGAGGAGGCCACGGCTACCATTCGCGTGGCCGCGCTCGACGTCGATCGCCTGATCGAGAAGTTCGACGCCATCGATCTCGCGCGCGAGGGGATCGCGGCGCGGGCCGAGCGCGTCCGGGAGACGGCTCTGGCGCTGCGTGAGCTGCGAGGGTCGCTGGTCGAAGCGCTACGCCTCATCGGGCCGCCCCGGCCCTGGGGGGCACCGGCGGCGGCCTTGCGGCGCGTCGACGAGGTGGTGGCGACGCTGGGCGCCATCGGGGAGGACCTCGACGCGGCGTCGGTGCAAGCGCGCGCCACGGAGCACGCGCTGCGCGAGGAGGTGGCGGACGCGAAGAAGCAGCTCTCGACCATGCGGCAGACCTCGGTGGGGCGGCTCTTCGCCCGGTTGACCACGGCCATCGAATCCGAGGCGCGGCGCAGCGGTCGCGCGGTCATCGTGCGCACGCTGGGCGTGGACGAGACCATCGACCGCCGCATCGCCGAGCGGCTCATCGAGCCGTGCCTCCAGCTCGTGCGCAACGCCGTGGCGCACGGGATCGAGCCGCCGGAGGCGCGCGCCCTTCTGGGCAAGCCTCAGAGCGGGACCATCGCGCTGCGGGCGCACAAGGTCGGCAACCGCCTGAGCGTCCACATCGACGACGACGGGGCAGGCGTCGATGTGAGCGACGTGCGCGCGCGTGCGCTCGAGGCCGGGCTCGTCACCCAGGTCATCGCCGAGGCCGCCGACGACGACACGCTCCTGTCGCTCCTGTTCGTCCCGGGCTTCTCCACGCGCGAATCGAGCGATCTGCTGGCGGGGCGAGGCATCGGGCTGGAGATCGCGCGCAGCGTGGTGCATCGCATGGGCGGGGGAATTCGCCTGTCGAGCCGCGCGGGCGAGGGCTTCAGCGCGCGCATCGACGTCCCCATCGAGAGTGGCCTGGTGACGGTGCTGTGGGTCATGGCGGGGCGCGCGGAGCTGGCCATCCCCGCGGTGAACGTGCGCCGCGTGCGGCTGGCCACCGAGGAGGGCGTGGACATGGCCCGCGTTCCGCACCTCCTATCGTGCCTCGACGCAGCGGCCAGCGCGACGTCGGCCTACGTGGTCGAGCTCGAGCTCCAGGGGGATCAAGCACGCGCGCCGGCCGTCGCCGTCGGCGTGGACTCGGTGGGGCGCACCGAGGAGCTGCTCTTGCGACCGCTCGGGCCTCTCGTAGGGGGCCTCGGGCCTTTCGCCGGGGCCATCGTGCGCGGCGACGGTTCGCTCCGTCTGGCCATCGATCCCTGGGGGGTCGCCCCCCGGGCGCGGGCCTTCTCGGCCACCCGCCCGGGAGGCAGCGCCCATCCCCCCGCGAGCAAGCGCTAGCCCTGCGCTAGCCCAGCGCTAGCCCAGCGCTAGCCCGGCCAGCCCTCGGCGAGCCCCAATGCCGCTCCATTAGAAAAGTGAACGGCATTGACGGTTAGCCCAGCGAGCTCGCGGTCTCCGGCGATGCTTGCGTTGCGATGTCGTGATACGGTGTCTGCGTTCGCTATTCTTATTTGGAGCAACGACAAATGGAAACGCGTCAGCGCAGCCGCGACTACAGGCTTTCTCGTAGCGGCGGAACTTTATTGGCCGGTTCTGTGCGCCGTCCAGGAGTCGCGGCGTGGTCCCTGGGGGCCTGTGTCGGTCTTTGTGTCCTGCTGCACGGCAGCGTACGGACGGCCCTCGCCCAGACCACGACGGCAGCGACCATCACCGTCGACGGCACCGCGGCCGGGACCCCGCTGGAGTCGATCTGGGCGTACCACGGATACGACGAGTGCAACTACACCACCACGGCCGATGGCCAGGTGCTGCTCCAGACGCTCGGGGCGATTCCCCCGCCTGCGCCCCACATTCGAACCCACTTCTTGCTGAACACCGGAGACGGGGTGGGCTCGCCCAAGTGGGGCTCGACCAACGTATACACCACGGATGCGGCCGGGAATCCAGTTTACGATTGGACCTTGCTGGACGGAATCATGGATACGATCACCGGGGCCGGTGCGCTTCCGTACGTCGAAATCGGGTTCATGCCGGAAGCCTTGTCGACCAACCCGACGCCGTACCAGAACTCCGCCATTACCGCGCTCAACGGGGGCTGCTTTTACCCCCCCACCAGCTACGTGAAATGGGCGGACCTCATCCAAGAGTGGGCGACCCACTCGAGCGCGCGCTACCCGGCGATCGAGACCACCTGGCAGTGGGAGCTGTGGAACGAGCCGGACAACGAATACTGGCACGGCACTCCCGCCCAGTACGACGAGCTGTATGACTACACGGAATCGGCTCTCCACTCGGTACTTCCCAACGCCCCCCTCGGTGGCCCGGCGACCGCAGGCGTCGGTTCCTTCTTGACGCAGTTTCTCCAGCACTGCGCGACGGGCAAGAACGCGGTCACGGGCGCCACCGGGACACGCCTCGACCTGGTGAGCTTCCACGCCAAGGGAGGCGTCGGGACGGTGGGCGGGAACGTCGAGATGAATCTGGGTCACCAGCTCACGCTTCACAACAACGGATTCCTTGCCGTCGCCGGGTTTCCTCAATTCAAGCAGACCCCCATCGTCATCTCCGAAGCAGATCCCGAAGGTTGCGGCTCGTGCATCGAAGCTCAACCGAGCTACCGCACCTCGACCGCGTACGGAGCGTACGAGGTGGCCATGATGAAGGGCACGATCGAGCTCGAGGCGATGACCGGGGTCAACGTCCGCGGCGTCCTCGCGTGGGCCTTTCTCGTCCCCGATCAGCCCCTCTTTGCCGCTTACCGCGTGCTCTCGTCGAACCAGATCGACCTGCCGGTGCTCAATGCGTTCAGGTTCCTGGGAAGCTTGCAGGGCGTGACCGTTCCGGTGACGAGCACCGGCGCTTTGCCCATTGCTTCCATTCTCGCGAATGGAGTCCACGGGCAGCCCGACATCGATGCCATGGCCACCCGCAACGGGCAGCAGATCCAGGTTCTCGTTTGGAACTACCACGATGTGCTGGAGACCGTGGCGGCGTCGCCGGTGAGTCTGAGCGTAACGGTTCCGGCGACCTTCGGAACGCAGGCCGCCGTCAGGCATCTGCGCGTGGACGAGACCCACGGCGACGCTTACACGGTATGGGTATCGCAGGGCAGCCCAGCGACTCCCTCCCCCGCCCAGCTGCTCGCGCTCCAACAGGCGATGGTGCCCTCGCCGTTGCAACCCGACCAGACCGTCGACGTGACCGCCGGCGCGGTGAGTCTCGATTTCGACTTGCCGCGTTTCGGCCTCTCGCTGATCACGGTGGCCCCGGTCGGCGAGCTCGACGCTTCGACAGGTGACGCCGATGCGGGAGCGGGGGGTACGGACGGCGGCGCCTCCATGGACGCGGCCTCCGCGAGCACCTCGGACGCCGGCTCTGCGAGCACGTCGGACGGCTCCTCGCCCGGGACCTCCGACGCCGCTGGCGCGGATGGCGGCTCGAAGGCCACGGGACCGGAGGCCGACGCGGGAAAGGGCGCACCGGGGACCAGCCCTTCGGGCAGCAGCTCGGGATGCGGTTGCTCGGTCGGACCGAGGGAGCACGGTGCGCGATCACTGCTGGTCTTGCTGGCGGCGATGGCGCTGCTGCGTCGGCGGTTTGCCGGGCGGAAGGCGGCCTCGCAGCGTCGTTAGCCCCGATCCCGGGTCGCATCCGCACGCGGGGGTCCGGCACCGTCGCCGCGCAGGGCCGCGCCTTCACCTGGGATGGCGCTCGTCGTAACTATCGGAAATCAGCTGGGCTACGTTGAGGTAGGACGCACCTGCCGCGCGCGTCAGGGTCACCTGGCCGGGCGAGCTCCGTGTGTGCTAACGTACCGGACCGTGAAGGGGAGCGAGGGGTTGAACGAAGGCGACCTTCTCTTCGGGAAGTACCGAGTCGAGCGCACTATCGGCTCGGGGGGAATGGGCATCGTCGTCGCGGCGCGTCACCAGCAGCTCGATCAACTGGTGGCCATCAAGTTCATCGGCGAGCATGCATTGGGTCACGCGGATGCTGCGCTTCGCTTTCTCCGGGAAGCGCGCGCTGCCGCCAAGCTGAAGAGCGAATACGTGACCCGGGTACTCGACGTCGGCATACTCGAATCGGGTGCGCCTTACATGATCATGGAGTACCTCGAAGGTAGCGACCTCGCGAAGGTCATCGCTCAATTCGGGCCGATGCCGCCGACGTACGCGTTGCGACTGTTCCGCCAGGCGTGTGCGGCCCTGGCCGAGGCCCACGCCGCCGGAATCGTGCATCGTGACCTCAAGCCGCAAAACCTCTTCTTGACTCACACGACGAACGGTTCTCCGAGACTGAAGGTCCTCGACTTCGGCATTTCCAAGAGCTCCGAGACAGGGAGCAGCAAAGCGGGCCACGCCCTCACCAGCGCGTCCGCTGTGCTGGGATCTCCCCTCTACATGGCTCCCGAGCAGATGCAGTCGTCGCGGGACGTCGACGCGCGCGCCGACGTCTGGTCGCTCGGGGTGGTGCTCTTCGAGCTGCTCACCGGTCGCTGCCCGTTCGATGCGGATACCTACGCCGCGCTTTGCGTGAAGATCGCCACCAGCATGCCGTGCCGGTTGTCCGACTTTCGTCAAGACGTGCCGCCGGAGGTCGTCACCATCATCGACCGCTGTCTGGAAAGGGACGTCGCACGGCGCTTCGCCAACGCGGCAGAGGTCGCGGAGGCGCTCGACGCGCTGGCCCCCGACATTCTCCCTCCGAGCGACGCGCACGGGCGGGCCGGACGCTCCGCCTTGTCGTTGAGGGTTCCCGATGCCCTCCGCTCGTCGGAAAGTACCCCTCCTGGGTGGGCCTCTCATGGCAACCGACGGGCGACCAGGAACGGTGCGCTGGCGGTGCGCGCTCTCTTGCTCATCGGGGCGGTACTGGCGGTTGGTCTCGTGATCGCTCGGCGGTGGGGTCCATGGCACTCGAGTTCTGCCGTTCAGGTCACGCCTCCCGTCGCCGCGAACCCGGTCCCAGCGCCGCATTCCGCCCCGTCCGACGACGTCCCGCCGTCGTCCGAGGTCGCGACGCAGCCGATGCCGCCGGCGACGGTCCCCACCAAACCGTCCGAGAGCTCTCTGCCCGGACAGCGCGCGCTGGCGGCACCTCGGGGGCCCACCCCTTGGCTCGCCCCGACCAGCGCCGCCGATAGCGAGGGAATCCCGGGGCGAACCGCTCCGTCCAAACAGAGTGCGCTGCGGTCACCCCCCCGAGCGGCGGCCGCCGTACCCGCGGCGGCGAACGCCCCCGCTGACGACGGCATCCCCTCCCGGCGATAAAGCCATCCAGCGCTGTCCCAGCTCACTCCGTCCCAGCATCTTGGGGCACGCAGAGCTGGGTGGTGGGCCCCGTCATCCCGGTGTGATAGCAGTGTGGCATCGGACCGTAGCCAAAGCCTGGTTCCTGATCCAGCGCGTTTTCCAGGTGCCAGAACCTGCAGTTGAGGGTGTCGTCGCCCGTCGGCTCTTCGTGCGAGACCAGATCGCCGGTCCCGCCGTCCGGCACGACATACCAGCCGTTTCTCGTCGTCCCACAGTAGGACATGCAGGCATCAAAGCTGCTGTATTCGACGATGCCGGCGTCGAGGCAGAGCGGCACTTCGATGGTACAAAACGTCGTGCACGGATCCGTCGCGCTCTGAACGCAGCTCGTTCCGCCCAGCGGGCCCGCGTTTGCGCAAGAATTGCTGGCTGCCGCGTTCAGCCGACACTGGAAGGTGCTGATATCGTCGGGGGTGCTGCTCTGCGTCCAGTTGTTGTAGCTGGCGCTGCAGGTTCTCAAGCAGACGTCGGTGTCCAGATATTCCCCGTTGACATTGTGCGAGCCACCGGGAGCAAAGCCGCAGTGCTGGTTGATCAAGTTGCAATATGTGGTGCAGGGGGCGCACGTATCCCCGGTACATGGTTCCGCGGTGATCGAGCCGCCGCCGATGCCGAGCACCGATGTGCACCTGAGCGTGGCGAGCCCCAGCCCCACGACAGCGGCTGAAACTGCGGAAAGGAGGGACCGCCTCATCACCATGCGCCCCTCACCACCGCGCCACCCAAGGTGGGCGCCGCGAGCCACCCGACGCCGGGGCTCGAACCTTCCTTCGTGCCGCGCGGCGCGGTAAACCAGATCACCGCGCCCGCAATCAAGGCCGCCGCACCCGCTCCCAATGTCCACGTGGCGACGTCCCCGGCGGTCCGCGCATCATTGCGCTCGCCGACCACCTGCGGGACCACCTGCGGTTCGCAGACAGTCGGGTTACCGAGCTCACAGTCGCTTCCCATGGTGCTCTGTGACGCGTGATACTTGCTGATGGCCACCGCCCCGAACGCGGCGCCAACACCGAGCGATGCGAGTCCGGCGCTCCCCACGAGCAAGCCGATGGTGCGCCGGGTGCCCAACGAATGGCGCGGAGGCTCGCCCGAGGGCGGAGCGGAGGCGAGGGCCTCCGCAGCCGTCTTGGGGGCCGTCTCGGTCGAAGGCGGCGCAGCGTACGCAGAGGGCGGCCCAACCAACGCTTCGAGCTGTGGCACGACCACGGAGACTTCGAGGCCGTCCTGGGCAATGTCCACGTTGGACGTCCAAGGCACGTAGCCAGGCGCCGTCGCGATCAAGAGGTGGGGCCCGGCGTCGATTGGAATGGCGTTGCCCCATTCGGAGTGCTCGATCACGGCGTCGTCTCGCTTCACCACCATCCCCACGGGGGCGTGCGGAACGCTCACGGTGAGGCGCGCCAGCTTTGCGAGGAGTGCGTCGGCGTGACGGTCGGCGGTCGCGACGTAGTCGGCGCGCCCGGCGGCACTCGCCGCACTCCCAGCCTGCTTGAACGTGGCCCAGGCCGTTGCCGTTCGACCGATCTTCTCGAGACAGGCGGCCAGGTTGAGGAGCGTGGCAGCCGACGGGTCGAGCTTCTGGCTATCCGCAAATTTCGGGCACGCTTCCGGGTATTGGCCCGCCTCGGCGAGCCGCCGGCCGTCCTCGAAGAGCGCCTCGGCCGCCACTTTGTCGTTTCCCGGCGCGCTTTGGCCGTAAGCCGCCGCCCCGGACAACGTCGCGATGGCGAACGACACCGCCACCATTCCCGGCGCCAACCACCGCCAACGCATGCCGCAGAAGGTAACCGAATGCCTCATCGCTGCCTAGGGGCGGCGAATGCCGTCCCCGTCCTGGAACGTCACGACGGAGGCCGTCGGGCTTTTGCCCCACGGGCTCCTAGCCCGATCCCCAACAGCGAGCATTGCTGCGGGAGCGCCGGCATCTACAATTTATTCGAGCTGGAAAGCGCGAGCTTTACATCCTAAGAGTCATGCGAAAACCAAACTTCCACCTCTGCGCCATGCGCCCCATCGAGGCCGTCGATCGGTCGCTCCGGGGCGAACCCCTCGACCCAAGGTCCGAATGACGATCGCCAAGGTCTTGCCCGCGGACGCGACGATAGGATGGATGGGGACCGGCCTCATGGGCGGCTTCATGGTGGGGCACCTCCTCGACGCCGGCTACCGCGTCCACGTCCATAATCGGACTCGCGCCAAGGCCGAACCTCTCGTCGCGCGCGGCGCCAAGTGGGCGGAAGGCCCCCGTGCGCTCGCCGACGCCGCCGACGTCGTCGTCACCATGGTCGGCCTTCCGAGCGAGGCCGAGGCCACCTTCTCCGGACCCGAGGGCGCGTTGACGCGCGCGCGTCCCGGGCAACTCTTCATCGACATGAGCACGAACCGCCCGTCGCTCTCCCGGCTGTTCGCGGACATGGCGACTTCACGCGGCGCCTTCGCCCTGGACGCGCCTGTCTCGGGCGGCCAGGCGGGTGCGCAGGCCTCGACCCTCTCGATCATGATCGGCGGCGACGAAACCGCGTTCGCGGCGGCGGACCCGATGTTCCGCACCCTGGGCAACACGATCGTGCACCATGGCGGTCCGGGGTCGGGGCAGCACGCCAAGCTCGTGAACCAGACGCTCATCGCGGGCGCCATGGTCGGCGTCTGCGAGGGTTTGCTCTATGCGCGCGCCGCGGGCCTGGACATGAACCGCGTCCTCGCCTCGGTGGAGAAGGGGGCGGCGGGAAGCTGGTCGCTGTCGCAATACGCGCCGCGCATCCAGGCGGGCGACTTCGAGCCGGGCTTCCTCGTCGAGCACTTCCTCAAGGACATGACGATCACGCTGGGCGAGGCGCGGCGTATGGGGCTCGCGCTGCCGGGGCTCGCGCTGGTCGAGCAGCTCTATGTGGCCGCGCGAGCCCAGGGACATGGCGCCAAGGGCGTGCAGGCGCTGTGGCTTGCCCTGGCGCAGCTCTCGAAGCGCTGAACGCGAGGTGGGCCAGTCGCCCGGGAAGGCAACCGAGGCTACCCGGGCGCTCTGTGCCATCAGGCGTGTGCTCGCGGACCGCGACGACGTCGGGTACGTTGGCGCGACCGTGTTCCTGCGAGGGGAGAGCCAGGGTAGGATCGGGACGCTTCGCGGGGCACGACCGGCGCGACGGGTCCCCTGCTTTGTGGGAGAGCGCGATTGGCTGCGCGGGCCCCCCTCGGAGCTCGACGACTCGTGAAGCGCCGCCCCGCCTCGAAGGACAGCTCGCGCGCCGCGCCCGCGGCTGTCGAGGGGAGAGCCTTTGCGCTCCTCCTGGCGCTCTTCTGGGGCAGTGGATGCGCCGCGCTGATCTACGAGGTGGTCTGGCTCCAGATGCTCGAGCTCGTGCTCGGATCCTCGGCGGTATCGATCGGCGTGCTGCTCGGGACGTTCATGGGCGGAATGTGTCTCGGGAGCCTCGCGCTCGCGCGGTTCGTCCCGCGCGAGCGGCAGTCGTTGCGTGTCTACGCGTACCTCGAGCTGGGCATAGGCGCCTCGGGCCTGTTGATGCTCGGGGCAATACCCCTCGTGCGATTTCTCTACGTCGCCCTGGTCGACGTTGGTTTCACGGGCCTCCTGCCCCGTTGTCTGTTCGCGGCGCTCTGTCTCCTGCCACCCACGATGATGATGGGGGCGGCGCTACCGGCCATCTCGCGCTGCATCGACATGACGCCGCGTGGAATCTCACGCCTCGGAATCCTGTATGGCAGCAACACCCTCGGGGCCGTGTTCGGGTGTCTACTCGCGGGCTTTTACCTTCTCCGGCTCTACGACATGCGCACGGCCACCTTCGTCGCCGTGGCCATGAACGCCGTGGTCGCCGCGGGGGCGCTTGCGCTCGCGCGCGCCCGTCCGGGCGGCCTGCTCGAGGGCGGAGACAACCGCGAGGTCGTCGAGAGCTCGACCCCCGCGACGCACACCACGCCCATCTATGTCGCAGTCGGTCTCTCGGGGACGGCCGCTCTTGGCGCAGAGGTGATCTGGACTCGGCTCTTCGGGCTACTCCTGGGCGGTACGACCTATACGTTTTCGATCATCCTTTCCGTCTTCTTGATAGGGATAGGGCTGGGCAGCACCGCCGGCTCCTTGCTGGCGCGCGGATCGCGCGATCCCCGCCGGCTATTCGGCTTCGCGCAGCTCGCCGCGATCGCGGCGGTCGGCTGGACATCGTGGAACATCACGAGCTCCCTGCCGTACTGGCCGGTCAATCCGGCGCTGGCGGCAACCCCCTGGTTCGAGTTCCAGCTCGACTTCGTCCGCTCCCTCTGGGCGATCCTGCCGGCCGCCTTCCTCTGGGGCGCCAGCTTTCCCCTCGCGCTCGCGATCCTGGGCTCGGCGGGGACCGACGCTGCCGTCGTGGTGGGCCGGGTCTATGCGGCAAACACGGTGGGCGCCATCGTCGGTGCGCTCGGCACCAGCGTCGTGCTGATCGCGGCGGTCGGGACGCGGAACTGCGCGCGCGTCCTCATGGCACTCTCGGCGCTGGCCGCTGCCGCGGCACTCTTCCCCGCGCTCTTCCCGGTTCGTGGGGGGTCGCGCTGGACGGCGCGGGATGTAGCCTGGGCGTCCGGCATCTTTCTCGCGGCCTTCCTGGTAGGCGACCAGGTCGCCGAGGTTCCCTCCTTGCTCGTCGCGCATGGCCGGTACTCGGCGTTCGAACGCAATACGCAAGAGACGTTCCTCTATGTCGGAGAAGGGATGAATTCGTCTCCGGCCGTCTCCAGGGACGTCAAAGGGGTCTTGAGCTACTACAACGCGGGAAAGATTCAGGCGTCCAGTCTTCCGCAGGACATGCGGCTCCAGCGGATGCTAGGGCACCTGACGACGCTGGTCCCCGAGCGACCGAGCTCCGTCCTGGTGATCGCCTGCGGCGCGGGCGTGACGGCCGGCGCCGCAAGCATCGATCCCCGTGTCGATCGCCTGACCATCGCGGAGATCGAGCCTCTCGTTCCGCGCGTGGTGGCGCCCTACTTCCGCGAGTACAACTACGACGTCGTCCGCAATCCGAAGGTGCGCGTCGTGGTGGACGACGCCAGGCACTTTCTGACGACGACCAAGGACAAGTTCGACGCCATCACCTCGGACCCGTTCGATCCGTGGGTCAAAGGCGCTGCCAACCTCTACACGGTCGAGTTCTGGGAGCTCGCCAAGCAGCACCTCAATCCGGGGGGCGTCGTGACGGTGTTCGTCCAGCTCTACGCCAGCGGAACGCAGGCGGTGAAGAGCGAGGTCGCGACCTTCTTCGAAGCGTTCCCAAACGGAACCGTCTGGGACAACACCGTCCGAGGAGAGGGCTATGACGTGGTCCTCTTGGGGCAGGCGCAGCAGACTCCCATCGACGTGGACGCGATGGATCGCCGCCTGCGGAGCCCCGAGTATGCCGAGGTGACGCGGTCGCTACGGCAGATCGGTTTGGACTCGGCTCTGGCGCTGCTCTCCACGTACGGCGGTCAGGGCCCTGACTTGCAACCTTGGCTCAGCGACGCCGAGGTCAATCGCGACGACAACCTTCGCTTGCAGTTTCTCGCCGGCTTGGGGCTGAACATCGATCAGCGGGCGGAGACCTACCGGGGCATGCTGGCGTTCCGGCATTACCCGAGCCAGCAATTCATCGGCTCCCCTGCAAGTCTCGGCGAGCTGCGGGCGGCGATCACGGCGCGAGCCCACTGATTCGCGGCGTCGGGGACGGATGCACGGCCGAGGCGCGAAGCAGGTAACCATGCGAAACGATTCACGGCCCCCACCGTGGCAGGGCCTCCATCTCGAGCTCGCCCCTGGTCCCTGGCACCTGGTTGAGCCGTCCACGCTCGCGTAAGCTGCCGCTACCCCTGTTTCGCGAAGGCGCATCTGCGTCCTCCGTCATCCGAAAGGACGAAGTCTCCCATGCGCTCCATGTCCAGCCTTGCGGTCGCCGCGCTCACCTCGACCCTCGTGGCGTGTGGGACGTCGTCCGGCGCGTCGACCGCGGGGCAAGACGCTGGGGAAGACTCCCCGATGGCGACTCCGCCCTCCGAGGGAGGCTCTGTCTCGGATGCGACATCCTCGGATGCGACGTCCTCGGACGCAGCATCCTCGGACGCAACATCCCACGCGGATGGGACCGCGGCGACGGAGGCCGGACCCGACGCGTCGACCGATGTGGGAGCGGGCGACGTCGCCGCCAAGGAAGCCGGCTCGCCCGAGCCGACGGACATCGTCGTCGAGACCGAGATGCAGGTCCGCCGCATCGACGGCTTCGGTGCCTCCGACGCGTGGTCCGGGACGCCCTTCACCACCGAGCAGGCTGACATGTTCTTCGACCCGACCAAAGGAATCGGGCTGTCCCTCCTGCGCGTCGGGATCAGCACGACCGGCGGCTTCATGGGGGCGGGGGAGGGGGCCAACGCCGTGCTGGCGGCCGCGCGAGGCGCCATGGTCTGGGGCACTCCCTGGCAGCCCCCAGTTGCCGATACGACCGGCGCAAACGCCGACGGTTACGCCGGAAACATCAACCCGGCGGACTACGAGGCATGGGCGACCACGCTCGCGAGCTTCGCGACGACGATGAAGGGAATCGGCGTCCCGCTCTACGGCATCTCGGCGCAAAACGAGCCCGACTTTCCGGCGTCCACCTACGCATCCTGCACCTACACGGCCGCGCAGATGGTGGCCTTCATCAAGGTACTCGGCCCCAAGCTGGCTGCGCTCAGCCCGGCTCCGAAGCTGCTGGCCGCGGAGCCGGACGTCTGGCCCGATTTCTGGGGAGGGACCAACAGCTACGCGGCGGCGATTCTCGCCGACACGACCGCGAGCTCGTACGTGGGCGTTCTGGCCACGCACGACTACGATCACCAGCCACTCGCCATTCCGACGATGACGACCGTCGCGCAGCCCATCTGGGAGACCGAAGTGTCCGGTCAATCCGGCACGGGAAACTGCGATTCGGTGTGCGCCGGTCCGAACGTGACGATCGACAATGGAGTCCTGGTCGCCCAGTGGATCTACAACGCGATTGCGGTGGGTGGAGCAAGCGCCTGGCATTACTGGTGGTTCATTTCGGCGGGCGATGACAACGGGGGGATACTCCCCAATTCACTTTCCCTGACCAAGCGTCTCTACACGATAGGCAACTTCAGCAAATTCGTGCGTCCGGGCTACGAGCTGGTGGGTCTCTCGGGGGCCGCTGTCCCGTCCGGCGTACAGGCCGTGGGGTTCGTGGACCCCACCACGGGTGCGATCGCCATCGTCGCCATCAACTCGAACATGACCTCGACCCCCATCTCCTTCTTCGTCTCCGGGAAGTCGCCAAGCCAGGTCACGCCGTGGGTCACTTCGGCCACTCTCGATCTGGCAGCGCAGACGCCGCTGCCGGCGACGGGGGAGCGTTTCTCGACGACGCTCGCCGCCCAGAGCGTCACCACGTTCGTCGGAACCCCCTGACACGACTCCCTGAACTTCTAGCCGGCTAGCGGCGGCGAATGCCGTCCGCGTCCTGGATCGTCACGACGGAGTCTGTCGGTGCTTTGACCGACAGTCTCCTAGCGGCGGCGAATGCCGTCCGCGTCCTGGATCGTCACCTAGGGCCGGCGCGTTTCCGGCGACGCTGGCCGCGACCGCCGCGTCAATGCGTGAGCGAATCGGCGAGCTGGTTCAGGTACACTTCGAGGTTGGTGTAGCCAGTGCAACCCCAATAGAGGATCGCGTCGGCCGGTTCGTTCGGGTTCAGGCCGTTCGCTGTCTCCCACGCGTCGGGAATCCCATCGCGATCGGTGTCCACGGGGGGCGTGCCGCCGGCGAGGGTGCCGTACCCCCCGTTCGGGAGGCCCGTAGCGACTTGGGTCGTCCAGAGATGGCCGGTCGTTCCAAGCGAGGTCACGTCCGCGAGGACGAGGGTGTCGACGTCGTCCCGGGGCAGCGCGCCGGAGTGGGCGACGTCGTAGGCATAGCCTTCCGCCGCGCTCGCGCTATCGAACGAGCTCGTCGTGGGGGCATACGGGGCCGAGAGCGCAGTGATCCCACCCGGGAGCGCCATCACCGACCCGTTCAAGGTTCCACCCTTGGTCGTGTCGAGCATGTTGCCCTCGAAATACATCGACTGGCTGCCGAGCTGAAAGAGAGCATCGGCGGAGTTGGTGGTGGACGGACCCGCGATGAAATAGTTGTTCACGAGGTCCTGCATGAATTTCCCCCCCGTGTCGCCGAGCGTGTAACCGGCCTGGAAGTTGTAGACGACGTTGTTCACGTACTGCGTATCGCCCTTGGCGAGCGGGTTCCGGTTGTGCGCGCTGGCAAAGATGTCCTCGAACCAGGTGATGGGCGTGCTGTCGACGTGCGCGTTGAACTGCTGCCCGATCGGGTCGGCGAGGATGGATCGTTGGAACGTCACGTTCCCGCCACTGTTGATGTCGAGGTTGTCCCAATCGCTGAACTCCACCGAGACGTGGTCGAAGATGAGGTTCATGTCCGAATCGGCGGCGATCCCGCTCTTGCCCGTATCCGGGTCGTCGGTCCCCTGGCGAACGCGGATGTTTCGCACGATCTCGTTGGACGAGTTGCTGAACGAGACCTCTCGCCCCTCGATCGCGATGCCGCCCCCCGGCGCCGTCTGGCCCGCGATGGTCAGGTTGGCTGCGCAGCTCAGAGCCGAGGTCAGGTTGATGATTCCTCCTACGTCGAAGACGATCGTGCGAGGCCCGGCGCTCACGGCATCGCGAAGCGATCCCGCGGCGCCCGTGTCATCGAGTGTGGTCACGTGGTAGGCGGCGCTCCCACGGCCCCCCGTAGCGGACGCGCCGAAGCCGACCGCGCCAGGAAAGGCCACGACGGCAGCACCGGTCGCGCAGGCATCCTTCTCCAGGAGCGGCGCATCCGGCAAGGCCGAATCGAGCACCGGACCCGGCCCACCACCGCTGCTATCGTCCATGCCGGGGGTCGTGGCGTCGCCCCCGCCCCCGGAGTCGTCGGGCGTGCTTACGGACGAGTCACTGCCCTGGTGAGCGCCCGAGTCGCCCCCATGGGTCGCGCCCGAGTCGCTCCCAAGGAACACACTGGAGTCCGGCGAGCCGCCAGACGTCTCCGGCGTTCCCGAATCGGTGGACCCCTGCGTCTGCACGGCGCCGCTGCCGCAGCCGAGCGCCGAGGCAATCACCAGAAGCGACCAACACAAGGCCCGACGCGTCATATTTCAGCCCTCTTGCTCGTACTCGTGACTCTCCGCGGCCGCGCTGCCAGGTCCGCCAGCGCACCCGAGCAACGAATGGCGCCGCGACCCTGACAGACCACTGTGGCAGCCCGGGCAGCCGCCGGGTCATGTTTCGTCAGACATGAAGTGTTGCATGCTGACTGGATCGAAGCGCCCTGAGACCAAGGGAACTCTACCACCGCCCCTTCGTCGCGTCGACCGCGGGTCCACCTGGTTTCCTCGGGCGGCTCCGATCATCGCTCCGTTACTTCCGCGTGAGCGTCCACGCCAAGTCGAGCACGTCCTTGGTGTCGAACGGCTTCTGCAGCAGGCGAAGCCCCGGACGATTCAGGCGCTTTACGACCTCGTGCCACGAATAGTCGGAATATGCGCTGCAAATGACGATCTTGATCGCAGGATCCGCCTCCCAAATGCGGGCGGACGTCTCGATCCCATCCCATCCTGGCGGCATGCGCATGTCGACGAAGGCGAGCGCGTACGGCGTACTCACCTTCACCATGCGGCGGACCGCCTCGAGGCCTTCCGGCCCCTGCGACGCGAAGTCCACGGTGAACTGCGGCGGGCCCCCTCGCGCCCTCGGCAGGCTGGCGGGTGAGGGGGTGGCGCCCGGGTGCGCGGAACGAGGTGGCTCCCCCGCGCGCCGGGGGCTGGAGCCGAAGATCGAAGCCTCGAGGGCCTCCAGGTTTCCGCCGCGCGCGGGGCCGGCCGCGGTCAGGATCTTCCGGAAGTCTGCGTGAATCGATGGGTTGTCGTCGATGACGAGAATCCGCCGGGCTCGCGGCGTGCCTGGCGGAGCGCTCGACTTAAAGTCCATGCTCGTAGGCTCCGGTGGATGGTGAATCGAGCCCCGGATGCGTGGGCAACGTTAGGACGAACGCGGCGCCGTGGCCCGGGCCGTCACTCTCGGCCACCAGAGCTCCTCCGAGCTCCATGGCCGACACGGCGCTGCTGTGCAGGCCGAAGCCGTGACCGTCCTCTCTCGTCGTGAATCCGTGGTTGAAGATCTTGATCAGGTTCTCGCTCGCAATGCCGCTTCCGTTGTCGCCCACCCGCACGCTCACCCCGCCATCGGAAAGAGAGCGCGTCTGCACGACCAACCGACGCCCCGTTGGCCGTTCCTCGAGCGCATGCATCGCGTTGGTGACGAGATTGACGAGAATCTGGACCACCTTGTGGCGGTCGACGCGGATGGTGCGCATCGGAGCGTAGTCGCGCTCCACTTCGACCGCATGCCCTTCGAGCTCAGGGCCTCCGATCCGAAGAGCATCGTCGACGACCTGGTGGAGGAGAACGTCTTCTGCGACGTCCCTTCCCTTGCGCGCGTAGGTCTGCTGCATCTTCACGACCGCCTTGATATGGTTGACATTGGCGATTAGCGCCTCCAGCTCCTCGAGCGCCGCGGCCTGCTCGGCCTCGAGCGTCATCGAGAGCTCCTTCAGATATTCGGCCAACAGCCGTCCCGCGGGGTCGGTCGTGACGAACTCGCCCAGATCCGCAGCGTGCGCCTGCATCAGATCCACGGCCTGGCCAAGCCCGCCCACTTTCGAGCAGCGCGCGGCGTCGGCGAGCAGCGTAGCCGAAACGTTCACGCTGTTGAGCACGTTGCCGACGTTGTGCAAGACCGAGGTGGCGACCTCCGCCATGCCCGCTGCTCGGGAGGCGGAAACCAGCCGACCGTTCATTTCGCGACGCTCCTCCTCGATGCGCCGCCGCTCGCTGATGTCGCGCACGACCGCGGTCAGCAGCCTGCGTGGGCCGACGCGCATCTCGCTCAGCGCGATCTGCAGCGGAAAGGCCTCACCGTCCTTCCGCCGGCAAGTCACCTCGGCGGAGCGGCCCAGCGCGACGGGCTCGCCCGCCGAGCGATCCACAATCTGCCCGTCTGCGTCGATTCCGTAGCCATCTGCGAAAAGGAGACTCACGTTCTTGCCGGTGAGATGACCCTGCTCGTACCCGAAGATTTTCGCTGCCGTGGGGTTGAACACCTCGATGATGCCCGCGTCGCTCATGGTGACGATGCCGTCCGCCGCGTGCTCGACGATCGCCCGCATGCGCGCCTCGTTCTCCTGCAGCGAGGCAGAGGCCTCCTCGACGCGCGCCTTGGCCTTTACGAGCTCGCTCGTGCGCTGCTGCACGCGTACCTCGAGCTCGTCGCGCGATGTCTCGAGCGACCCCAAGTGCTCCTTGATCTCGCGGTCGCGTTCTCGAATGCTCACCGTCATCGCGTGGAATGCAGCGACCAGCTGGCTCATCTCTTCGTTGGAGGTCTTGGGCAGCGATACGTCGAGGTTGCCGCGCTTCAGCTCGTTGGCGGCCATCGTCAGCGACTGGACCGGCCTCACGAGTCTTCGTGCAAGAAGGAACGACGCGCCGACGAGGAGCACCGAAGTCACCGCGGCGACGAGGGTGTTCGTCAAGATGATCCGGCGAATGTGGTGGCGCACCTCGTCGGCTCGAAAGCCGAGGCGGTAGGTCCACGGCCGTGCCACGCTCCCGACCGCGAGAGGCACGATCCACTCTTCGGTGGCCCCGTCCGCACTCATCGTCCAGTAAGGTTCTTTCAGGGTGCGCGCCCCCGCCGCGAAGCCCGGGTCCACGGTGCCATGCGCGAGTACCGTGCGTTGGTCCCCGTCCGAGATCTGCCAGAATACGAATGCAGATTTCTTTTCGATGGCCCACAGCATTTCGAATGGCCATATCTGCTCGTGGTACCCGGACTCAACCTGCGACGCGATCGTCACCGCGAGGAGCCGCTGCTCTTCGCGCAGCTGGGCGTACGAATACTTCGCCTCCCGGTAGCTCAGGACGGCGGTGAGCACCGTGGTCGGCAGAAGAACGCAAGCCAGGCACAGCAGGCAAACCTGCAACACGAGGCGCATCGGGGGTCTCAGTCCCCCGAGTGCCGGGCGGGAGCGGGGAAGAAGAGGGTGCTCGCCATCAGGTTGCCGTGCTGGTTGCCGATCCCGGGGACGCTTGCCTGCTCGCCCCACGTGAACAGCCCGATCCACGGGATGTCCCCCATCGACTGCTGCACGAGCGAGGCCAGATTGCCCCGATGCTCGCGGGGGATGGTCTGCAGCGCACCGGCGCAATAGAAGAAGAGGCCGGCGGCAACCGCAGAGGCGCCTGCGCTCTTTCGCGCCAGCCGGGGGAGAGCGGCGAAGCGGTTCAAGAGGATGTTCTCGCTCCCTTCGCTCGTATAGATGGTTTCGCCCACGTGCACGTTGGCTCCGGTCGTAAGACTTCCGGGCGCATCCGCCCTGTTGCTCGGCCACGCGCGGATGAACTGATTGTGCGAGGCGTCGTTCTTGGTGACCGTTTGCACCAGCGGGTAGAAGGCCAGGACGTTCTGCACGTTCTTGCCGGTCGCCTCGGCGTCCTTCAGCCGGCCGCCCAGCCACTCGTCGTAGACGTCGACCGCGGGCCTGCCGTCGATGGCCCGAATGAGCCGTGCGTCCGCGCTCGTGATCACTCCGCCCTGCCCGGATCCACGCAGGAAGCCGCCTCCGTACGCCCAGGGGAACGGCTCGCTCGCGTAGAAGACGGTCACCGCGACGCCATCCTCGACGACGCGGTCGTCCACGATCATCGACGAGCTTATGTCCTTGGTGTTTCGCTCCATCGAGGAGACGAGGCCGGCCGCCGTCCCGCCGATGAGCGGGACGTCGGAGCCGATCTCTTGGGCGAGCCCTTCGAGCAGCACCTCTTCCGTCAGCATCGTCGCGAAGAGAACGACCATGGTGGGGCGGTCGTCCGTCGTCTTGTTCGCATCCGCAAGGGCGCGCGAGAGCGCGAGCCTAGCTGCTTGCGCGGGGGCCGCTTCGTCGAAGGATGCCACACCGAGGCCCGAGCTGATCCCGGTGAGCCGGGACGAAAGCACCCCGAGGACGCCGGTGTCGGCCCTGTGGTAACCGTCGGCCGTGAGGATGCCGTCGTGCGTCGTCATGCCGACGACGCGTCGACCCGGTGCCGACTCGCTGTGCAAAGCGGCCGCCACGCGACGGGGGTCGTGCTGAGGCGTATAGAACACCATCGTCAGGCCAGCTTCGTCGGTGGCGCCGGCGTTGGCCATGGCTTCGGCGACCGCCAGCTCCGTGACGGGGTTGAGCGACCAGCCTGCGCCAGCGAAGCCGGACTCCGTGCGTCTCGATACACCGCCTGCCGTGGATGGCTCGGGCCCGGCCTTCGGAGCGCCCTGGCGGATCGGAGTTGCCGCGAGCTCGCTATAGGCAAACGTGGTCGCGGCCGCGGCGCCAAGAACGACGCACGCCCCAATGACTACCGCGACAACACTCTTCGACTTGTCCATGTTTCGTATCCGTCGCATCTGGGCTCGCCGCCGCGTTGTGAGGAGAGCCGAGACTCCTTCACCGTTGACAATGACCCATCCTTCCCCCAGGCACAACGCTGCGGCCGGTTTTCCGATGTGGACGTGTGTAGGAAGTCCAGGGCCGATCCCATGGCCCCGCCACGTCCCAGGAAATCCCCCGGCCCGACGCGGTCACGAACCGTTCGGTTCGTTACAACGCGCCGACAGGATTGGAAAAAAGATCGGCGCGTGGCCGGAATATGAGCCGAATTTGCCTCGCCCTGCAACTTCCTCCTGTGGGGTTTGCCAGCCACGACGAGTTGGCGTGGGACGGAGAAGGCGCGCTTCGAAGGGAGAGTCTCTTCATGAAACAAGGTGGTAGAAACTCAGCCCTCGGCCTCTTGTCGGTGCTCGTCCTTGCCACGGGATGTGGGGCGTCGTCATCATCCGCAACGCCGGGAGAAACGGGTGGCACGGACGCCGGGTCGGACGCCGTTGTCGGGCAAGACGCGGGGACCTCCGGCGGCAGTGGCACGGACGGCGCGTCCGGCGCCGGGCAAGATGCGGGGACCGCGGGCGACGGCGACGCGGAGGGCGCGTCCGGCACCGGTAGCGACGGCGGAAGCCTCGATGGGTCGGTGACACCGGTCAGCGTGCACGGCCAGCTGGGGATCGACGGCGACAAGCTGGTCGATCAGAACGGAAAGACCGTCACCCTACACGGAATGTCGATGTACCCCTGGAATCAGAAGGGGCTGCAGTTTTACAACGCGTCCGCCGTTGGCCACCTGGCCAAGGATTGGGAAGCCACCGTTCTCCGAATTCCTATCCTGCCCGCGAGTGTGGCGTCGCAAACGGCGCTGGTCGAGGCCGTCGTCAAGGCGTGCATCGCGAACGGGATCTATGCGATCATCGATTGGCATTGCGAGGGCGCCTGCGAGGCAGGCCCAGCGTCGACCTTCTTCGCGAGCATGGCCACCGAGTTCGGGAACACGCCCAATGTCATCTACGAAACCTGGAACGAGCCAACGACACAGACCTGGGCGACCGTCGAAGCCTATCATGAGACGGTGATCGCGGCCATCCGCGCCATTGATCCCGATAACGTCATTCTCTGCGGTGAGCCGCAATGGGATCAGGTGCCCCAAGAGGCCGCTGCCAGTCCCATCACCACGTCGAAGAACATCGCGTACACGTTTCACTTCTACGCGGCAAGCCACCCGCTCGCCTCGTTCGGCCCGAACGTGACGAAGGCCATGAACCTGGGCGCGGCCATTTTTGTCAGCGAGTACGGTACATGCAAGTCGACCGGGAACGGGACCTTCGATCCCACCGAAACGCAGCTTTGGTGGAACTTCCTCGACGCGAACAATATCAGCTCCGCAAACTGGTCGGTGGAGACGAACGGAGAAACGGCTGCCGCGCTCAACGCCTCTGCAAGCGCCACGGGACCCTGGTCGGCTGCCGATCTCACCGAATCGGGAACCCTCGTAACCCAGTACATTCAGAGCATGTACGCCGCAACCATTGCACCATGAGCTCGACTGTAGCTGTCCTTGCCGTCAGCCGAACCCCGCCACGGGATGCGGCACGTAGCTCCCCTCGAGCGCGCGCACTTCGTCGGGGGTGAGCTTCACCGCGAGAGACGCGACGGCGTCTTCGAGGTGGTGCATCTTGGTCGCGCCGACAATCGGGGAGGTCACGCCGGCCTTCTGGCTCAGCCACGCGAGCGCAACCTGCGCGTGCGGCAGCTTGCGTCCCTTCGCCACCTTATCGAGCGCCTCCTGCACGCGCGCATCGGCGTCTTCCGTCGAGGCATAGAGGCGATTTCCGAAGAGGTCGGTTGCGGTCCGAGCGGTCTTCACGTCCGGTGCCCGCGCCAGTTTGCCTCGGGCGAGCGGGCTCCACGGGATCATCCCGACGCTCTGATCGTTGCAGAGGGGTGCCATCTCACGCTCCTCCTCTCGGTAAAGCAGGTTCCAGTGGTTTTGCATCGAGACGAAGCGCGTCCACCCGTTTTTCTCCGCGACGTGTTGCGCCTTCGCGAACTGCCAGGCCCACATCGAGGAGGCCCCCAGGTAGCGCGCCTTCCCGGACTTCACGACGTCGTGGAGCGCCTCCATCGTCTCTTCGATCGGGGTCGCGTCGTCCCAGCGGTGAATCTGGTAGAGGTCCACATAGTCCGTCCCGAGCCGCCTCAGGCTCGCGTCGATCTCGTGGAGAATCGCCTTGCGCGAGAGTCCGCGGCCGTTCGGGCCGGGCCGCATCACGCTACACACCTTGGTCGCGATCACCATCTCCTCGCGCCGTGCGAACTCCTTGAGCGCGCGCCCGGTGATCTCCTCGCTCGCCCCGAACGAATAGACATTCGCCGTATCGAAGAAGTTCACACCGAGCTCGATCGCCCGCTTGAAAAACGGACGCGACTCCTCCTCCCGGAGCGCCCACTTCCAACCCAGCAGGGTCCCGGCAACCGAAGCGTCGGGATCGCCGTAGCTCATGCAGCCGAGGCAAATGCGGGACACGACGAGTCCCGTCGCACCGAGGCGTTGATAGTCCATGATGCAGCTCCTCCGCGCCCCGTTGTACTACATCCTCGCGGGTCCGATGGGC
>Ga0302325_10002358_pt1 | contig 45991 bp, 43 predicted proteins | sample Palsa_T0_2_FD_201948 | JGI IMG/M metagenome (GOLD analysis project Ga0302325, IMG submission 201948) | Peat permafrost microbial communities from Stordalen Mire near Abisko, Sweden - Palsa_T0_2 | ecosystem: Environmental > Terrestrial > Soil > Palsa > Peat permafrost | place: Sweden: Abisko...
CGAGCGAGAACAGGGCCACCGGGTGTCCCCCGAGCACGGCGTTCTCGGCCATATTGGTGACGAGCGCCGATTTACCCATCGATGGACGCGCGGCGATGATTATGAGGTTGCCGGGCTGGAAGCCGCCTGTCAGCTCGTCGAGGTCCTTGAATCCCGACGGCGTTCCGGTCAGTGGGGTCTTCGACACCGACAGCCGGTGCAGCTTGTCGGTCTCGGTCTCGAGGATGTCGGAGATCGAGCGGAACTTCTTCTGGCGGTCGTCGTGGGCGACCTCGAGCACCGCCTGCTCGGCGCGCTCCACCAGCTCTCGCGCCGGCGCCTCGCGGCCGACCACGCTCGCTTGGATCTCGTACGTTGTGGACAGGAGTGCCCGCAGCTGCGCGTTGTCGCGCACGATCCGCCCGTACTCCCGGGCATGTCCGGCGGCCGGCACCCAGCCGGCGAGCTCGTCGATCGACTCGGGCCCGCCGATCTCCGCCAGCTTGCCGGATTGACGCAGCGTCTCGGAGACCGTCAGGTGGTCGATCCGCCGGCTGGCGTTGTGCAGCTCGAGCATCGCCGCGAATACCGCGCCGTGCTGCTCGCGGTAGAAGTGCTCGGGCCGCAGCCCCTCCTCCACCAGCAGGCCATACAGATGCCGTTCCTCGAGCAGCACAGCGCCAAGAACCGATTTCTCGGCCTCAAGGTTGTGCGGCGGCACGGCGAGCTGTGTGGTGGTGCTCATCGGGGTCAATCGAGTCTAGATCGGGGTCAGGCGGCTTCGCTAACGACGTTCCCGCTCACAGCACAAAGTTCGTAGGCGGGGGCCGGGAGGCCTGGGCCCCTCACGGGCGGAGCGGCTGTCATCAACGTCACGGACCCGCTCGGCGAAGCCAGGGCCGACGGACTGAGGAGCTGAGGGGCGGTTGGGGGCGTCCGCCACCGGCCAATTGCGTCGCGCCCAGCGCCACGCCCGAGCCCATCCCAGCGAACGCCCCTTGGCCGGAGGTGGACGCCGCCAACCGGGCAAGCGCTCAACAGGCCAGTCAGCACCAGCCGCGAGCTAGCGCTGTTCGACCACCATCGTCTTGATCGCCGCCGTCACGTCATCGGCGATCTCGACCACAACCATGTACGTCCCGATGTTGCGGATCGGCTCGTCGAGATGGATCTTCCTGCGGTCGATCTTGATCCCACGCGCATCGCGGATCGCGTCAGCGATGTCCTGTGTCGTGACCGAGCCGAAGAGGCGTCCGTCATCTCCCGCCTGCTGGGGAATCGTGAGCACGGTGCGACCGAGCAACGCGGCGTTCTCCTGCGAGCGCTCTACCGCCTCGCGCTTGGCACGCTCGGCTGCGTCCTGGCGGCGCTTGGCGGCCTCGACGGACCCCTTCGTGGCGGGTTCGGCGAGCTTGCGCGGAAGCAGGTAGTTGCGTAGGTAGCCGGGCGAGACGTCGACAACCTTGCCGCGCTCGCCGAGCTGCTCGACATCTTGAAGGAGGATGGCTTGGGGCACGGCTATCGCCCTTCAGCTACCGGTCGCGATCGCGGTCACGGTCACGGAAGCCACGCTCGCCCCGGTCGCCGCCTGCAGTCTCGGCAACGTAGGGAAGGAGCGCGAGCTCACGTGCTCGCTTGACGGCGCGGGCGACCTGACTCTGATGACGGCGGCAGGCGCCGGTGATCCGTCGGGAGCGAATCTTGCCCCGTTCGGAGATGAACCGGCGTAGGGCGCCTACATCCTTGTAGTCGACCCGGTCGATCTTGTCGCGGCAGTACGGGCACGGCTTGCGCCGACCGGAAGTCGGTCCGCCCTTCCTGTCGCGCCGGCGTACCGGCCGTCGTCGTTGTTTTGCCAATGGAGAAACCTCTTAGAAGGGAATGTCGTCGTCGCTGGCTCCGGCGGCCACGGGAGCGGTTTCGAAGTCGCCGGTGTTGATCGGGACGTCGCTCTCGCTCGCCGCGCGGCTGACGGAGAACCCGTTTCCGTTCGCGCCGCCGGCGTCATCGCGCCCGCCGAGGAACTGCACGGAATCAGCGATGATATCGATTGCCTGGCGCTTTTGGCCTTCTTGTTCCCACTCGCGCCATTCGAGCCGCCCGTCGATCGCCACCGGACGCCCCTTCGCGAGGTAGCGGGAGCAGTTCTCGCCCTGCGCGCCCCAGACGGTGACGTCGAAGAAATTGGGCTTCTCCTCCCACTCGCCGGTCTGGCCGTTCTTGCGACGGGTATTGCAAGCGATCCGCAGCTTGCACACCGATGACCCACCGGGGGTCGAGCGCAGCTCCGGGTCGCGCGTCAGATTGCCGGTCATGACGACTCGGTTGATGTTCGTTCCTGCCATGCCGCCTGCTCCTTTCGGGAGACCTTCGAAGTTCGTACGAGCGAGTCTAGGCGGGGCAGGGGCGGCAACTTCCAGGCTCCCCGGAAAGTGGCAGAGATTTGACGCGTTCGCGGGCTGTGACGTGACGGACGTTGCAGCCCGGTGACATTCCGGCGGTAGGCGGACCTACGACACCAGCCGCCAGCCGGTTTCACTCGTCCGCGGCGGGCGCGACCGTGGCGGCCACGATACTGCGTGGCTCGGGCGGCGGTGGCGTTCCGGGGAGGTTCTTGATGATCCGGAAGCGCAGCACGCCGTCGGTGATCTTGAGGGTGTGCGAGAGGGTTTCGAGCAGCGGAGGCGGCCCTGCGAACTGGAGCAGGTGATATTCCGCATCCGTCTGGTGGTTGATCTCGAACGCAAGGGTGCGCATCCCCCAGCCGTCGTGCCGCTCGAGCCGTCCGCCCCCGCCGGCGATCGACGCCTCGACGTCGGCGACGATCTTCGCGCGCCGCTCCTCGTCCGCGCTGGACGCGAGCAGGAGCATGAGGTCATATAAGGGTGCGGTTTCGGACATGAGGCTCGCCCTCGGGGCGGCGGCCGAGTATAGGGGGCGTGGGCCCCGGGGCGTGGTTCGGGTGCGGGGCGCGCCAGCCGCGCGAGCCCGCGGCAGGCGCGATAATCGTCGCCGCGGGCGGGGCAGGCGCGATACTCGTCGCCGTGGCCGGTGCGCGCAAGGACCTTCCGATCCTCTCACTAGTCTCCCCCCTCGCCTGGGAGGACTGGCTCGACGAGCATCATCGGACCTCTTCCGGCGTCTGGCTGAAGATCCCGAAGAAGCGCTCCGGGGTGCCAGGCCCTACGTACGCGGAGGCGCTCGAGATCGCGATCTGCTTCGGCTGGATCGACGGCCAGAAGATGGCGCACGACGAGCTCGCGTGGCTTCAGCGATTCACAGGCCGCGGGCCGCGCAGCAAGTGGTCGAGGATCAATCGCGAGAAGGCCGTCCGGCTGATCGCCGAGGGCAGGATGCGTCCGGCCGGTCTCGAGCAGGTCGACCTCGCCCGCGGCGACGGCCGCTGGGATGCGGCCTACGAGCCGCAGAGCACCGCAACCGTGCCCGATGACCTGGCCGCGGAGCTCGACCGCAGTCCGGCGGCAGCGTCGTTTTACGCGACGCTGGACAGCGTCAACCGCTACGCGATCCTGTACCGGATCGGCGACGCCAAGCGGCCTGAGACCCGGGCGAAGCGGATCCGCCGATTCGTCGAGATGCTCGAGCGCGGGGAAAAGCTCCACTAGGGACCTCCCGGCGGCGCGCGAGGGCTGACCGTGGCCGGTCAGACCCGATCCTGGGCTCCCTTCTTGCGGATGTCGGCGAGCTGATCGTCGATCCAGTCGCCCGGGTTGCGTGCGGTAACGATCGCCGTCAGCCCCTCGTGGCGTCGCTTTCGCTCCTCCCTCGACATCGTCAGCGCGGCGTGGATCGAATCCGCCAGCTCCTGGATGTCGAACGGGTTGACCGACAGCGCGTAGTCGCCAAGCTCCTCGTGGGCGCCGGTGTTCTCCGACAGGATCGAGACGCCGGCGCGCTCGTTGACCAGCGGTCCCTCCTTGGCGACGAGGTTCATTCCGTCGAACATCGCGTTTACGATCAGCACGTCGTAATGCTTGTAGGCGGCCACCGCCTCTTCGAGGTCGTCGCGCAGCTTGAGCTGGATCGGCATCCAGTCCGGGGAGCCGTGGCGGTGGTTGACGACGGCGACCACCGCCTCGATCCGCTCGAGGTACTCGGCGTACTCCGGGACATCGGTCCTGGACGGCATCAGCTGTGCGATGAAGCTCACCTTCTCGCGGAACTCGGGGTGCTGCTCGAGGAACACGTCGAAGGCGGTAAACCCGCGCAGGACGTTCTTCGACAGGTCGGCGCGGTCAACGCGGAGGATCAGGTGATCGCGGCGGCGGCGCAGCAGCTCCCCCTCGAACGCCTGCGTCCGGGGCCGGTTCACGACCGCACGGACGCCGTTCGCGTCGATCGGCAGCGGGTACGCGCGCACCCACACCTCGCGATCGGGAAGCTTCACGAGGCCGCGGTCGAAGTCGACCTCGTAGTCGAGCAGGTCCTCGCAGCACTGGAGGAAGTTGCGGCGATAGGAGCGCGTGTGGAAGCCGATGATGTCGTTGGCGAGGATGCCGTTGTAGATCTCGGCGCGCATCATCGAGGGCAGTACCCGCCACGCGTCCGACTGGGTCCAGGGGATGTGGACGAAGTGGTGCAGGAACGCGTCGGGGCGCTCGCGGCGGATCATCGCCGGCAGTGTGTAGAGGTGGTAGTCGTGCACCATCACGACCGGCTCGCTGACGCCCTCGATCTCCTCGAGCACCGCCCGGGCGAGGTCCTCGTTGACGACGTTGTATCCGAACTCGAACGCCTCCATCTCGTTGCGACGGATGTCAGGCGCGTTCGAGAGGTCCCACAAGTAATGCTGGATGAACCAGAGCATCGGGTTGGCGGTGATGTTGTAGAAGCGGTCATACGCGTCGTCGTCGGAGGCGACAAGCTTGACGCTGTACTCCCCGCCGTCGGGGGCGCGGACGGCGAACGGCCGGCCGTGATTGCGTTCGGCGACGGCGACGTCCTCGTCGGTCATCGCCGAAGCGATCCATGTGACCTGCCGGTGTGAGGCGAGCCCGGTCAGCGCCGTGACCAGCCCGCCGGTGCCGCGCCGGACCTCGCCGCCGGCTTCAAAGGTCACGGGACCCCGGTTGGAGACGAGCACCAGTGCGGTCGACGTGGTCGTCATCAGACGGCGTCTTCGATCGAGAACGCCATGTTCTTGTGGGCCAGCGGGTCGATCGCCGGAGGGATCACGTGGGCGCGCGCATCGAGACCGCCTGGAACATACTGGTCAAGGTAGAACATCGGTGGGCTACTCCCCGCCCGACGTCGGACGGGTACCGAGCGTGAGCTTGATCTGACGGCCGGTGCCGCTACGCCACACCTCGAGTGTGACCACCTGGCCGGGGTTGAGCAGCGCGACCGCATCGGACAGGTCGTGCCCGACGGTCAGATCGCGGCCGTCCAGCTTCGTGATCACGTCGCCGCCGATCTCATACTCGGCCGCGTCGAATCGGAGCTTGGCGGAGCCGCCGGCCAGGCCGGCCTGTGCCGCCGGGCTGCCCGCCGCGACGCTCTGGATGAACGCCCCGTGGGTTACGCCCAGGTGCAGGCGCCGCGCGAGCTGCGGGAACAGGTCGACAGACGTGACGCCGATGTACGCATACGCGACCGATCGATGTGCACGTAGCTGCGCCACCGAACGCTTGACGGTGTCGACCGGAACGGCGAAGCCGACGCCCTCGCCTCCGCCGCTCGAGGACTCGATCTGCGAGTTGATCCCGATCACGTCGCCGCCGGCATCGACCAGGGGGCCGCCGGAGTTACCGTGGTTGATCGCGGCGTCAGTCTGGATCGCCCCGGGAATCGAGAACGTGTTCTGGGGGCTGGTGCCATTGAGCGACTCGATCGAGCGGTTCGTCGCCGAGATCACCCCGACCGACATCGATCCCGCTTCGCCAAACGGGCTTCCCAGCGCCGCCACGGGTGCGCCGACGGCGAGCGAGGCGCTCGAGCCAAGCGTGAGCGGGTGCAGCGACAGACCTGTCGGGCTGATCTGCAGCAGCGCGATGTCGGCGTTCGGGTCGGTCCCGACGATCTTCGCCGGGACCTCGTTGCCGTCGGCGAACTGAACGTATACGGCGCTCGCGCGGTGAAGCGCGCCCCCAGCGCTGATGCTGACGACGTGAGCGTTTGTAACGATCTCTCCGCTCCTCGCAATCACGAAGCCCGATCCCTGCACGGTCGAACCGACCGCACCCGCTCCAGGGAATACGCTGATCACCGTCACGACGCTCGGCGCGTCGCGGTCGTAAACCTCGCTCGCGTCGAATCCCCCCTGAACCGCGGTCGCGCCGGGCCCCGACCCGGCCGGGCCGGCGTCGTGCGAGGACCCGCAAGCGGCCAGAAGTGCCGCCATCGCCAGCACCGCGACCCCAACCCTGCGGGTCATGCGGGCAGCTCGAGCGTCAGCGTCGTGGTGTCCGGCCCGGATTGCACCGACAAGTGCCCTGACATCCGCTCGGCGAGCTCGCTCGCGATCGCGAGACCAAGCCCTGAGCCCTGGGCGTCGTCAGCAGTGAAGAAAGGCTCGAAGATCCGCGTCAGCGCATGCTCCGGGATCCCGACGCCATCGTCGCGGACCGCCAGGTAGATGCGGCCGTTCTCCCGGGCGGCTGTCACCACGATATGCGTGCCCGGCGGGTTGTGGGTGAGCGCATTGTCGAGCAGGATCCGCATGATCTGAGCTACGCGCACAGGATCGCAAAGGGTCTCGATCGCTCGTGCCGCCAGGTGGAGCTCGAGATGGGCGTCGTGCTGCGCGAGCGCGAGCTCGAACTCGCCGCTGACCGATCGCGTCAGCTCCCCGAGGTCCACCTGCTCGGGCCTCAGCTCGAGCGCGCCGGCGTCGAGCTTCGAGAGGTCCAGCAGGTCGACGGACAGCTTGCGCAGCCGCTCGACCTGGCCGCGCACCTGGTCGAGGAAGCGAGCGCGGGTCTCGGCGTCGAGATCCTCGTCCTCGAGCAGCTCGACGAACCCACCGAGCGAGAACACGGGCGTGCGCAGCTCGTGCGAGGCGGTCGCGATGAACTGCTTGCGGGCCAGGTCGAGCTGAGCGAGCTGACGCTGCATGTCGTTGAAGGCGACCGCGAGCTGACCGATCTCGTCGTTCGAGTCGATCGGGATCGGATGGGCGAAGTCACCGCCGGCGACCGCCTCGACGGCGCGTTCGAGACGTTTGAGACGCTGAGCGAGCGCACGCGCGACCAGGTAGCCGCCAATCAGCGCGACCAGCAGCGCCAGGCCGCCGGCGACGAGGATCTCATGACGGACGATCGAGCTGCTCCTGACGACATCGCTGACCGGGGCGGAGAACACGACCACCCGCGCGAGCTGACCCTGGTCGTACAGCGGCAGCGCCGCCTCGGCGATCGTCCCGGTCGCGGCCGACTCGGTCCCCGTCGTCGGCTTACCGCTCGCCGCGGCCTGCTCCGCAGGCTCGAAGCGGAGGTCCTCTGAGGTCACGTGCGACAGGTTTGAGTCAGCTGACGCGATCAGCTGCGGCCGCCCCTCGGCGACGGAGACTGACAGCAGCGTCACGCGGTCGCCCGAACTGAGTCCTGCCTGCTCGACGAGGCTCTGCACTTCGGTTCCGCTTGCGCTGGTCCCGATCGTCTTCTCGATCATGCCCGAGTCACTGCGAGCCGCATTGGCCAGCGACGCGAGCTGGTCGTTCAGCAGTCGCGAGCGCAATCCGGGTGCGACCAGCAGATACAGCACCGCGATCGCCAGCAAGGTGATCCCGAAGAAGATCAGCGCCAGGCGGTTGCGCAGCGAGTCAATGCTCGTCGCGAGCGCCAAGCGGTTTCGCAGCGCGTTCACGGACCGGCTCTCGCTACAGATCGGTGTCGCGGAATCGGTACCCGACCCCGCGGACCGTGAACAGGTACTCCGGGTCCTTCGGATCGCGCTCGATCTTCTCGCGCAGGTGGCGGATGTGCACGTCGATCGTGCGTGGATCGCGATATGCGGCGTCGCCCCAGATCCGCGCGAGAAGCATGTCGCGCGTGAATACCCGTCCGGGGGCGCGGGCGAGCGCCGAGACGATCTCGAACTCGACAAACGTGAGCGGGGCCTCCATGCCACGAACGCGGACCGAGCGCTTCAGGAAGTCGATTCTCAGCTCCCGAACGAACAGTGGCGCTTCGTCGGGCGCCGTCTCGTCGGGGCGGCTCATCTCCGCGCGCCGCAGCACCGCCTTGATGCGGCTGCGGAACTCCCGCATCGAGAACGGCTTGGTGATGTAGTCGTCCGCCCCGAGCTCGAGCCCGACGACCTTGTCGATCTCCTCGGACCTGGCGGTCAGCATGATGATCGGCACCGAGCTGTGGCTGCGTAGTCGGCGGCAGACCTCGAGACCGTCGACGTTCGGCAGCATCAGATCCAGCACGACCAGATCGAACTGCTGCTCGCCGAACCGGAGCAGCGCCTGCCGGCCGTCAGTGGCCTGGACGACCTCATAGCCATCCTTACGCAGCGGATATGACAGGAGGGTCTGGATTGACTGCTCGTCGTCGACGAGCAGAATGCGAGCTGAGCGATCGGCCACCGTGCTTCTCCTGAGACCACACAGGGTAGACCAGCGCGATTCGCGGGCGGGGTTCCGGGGCCTCCGGCCGGCCCGAACATACGCCGGCGGTCCCCGACTGTGGTTAACCTAAGCCCGATGCTCAACCCGCGGATCTACCGCGCCGCGTTCCTTCCGGTGATCGTGGCGGTGATCGTGGTCGCGTTCTCGTTCCAGAGCGAGCCCGCACCACTCTCTACGACGCTCGCGCCCGCCGCATTCAACGGGCCGGCCGCTTACAACATGCTGGTCCGCCAGCTGGCGCCGCAATTCCCTGATCGACGCCCTGGATCTCCCGGGGATGATGCGCTGGCGGCTCTCATCGCGCGAGACCTGCGGGCCGCCCCGATCCAGTTCAGCGTCCGGACGGATAGGTTCGAGGCTCACACCGCTAACGGCACGCGCACGCTCGAGACCGTGATCGCCGAGCGGCCCGGGTCATCGAGTGGCCGGATCGTGGTGGTCGCTCACCGCGACGCGCTCGGCACCGGCGCCACCGCGGATCTCTCGGGCACGGCGACCATGCTCGAGCTCGCCCGGGTGCTGGCGGGCCGCACCCTCAGCCGGACGATGGAGCTCGTCTCGATCAGCGGCTCGACCGGGCTCGCAGGCGCGACCCAGCTTGCGAGCACGCTCGGCGGGCCGATCGATGCGGTGATCGTGCTCGGTGACGTGGCCGGAGGTCGGGTGAGCGAGCCGGTCGTCGTGCCGTGGTCGAGCGGCGAGAACATCGCGCCGGTCCTACTGCGAAACACGGCAGCCGCCGCCGTTCGCAGTGAGACCGGCCTCGCGCCCGGAGGCGCCGGCCTGGCCTCCCAGTTTGCGCGGCTCGCGTTCCCGATGACGCTGTCCGAGCAGGGCCCGTTCGATGCGCGCGGGATTCCGGCGGTGCTGTTGTCGCGTGCCGGGGAACGCGGTCCTGGCGCGAGCACGACGGTGGATGAGCAGCAGCTGAACAGCTTTGGCCAGGCGGCCTTGCAGACGATCAGCGCGCTCGACGGCGGCGCCGACATCCCGGCGCCGTCCGCTTATCTCGTCTTCAGGGGGATGACCGTGCCGCAGTGGCCGATTCGCCTGCTCGTGCTTGCGCTGATGCTGCCTGTGCTGTGCGCGGCGGTGGACGGGTTCGCTCGTGCCAGGCGCCGCGGCCACACGGTCGGTAAGTGGGCAGGGTGGGTGCTGGCGAGCGCGCTCCCGTTCGTGCTCGCCTCGCTGTTCCTCCTCGGCTTGGGCGCGACCGGGCTGATCCGCGTGTTGCCGCCGGGTCCGGTCGGTCCCGGCGCCATTCACATTCATCTCCGCGAGGTCGCCGAGATCGCCGCGGCTGTGCTGGTCCTGGTGACGGCGATGTTCCCGGTCAGGGCCCTCATCGTGCGCCGGACCGGCGTGCGAGGCGACCCCAGCGAAGCGGGCGGGGCAGCCGCCGTGCTGCTCGTGATGTGCGCGATCTCGCTCGCGATCTGGTTCACGAATCCCTTCGCAGCAGCCCTGATCGTGCCGGCAATGCATCTGTGGATGTGGATCGTCGCGCCCGAGGTCCGGCTCCGCGCTCCGCTCGCGATCACGCTGCTGCTGGCCAGCCTCGCACCGATTGCTCTGGTGATCCTCTACTACGCAGGCCAGTTCGACCTCGGGCCAGTCGGCGTGATCTGGACGGCGGTGGTGCTGATCGCCGGCGGTGGGCTCGGGATTCCCGCGTTGCTCGAGTGGAGCATCGTCGCTGGTTGTGCCGTCAGCGTGGCGGTGATCGCGGCGCGTGCTTCGCGTGTCGCGGCACCCGAGGCTGCGCCTGTGACCGTCCGCGGGCCGGTGACGTACGCCGGGCCTGGCTCACTCGGCGGAACCGAGTCGGCGCTGAGGCGGTGAGCTGAGCTGAGAAGGCTGGTTCGCGCGATCTCCTCGGTATTGATCCTGTCGGGGCTCCTGCTGGTGGCCGACGCCGGCGTCACGTTGCTCTGGCAGGAGCCGGTGACCGCTGTGATCGGCCTGATCAAGCGAGGTGAGATCAATCATGGGCTCGTCGATCAGCCGCTGTCGCTATCGCCGCTCGACAATAAGGCCCTGGCCGGAATCACCAGCACCGAGGGCCGGATCGCCTTCTACGCCCGGCTGTACGCACGCCGTGCGGTGACCGGCGAACAGATCGGGAGCATTGACTTCCCGAAACTCCACGCCAGCTACGACGTGGTCCAGGGCACGAACACGGCGAGCCTCGAGGAGGGCCCGGGCCACTATCCGGCTACCGCCTTCCCCGGGGTCCCCGGACGGACTGTTGCGATCGCCGGCCACCGCACTACCTATCTGGCGCCGTTCCGCTACCTCAATGAGCTCGAGCCCGGCGACCTGATCGTGCTGAACATGCCCTATGCCCGACTTACCTACAGGGTTCAGCGCGAGCAGATCGTCACACCGACCTCGCTGTGGATCACGGCCGACAAGGGTTACGAGCGTCTCGTCCTGTCCGCGTGTAATCCGCTGTACAGCGCCAGCCAGCGGATCGCCGTGTTCGCGAGCCTTTATGAGCAACAGCCGCTGGGCCAGGCAGCCTAAGTAGGGTCTCGACCCCATCTAGCGTCCACTCCACAGCGCCGATGATCCTGCCAGGAGGCAGCACTGCCGACACGGATTTTACAACGCAGGCAGGCGGGGTCGTAGGGTGAACACGAGCGCGTCGAGGACATTGGCAGGGAATCAAGACGGCATGTACACCGAACGAGAGGCGAAGCTGGTGAAGCTCACGGCACAAATAGCGGCGGGGAACTACCACGTAGATCCCCACGCAGTCGCCGACGCGATCCTGCGCCGGCTGCGTGCGTCGGGCACCCCTCCGGCGCCAACCGATCAGAAGGAGTGCTCGTACCCTACGAGCCCGCCGTCGACGTCGGCAAAGACCAAGCCGGGCGGCCCGTCGATGACGCGCCCGATCCAGCTCAGCCCGGCGCGTGCGGCGCCCAGCTCGGCGTCCCTGCGGGCCGTCGGCGGGACGCATACGCACAGCTCGTAGTCTTCGCCCGCCGTCGCAGCAAACGCCCCCGGCTCGAAGCCGAGCTGCGAGGCCACAGTTGCGACCCCGTCGGCCAGCGGGAGGCTCGAGAGGATGAGTTCGATCCGCACGCCACTTCGCCGGGCTAGATGCTCGGCATCGGTAGCGAGCCCGTCGGAGAGGTCGATCATCGCGTGGGCGCCGGCGGCGGCGAGGGCCTGACCCTCGGTGAGCCGGGGCTCGGGTCGCGCGTAGCGGGTCGCGAGCGTGGCAGGGCCGCGGGCGCGGCCGTCGAGCAGGGCCAGCCCCGCACCCGAGCCGCCGAGCGTTCCGGTGGTCGCCACCAGATCGCCGACGCGCCCGCCGTCACGGCCGACGAGCAGGCTCGGGTCCGCTGCCCATCCGACCACGGTGAACGAGACGGTGAGCGCCTGCGCGCGTGTCACATCGCCGCCGGCGATCGTCGCGCCGGCTGTCGTGGCGAGAGCCTGGGCCCCGCCGGCGAGCTCGACCGCGTAATCGATCTCGGTCTCGGCCGGCAGGCCGAGCGCGAGGTAGACCTCGCCCGGCCGGGCTCCCATCGCTGCGAGATCCGAGAGCGCGGCAGCGAGCGCTCGGTGACCGATCTCATCCGCCGACAGCTGCGCGCGCCGAAAATGTACGCCGTCGACCATCGTGTCCACCGAAGTCACTGCGTAGCCGTTCCCACGCACGACCGCGGCGTCGTCGCCGAGCCATCGCACTACTCGCGGGCCGCCCAGCCTCAGCGTCGTCTCGATGGCGGCGATCAGATCCAGCTCGCGCACGGCGCGGGCGCGGCCTCGCTCAGCGGTGGCGGTAGACGATGCGCGCGCGGTCGAGGTCGTACGGCGAAAGCTCGACCCGGACCCGGTCACCGGGCAGGATGCGGATCCGGAATCGACGCATCTTCCCGGCCACATGCCCGAGGACGACATGATCATTGTCGAGCTTGACGCGGAACATCGCGTTCGGGAGCGCCTCGATCACCTCGCCCTCCAGCTCTACCTTCTCTTCCTTTGGCACGCGGTGGATGCTATCGGGCTAGCCGCCCGAGGACGCACGAGCTCCCGCCGAGGTTCAGTTCCCGGTGCCCGTATGCCCGTCGCCGAAGCCCGGTGGTGCGGCCCCGGCCGTGGCGCCTGTTCCTTGCCCGGCCGTGGCGCCCGTTCCTTGCCCGGTGGCCGGCCCCGGCTGCGGCGTGGGCTTGTAGAGCTCCGGGTTGGTGTATGTGCCGGCGGTGGGGACACCCGGCTGGGTCGCGGTGGTCGGCGTCGTGGTCGTAGCTGTCGTCGTCGTCGGGGTCACCGTCGACGGCACCTGGATCTGGGAGTTGGGGCCGCCGAGCGCATAGTGGTGGTAGAAACCGAAGAAGGGCGTGCCGACGAACTGCTCCGCCGGCGGTGTGAAGTCACCGCAGTACCCGTCGGCGGCCTTCTCCATGTACGTGTGCCAGATCGGCGCAGCCAGCGTGCCGCCGAAGCCCGCTCCGAGCCCGTTCACGTCATTCATCGAGGTGGTCGCATTCGGATAGCCGACCCAGACCGCGGTCGAGAGCTCCGGCGTGTAACCGACAAACCAGGCGTCCGTGTAGTTGCTCGTCGTGCCGGTCTTGCCTGCCGCCGGACAGCCGTAATTGGCGGCGGTGCCGGTTCCAGAGGTGATCACGCCCTTCAGGACCTGGGTCGCTGCGTAGGCCTCGGCGTCGCTGAAGACCTGGGTGCGCGGGGGATCGCCGAGGTTGACGACCTTGCCGTTCGGATAGACGACCTTCGAGATCACGGTCGGGGGAATGTGGTAGCCGCCGTTGGCGACGGTCGCATACGCGTCGGCCATCTGCAGCGCCGACACGCCCACCTTGAGACCGCCGATGACCTCGGATGGATTGCCGAAGAGTGGCGAGGTGATCCCCATCGCGTGAGCCATCGCATCCAGCTTGTCGAAACCTTCGTCGGCGGCAAGCTGGGCGAAGACGGTGTTATCGGACAGGATCGTCGCCTTCGTGATGTTGATCCGGCCCTGGTAGGTGTGCTCGGAGGTGGAGACGTTGTAGTCCGGGTATCCCGCCAGCCAGCCGTCGGCGAGGTAATGCGAGAGGTAATACGTCGTGTTGGGGTTGCCGTTGTAGTCGTGGATCAAGGTCATCAGCGCGAACACCTTGAACGCCGAGCCGGTCTGGCGCTCGGCCTGGGTCGCGTAGTCGAACTCAGTCTGCGCGTAGGTGGTGGAGTTGGCCATCGCGACGATCTGCCCGTTCAACGGATTGACCGTCACGACCGAGGCGGCCGGGTCGCCCGTTTGGTCGAGCTCGTCGAGGATGGCCGCGCGAGCCTCCTCCTGGTCCTGCAGGTTGATCGTCGAGTAGATCTTCAGTCCGCCTTGATCGACGACCTTCTTTCCGAGCTTCTGGTCGAGCACCTGCTCGACGTAGTCGAGGACGTAAGGCTGCTGGCGCTGGGTGTAGTAGGTGTTCGGCTTGACCTCGAGCCCGGTGGCCTCGGCGGCGCTCGCCTGCGACTGAGTGATGTAGCGCGATGTGACCATCGCCTGCAGGACCTCATTGCGACGGGTGCGGGCCGCTCCCGCGTCGAGGAACGGGTTGTAATCAGAGGGGGCCTGTGGCAGCCCGGCGAGCAGCGCGACCTGGGGGAGGTCGAGTTGCGAGACAGGCTTGTCAAAGAACATCTGCGATGCGGCGGCGACGCCGTACGCGGTCTGCCCGCCGACGGTGCCGTACGGGACGTCATTGAGGTAGCTGACAAGAATCCAGCTCTTGCTGTGCTGGTGCTCGAGCTGCTCGGCGAGCTTGGCCTCGATGATCTTGTACTTCAGGTTGCGGCTCTGCAGGTCCTTCTCAGGCTCATAGGTGTTGCGTACGAGCTGCATCGTCAGCGTCGAGCCGCCCTGGATCGAGCCGCCGCCGCCGAACACGTCTTTGACTCCGGCGCGGAGGATCGCCTCGACGTCGATGCCGCCGTGCTGGTAGAAGCGGCGGTCCTCGATCGCCACCGTCGCCTGCTTCAGCGACTTGGGGATCAGGCTGCCCGCCACAACGGTCCGCAGCACAGGCGACTGCAGGAAGCCAAGCCGCTGGCCGTTGGCGGCGAACACCTCGGAGACCTGGCCGGGGTTGCGGGGCTTGAGCTGATTGATGTTGGGCGCCGAATCTGCGACGGCGACGACCCATCCGATCGCCGCCAAGACCGCCAGTGCCGTGCCGGCCACGATCAGGACGACGCCCATCAGGAACGCCCGCTTCAGAGGGCTTCCACCGTGGCGCCGGCGCCGCCGCTGTCGTTCGAGTCTGCTCATGTACTGAGGATCGGCGCGAAATCCTGGACGGCGCCGAGCGTCGTGAAACGAGTGTAACGAGCAAAGTTGTTCTTCCCCGTGGCCGCCGGTCCTGCCGTGGTGCGGGGTCTTGCATCGGTTAGGTGTGGTTGAGGGGCGGCTGATACACCCGTGATGTGTGCAACCCGCGCGAACCGCCGGGGCTGACCCGTCGGGGCCTGCTCGGTGGCCTGGCCGGTGCCGGAGCCGCCGGTCTGATCGGCAGATCGGCGCCCGCTGCCGGGGCGCTCGGCGCTCGGCCGTCGGTGTTCAGCCAGATGGTGGGCACGGTCGCGGGGCGGTCCAGCGAGCTCGCGGCGCCGCACCAGTTCACTCTCGCCGGCGTGCAGTGGGAGTCGCCGCGGTCGGTGCTGATCGAGCTTCGTGCCCGGGCCCGCGGGGGTGCGTGGAGCCGCTGGGGTGTGGCGTCGACTCTCGGTCATGGCCCCGACAAGCCCGTTTCCGATGCTCTGATCGGCGAGGCTGTGTGGACGGGCTCGGCCGACTACGTCGAGCTGCGAAGCTCGCGTCCGCTGCGGGGCGTGCGCCTGCATTTCGTGAACGTTGAGCAGGCGGCCACGGCCACGGCCGCCGACGCGGCCGCGCTGCCGCTCGCGCAGCCTGTGCTCGACGCCGGCCCCGGCCAGCCGGCGATCATCGCTCGCTCGGCGTGGGCTGGAAGCCATGCGCCGCCATCTGTGGTTCCGGGCTACGGGGAGGTGATGATGGCCTTCGTCCACCACACCGATTCGCTGAACGACTACTCGAGCGTGGAGGTCCCCGCGATCATCGACGGGATCTACGTCTATCACCGCTACGTCCGCGGCTGGCACGACATCGGCTACAACTTCGTGATCGACCTGTACGGGCGCATCTGGGAGGCGCGCCTGGGCGGCATCGATCAGGCCGTGGTGGGGGCGCAGGCGGGGGGCTACAACCTCGAGTCGACCGGGGTCGCGATGATCGGGACGTTCAGCGACGTGCTCCCGTCGGCGGCTGCGTTGAGCTCTCTGCAGAGACTGCTGGCGTGGAAGCTGTCGCTGCACGGGGTGCCGACGCTCGGCCACGTGACGGTGGTGGTCGATCCGGCGGATTACTTCTACACGCCTTTCCGGCCCGGGCAGCACGTCTCGCTGCCGCGGGTCGCCGGGCATCGCGACGGCTGCACCACCGACTGTCCGGGGAACGTCCTCTACTACCACCTGCCGGCGATCCGGCCCCTGGTCCACGAGCTGGCTGGGAGTCCCGCTCGGATCACCCTGTCCGCGCCCTCGAAGCCGGGGAGCGCCTCCGTTCCGGTCGAGGTCTCGGGGCGGCTGACGGATCTGGGCGGCTCCCCGATTGCCGGCGCGCCGATCGAGCTGCAGCAGTTCGCCGTCACGCTCGAGGACACGACCGAGACCACGGTGGCGACCGCGACCACGGGCCCCGACGGCCGCTTCAGCGCCGCTGTGCATCTGACGCGGTACACGCTCGTGCGCGCGCTGCACCGCGCGGCACCGGCTGCGGTCTCCACTCTCGTCGGGGTAGCTGTGGCTCCGGCGATCACCCTGCAGGTCCTATCGACGGCGCCGCTGACGGTCGCCGGGACGATTCATCCGCCGACCAAGGCAGCGACGATCGATCTGTTCGCGGTGCAAGCGGGCGGGCACTGGAACCTGGTCCGTCGCCAGCGCGTCACGGTCAAGCACGGCGCCTTCACCGCAAACCTGGCCACCCTGGGCGCCGGCACCTACGGACTCTCGGTGCACACGCCGGCCGACGAGATCAGCGCACCGGGTGTGTCGGCGCCGGTGGAGGTGACGGTGGGGTAGGGGCGGGTGGGGGCTCGGGACCAGGAGTTCGGCGCGAAGCGCGCCTGCCAGGAGTTCGGCGGTGGAATCGGGACTCCGCCCGAACCGCGACCGAACTCTTAAGCGCGCGAAGCGCGCCTGCCAGGAGTTCGGCGGTGGAATCGGGACTCCGCCCGAACCGCGACCGAACTCTTAAGCGCGCGAAGCGCGCCTGCCAGGAGTTCGGCGGTGGAATCGGGACTCCGCCCGAACCGCGACCGAACTCTTAAGCGCGCGAAGCGCGCCTAGACCCGGCCGGTGTCCCGGCGGTAGGCCCAGGCGGCGCCGGCGCTCAGGATCGCGGTCCATGCCGCGACGGTGATCCAGCCACGGGCGTCCCAGCCTTGGCCGTCAAGCGCCACGTTACGAGCCTGGACGAGCCACCATGAGGGGAGAAACTGCCCGAACGAATGTAGGAAGCCGCTGGTGATCGGGAACCAGGTGCCGCTGAGGAAGGCGAGGATCGACACCAGGCCCCCCATCAGCGGACCTACCGAGTCGGTGTTGACGAGATGGCCGACGAGAACGCCGAGGGCGGCGAACGGCAGCAGTCCGACCACGATCAGGCCGGTCATCGCCAGCCAGCGCCCTCCGGGCAGGCTGACGCCGAGCAGAGCACCCGACACATAAAGGAGGAGGAGGCTCATCAGCGCCATCGCGTATCCCGTCAGCACCTTGGCGCGGAAGTAGGCGCGCGTGGACAGCGGGCTGATCCGTAGCTGGCGGGTCCAGCCTGCTTGGCGCTCGCCGGCGATCCGCGCTCCGGTCCCGATCATCGACATCATCGTGCCGAACGACGCCAGCGAGACCATGTAGTAAGCGGCGTAGGTGAGCCCGGTGTCAGCGATGATCTTGTTGTGTTGCGGCGACGCGATCAGCCAGAAGAAGATCACCGGAAAGCCGAGCGAGAAGAAGTAGAAGCGGCGGTTGCGGAACGTCCGCAGCAGCTCGTACCGCGTGTAGACGAGACTGTTCATGTGGCGAGGGCCTCCGGCTCGTCGATGTCCGGCTCCCCCGTCAACTCGAGGAACGCCGCCTCCAGCCCGGCGCCGACGATCTCGATGTCCTTGGCCTGCGGGAACCGGTCGAGGAGGGCCCGAACCGTCTGGTCGGAATCCGAGCAGCTGAGGATGACCGCGTCGCCGTGCCGGTCGGCGGAGACCACGCCGGGAAGGGCGGCCAGGATCGAGGGATCCACGCTCGCGAGCGTGGCGCGGAGCGTCCTGAGACCGACGCGCGCCTTGATCTCGGTGGTCGGGCCGTCGGCGACGATCCGTCCGTGCGCCATCAGGATCGCGCGGTCGGCGTTGGCGTCGGCCTCCTCGAGGTAGTGAGTGGCGAACAGGACCGTCTTGCCGCGGGCAGCGAACCCGCGCATGATCGTCCAGAACTCACGGCGTCCCTCGACGTCCAATGCGACGGTCGGCTCGTCGAGCACGAGCAGCTCGGGGTTGCTGACTATCGCCACCGCGAAGCGCACGCGCTGGGTCTGCCCGCCGGAGAGCTTCTGCGTGCGCTGTTTCGCGATGTCCTTCAGCCCGGTGACCTCGAGCGCCTCGTCGACGTCCATCGGATCCGGATACAGCGCGGCCATCATCGCCACCAGCTCGCGCACCGAGAGGTCGCGGATCAGCGAGCCCGTCTGCAGCATCGCGCCGGTCAGGCCGGCGTTGACGGCGTCTCGGGGCGGGCGACCAAAGACCGTGACCGTGCCGCTGTCGGGCTTGGCGAGGCCGAGCATCATGTCGATCGTGGTCGACTTGCCGGCGCCGTTCGGTCCGAGCAGGGCCGCCGTCTCGCCGGCCGCGATCGACAGATCGATACCGCGCACGGCATGGATCGGCCCTTGCTGGCCACCGAACGTCTTGACGAGCCCCTGGAGTCTGATGCCCCCGGCGGTCATGGCCGGAGCCTGAACCGTCATCACGACGTAGTGTGCCTCGTGCGCTCGCCGTGTCAAGTCGCCTGCATCAGCGCGGCTGCGTAGCGTCCACGGACCGGTAGGGTCGCGTTCTTGCAAAGCACGCCGGATGCAAGTACGAGATCTGCCGCGCGCGCAGGGGTTCGCGTCGCCTGGCGCGGGCTGTGGACCTCGCGGCTCGTTGTCATGGCCGCCGGCATCCTGGCGGTACTCGAGATCGGCCGTGCGCCGGGTACGACCGGCTTCGATCCCGACAACCTCACCGCGCCGTTCGGTTACTTCGGGAACCTGCTCGTCGCGCCGCTTGCGCGCTGGGACTCGTGGTGGTACCTGACCATCGCCCAGCACGGCTACGCCCACCAGGTGATGCGCACGGCCTTCTTCCCGCTGTACCCGATGACCGTCAGGGGGGTGGGCCTGATCGTCGGCTCGGACCTGATCGGGGGGGTGATCGTGTCGCTGGTCTCTTTTGGGGTTGCGCTGGTGCTGCTGTACCGGCTTGCGTTGCTCGAGCTCGGCAGCCAGTCGCGGGCGCGGCTAGCGGTGATGCTGGTCGCGTTCTGCCCGGTTGCGTTCTTCTTCTCGGCCGTCTACAGCGAATCGCTGTTCCTGGCGCTGTCGGTCGGGGCGGTGTTCGAGGCGAGGATGGGCCGGTGGGCGACGGCGGGCCTGCTCGGAGCACTCGGGGCGGCGGAACGCAACAGCGGCGTGATCCTGGTCGTGCCGCTGGCGCTGCTGTTCCTGTACGGGCCGCGGGCGGACCGGCCGCCGGTGGCCGTGCCGCGGGCGGACCGGCCGCCGGACGGTTCCCCGTCCAGTTCGGCGGTTGGGCCGCAGGCCGGCTGGCGCCGGCTGCTCCCGCGGTATCCGATCGAGCGCCAGATCGCGTGGATCGCGCTCGTGCCCGTTGGACTCCTCGCGTACCTCGGCTACCTCGGCCTGTCGATCGGGGACGGTCTCGCACCGCTGCACGCTCAGACCCTTTGGTTCCACCATTTCGCCGGTCCGTTCGGCGGCGTCTACGACGGCGTCGTGGCCGCATGGGACGGTCTGCGCCAGCTGATCCACGGATCGCCTGTCCCCGTCTATTTCACGGCGGCGGGCGGCGACCCGTTCGTGGTCGCCGGGCTCAACCTGATGCTGTTCGCCTCCCTCGTGCTCGGCGTTGCCGCGTGCGCGGGCGCCCTGCGGCGGCTGCCGATCGCCTACGGCGCCTACGTCGTCGCGGCGCTGGCGCTGCCGCTGTCGGATCCGGTCACGCCGCAGCCGCTCGCCTCGCTGCCTCGCTACGAGGTGGTCCTGTTCCCGCTGTTCATGTGGGCCGCGGTGTGGCTCGAGGAGCGAGGCTGGGGCGACAGCGCGCTCGCCGGCTCGGCCGTCTTGCTCGGGCTGTTCACCGCGATGTTCGCGACGTGGCGGTTCGTCTCATGAGGCGTGGTGCGCCGCCGCGCGCGATCCTGCTCGACGCGCTCGGGACCCTGGTCGCGCTCCAGCCGCCCGCCCCGCGGCTCCGCACCGAGCTCGCTCAGAGGTTCGGCGTGAGCGTCTCGCTCGCGCAGGCCGAGCGCGCGATCACCGCGGAGATCGCCTACTACCGTGCCCACTTCGACCAGGGAAGCGACGAGCGGGGGATGAAGGCGCTGCGCCACAGTTGCGTCCTGGCGCTGCGGGCTGAGCTCCCGCAGCAGGCGGAGTCGCTCCCGATTGAGCGGCTCACTGAGGCGCTGCTCGGGTCGATCGCGTTCAGCGCTTACGCGGACGTGTTGCCGGTGCTTGGAGTGGCGCGCGCACAGGGCGTACGCCTGGTGGTGGTCAGCAACTGGGACATCTCGCTGCACGACCTACTCGCCAGGCTCCGCATCGGGCCGCTGCTGGATGGGATCGTGACATCGGCCCAGCAGGGCGCGCGCAAGCCCGATCCGGCGATCTTCGTCCGGGGCCTCGAGCTCGCAGGGGTCGGCCCGGCCGAAGCGATTCATGTCGGCGACAGCGTCGAGGAGGACGTCGCGGGCGCACGGTCCGCTGCGATCGAGCCGGTGCTGATCCGCCGCGACGGTAGCCCCGGCCCGGCGGGGACGCGAACCATCGCCAGCCTGAGCGAGCTGGTCGTAACCTAGTGGCAGTGTCGAGCGTCCCGCCACCACTGATCAAGCCTGAGCTGCCCGACGGGGCCGGCGGTGAGCGAACGGTGGCGACGGTGGAGGCGCTGCCGCCGTGGCGGCCCTGGGCTGCGCCGGCCGCGGTCGTGCTGGGGCTCGCGGTGGGGTCGATCGGCGATCTGATTGTGTCGATCATCGGCGCGGCGACCGGAGCCAGCCTGAACCACCCTGGACCGGCGGTGAACATCGCCGGCGATATCGTCTTCGACCTCGGGTTCGTTGCGGCGGCGATCTACCTTGCGTCGGTCAGCGGCGGGATGCGGCTGAGCGAATTCGGCTTCCGGCGCGCAGCGCTCGTGCGTGCCATCTGGATCCTCGCGCTCGCGGCGCTCTGCTACTTCGTCGCGACCGATGTCTACGCGGCCCTGCTCGGACTCAGCGGCCGTGAGCAGTTGCCCAGTGGCCTCGGCAGCCCGAGCGACACGGCAGCGATGATCGGAGTCGGCGCGTTCGTGACCGTGATCGCGCCGATCTGCGAGGAGTTCTTCTTTCGCGGCTTCCTGTTCGGAGTTCTGCGTAGCTGGCTCTCGCCCAAGGGGGCCTGGGGCACCTGGGTCGCCGCGATCATCACCGGCCTCCTGTTCGGCGGCGCGCACGCCGGGTCGGCAGCCGTCAAGTACCTGGTCCCGCTCGCGATGCTCGGCTTCATCCTGTGCATCGTGCGGTGGCGGACAGGCTCCCTGTACCCGGGGATGGCGCTTCATTCGATCAACAATTCGCTTGCGTTCGGTATCGACGAGCTCCACTGGGACGCCGCCAAGATCATCGCGATGGCGCTCGTAGCACTCGCCGCGATCGCCGTGATCGCCGGTCCGCTGGGCGCGCGCGAACCAGCGGTCGCTCCCGGACCGTAACGGCGCGGGGCAGGAGCGTCATGGGTCTGACATTTCGGGGCGGCGCGCGCAGGCTGCCGATGACAGCGGTCGGCCACGCATCGCCCGAATCCGCCCGGTCGTCTACATTTCCGCGCATGTCAAGGATTGCTCGGGGCGCGCTCTCATTGTCGATGCTCGCTTTGGTCGCGCCCGCGACGGCGGTGGCCGGCATGTCGGCCACGACCGTGACGACGCCGGTCACGCCAACCACGCCGACCACGCCCACAACTCCGACCACGCCCACAACTCCGACCACGCCCACAACTCCGACCACCCCGGCTCCGCCAGTCGTTCCGGCCGCTTCCGGCAGGATGCGGCTCGCCGTCGAAGGCGTCTTCAGCGTGAACTCGAAGAGCGTCACGGTCACAGGCCGGCCGATGCGCGTGAACGGGACCGTCAGGCCGTTCATCGGCCAGCAGGTCGTCGTACTTCACATCTGGAAGGGCCGCGACCTTGTCAAGTCGGAGACCGTGAAGGTCCTTCGCTCCCGCAAAGGAACCTTCGGGTTCTTCTCGGTCCGCTACGTGAGTGGTTCCGCCGGTCACCTCAACATCACCGCGGTCCATGCCGCGACGCCCGAGCAGGTGCGCGTCGTCGCGAACCCTCAGAAGATCGACGTCGTCCTGCCGATCGCCGGCCCCGGATCCACCGGCACGTTTGTGTCGCTGATTCAGTCGCGCCTGGCGGCGCTGCACTTCGCGGTTCCCCAGAACGGCGTCTATGACGAGCTGACCCAGAACGCGGTCCTCGCTTACCGCAAGGTCCGCGGCTTCGACCGTATCTTCACGCTCGACGGCCCCACCATCCACGGGCTGCTCACCGGCATCGGCAGGTTCCCGGTCAGGTATCCGAACCAGGGACGTCACGTCGAGGCGGATCTGACCGATCAGGTGATCGCGTTGATCAACGGCTCGAAGGTCTTCCGGATCTATCCGATCAGCTCGGGCAAGCCTTCGACGCCGACCGTGCTCGGGACCTACCACGTGTACATGAAGACGCCGGGCTACCTTCCCGACGGCATGTACTACTCGAACTTCTTCCACACCGGATACGCGATCCACGGCTACGACCCGTCGCCGACCTATCCGGCCAGCCACGGCTGTCTGCGCCTACCGATCGACGACGCGATCGACGTCTACAACTGGATCCCGATCGGTACCACGGTGGACGTCTACTACGGCGCGAACTGAGCGGGCGGTCCTCACGTCGGCCGGGGTCGAGCCCTCAGGCGAATCCGCGTGAGAACGCGGTCCTCACGTGAGCGCGGTGTAGCCCTCAGGCGAATCCGCGTGAGAACGCGGTCCTCACGTGAGCGCGGTGTAGCCCTCAGGCGAATCCGCGTGAGAACCGAGCTAAGAAGCCGAGCCCGACGCCGTAGACAAGCAGTGCCAGGACCGTCGGGACGCCGTGCTGGACCCACGCGCTGGTGGACTGGACGATTGAGCGGAACGGCGATGTCAGCTTGGTCGCGGCGCCGTTGATGAAGCGGCCCGGCTGGCCCTCTTGCTTCGCCGGTGTGGGCTGAGGCGTCGCCGGGCCGTTGACCTCACTTGCCTGGGTCTTTGCCGCGCCGTTCAGTTGATCGCGCGTGAACATCACGAACGAAGCGATCACTAGACCGCTGCAGGCGAGCGCGATCAAGACGAGGGTTCGGTGGATCACATCGGCCACATCGGCTGCGAGCGCGGTTAGCATGAGGGCCGTCACGATGCAGATCGACCATCCGTCCAGCCGGGCGCGCCTTCTCTCAGAGCTCCGAGCGCACGCGCTCGTGATCGGCGAAGTAGTGCTGTCGAGCGGTGCGCGGGCGCAGTACCTCGTTGATGCCAAGCGCGCGATCCTGCTCCCGGCGGGGTTCAATGCGCTCGCCGAGCTGGTCGCCGAGCAGGCGAGCGCCTGGGGTGCCACGGCCGTCGGCGGCATGACGATGGGTGCCGACCCGATCGCCTGCGCGGCGCTGGCCGGGGGCGCCGACGTCAAGGCGTTCTTCGTCCGCAAGGACGTCAAGCAGCATGGCCTCGCGCGTCGGATCGAGGGTCCGCTGCTCGAGCCCGGCGACCGCTGCATGCTGGTCGAGGATGTGGTCACCACCGGCGGTTCGACGATCCGTGCGCTCGAGGCGCTGCAAGGCGAAGGCCACGAGGTGTGCGGCGTGCTCGCGATCTGCGACCGTCTCGCTGGGGGTGGCGCGCGGATCGAGCAGGCGGCGGGCGCGCCATTCGTGGCGCTGACCACGATCGACGACGTCTATCCGGAGCGACCGGACCGCGTGGAATCGGCTGACGCCGATTCCATTGGTCCGTAGGCCGCCCGGCGGATTTGCCCCCGCAAATCCGCCAGTGGAGTCGGCTGGCGAACCACGCTGCAGGTTCTTTCGTGAGGGTTTCGGAGCCGGCCGACTTCACATGCCCCCGGCGGATTTGCCCCCGCAAATCCGCCAATGGAGTCGGCTGGCAAACAGCGCTGCAGGTTCTTTCGTGAGGGTTTCGGAGCCGGCCGACTCCGTAGGCCGCCCGGCGGATTTGCCCCCGCAAATCCGCCAATGGAGTCGGCTGGCAAACAGCGCTGCAGGTTCTTTCGTGAGGGTTTCGGAGCCGGCCGACTCCACATGCCCCCGGCAGGAATCGAACCTGCATCCCGCGCTTAGGAGGCGCGTGCTCTATCCATTGAGCTACGAGGGCCGTCGGGCGGGAGGGTAGTGGGGAGCGCACGGCGACAGGGGCAGTGTTCATTTGCGAACCAGGGGTGCGGTAAAGAACACCGCCCCGCCGACCCCGACGCTCGACCCGATTCACGCGACGGCGTCCGGAGCCTGATTTCCGCCACGTTAGCGTCCGGCGAGCGGTTTGACATCGAAGATCGCGAGTGTGAACATCAGGTGTCTGGAACTGTGTCGCTGCCCACGGAGGTAAATAACGCATGTTCGCTGCTAAGCGCGCCCTGAGCGCGCCATTTGGGGTAGGAGCCAGGAGCAATGCGCGGCGGTTGGTCAGCCCCGTTCTGGTCGTCAGCACGGTGTTGGCGCTCGCGGCCTGCGGAAGCAGCACGAGCACCAGCAACGTCAACAAGGCCGCCGCGGGTCTCGGCACCGTCCTTTACGGGACGCTACCGCCGGTCGGCAAGCCGGCCAAGGGCGGCACGCTCACTCAGGGACAACTCACCGGCCAGACACCCCTCTTCATCTTCCCACTGGCGACGAGCTCTGAGAGCTCGACCGGCACAGTTGAGCTACTGACCGCGCTGTTTATGCCGTTGTACGGCGGCCCGCTCGGCGCCAAGCCGGAGGTCGACTACGGTATTAGCGCTGCAAGTGGCCCGCCGGTGCCGAGCAATGGCGACAAGACGTACACGATTCCGCTGAAGACCAACCTGCGCTGGTCCAACGGTCAGCCGGTCGACGCCAACGACGTCATCTTCCACATCGACCTGTTGAAGGCGGCTCTCAAGGAGAGCGTCGCGAACTGGGCGCAGTATGTCGCGGGACAGTTCCCGACAAGCGTCGTCAGCGCGACCGCACCGAACAGCCACACGGTCGTCCTCAACCTGAACAAGCCCTACAACCCGGGCTACTTCCTCAACAACCAGCTGTCGGACACCGACTATGGCGTGTACCCGCTCCCCAGCACCTCGTGGAACATCGCCGCGGCGGGAGGGCCGCACCTGGACTACACCAACCCCGCCAACGCCAAGAAGATCTTCGACTACCTGAACAAGGAAGGCGCCTCGATCGCGACGTTCGGCACCAACCCGCTATGGAAGGACGTTGACGGACCGTTCAAGCTGACCAGCTTCAGCGCCACCAACAGCTCCTACGTGCTCGCGGCGAACCCGAGCTATGGCGGCTCGCCGAAGCCGCTGCCCTCGCAGGTCGACGTCAACACCTACACCAGCTACACCGCCGAGCTCAACGCGATCAAGAGCGGCAGCATCGACGTGATGGTCGGGCTCGACCCCTCGCAGCTCGCCCAGGCACCGGCGCTGAAGTCACAGGGGATCGACGTCTTCGGCGGCCCCTCATGGGGATGGTTCGGCGGGATCCTCAACTTCAAGGACACGACGGACCACTTCGACAAGGTCATCGCGCAGGACTACGTGCGCCAGGCGCTCGACCAGATGATCAACCAGCCTGGGATCATCGCCGGGGTGTACAAGGGAGCGGCGGTGCCGGCATACGGTCCGACGCCATCAGCTCCCACCTCCCCGTACGCGCCGGCGAGCGCAACTACGGCGACATTCCCGTACGACCCGTCCGCGGGAGTGACGCTGCTCAAGTCACACGGCTGGAAGGTCGTGCCCAACGGGCAGACGACGTGCGCCAAGGCGGGGACCGCTGCCGATGAGTGCGGTGCCGGCATCCCGGCCGGGACACCGCTGAGCTTCACGTGGGCCAACCAGCCGGAGCAGGTCTCGAGCGTTGGCGCGCTCGAGTCCGAGGCGTTCGCCTCGGAGGCGAAACAGGCGGCCGGTGTCAATGTTCAGCTTCTGACCAAGCCGTTCAACTTCCTTATCGCCAACTACAACGACTCCAACCCCGCCGCGGTGAAGTACACCAACCAATGGGGGGTCAACAACTACGGCGGCCTGTTCATGGACTACTACCCGACCCAGGAGGGAACCTGGAACACGGGCGGTGGATTCAACACGGGCGCCTACAGCGACCCGACGGCGAACAGCCTGATGACCGCCTCGGTGTTCGGCACCAACCCGGACGCGGTCAAGACCGAAGCGCAGTTCTTCGCCAAGTCCCTCCCCGTGTTGTTCATGCCGGACCAGGACTATCTAGTGGCGGTCAACTCGACCAAGGTGGGTGGGCCGCCGGACGGCTGGACATCGATGACTCAGCAGCAGTTCTTTCCGCAGTACTGGTATCTGGTCAAGGGCTAGACGGGACGTCGGCGGAGGCTCTGGAACGGATGTCACGCCTCCTCGAGAGGCGTATCGTGACCCGCAGGAACCCCCGCGATGACGGTGGCGTAAGGGCCGGTGGATGACTGGGTACATCATCCGCCGGCTCCTGGTCGCGGTGATCGTGACGATCGGGATCGCCGTGATCTCGTTCCTGATGCTGCACTACCTGTCCCCGAGCCCCGTGTACACCGTGCTCGGCGCCAAGACGACGGCCGCAGCGGCCGCGGCGTGGAACCGGTCCCACGGCTACGACCGGCCTGAGATCGCGCAGCTGCTCACCTACCTCGGCCAGCTCGTCCGGCTGCACTTCGGTTACTCGTACAAGCTCGACCAGAGCGTCAGCGCGCTGTTCAAGGAGAATGCCGGCCGGAGCGCCTACCTGACGCTGGCGGCTTTGCTGCTGTCGCTGCTTGTCGCGATTCCGCTCGGGATCGCCCAGGCGGTCAAGCGCAACAGCCTGGGCGACTACACGGCCACGGCGATCAACTTCACGTTGTACTCGATGCCGTCGTTCTTCCTTGGACTGATCCTGATCCAGTTCCTCGCGCTCGATCTCGGTATCTTCCCGCCGACGGTCAGCGACGCGGTCACCACCACCTGGCAGGCATTCACGCATCCGCTGCAGCTGACCCTGCCGATCGTCACGCTCGCGGCGATCAACGTCGCGTCGTTCAGCCGCTACATGCGCTCCTCGGCGCTCGACAACCTGGCCCAGGATTACATCCGTCTCGCCCGGGCGAAGGGGCTCTCGGAGCGCTCGGTGCTGTTCCGTCACCTGCTGCGCAACGCGTGCTTGCCGATGATCACGCTGATCGGCCTCTCGATTCCCACTCTGCTGGCGGGGAACCTGCTGATCGAGGTGCTGTTCAACTACCCCGGTCTCGGTCTGTTGTTCTACAACGCCCTCGGCACACAGGACTACAACATTCTGCTCGCGTATACCGTCCTCGGCGGCATATTGACGGTGGTCGGGAACCTGATCGCCGACGTCGCCATCACCGTCGCCGACCCGCGGGTTCGCCTGTGACCGATCCTCTCAGGCCCGTGATCGAGGGGATGGCCGGTCCCGATGGTGGGCCGGGGGTCCAGATCCCGATTCAGGAGACCCCCGACGGTGGCGACGTTTATGTTGTCTCCAGCGGCTGGCGACTTGCGCTGCGCGAGTTCATGGACAACCGCCTCGCAGTGGTCGGCCTCGCTGTGCTCGTGTTCTTCGTGGTGTTCTGCTTCCTCGGCCCGGTCGTGTACCACACCAACCAGTCGCTGTTCAACCCGTTGACCACCGATCTGCCCCCGGGATCCGGCCATCCGCTCGGCACCGACGAGCATGGCTTCGACGAGCTCGGCCGGATCATGGCCGGCGGCCAGACGGCGCTCGTGATCGGCTTCTTCGCGTCGTTCATCGCCACGGTGATCGGCACCCTGTGGGGTGCGATCGCCGGACTCGCCGGCGGGATCGTGGACGGGATCCTGATGCGGATCGTCGACATCCTGCTCTCGATTCCCTACCTCCTGATCGTGCTCGTCTTGGCCACCAAGTACAGCGCCACGGTGTTCGACGAGAGCATGATCATCGGCCTGTTCGCGTGGCTGGTGCCCGCCCGCCTGGTGCGTGGAGAGGTCCTCACGCTGCGAGAACGAGACTTCGTCAACGCGGCTCGGGTGATGGGCAGCAGCCGCACCAGGCTGGTGCTCCGGCACCTGATCCCGAACGCGCTGTCGGTGGTGATCGTCAACGTCACGTTCCAGATCGCCGACGCGATCCTGATTCTGGCCTACCTCGGCTTCCTCGGCTTCGGCCTGCAGTACCCGGCGGCGTCGTGGGGAGACATGCTCGGCAACGCCCAGCAATATGTCTCGTCCGGTTACTGGTGGCTCGTGTACCCGGTCGGGGCATGCCTGGTCGCGGTGGTGCTGGCGTGCAACCTTGTGGGTGATGCGCTGCGCGACGCCTTGGACGTCCGGCTCCGGCGCCGCTGAAAGAAATCCTGGTCACCGTGTCTGCTGCGCTAGAGGTCACAAACCTCACCACCGAGATTCAGCTCTCTCGTTCCGTCGTGCACGCGGTCGGCAACGTCGACATAAAGATCGACGCACACCAGACGGTTGGCCTGGTTGGCGAGTCGGGTTCGGGCAAATCGATGTTCGGGCTGTCAGTCCTCGGGCTCCTGCCGAACGGCGGGCACATCGTCGACGGCTCGATCAAGGTCGATGACCGCGAGCTGGTGGGGCTGCCCGACTCGCAGATGCGGAACATCCGGGGTAACACGGTCGCGATGATCTTCCAGGACTCGCAGTCCTCGCTCAATCCTACGAAGACGATCGGCGAGCAGGTGGCCGAGCCCGTCCGGCTGCACCGTGGGGCATCGAAAAAGGAGGCCACCGACCGAGCGCTCGAGGTGTTGGAGCTCGTGGGGCTGCCGCAGCCCAAGGAGCGACTCGGGAACTACCCCCACCAACTCTCTGGCGGCCTGCGACAGCGCGTGATGATCGCGATCGCGCTTTCCTGCGACCCGCGGGTGCTGATCGCCGACGAGCCGACGACCGCGCTCGACGTCACGATCCAGGCCCAGATCCTGGCGCTGCTCGACGACCTCCGGGATCGGCTGGGGATGGCGACGCTGCTGGTCACTCACGACATGGGTGTGGTGGCCGGCCGCACAAGCCGCATCAACGTGATGTACGCCGGCCGCATCGTCGAGACGGCGCCAACCGACCAGCTGTTCAGGTCGATGCGCCACCCATACACCCAGGGCCTGCTCGGCGCGATCCCGCGCCTGGAGTCCGACCCTGGACGTGCGCTCGTAACGATCCCGGGCATCCCACCGGACCTCACCAACCTACCGCCCGGATGCCGCTTCGCTGCGCGCTGCGCCTTCGCGACGGAGAAATGCGTGGAGCAGGAGCCGCCGCTGAGCGGCAACGATCGGGATCCGCATCGCTTCGCCTGCTGGCATCCCGTCGACGGTCCGGTCAAGCGCCTGCAGGAGATCTCCGCGGCCCGCTCCGCGAGCGTCACCAAGCGCTCGAACGGCGATCCTGAGCACCTGCTCGAGATCAAGGACGTGTTCCGCGAATATCCAGTAACAGCCGGGGTGGTCCTGCAACGCAAGGTGGCCTCCGTCAAGGCGGTCTCGGGGGTCACGCTGCACGTCGACGCGGGCGAGACGCTAGGCCTGGTGGGCGAGTCTGGCTGCGGCAAGACGACGCTCGGCAAGCTGATCGTCGGGATCGAGAAGCCCGACTCAGGCGAGATCACCCTCGGCGGGCAAGAGGTGTTCAAGCTCCGAGGGCGGACGCTGCGCAAGGCCCGACGGGACCTGCAGATGATGTTCCAGGATCCGTACGCGTCGCTCGATCCGCGCATGCGCGTGCAGTCCAGCCTGCGCGAGCCGCTCGTGATCCAGGGCATCGGCAGCCGCAAGGAGCAGGACGAGCGCGTCAGGAAGCTGCTCGGCTCGGTGGGGCTGCCGGTCAACGCGCTCGAGCGTTACCCGCACGAGTTCTCGGGCGGCCAGCGGCAACGGATCGCGCTCGCCCGAGCTCTCGTGCTCGAGCCGAAGGTAATCGTGGCCGACGAGCCGGTGAGTGCGCTCGACGTTTCGATCCGCTCCCAGGTCCTCAACCTGATGAAGCGCCTCCAGATCGAACACAACATGGCCTCTGTCGTGATCTCCCACGACCTGGCCGTCGTGAAGTACCTCTCGGACCGGATCGGCGTGATGTACCTGGGAAGGCTTGTCGAGCTCGGGTCGGGTGACGACATCTACCGCCGCGCCGCCCATCCCTACACAGACGCGCTGATCAAGACGATCCCGGTGCCCGACCCGGAAGCCGAGCGCAACAAGGAGGACGTCGGGATCCGGGGTGAGCTCCCGAGCCCGATCTACCCACCGTCGGGCTGCCGCTTCAGGACCCGCTGCCCGCGCGCCCAGCAGAAGTGCGCCGACGAGGTACCGGAACTGCGGCTGTTCGGCCCCGGCCACCAGGCGGCCTGTCACTTCCCGCTCCAGACGCCGATGGACGGGCGGGCCGCCGGTAGCTAGTCTGCCGCGGTGAGCTTCGGCCCTTCCCGGATCCTGCTCGACGCCGAGGCCTCGGCGAGAGCCCCCGAAGTCGATTTCGGGGATATCTCCACCGTCTCGCCGGACCTCCTCCTCTGGCGGAGATTCCGCTCCAGCCGTGCAGCGAAGATCTCCGCCGCGGCCATCATCGTGCTGCTCGTGATCGCGATCCTGGCTCCGCTCGTCGTCGACATCATCGGAGTCACGGGGCCGAATGTACGCAACGCGAGCACGCTCAACTCCTTCGGTCTGCCCACCGGACCCAGCTTCGCGCATCCCTTCGGCGTCGACGACATGGGGAGGGACGTCCTCGCCCGTGTGATCTACGGGGCGCGCATCGCACTGTTGGTCGGCATCTGCGGCACGCTGATCGCAACCGTGGCCGGCGCGGCGATCGGGCTCGTAGCCGGGGTCTACGGCGGCTGGATCGAGACCGTGTTGATGGGCGCCGTCGATCTGTTCCTGGCCTTCCCGATGGTCCTGCTGGGCCTCGGGATTGGTGACGCCTGCCGCGTCAGCGGCTGTGGGGGCGGCGTGATCGAGCCCGGTACCGGCACGGTGATCTTCATAGTTGTGTTGTGCAGCTTCCCCTACGTTGCGCGGAGCGTGCGCCGCCGCGTGGTGTCACTCCGGGACGAGGAGTTCGTATTTGCCGCTCGCTCGCTGGGAGCCTCCACGTCGCGGATCCTCTACCGGGAGCTCCTGCCCAACCTGATGGCGCCGCTGATCGTCTACGCGGTCGTGCTCATCCCCACGAACATCCTGCTCGAGGCGGCCTTGTCGTTCCTCGGCGTCGGTATCAGTTCTCCGACCGCCGATTGGGGGCAGATGATCTCGGGCGCGGGAAACGACATTCTGTCCGGGAATGCTGCCTGGTGGTACCTCGTCTTTCCCGGCCTCGCGCTGCTGCTCACCGTGCTCGCATTCAACCTGGTCGGCGACGTCCTGCTGGTAGCACTCCGCTCGCCGACGACGAGTGATCCCTGAGGACGGCAGTGACACCGATGACGCGATACATCCTCCGTCGCATTCTGCTGGCGATCCTGCTCCTCGTGCTGGTGAGCGCGCTGTCGTACTTCCTGTTCACCGTGCTGCCGGACGCAGATCCGGCGCAACTGGGAGCGGGACAGCAGAGCCCGACGTTCCTGGGCTACATGAAGGAGATCTTCCTCCACTTCAACTTCGGCTACAGCTATCGCTATCACCAGTCGGTCCTGAGCCTGATCGTCGACCGGCTGCCGGCGACCCTGTCGCTGATCGTGGGTGCGGGGCTGCTGTCGGTGGCGTTGTCGATACCTGTCGGGGTCATCACGGCCACCAGGCGCGGCCAGAGGTTTGACCGGATCGCGATGGGCACGGCGCTCGGCATCGTCTCGATGCCGGTGTTCTGGCTCGGGCTGATCTTGCTCTACCTGTTCGCTTCGGACATTGGCAAGATCCCGATCCTGCCCGGGGCCAACTCCTACGCGGGACTGACCGCCGATCCCGGCCAGTGGTTCAAATCGCTGATCCTGCCCTGGCTGATGCTCGGTGCCACCGCGGCAGCGATCTACTCGAGCCTGCTCCGAACCCGGATGCTGGAGGTCATGGGCGAGGACTACGTGCTCAGCGCACGGGCCAAGGGTGTGCCGGAGCCGCGCGTGATCTGGCGTCACGGCGCCGGCGCGGCAATTCCCGCCGTCGTGCCCGTGCTCGGGCTCGAGATCGGTGGGCTTATCGGTGCCGTGGTGCTGACCGAGGTCGTGTTCAGGATCAACGGCGTCGGACTGCTGAGTTACGAGGCCATTCATCACTCCGACTTCCCGACGGTGCAGGGCACCGTTCTGTTCGTGACGATGTTGCTCGTCATCGTGAGGCTCATAGTTGACATCGTCTATGCCTACCTGGATCCGAGGGTGAGCTTCGCGTGAGCGAGCCGCTCCTCAGCGTCGAGAACCTGCGGGTGACGTTCGACACCGACCGCGGGGTCGTGCACGCTGTCGACGGCATCTCGTACACGGTCCAGCCTGGTCGGACGCTCGGGATCGTTGGCGAGTCAGGCGCCGGCAAGACGGTCTCCTCGTTGGCCCTGCTCGGCCTGACTCCTGGCCCCCGGTCACGGACCGACGGCCGGATCATGTTCGGTGGCGAGGATCTGGCGGCGCTCGACGACGCCAAGCTGCGAAGGGTCCGTGGCAGCGACATCGCGATGATCGTCCAGGATCCGCAGTCGGCGCTACATCCACTCCATCGCGTGGGAGCGCAGCTGATCGAGGCGATCCGGATACATCGTGCCGTGTCCGCGTCTGCGGCCCGCGATCGCGCGATCGACCTGCTCGAACTGGTGGGGATCGCGGATCCCCATCGCCGCGTCGATGCCTATCCCCACGAGCTCTCCGCCGGCATGCGTCGGCGAGCGATGATCGCGATTGCGCTCGCCAACGGGCCGAAGCTGTTGATCGCCGACGAGCTGACCGCCGGACTTGAGGTCACCGTTCAAGCCCAGATCCTCGCCCTGCTCGAGGACCTGCAGGAGCGCCTCGAGCTGGCGATCATATTCATCTCTCGCGACCTCGGCCTGGTGTCCGAGATCGCCGATGAGGTGGCGGTGATGTACGCCGGGCGGATCGTCGAGCAAGCCCCGATCGAACGGATCTACGCATCGCCCCAGCATCCCTACACGTGGGGTCTGCTGGCGTCGATCCCGTGGCTGTGGCGGCTCAGGGACGACGAGCCGGCGCCGATCTCCGGACTGCCGCCGAGCCTGATCGACCGGCCTTCTGGCTGCCATTTCCATCCTCGCTGTCCCTACGCCCTAGATTCGCACAAGCGCATCGACCCGCGGCTCCGTCCGGTCGACGGGGAGGATCAGCACAGCGTCGCGTGCCTGTTGGACGCCCCGATGCGCAAACGGATCTGGGAGGGTCTGCGATCCGGGGGGACGCAGCAGGAGCTCCGCAAGCTTCTCGATCGGAAGCCCGGGTCAGAGGCGACCCCTGCGGCTGCGCCGGCCCCGCCGGCCCCGGAGGCAGGCCCGTGACGGCGGACGGACAGCGGCTTGTGGAGGTGCGCGGCCTGGTCAAGCACTTTCCGCTCACCGATGGGGTCATCCCGCACAAGAAGGTCGGCGCGGTGAAGGCGGTCGACGATGTCACGTTCGACGTGATCTCGGGGGAGACGCTTGGAATCGTGGGAGAGAGCGGATGCGGCAAGAGCACCACCGCACGGTTGATCATGCGACTGCTCGAGCCTACGAGCGGGGAGGTGCGCTTCGAGGGGGAGGACATCACGAAGCGCAAGGGCGCTGCGCTCAAGAGCCTGCGCCGCGATATGCAGATGATCTTCCGGGATCCCGACTCGTCCCTGAACCCGCGCAAGACCATCGGCTCGAGCATCGCCGAGCCGTACGTGATTCACGGGCTCGAGACCGGCGAAGCCGCCCGCAAGAAGCGCGTTCAGGAGCTGATGCAGACGGTCGGGCTTGACCCGGAGCACTACAGCCGCTACCCGCACGAGTTCTCTGCAGGCGAACGTCAGCGGATCGTGGTCGCACGCGCGCTCGCGCTCGGCCCTAAGCTGCTCGTCGCGGACGAGCCGGTGTCCTCCCTCGACGCCTCGGCCGGGGGGCAACTACTCAGGCTGCTGCGCAGGCTGCAGTCCGAGCTCAGCCTGACCGTGATCTTCATCGCCCGCGACCTGTCCGTCGTCCGCCACATCTGCGACCGCGTCGCTGTCATGTACGTCGGGCGGATCGTCGAGCTGGCGCCGGGCGAGGCTCTGTACGGCTTCCCCCGCCATCCGTACACGGGCGCGCTCCTGGCGGCGGTGCCGGTGCCGCGGCCGCTCGGAGGCCATCGCACACGGGAACTGCTCACCGGTGAGCAGCCGAGCTCCGCCGATCTGCCCTCCGGCTGTCACTTTCACACCCGCTGTCCCAAGGCGGAGCAACTGTGCTCCGGCCACGAGCCGCCGCTTGCGGACAAGGGCGGCGGGACCGTGGCGGCGTGCCACTTCCCGCTGACCCGGGAAGAGGTGGACAGTCGGCTGCCGGCAATCCTGACGGGAGTCGACGCGGCCGCCCCGCCAGCCTAGCCTAGCCGTCCGCTTCGACGTCCGATTCCTCGTCGTCGTCTTCCTCGTCGTCTTCCTCGTCGTCCACGTACAGCGACTCGCGGGCAAGCTCTTCGCCGCGCTTGGAGAACAGCTTGACCTCGATGAAGTCGCCGCGGAAGTTGTCGGGGGCGATCAAAGTGAAGCGCTCGTCGAGGAGGTCGCACTGGTCGACCGCGAGGTTGGCGAGCTCAGCGGTGACGCAGACCCCGCCGGGGATCAGCGGCACGCCCCAGACGAGGGTGATATCCGCGGCCTTTCCCGGAGCGCCGCGCCAGGTGCCGATCACCTCGTCGTTGAGATCGAGCTTCCAGTCCGGGTTCGCCTCCGCGACCTCGGCGGTGAAGTCCGCGTGGGCCTCGAAGTCGCCTGGGCCGCCCGCCGCCTCGGTGAAAGAGACGTAGCCGAACAGCTCGTAATCCTCCTCAGTCCTGGCCACGGCGGGGATGTACGTGCGCCCGGAGAAGGTGCGATCAGGGAACCAGGCGATCTCGCCGGGCTCGCCGATCTCCTCGCCCTCGCTGTCGATCGCGTTGCATGCGGCGATGAAGTGCGTGCGCAGAGTGTCGGCCCAGCGCCCGTAGGGGAGGGTCTCCTGGGGGGGCTCGGCAGCGAAGCTGATGACGAAGCGGTCGGTGGGCGGCATTCGGGTTGGGAGGATAGGCGCTCTGCCAGGTAGAGCGCTTCCGCGTGCGAATAGGGTCCGCGCCGGAATTACTGACCGCTTGTCCGACCACCCCGCGGCGCCCAGGACCCTTAGTCTGGTCTGATGACGCAGAGCCGCATCTACGCTCAGGCGCGCGGACCTCTCGGGCAGGTGGCGGAGCCGTTCGCGGCGCGGGCCCGCCGCCGCCGCCTCGAGCAGTTCCTCCGCGTCGGCGGCATCGGCCCCGAGACCCGCATCGTCGACATTGGATGCGGCGGCTTCGGGTTGCGCGCACTGCTCCCTGATTTCAACATCACCGGCGTCGACGTCGTCGAGCGCCCCGACTACCAGGGACCGTTCGTGCGCGCCGACGCGACCCTGCAGCTACCGTTCGCCGATCGCGAGTTCGACATCGCTTACGCAAACAGCGTGATTGAACACATCCCGCCGGCGGGGCGCGCGGCGTTCGCGCGTGAGCTTCGCCGGGTCGCGCGTGGCTGGTACGTGCAGACGCCGGCGATCGCGTTTCCGATCGAGCCGCACGCGCTGCTGCCCGGCGCCCACTGGCTCCCGCCGGCGGCTCGCCGCCGCTACTGGCGCCTGGGCGCGGGCGGGGATCCGGACGAGGTTCAGCTCCTGCCGCGCCGGGAGCTAGAGCTTCTGTTCGGCCCTGCGGTCCGCGAACGGTTCGGGCCACTGACCAAGAGCTGGGTCTGCCTGCGGGCGCCGTCGGAAGGGTGAGCGAGCTTTAGAAAGCGCCGCGCCGCGAGTCGTCAGAACGCGCCGCGCCGCGAGAGCACTGCCGGGATCGTCTTGAGCATGATCGTGAGGTCGAGGAAGACCGACCAGCGCTCGAGGTAGAGGAAGTCAAGCCGGACGAGGTCGTCAAAGTCGAGCTCGGAGCGCCCTGACACCTGCCACAGGCCGGTGATGCCAGGCAGTACGAGATAGCGCTTCTTGTGCCACTCCTCGAGACGCTCAAAGTCACGCATCGGCAGCGGGCGCGGGCCAACCAGCGACATCTCGCCCCGGATCACGTTGACGAGCTGCGGCAACTCGTCGAGCGAGAACCGTCGCAGAAAGCGGCCGACCGGCGTGAGCCTCGGATCCTGGCGGATCTTGAACAGGGCGCCGGAGGCTTCGTTGAGCGACTCGAGGTCCGCCTGGACCTGGTCGGCGTGCTCGCGCATCGTCCGGAACTTGAAGCAGCCAAACGGCCTGCCGGCCATGCCCGGTCTGGTCGAGCGGTAGATCAACGGGCCACGCGAGCTCAGCTTGACTGCGGCCGCGATCGCCAGCAGGACGGGCGAGAGCGCGACCAGCATCACGATCGAGAGCGCGAGATCGAACGTGCGCTTGATCGCGTAGTCGATCCCTTCGAACACCGGCGGGCGCAGCGTGAACAGCGGCACGGACTCGCCCGGCACGAACTCCGCGCGCTTGAACAGGATCTCCATCGTCGACGGCGCGATGTGGACGTTCACGCCGCGCTGATGACACTGGTCGACGAGCTCGACGGCCTGCTCCTGGGGGAAGTCCGGGTCGGCGATGATCACCTCCTGCACGCGCTCACGCGCGAGCACCTCGGTCAGCTCGCTCAGCTGGCCCAAGGAGCGCAGTCCATTCTGGGGCCGTGGCTTGAGCGATATGTAGCCGACGAGGTCGACGGGAGTATGCGAGCGTCCCGCGAGGGCGTGGGCCACAGCCTCGATGTGCTTGCCCGATCCGACCAGTAGCGCACGGCGACGGTAGCCGGCCTTCGCGAGCAACCTGCCGGTCACGAGCGTGTGCAGGTAGCGGAGCGTAGTGATGTAGACGACGCCGAAGAACAGCGAGCCGTAGAAGAGGAAGTAGCTCTTGAAGTGCTCGCCGTTGGCAAGCGCGAACACGAGCGCGATCACGGTCGCTTGGCACAACGCCGCGGTGATCCCCGCAAAGCCCGGACGGCGAGGGCGATCCGCGTACAGGTCTGCGCGCGCGAACATCAGCACGGTCACGAGGTATGCGAAGGCGATCCAATGCCGGGTCTCGTCCCATCCGAGGGATAAGTTGAAGCTGTTACCCAGGGCGAGCTTGACCACCAGCGCAGTGAGCAATGCGCCCACGACGCCGACGTAGTCGAGCGCGAGCAGCGAGAGGACGCGCGCTACCCGCCGCAGCGTCTCGAGTCGCAGCACGAACGACAGCACCGGCGGACGCTTGCGTCGCACGTCTCGGTCGCGAAGCGCGGGCGACACGACGCCGCCGGCGGGGCGGTTCGTGGTCTCGGGCATCTCTTGCTGCTCGATCGTCAAGCTGCCTTCCCGTCGTTTCTGGACGTACCCTGCAATTGAAACGGTTTCCTTGCATCGAAGTTACGCGCCAGGAGACAATTCCCACGAACTTGCTAACTGGTTGCTAACGGGGTGCGCCGATGAGCCCCTCAGGACCTGACAGGTCGATAGTTCGTCGTAGACCCTCACGGAGGTCGATCGTCGGCTCCCAGCCGAGTATCTCCCGCGCGAGCGAGATATCGGGCTGCCGGACCTGCGGATCGTCGGTCGGAAGGGCCTCGAAGATGATCTCGGACCGGGAGCCGGTCACCTCGAGCACGTTCTGGGCGAGTTCCAGCAGCGTGAACTCGTTCGGATTGCCGATGTTGACCGGGTCGTGGTAGCCGGATTCCGAGAGCGCGATGATCCCGCGGATGAGGTCGTCGACGTAGCAGAACGATCGTGTCTGCGATCCGTCCCCGAAGATCGTGATCGGGCGGTCCTGAAGCGCCTGGCGCAGGAAGGTCGGGATCGCCCGCCCGTCGTGGGGTCTCATCCGAGGGCCAAAGGTGTTCTTGGCGAGAACGCCGGTGCCCGCCCAGAAGTTCTCGAGTCCAGGGACGGAAAAGTCGTAGACGAGGTGGGTGGCGGGGATTTCTTCGATTGCGCGGATCGGGGCCCAGACGAGGTCACCGGTGGTCCTGGCACTCAGTCGCTGAACGACGCCGAGGTCCCATTGCAGCGGGCTCCACGGGGCCACGTTGCTCACTGTCAACAGCCAGAACGGATATGTGCGGTCGCCGGTCTTCTGCTTGATCCGGCTCTTGTAGCGGCCGACGGAGGGAACGATCCCGAAGCGCGCAAGCGCCACAACAAGGTCATCCTTCAGCTCGTCGTGGACGGTCGTGAACTTATGGCGGATGCCCTGCTCGAGCTTCGCCCCCGAATGGACCCCATCGCCCTCCCGGTACCCCTCGATGAACCACTTCAGCCGGCTCAGCGGCAGCCCGAGGATCCAGCCGGGGATCCGCTTGCGGTTATCGCCGAACCCGAGGAAGTCCATCAGTCTGAGCAGCAGCTTCGAGTGGATGAAGATCGACGCCGAGCGAGCTGAGCTGGCAGCCGCATGCACGACATGCAGGCCGAACACGCGCTCGATGATCGCCGACGCGCGGGCGAGCACCTCGTCATCGCAGGCGATCGTGAGAAACGCGTCGTTGCTCTTCTCATGCGACGACCCCTCCGCAACCCACAATCCCAGGAGCCACAGCACCTCGTCGGTGAGCTCGACGCGCAGGGGCATGGTCACGCTCCTGCCCGCGACCCGCATCCGCACCCGCGCGTCCTCGGGTATCTCGATACCCGCGTGCCAGACGCACGGCAGGGGGATGCGATCGCACCGGCGCATCCGGATGATCTTCGACCATGCGCCGTTGCGCCAGTTCGGTCCCGCGTTGCGGCGCTTGGACGCGAGCAGTCCGAACAGGTCGAAACGTCGCGCCCACGCGAGCTCGCCCAACCCGGGCGCCTCGACCGTCAGATCCCACGGGTCGCGCTCGTCCCTGCGCCACACCTCGATCATGTCGACCCATCGTCGATCGCGCTCGGGCACGTCGATCCGCCGGGCGATCGCGATCCGCTCGCCCACCTCGAGCTCCTCCGCAGGCTTGGCGACGGGCTCGCCGTCCGTGCCCTCGACGAAGACGGAATGGTGTCCGGTCACTCGCACGGAGCGTCCGTAACGCGTGCGGATCTCGTAACAGCGCTCGTCGGTGGGATGCGCGATCAATGCCGTCGCCGGCGCGGACACGATCTTGCCACCGGCAGCGAACGCCGGCACGCTGATGTGCTCGAGCGGATACTCCATCGCCGGCGAGAAGCCGGCATCCAGGAGTGCCACGCCGGTGGCATGTGGACTCCGCTTTGGCACGTAGCCGGCCGCCACGGCGTACCGCGCCAGCCGCGCGGCGAGGTCCGAGACCTTCTCGCGGCGTAACTCGCGGCCGTCGTCGTAGAGGACCTGCTCGTCCGCGAGGATCGAGTTGAAGATCCGAACGATCGCGGTGTCAACACCCTGCTGCCGGTGATACGCCATCGTCAGCGCCTCGGCGTACCGCTTGGCCTCGTCGTAGACGCCGCGAGGGCCGATCGGGTTGACGTGGCCCCAGTAGCTCTCCGGCTGGGGATGGACCTGCGGGTCACCGTAGACCTCGCTGGTCGATGCTGTCAGGAAGCGCGCGCGGTGATTCTTCGCCAGGCCCAGTGTGTGATGGGTGCCGTAGGAGCCGACCTTGAGCGTTGCCAGAGGCAGTCGCAGGTAGTCAATCGGCGAGGCTGGGGAGGCGAGGTGGTAAACGAAGTCGATCTGCTCATCGACGAAATAGGGCTCGATGATGTCGACGTTGAGGGTGACGAAAGCATCGGTGCGGATGTGCGCGATGTTCGCGAGCGAGCCGGTCTCGAAGTTGTCGACGCAGATCACGCGGTGGCCCCTGCTCAGGAGCTCGTCGCACAGATGGGATCCGAGAAAGCCTGCGCCACCGGTTACCAGGCACGTGGACATGTATGCAATCTATCTGTCTGGGCTCGCCCGCGCCTCTACCATCCATCGGCCCGAGACCACAGGAGGAGCGATGGCCGCAGCACGGTTCGTGGAACGCCTGAACGAGCAGATCGCACAAGAGCTGACCGTGTCCCAGCAGTACATCGCGAACGCCGTCCACTTCGACGGCAAATGAGCGCGGCGGCCCCCGAAGGGCGTTACTCGGACGAGCTGCGTTCCCTGGCGAGCGGGATCTGGGAAGCCCAGCACGCGCATCCGTTCGTGCGCGGGATCGGCGGTGGGACGCTCGAGGTCGATCGCTTCCGCCACTTCGTGCGTCAGGACTACGTGTTCCTGATCGATTATTCGCGGCTGCTCTCGCTCGCCTCCGCGCGCGCTCCACAGCTCGCGTGGATGCGCCGGTTCGCCGAGCTTGCCACGGCGACGCTCGGGCGCGAGATGGAGATGCAACGCGAGTTCGCGTCGGCGTGGGGGATCGCCGAGGAGGAGCTCGAGTACGAGCGCCCAACCGCGACGACGCGCGCATACGCCGACTTCCTGCTGCGGACAGCGGCGCTCGGCGATTTCGCCGAGCTCGTGTCGGCGCTGCTGCCGTGCATGTGGGGATACGCCGAGGTCGGCCGCTCCCTCGCTCCCTGGACCAAGGACAACCCCTACGCCGCCTGGATCGAGACATACGCAAGCCCCGAGTTCTCGGCGCAGGCCGGCTGGTGTCGCTCCCTCACCGACGAGCTCGCGGCCGGACTCGACGACTCCGGCCGCGCCCGCATGCTCGAGGCGTTCTTGCAGTCAAGCAGGCACGAGCTGGCGTTCTGGGACATGGCCTGGCGGTTGGAGTCACAGGCGTGAGCATGCGTTTTGAGGGACGGGCGGTCGGTCTACGCTTGTGACTCCAATTGGAGCCCGTCCGGTCTCGCTCGCCGCGTCCGGACCCGCTGGCGGCTACACGAGGATGGTCGCGACTGCATACTGGGTGAGGGCCGGATCGGCGGTCATGATCGTCAGACCCAACAGCGTCGCCTGTGCCACAAGCAGCCGGTCGAAGGGATCGCGATGCAATGCGGGTAGGCTCGACACAGCTAGAGCGTGCGGGTGCTCGACAGGAGCCGCCTCGGCGCCGATCGCTCGGATCCGCTGGGGGACGTACCGCTCGGGCGCTTCCGGGAGCGGCAGCTTGCCGAGCTGGTACTTGATCGCGATCTCCCAGGAGCTGGCGGCGGAAACCACGAGGACGTTGCGCTGATCTTGCACAAGACGCAGATGCTCGCCAAGTCGCTCCGGCTCGGTCTGCAGCCAGAGGAACACATGCGTGTCGAGGAGCAGCTTCACCGCTCGAATGCCGTGAGTACCTCGTCAGGCAACGGCGCGTCGAACTCATCGGGCACCACCCAGCGTCCCCGATCCAGACCGAAGCGCCTCGCGGTCGCCGGCTGTGCCGGCACCAGTCGAGCAACCTCTTCGCCACGGCGGGTGATCGTGATCTCCTCTCCAGCCGCGACCCGTTCGAGCAGCTTCGAGAGGTTGGTCTTGGCCTCGTGAACCCCAACAGACTTAGTCATGGACTTAGTCTATCGAAGGAGGCCGGCGCCGAACGCCCACGCCGGCCATCACACCGAAGGTGACGTGCCCTCCACCCACTGACCCGACTCCTTCTTCCAGATCGGTGCCTGGGCCTTGACCCGGTCGATGATCTCGCGGGCGCCGGCGAATGCTTCGCCGCGGTGCGGTGCCGACGCCGCGACCACGACCGACGGCTCTGACAGCGGGACGATGCCGATCCGGTGCTCCACGGCGGCCGCGCATAGGCCGTGGCGCGCGATCGCCTCGCTGACGATCTCGCCCATCTGCGTTTCGGCCATCTCCAGGTAGGCCTCGTACTCGAGCAGCTCGACCTCGCGAGTCACGCCTAGGAAGGTGACGACGGCGCCAGCGGCTGGGTCGCGGACGAGTTCGAGCAGGGGATCGAGCGCGATCGGCTTGTCGGTCACGCGCGCGTAGACCGCGGAGCCTCCGGAGACGGGCGGGATCAGAGCGAGCTCATCGCCGGCATGCAGGACCACGTCCTCGTCGGCGTACTCGCGGTTTACGGCCATCACCACGGGCAGGCCGCTTGTGATCGTGCGCAGCAGCTCGAGCGCGTCGCGCACGCGCGACTGCTCGGGCAGATCGAGCTCGACCTGGTCGGTGCCGGCACGCTCGCGCAGCGTCGCAAACAGCTGGATGCGGACCTTCATCAGACCAAGGCTATCCGGCGAGGGGCGCGGACCCTCCGTCGCTCCTGCGCCCCGCGTAGGAGAATGACGACGCGTGACCCTGCTCGCCCGGACCTGGATCGCCACGGCTCGCGCCAGAAGCGTGCTCGGCCGGGCCCGACGGCCGCGCGAAGAGCTCGTCCGGCGCTTCGCCGCCGGCCGCTCGTTCGCGGACATCGGCTGCATGTGGGGCGTCGACGGGGCGATTTCCTTCCTTGCGGAGGAGAACGGTGCGACGGCGGTGACCGCCGTGGACCTGATGCCGGCGAGCGCCCAGTTCGAGGCCCAGCGCAAGCGTCGTTCGTCGAAGGTGCGCTTCGTCCAGGGTGATCTCCACGACGAGAAGGTGATCGGTGTGATCGGCCGGCACGATCTGGTGTGGTGCTCGGGGGTCCTCTACCACGCGCCGAACCCGCTCCTTACGCTTGCCAGCCTGCGCGAGATCACCGGCGAGCTGCTGATCCTGGCGACCGAGACGATTCCGGAGGTGCCGGGCTTCGCGCAGGCGTGCGTGTTCCTGCCCGGGCTCTCGGGCGAGGATCGACGGTTGCACGCATCCGCGCGGCCAGGCATCAGTGCCGCAGGTCTGTCGAATGCATTTGAGCCGGCGCAGGCCTACGGCACCTGGTGGTGGGGACTCAGCCGCAGCGCCGTGCGCGGCATGCTCCACGCCAGCGGCTTCGAGACTCTCGAGGAGCATGGTGGTCCGCTGCACGCAACCTTCCTGGTCAGGCCGGTCGACCACAGGTAACCTCCAAGGCGGATGGCGACAACTCCCGAGCACCGGACCATCGCTCCGATCACCGGACCCGACGACGAACACCGGTTCACCGACTCGGGAATCGAGGTCGCGCCGCTCTACACCGAGCAGGATCTGCCTGATCCGCTCGAACTCGGCGAGCCTGGCGAGTACCCGTACACGCGTGGCGTGCACCGTGAGATGTATCGCAAGCAGCTGTGGACGATGCGCCAGTACGCGGGATACGCGAGCGCGAAGGAGTCCAACGAGCGCTACCGCTACCTGCTCGAGCACGGGTCGACCGGCCTGTCGATGGCGTTCGATCTACCAACGCAGCTCGGGCTCGACTCCGACCACCCACGTTGCCTAGGCGAGGTTGGTCGTACCGGCGTCGCGATCGACACGATCGACGACATGCGCACGGCGTTCGACGAGATCCCGCTCGACAAGGTCTCGACCTCGATGACGATCAACGCTCCCGCAGCCGTGCTGCTGCTGCTCTACGAGCTCGTCGGCGAGGAGCAGGGCGTGCCGTCGCACCAGCTCCGCGGCACGACCCAGAACGACATCCTGAAGGAGTACATCGCTCGGGGCAACTTCATCTACCCGCCCGAGGGCGCGATTCGGCTCACCACGGACCTGTTCGCGTACTGCAAGGAGCGGGTGCCGAAGTGGAACACGATCTCGATCTCGGGCTACCACTTCCGCGAGAAGGGCTGTTCCGCCGTTCAAGAGGTGGCCTTCACGCTCGCGAACGGGATTGCCTACGTGCAGGCAGCTCTCGACGCCGGGCTCGCTGTAGACGAGTTCGCACCCCGCCTCGCGTTCTTCTTCAACGGACACAACAACGTCTTTCAGGAGATCGCCAAGTTCCGCGCCGCCCGCCGGATGTGGGCGAAGATCATGCGCGAGCGGTTCGGCGCGAAGGACGAGCGCTCTTGGCGACTTCGCTTCCACACCCAGACCGGTGGCGTGACTCTTACGGCCCAGCAGCCGCAGAACAACATCGTCCGCGTCGCGCTGCAGGGATTCGCAGCCGTCTGTGGCGGCACGCAGTCGCTGCACACGAACGGCTTCGACGAGGCGCTTGCGCTGCCGACCGAGCGAGCGGCCAAGATCGCGCTCCGCACCCAGCAGATCATCGCCCACGAATCCGGTGCTGCCGACACGGTCGATCCGTTCGCCGGTTCGTATTTCATCGAGGCGCTCACCGACGAGATCGAGACCCGCGCGCTGGAGCTGATCGCCAAGGTCGATGAGCTCGGCGGCTCGGTGCACGCGATCGCTTTCATCAAGAATGAGATCGAGGAGTCTGCGTTCGGCTACCACGAGCGCTACCAGACCGGGCAGGACATCGTCGTGGGCGTCAACGCGTACGTCGAGGACACCCCCGAGATCCAGGACATCCTGCGCGTCGATCCCGAATCCGAACGCGATCAGGTGACGCGGCTGAAGGCGTTCAAATCAGATCGCGACCAGGAACTGGTGCAGCGGCGGCTCGAGGAGGTGCGCGAGGGAGCGCGCGGAACCGAGAACCTGCTTGGTCCTATCCGCCAGGCGCTGAAGGATCGCTGCTCGATGGGCGAGGTCTGTAGTGCGATCGGTGACGTCTTCGGGGCGTACAGGGAAGCGCTGTAATCCAGGGCCCCGGCTTGAGTGCGGCGCGCGTCGAGGACCCGCGCGAGCCTTCTTACCGGTAGCTTTTCGCGCCGATGCCCGTCACCGCCGTGCTCTTCTGGCAGGTCGTGCTCGCAGTGCACATCGCGGCTGTGGTGATCACTTTTGGGGTGATGTTCGCCTACCCGGTCATCAGTCTGTTCGCGGTCCAGCTGGACCCGCGGGCGATGCCCTGGTACCACCGGATGCGTGTTCTCCTGGGCCAGCGGCTGATCTCGCCGGGGCTCGTACTCGTGCTCGCGGCGGGGATCTACCTCGCGTCGGACCTGCACCAGTGGAAGCTTTTCTATGTGCAGTGGGGAATCGCGATCGTCGTCATCGTCGGCGGGATCGTTGGCGCGTTCCTGACTCCTCGGGAGAGGAAGCTGGCCGAGCTCGCGGAGCGCGAAGTCGCCGCGTCGGGCAGCGGCACGGTGACCTGGAGCGCCGAGTACGAGGCACTCTCCAAGCGTGTCATGATGGTCGACTCGTTCGTCCTCGTTCTGATCCTCGTTACCGTGTACGTGATGACCATTCAGGCTGGCTAACGCTCGCTGCCGAGGTGGGCAAGCAGCCGCCTGGAGCTTCGTCTGCAACTGGACGACGCGGTCGTCCTGCAGCCGCCTGGAGCTTCGTCTGCAACTGGACGACCGGGGAAGGAGTCCCGCTCGGTCGCTCGAAATCCCATCTCGATGACAGAGCATGAGGCAAGCCGAACTCTGGTCAAGTCCCCGCCCGAGCTGTGGGCCGAGCTGAGCGATCCGTCGTCGCTGGCCGGCCATCTGGCGGAGTCGTTTGGCGAGATTCGGATCACCAGGCTGGAACCCGAAACCGCCGTAGCCTGGGAGGGCGAGCGCGCGAGCGGCACGGTTCGGATCGAGCCATCCGGGTGGGGGACGCGCGTGACCCTGACCGCTCGGGAGCCCGCGGCAGAGCCTCCGGCCGCGGAGGAGCACTCCCCGGCCGCGGAGGAGCCCGCGGCAGAGCCTCCGGCCGCGGAGGAGCACTCCCCGGCCGCGGAGGAGCCTCCGGCAGAGCCTCCGGCCGCGGAGGAGCCCGCGGCTGCGGAGGAGCCTCCGGCCGTGTCCGAGCCGGAACCGCTGACCCCACGCCCCGGCCTGCTTGGTCGCCTGCGAGGGTGGCTCGGGGGAAAGCG
>Ga0302325_10002359_pt1 | contig 45980 bp, 39 predicted proteins | sample Palsa_T0_2_FD_201948 | JGI IMG/M metagenome (GOLD analysis project Ga0302325, IMG submission 201948) | Peat permafrost microbial communities from Stordalen Mire near Abisko, Sweden - Palsa_T0_2 | ecosystem: Environmental > Terrestrial > Soil > Palsa > Peat permafrost | place: Sweden: Abisko...
TTAATGGTGCGGAGCGAACCGACCGCCGACGCCTCATTGGCCGCCATGCGGGCGCGAAGCAAGTTCGGAATTGCGATGGCCGCGATGATCAAAATGATCGCCACAACGATCAGCAATTCGATAAGCGAGAAACCCTCTTGGCTCTTTTTCATTCCGTTCTCCTAAAGAAGCTCGCGTGTCCGTTTTTGGCGTGTAAGCTTTGTTAAAGCACTCGCCGTTCCAAAACAGACGCACGTGTTTACTTCTGGCACACATCGACCTGTAGCGTATTGAAACACCATGGGGATACGGCGCAACGGTTGCACCAGCCATGCATCGCACAAGCACCCACACATCATCAATCGCCAACATTTAGTGACCATTAAGGGCCGTGTGCATGACAAAAAAAGTCATAAATCTGAAGATCACATCCAACGAGACCATTCCCACGAACGGCTGACACAAACGGAGATAGACGTGCCGAGGACGTCCCGCGAAGTCTTCGTTGCGGCCGAGTCATCGCGCACCTTGCAATGACTACGCGCTATGCTCATTCTTCGGTCGATGCTAAAATAAACGCGGTTCAGCGGTTGGATTAAGCTGATTTTCGCTAGGTTTTGATGTAGGCCGGACGCTCAACGGACTCTGAGCGGGTTTGTCACGCGATTAGCGACAGGGTTAAAGTATTACCAGCCAGTACGTTGGGCCTGTAGCTCAGGTGGCTAGAGCGCACCCCTGATAAGGGTGAGGTCGGTGGTTCAAGTCCACCCAGGCCCACCATTCTAATTCCAAGCCTTGAACGCGTGTCGGAAATGGTGCGTGGACGGCGCAGGCTGTCGTTCGGCCGCGGTTGGATCGCGACGCATTAGGCGCCGTAGGCTGGAGCCGCGAGCGCGCCGGCCCGTCACCGCGCGTTTATTTCTCCCAGTGCTCAGACTTGAAGTTCTTTGGATCGAAGATCGCGGGACTGAGTTTTGGATTCGCCTGAATGTCGGAATATTCCTCGGCAAAGACTTTTTTCCCATCGATATAAAACTCGACGCCCGCGGCGATCCAGCCCACGGAAAGCTGGCGGTAATCGATGAAGCGTATATCGCTTTTTTTCTGTGCGTCCTTTTCGTTCGGTTCAATCATGCGCACAAAAAAGAGATTATTCTTTTGAATCCAGAATTGTTTCGATTTCAGGTCGCCCTTGTCGGCGCCGACCACATACACAGTCTGTCCATCCCAGGTATCTTCGTGAAGCTTAGTCAGGTCGAAGCCCTGGCCTTTCGCTTGATCGATGGTCGTTTGCGGGGGCTGGCGGTAGACGTCGAATCCCAGGACCAGAAGCATATGAACGAGCGGGCGAGTCGCCACTATGTCGCCGTTCTTAAATGAGGTCAGCGTGCCGTCGGCTACGATGGCGCCGTTGCCATTGGCAGGCGGGCCGATGTCGATGCGCAATTTGCCAGGCAACATTGCCGCTTCGTACCAGGTTTCACTCTTGCTGGTGCCATCAGGATTATAGGTCGTGCTTTTCTGGGTGAACGTCACGGTGCCGTACCAATTGCCGGCGTAGCGATCGTGCATCGCGGTTAGGAGCGCCTCTCCGTTGCGGATTTCCTGAGCCTGGAGATCTGGGCCGCAGGTGACGCAGGCGGCAAAGATCGCCAGAACAATAATCCATTTTGCTGTGCGTCGCGTATGCCCCATTCCGTGCCTCCAGGCTGCGTATTTCGATCCGTTCTGAGGTTCCGCAAACGTTTAGAGGAAAACCAATATACCTTCATTCGACATATTGATGCGCGCTCAGGTCGCAGTTCGAAGGTTGCGAATCACCGGCCTTCTGTCAGACGAGAGTTGACACTTCCTTTACGTCGGCGGGTTGAGGAATTTGCCGGCTGGTTGAGTTGCGCTCCCGCCGCAAATAGCACGACGAAATGGCCGTCCCCAGAAAGATCACGGTTAAGAATAAATAAGGCAGGTACCGCCAGGGCACGTCGGGGACTGGAAAAACGGTGAGAGCGAGGACGACGCTAAGAATCAGCAGCGCCGCGGCGCTGCTGACGACGTCGAAGGAACGCAGCAGTTTTTTCCGGAGCAAGAAAAATGGCAGCGAGAGGCAAACCAGAAAATACGAGGCGATGAAGCCGTAGGACGTGAGTTGCGTTACGTAGTTGATGCAATCCGCGAGCGACACGCGAAGCACGAGCAAGGTGACGGGAATGGCCATGCCGGTAGCGGAGAGCAGGGCGATGGCGCGGTGCGGGGTGGCGTTTACAGGATGAGCTATGCCGAATCGAGGCGCGAATTGATGGCGCCGGGCCATGGAGAAGAGAACGCGCGAGCCGGCGTTGAGCGAACCGAGCGTGCAGGCAAAATAGCTAAGCGCGATGCCAATCGAGCTGATGTAGCCAAGAGAAGTGAGGTGCAGGGAACGCGCGAGAGTATCGAAGGGGGCGTTGAGCTGATCGAAGACCATTCCGTTTTTTCGCGCCAGGGCGACCAGACAGTAGATCGCGACCAGATACAAGATGCCGATGGGAAGCAGGCAGCCGAGAATGACTTTGGGAATGGTGCGCGTGGCGTGGGAGGATTCCGCGCCTAGCGCGGTGACGCTTTCAAACCCAGCCAGGGTCATAAATCCGAAAACCAGCGAGTATTGAAAGCCGTGAAGCTTTGCGCCTTGCAAGTGAAGCTGCGGGCGATCGATCCACACGCCATTGCGAAACATGGCGAAGACAATGATGAAAACAACGACAGCGAGAGAAGCGAATTCGATGGCGAGCATGAGTTCCGTGGAGAGTTTAATGTCCCGGTACGCAATCAGTGCGGCGACGACGATCACAGCGCAGGTGAGCAGCGCGCCGCGCGCAATCGTTCCTGGCACGCCGGTGATCTGCGCAATGAAAAGGTCCGCGTAGTAAGCCGAAGAGGGCGCGACGCTGGCGACTCCGAATCCCATGGCGCAGACGTAGGCCCATCCCGCGACGACTCCCACCCAACGGCCGAGACCAGCATCAGCGAAGGAGGCCAGGGCGCCTGCCGAGGCGTATTGCTGGGAGAAACGGTGAATGCAGAAAAGAATGAGAGAAAATGCAACCAGCGTGATGGAAAAAGTGATCCAGGTGGTGTTGCCGCCCTTGGAGATAAGGAGGGGAAGAATAATTCCAAGGGTGCCGGTGGGCGCCATGACGCCGAGGGTTTGCGCGGTATCTTCGATGAAAGAAAGATAGTTGCGGCGAAGGCCGTTCACCGGCTTGGACGCTGGCGCGGGTGAGGCCGAAGATGGAGAAAAGCTCACACCGAAAACGATAGCAGCTTGGATGCGCCGGATGCAATTGCCGAGGCGTTACTTGATCGTTGCATGTCCGGAACAGCGCCCGCGGAAATTAGGAAGTGGGCCTTTCAGGGACCGGAGCGGTGGCGAGAAAATCGTGGGCGAAACGGGCGGAATAGGAATCGAGGAGCTCCGCGATGCGTTCGTTTTGAGGGGAGCGCAGCACGAAGCCGGCGTGATGCTTTTTTGTGACGCGGTAAACGATTTCGGGATCGGTATAGGCGCTGGTATCGGGAACTTCCTGGCGCGCGAGAGAAAGCACGACGCCTGCATAATCGTGGCGAATTGACGGCAGGACATAAGGAGCTTTCCCCGCACCGACCTCGAGGCGCGCCCACTCGCGCCAAAGATTGATACCGGTCGCAGCTTGGATCACGTCGGTAATGTACGCCCCTCCCACTCGTGCGGCGATTTCGAGGAAATAAAATTTGCCGTCTTCGCGGGCACGGAGGAATTCCGTATGGGTGACGCCACGCACGAGACCCAGGGCGTCGATTACATCGTGGTTCAGGCGGTACAGAGCCTTCGCTTCGGCGGAATCGCGCGGGAGGGTGCGCGTGGTGAAGACGCCGCCGTCGTGGGAGGTGTCGAGAGGCGGGGCGCCGTAAGCGTGAGCTTCGGCGAAAATAATTTGGCGCTCCGACACGATGCTGTCGATATGAAAAACATCACCGGGAACAAACTGCTCGAGCAAATAATTCGATTGCGCGTCGCCGAGCTGATCGAGAAGGGGCCACAGTTCGTGTGGCGCCTGGATCTTTTTCATACCGATGCCCGAAGCTTGCGAGCGGGGCTTCAAAAGCCAAGGCGGTTTGATGCGTGACATGAAATCGTTCAGGGCGTCGTGATTGAGAACGTGGATGAATTCGGGGACTGGGACGCCGGATTCCCGGGCGCGGCCGCGCATGGCGAGCTTGTCGCGAAAATAACGGATGGTGGTTAGGCCCATGCCGGGGATGCGCAGGTGCTCGCGGAGGAAAGCCGCGTTTTCGAGATCGAATTCGTCGAGAGCAACGATTCGATCGATCGGTTGCCAACGGGCGAGGTAGCTGACTGTGTTGATGATGGCCTGAGCGGGCAATTCTTCGGGCATGAAGAAAAACTCGTCGACGGATTCACGGGGCCAGTCGCCGTCGCGCAGTTTCTCGACGGTGAGGAGCAAAACGCGACAACCGAGGTTCTTGCACGTGCGCAGAAATTCCTGGCCTTTTTCGTAGGAGGTGATGCAGAGGATGGTGATGGGCCGCGGCTCGGGCAAGAAGCCTCCGAGAAGATGTTTTGTCATGAAAACGGCGGGGATGCAAGGCACGGGCGAGAAATTACCTGGCTGAATCTCCCGCAGGGTAAAGGAATTGCAGGAACGGGCCCACGCGGCGGGACCAGGCGTCTTCATTATGCTGGCCGTCGGGAACCAATTCGAAATGCAGATCCTGATTGTCCTGCCAGCCGCGCCGCACGAGCGCATCGTGAAGCGCGGTGACGTTGTGAACCGTGCTCGCACCTTCCTTGGTTCCGGCATCGAGCCAGATGCGCGAACGAGCGGGGATGGGCGCTCGGGCGACGAAATCCAGGATGGCGCGCTGATTCCACCAGACGGACGGCGAAAGAACAGCGAGATTGCCGAAGACGTGGGGATATTTCAGCCCGAGATAAATGGTGAGGAGGCCGCCGAGCGAGGAACCGCCGAGGCCGGTGCTCGCAGCCTCCGGCAGAGCACGATAGTTCGATTCGATGAACGGCTTTAGTTCGTCGACGAGCATGCGCCCGTATTTGTCGGCGCGCCCGCCACCGAGTTTTTTGTCGCGCGTGGGAGTGTATTCATTCAGGCGCTTGTCGGTGTTGTAGATTCCAACGATGATGAGGGGCTGGATTGCGCCCTGGGCAATCAACGCGTCGGCGGTTTCGCCAACGTGCCAGAACATTCCGGGTATGAATGAGGTGGCGGGGTCGAAAAGATTCTGGCCGTCTTCGAGATAAAGGACCGGGAAGTGCAGGTCAGGGCGCTTTTCGTAGATACCCGGTATGTACACGATCAGGTCGCGCTTCTTGGTCAGGAAGCGGGACGCAAAGTTTTCATGTTTGTGAAGCTGGCCGGGGCCGGCGGCGGCGAGTTCGGCCGTTAGTTCTGGGGTAAAAGACAAACTCCAAGGCTCCTTCTTATTTGGCGCTCGCACCGGAAAAAACAATTTCATCGCTCGTTTCGCGATGACACCGTATTTGTAGTTCCGCGGTAAAAGTTTAGAATACCAGAGTTAAATTTTTGGCCGAGGTTCTTTCGATTCCGACCACACGCAAACGCAGGACGGGAACGCGCACCGGAACGCGTCGAACGGGCCGGCCGCGTGCAAGGCGCAGACCTGCCGTCAGGAGCGATATGAAAACAGAATATCACCGCTGGTATTCGCACCGGCTGGGCCTGGAAATGGGCATCGTGGTGTACGGGCATTGGGGACCGCCGCTGATCGGCTTTCCGACGAGCGCGGGCGACGAATGGGAGCTCGACCGTCAAGGTATGATTGGCGCGCTCGCGCCGTTGATCGATGCGGGGCGGGTGAAATTCTTCAGCGTTGATTCGGCGAACTGGGCGGGATTCTACAATAAGGGCGCGCATCCCTTTCATCGCAGCTACATGCAGGCGCAGCTCGACGCCTACATCCGCGAAGAGGTAGTGCCATTTATTTGGGACAACTGCCAATCGCCGGGAATTGCGATCTCCACGATGGGAGCTTCGTTTGGGGCATACCACGCGGCGAATAGTTTGTTCAAACATCCGGACGTGATCCGGCGATGCTTCGCGCTTTCCGGCGTGTATGACATTCGGGGCTTTATGAGCGGGATGTACGACGACAACACGTATTTCAATAACCCGGTGGATTATCTGGCGAATTTGTCGGACGGGCATGCTTTGGGGCAGTTCGCGCAGTGCGATATTCATATCGCAACAGGTTCGGGACCGTGGGAAAACAGTGGACCATCGTATCGATTGTCGGAAATTTTGGCGAGCAAAGGGATTCGACATTCACTCGATGATTGGGGACCGCAGGGCGGCCATGATTGGCCTTATTGGAAACATCAGATGTGGGAATACGTGACGCGATTGTTTTAGGGTGTACAGGCCCGAACCCAGCAACAATCGAAGAGAGATCCTTCGTCGCGAAAGGCGCTCCTCTGGATGACGGCCAAGTACGGGTGCTGGCGACTCGATTGCTGTGCGGCAGAGCCGGAGGCTTTGGAAGTTAAGGCTGTCGCGTCAAAATCGGCGGCACGTTTGGTTCCTCAGGGTAATGAGCCGCCACAATCCCAAACAATTGACCGAAACGAGAGCAGTTCCACGGTCGACACGATCGGCGCGACAATCGAAAAGGGGTCCTCGTCGGGCCAAAGTGCGGCCCTCTGTCGGGAAGACAACTAAAAACTTAAAGCCCTCGAGTAGTGATTTTCGGCGCTCTGAAGTTTCGCTAGGCGAGGCCGAGGCGGTCTAGTTTGTAGCGGCCCTTCTCGATTACCTGTTCGTCGTCGATCCAGACATTGCAGCGGCGGGCCAGCACGTCTACATGTGTGCGCGAGCTCCAGGCCGCGTGGGTTTGGCTGCCGTAGGGATCGCCGAAGGCGAGATGGACGCCAGGAAGTTTTTCGTCCTGCAGCAAGACGCCGATCATATCCGAGAGGCTGAGATTGGTGCCGAAGGCGAGTTCGCCGACGCGATCGCTGTTTTCGTCCGTGTGGCAATAATTCCAAAATTCCTGTTCGAGATCTTTGCGGTCGCAGGTGGCTTTCTGCAGACGCCCTTCGCTGATTTCGAGGACGAGCGGAGTTTTTTGCAGGTCGCCGTATTTTCCGCAGAAGTGATCGCCGGCGGTGCCATCGCAGACGAAGGTGCCGTCGACTTTGGCGGGCGTGGTGAAAACCTCGCCGGCGGGAAGATTGGACCAGTAGCGGCGGCTGATGAGGCCGCTGGTTTTTACCCAATCGAGAGTGGCATCGAAGGTGGCGACGAGCGAGGTGCCCGCTTCGGTGCGGACGGTGAGTGAACGCGCGGAATGCATGCGCTGCAGCAATTTTTCGCTGAGGCGATCGACCATGGTGTAATCCGCGCGCATGCCCTGCTGCATAATTTCCGGCGTGACGCCGATCATGTGCGCGTAGCGGATGTGGCGGCGCTCGACGACTCCAACGATGTCCTTGCGCGCGCCGAGCTCGCCGGTCATGGGCTGCATGCAGAGGATGCCGGCGTCGGCGCGACCGAGGGCGTCGAGAACCTGCTGGGGGGCGCGGGTGAGCGGGCGGGGCGAAAGATCTTCGAGAAGGAAACCCTCGCAGATGGCGCTGCGTTCCGCCAGCGCGGCGGCGAGGCTCGCGGCGACGGCCTTACTGGGAATATCGGCGATGAGAGCGACACGCTCGCCGGATTGAATGGCGAGGCAGGTGTCGATGGCGTTGCGCGCGCCGGGAAGAAGCTCAGGCTGAACCGGTCCAAAATTCATCGGGATATTGTAAATAGGCTTGGGGAGTTTTGCTATTGGATTGAAGCGCCGGATTTATGCGAACGAGAGACGCCGGCCTGAAGGCCGCCGCTACAAATTCCAAGCCCACGCGCTGGCGAGATATGCTTCGAAATTTCGGCGCTGTCCGCCCGGCAATCGGGAGATTGGCGTTCCCAGGCGGACTTCCTGAGGCTGGCACTACAATTTGGGTTCGACAACGAAACTGGGTACCTGGCCGCCGCCGCTGGTTACGTTGGCCAGGCCTGTCGAGCTGAGACGGGTGAGGCAGCCGGCCATCTTGCCGCGGAAGATGTAGGGGGCGAAATCGACGAGCATGTCGCGCATTTCGATGCCGCCCGGAGTTTGCATGGGGAAAACTTCGCGACGGATTTTGATGCGTTCCTGAACGACCCAGGCGCTGTCGGGGGCAGCCAGGGCGCGTTGCAGCGCGGCGTCCCATTCGCTTTCGGAATTTTCCCAGCCCAGGCGGACGCCTGTGCCGCCGTATTCGTCGTTGGGCTTGAGAACGAAATCGTTGCGGCGGGCGCGGACGTATTCGAGAAGGCCGAAGGATTCGCCGTCGCGGGTGGTTTTAGTGTCGGCGAGCAGGCGGGTCCAGGGAATGTGGCGCTTGATCAGTTCCCTTTCCGCGGCGCTAAAGAGCTCGGAGTTTTGCTCGTCGGTGAGAACCGCGAAGAATGCTTTCTTGTGCGGAATTTTGCAGGTGAGGGCGTTGGCCATGCAGACCGCGCCGGATTCGTAGGCTTTCAGCAGCGCGGCACATTCATCGGGGCGGGCGATGAGGTCGTTGATCAGAACGCGGCGATAGAGAAGATCGACGCGCTGGCCCTGGGCGATGAGTTTGCCATTTTCAAAAACCAAGTCGCGCGGATCGGATAAGACCGTCGGCACCCCTTCTTTCAGAAAACGCTTCTGCAAGATTTCAAATTCATTCCAGGTAGGAACTTCGCGCCAGTCCACGATGGCTATGGTGGGAGGCGTGGCCTTGCCGCCCCATTCGCGATAGCTGTCCAGGAGCGCGCCGAGAAGCAACTTCATCAGCGGATACTTGCGCACCGCGTATTGGTGCGAAAACCTTTCCATGATGGGGAGTGTGCGAAAAACTTCGGCGAGAGTTTCGGCGTAACCAGCTCCAGCGGGCGATTCGGCATTGTATTCCGCAAATTGCAATGAATCAGGAAGCAGGAATGCATCGAGGCGCGAGGACGTGCTGGACGTCGCATAGCCGGGATTGATGCGCGCGAGGCGTTCCTCTTCGGGGCTAAGCGCTGATTGCGCAAGAAGCTTTGGATCGGCGAGAGATTGCTTTACGACACGCTCTCCGAGGGCGGCGATGGTCTCGGCGACTTCGCGCACGCGCAACTCGTCTTCCGCGGTGAGAAAAAAGGGGCGCAGAAACGGGCAATGCACGCGGTCGCCAAAGGTAAGGCGCTCGGCGCGCATGCGGGCGTTGAGTTCGTTGCTGAACGCGGGCGCGAGTTCGACGTCGTGGCGCAGAAGCTGGTTCCAAGCTTCGGCGGGAGGCGGGACGGGTTGGGTGTGCGGAGCGCGCGCGGGACCGCTCACCGGCGACCTTTGACCGGGGTCATCAAGATTTGGACCCTGGGCGTTGCTTCGGCGGGGCCGGTGAAAATCCCGCGGAGACCATGGTACCCGAAGGAGCGGCCTTGACGGCTGCAGGCTGGCCGACAAAGCCGGCAGGCGTGCCGATCTTGAGCATTTCTTCCCAGCGCGGCCAGGGATTGGATGGAACGCCACGAAGTGCGCGGTCTATGGCGAGTTTGGCCATGCGTTCGACGACATGGGTGAAATAAAACTCGGTAATGCGGTCGCGCTCGAAGTCGGGCGCGGGATTCAGGAAATCGATGGCGTACGGAACACCGTCTTTTATGGCGAATTCGATGGTGTTCATTTCGTAGCCGAGAGCCTGGTTGATGGCTTGCGCGTCGCGGACCACCCGGGCGCCAAGTTCATCGGAAAGATATTTATGGTCGACGAGATAGCGGCGCTGGCCGGGATCGTACACGACGGGAAGAATATCGGTCTTGCCAAAAGTGAAGCAGCGGACGTATTGCTGGAAATCGATATTTTCCTGGAGAGTCATGCAGTGCGGGCCGGTTCCGTCGTAGGCCGCGAGGAGTTCTTCGCGATTGTGAACTTTGTAAACGTGTTTCCAGCCACCGCCGGAATAGGGTTTCAGAAACGCGGGGCGGCCGACGTAATCGAGCAGGCCATCCCAATCGACCGGATATTCGAGGTTGCGGAGAGATTCGGAATTGATGTCGACGTCGGGGGCATAGGATTTTTGGGGGAGCAAGACTGTCTTCGGAATGTCGAGGCCCAATTTGGCCATGACCGAATAGTTGAAAAATTTGTCGTCGGCGGTCCACCAGAAGGGATTGTTGATGACGTAGGTGCCCTGCAAGACGGCGTGCTTCAGGTAGGCGCGATAGTAATCCACCTCGTGCGAGATGCGATCGATGATCACGCTGTACCGCGCGAGCTCGCCCATTTTCGTGCCGCCGAGTTTGACGAATTCGGCGGTAATCCCGTCCTTTTTGCCCAGCTCGTTCACTTTTTCGATGAAGGCTGGAGGGAAGCTGTATTCGCGGCCGCAAAGAATCCCGATTTTCATGATTTCGATCGACTCCCAAGGCTTTCGGCTCAAGGCCGTCTTGTGGATCAACTACCTACGAGTTGTGCGGCGCATTCGCCGCCGACGAAGCCTGCATGGTAAGACCAGCGCGCGTCTCCTCGACGATGTGACGAACGACTTCTTTCAGGTCGCCGGTCGTTTTATACACCTGCAGTTGGCGTTCGGCGCTGGTGCCCGCGCGGAAAATCTGGTGGATGGGCTGGAGGGCGGCGCGGCTGCCCAGATCGTCGAGAACGTCATCCACAAATTCGAGAAGTTCCTCGGCGAGTATAGCCATGGGAACTTCGATCTGCTTACCGAAGTCGATGAGCTTTCCTTCAATGCCCCAGCGCGCAGCTCGCCACTTATTTTCTTCGATCAGCGCGCGATGGTACATGCGAAAGCCCATGTTGGACGTGTAGAGACGGTGGAGTTTGACGACGATGGCCTGGGTGAGCGCGGCGATGGCGACGGCCTCTTCGACGCGCGTGACAACGTCAAAGATGCGGAATTCGAGGGTGCCAAAAGTGGGATGCGGGCGAACGTCCCACCAGATTTTTTTGGCGTTGTCGATCGAATGCAGGCGAATCAAGAGCTCGACGTAGTCTTCGTATTGATTCCAGGAACTCAGATGGTCGGGAATGCCGGTGCGGGGGAAGCGGCGAAAAACCGTGGTGCGAAAAGATTTGAGGCCGGTGTCGCGGCCCATCCAGAACGGCGAACTGGTGGAGAGGGCGAGGAGATGCGGCAAAAAATAGCGCGCCATGTTCATCAGATCGATCATGGTGGTGCGGTCGGGAACGGCGACATGGACGTGCATCCCGAAGATCAAAAGCGAGCGGGCAAGCTGGCCCATTTCCTCGACGATGTTTTGGTAACGCTCGCCGGGCGAGATCACCTGATCGATCCAGCTCGAAAAAGGATGCGTGCCGGCAGCGGCTACCTGCAGGCCGCGGCTTTCCGCGGCGCGGACGAGTTCGCCGCGCGTGCGGCGCATATCGGCATCGAGTTCATTCACGTTCTGGCAGATTTTGGTGCCGATCTCGATGATGGACTGATGCATCTCGGGCTTAACCTGCTCGCCGAGTTCGGCGGAGGCGGCCATCAATTCGGTGACGTGCGAACGCAATTCGCACGAGGAGGGATCAACGATCTGAAATTCTTCTTCAACGCCGATGGTAAAACGGTGACTCATGCAAGGCCCCTTCGCGCCGGGGATGCGAGGACTGAGCGGGTATCATACCGCGAGTTGGCGGAATTGTATAAAGGACGCGTTACCGCGGGCAGGCCGCGCCGTTATCGACCCATTGCTGCATGGCAGCAACAAAATTGGGCCGATCGAGTGGCGGGAGGGTGCGCCCGTCGCCAGGATTCCAGCCCCAACCGACAAGATCGTCCTGCGAAACGTGCTCCATGATTTGCGCCAGCGAACGGTGGCCATTCTGCGCGGGGTCTTTGAGCTGCCGGCAGAATTGGCCCGGCGTTTCACCTTGAATGACCATTTTCATATTTGCGGGTGGCAGAGACCACTTGGGATTTCCTGGCGGCATGTTGGTGCCGGAGAGATTCGCATCCTGGTGGCAGGTGTGGCAGGTCATGCCGTATACGCCGTGGCCATCCGGGCCACGCTTTACGTTCTGGATATGGACGTGGCTGTCGTCGCCCTGCAGCGGGGCGTCGCCGGCGGGGTGGCAATTTTTGCAGCGCGGCGAATCGAAAACCGACCAGGCGCGAAGGAAGGCGGATTGCGACGCGGCAGTCTTGGCAGAATCAGACGGGAAAGGACGGGCGCCGGCCGGTGCGCTGGCGGCGCGAACGACCAACACCGCGACGAGAAATCCTGCCAGGATGAAAGCCGAAAGCTTCAGGTTCGTGTTCGCTAGCATTTTGATCCCTCGCAACAATCACTCGGCGCAAAAGCGCGATTACGCGGCACGTAAATCTTCTGGTTTGATCGGCAGCCGTCGAATGGGTTTCCCGGTGAGGGCCAAAATCGCATTGGCGACGGCGGGCGCGACGGGCGGAACTCCGGGTTCACCGACGCCGGTGGGCTTTTCGTTGCTCTCGACGATGTAGACCTCGATTTCAGGCGAATCGAACATTCGGACCATCGGGTAGTTGTTGAAATTGCTCTGCTGGACGCGCCCGTTCTCCAGGGTGATTTCGGTTTTTAGCGCTGCGGTGAGCCCGAAAACAATCCCGCCTTCGATCTGCGCTTTGACGGTGTCGGGATTGATGACGCGGCCGCAATCGACGGCGGCGACGATTTTGTGGACATGCAGCGTGCCGTCATTTTCGATGGAGATTTCGGCAACCTGCGCGACGTAACTATCGAAGGAAAAATGTCCGGCGATTCCGCGTGCCCGGCCTGGTGGGAGCGGAGCGCCCCAATTCGCCTTTTTTGCAGCGAGATCGAGAACGGCGAGCATGCGGGGCTGATTTTCCAGCAGAATCCGGCGGAGCTGGTAGGGATCTTTGCCTCCGGCGTGAGCCACTTCATCAAGAAAGGTTTCGACGGAAAAGCCGGTGTGCGAGTGACCGACCGAGCGCCACCACTGGACCGGCACGAGGCTTTTCGGGCTGTGCAGATCGACCTGGATGTTGGGAATAGCGTAAATAATATCGGCCGCGCCTTCGACCGATGCGGAGTCGACTCCGTTCTTGATGCCGAATTCCTCGAAAAGCGTACCGGCCATGATGGATTGGCCGACGATGGTATGGGTCCACGCCACGGGATTTCCCTGGGCGTCGAGGCCCGCTTCGAAATGGTCGTACCACATGGGGCGATACCAGCCGCCATGAATATCGTCTTCGCGGGTCCACACAACTTTCACGGGAGCTTTGGCGACTTTAGCGACGGCCACGGCTTCGCTGACGAAATCGCAGGCGGGATTGGCGCGGCGCCCGAATCCTCCGCCGAGCAGCGTGGTGTGAAGCGTCACCTGCTCGGGTTTCAGGCCGGCGACTTTCGCGGCAGCCATGCGATCCATGGTTTCAAACTGCGTCCCGGTCCAAATTTCACAGCGGTCATCGCGAAGGTCGACGACGGTGTTGAGCGGTTCCATCATGGCGTGCGCGAGGTACGGTACTTCATATTCGGCGGTAACTTTTTTGGCGGCGCTCGCCAGAGCCGTGGCGGGGTCGCCCACTTTGCGGGCGACGATGCCGGGAGTTCTAGACGTTTCCGCATACTGCTTGCGCAGAGCGGCGGAGGACAAATCTTTGCCGGGTCCATCATCCCAGGTGATGTCCAACTTTTCACGTCCGAGTTTCGCGGCCCAAAAACCCGTGGCGATCACGGCAACGCCGGAAGGAACCTGTACAACATTGAGGACACCCGGGACAGCGCGGGTTTTCTCGGCGTTGAAGCTGACGACTTTGCCGCCAAACACCGGCGCTCGCGCCACCACCGCAGTGAGCATCCCGGGAACATAGACGTCCAGACCGAATTGCGCGGTGCCATTGGTTTTCGAGGGCGTGTCGAGGCGGTGGATGGGTTTGCCGATCAGAGTAAAATCTTTCGGATCTTTCAGCGGGATGTCGGTAGGCGGCGTTTGTTTTGACGCGGCGTCCGCGAGGCTGCCGAAGGACGCGCGTTTTCCGCTGGGGGCGTGAATCACGTAGCTTTTTTCGGCGTGACACGTTTGGGGATCGACAGCCCAGGATTGCGCCGCGGCGGCAATCAACATCAGGCGCGCCATCGCACCCATTTTGCGGAAGCGTTCGTATTCGGAAGTGGTGGTGGTGCTGCCGCCGGTCATTTGGATCCCGTAGACGCTGTGGTTGTACGCAGCGGCCACGGGAGCGGGTTCGACGCGAACTTTCGACCAGTCGCAATCGAGATCCTCGGCCAGCATCATGGGTAGCGACGTGTAGACTCCCTGACCCATCTCGGAGTGGTTGGCGATTACGGTGACGGAACCGTCGGTGCCGATGCGGACGAAAGCGTTTGGCACGAAGGGATCAGTCGGGTCCGACAAGGTTGCGGCGCTGGCCTCATTCCATTGCGGAATGTAGGCGCTAATCAGCAGGCCGCCGCCGAGTGTGACGCCGGTTTTCAGAAAATCACGGCGCTTGAGGTCAACGTCCGTGGAGGCGGCGCCGACGGTCATTTCGCGCTCCGTTGCGCCTGAATTTCCGCAGCGCGGTGGATGGCGCGGCGGATACGAGGGTACGTGCCGCAGCGGCAGATGTTGCCGGACATCGCTTCATCGATATCTTCGTCGGTGGGCTTGGGGTTTTCGCGCAGCAGAACGGCGGCGCTCATAATCTGGCCGGACTGGCAGTAGCCGCACTGCGGAACTTCGATTTCGATCCAGGCTTCCTGCAGGGGATGCGTGATGTCCGGAGAAATGCCTTCGATTGTGGTGATTTTTTTGCCTTCGGCACGGGAGACAGGAGCCACGCAAGAGCGTACCGCTTCCCCATCAATATGAACCGTACAGGCACCGCACAACGCCATGCCGCAGCCGTATTTTGTGCCGGTCAGTTTAAGGGAATCGCGAATCACCCAGAGCAGCGGGGTGGAAGGCGGATCTTGCACGGAGACGGACTTTCCATTTACGGTGAACGAGATCAAGGACTGCCTCCTACCGTTTAAATATCATGTGACGGGTTGATGTCGGGAAGCCGGATAACGGCGCAAATTGAATCACAACCGCTGGGATGCGCTTGAACGACTACCTACATCGGTGCGCAGGAAGATTATGTGACGAAAAGGAATTGCAAGCAACTCGGAGAAAAATGGTAGAGGAGTGCCGGCGGCAGGCTAGAGCTTATTGACGCCATCGAGGGCGGCGACTTTATAGGCTTCGGCCAAAGTCGGGTAGTTAAACACCGTGTCGCGGAAATATTCGACGCTCCCGCCGTAATAGAGGACGGCCTGGCCGATGTGAATGATTTCAGTGGCGCGCTGCCCGATGACGTGAACGCCGAGAAGTTTGCGCGTGTTGCGATCGAAGAGAAGCTTCAACATGCCGCTTTCGTCGCCGAGCATCATACTTTTCGCCAGCTCGTTGTACTTGGCGATGCCCACCTCGTAAGGAACCTTCTTGGCGGTGAGGGTTTCTTCGTTCTGGCCGACCATGGAAATCTCGGGAATGGTGTAGATCCCGTAGGGGAAGAGCTCCGGAATGTGTTCCGAGGGCGCGCCAAACATGTGGCAGCTCGCGAGGCGCCCCTGCTCCATGGAGGTGCTGGCAAGGGCGGGAAATCCGATGATGTCACCGGCGGCATAAATGTGCGGCACGTCGGTTTGGTAGTGCTCGTTGACTTTGATTTTTCCGCGTTCACCGGGTATGAGGCCGGCGGCTTCGATGCGAAGCTGGTCGCCATTGGCCTGACGGCCGACAGCGTAGATCAAGGCATCGGCCTGAACTTTCTTGCCGCTTTCGAGCTCGGCGAAAACACGGTCGCGCTGCGGATCGATGCCGACCTTGGTGACTTTTTCGCCGAGGCGGAAGGTCATGCCCATCTGGCGAAGATGGTAGGTGAGCGCGTCCATGATTTCGCGATCGACGAAATCCAGAAGCGTGGGGCGCTGGTCGATCAGAGTGACTTCGGTGCCGAGAGCGCCGAGAAACGATGCGTATTCGAGGCCGACCACGCCCGCGCCAACGACGATGATTTCGCGAGGCAGGCCATCCATGCCAGCAATGTGATCGGTATCCAGGATGCGTTTGTCGTCAAAGGGAATATCGGGGTTGCGGGCCGGACGGGTGCCGCAGGCGATAACGAAATGCGCGGCAGTGAGGGTGATTTTTTCGGTGTCGGAGTGCACTTCGATGGCATGCGGATCGACGAATTGGGCGGTGCCCTGGAAAACCTGGACGCCATTTCGTTTGAGCTGCGCGCGGATGACTTCGGTTTCGCGAGAGATGATGGCGCGGACGCGGAAGGACAAGTCCTGTACGGTGATGTCATTTTTTCCGCGATAGTTGTCGCCATAGAAGGCTTTTACCGCGTTTCCGGTGAGTTGGAAGATGGCTTCGCGCACGGTTTTGCTGGGAATGGTGCCGGTATGGACGCAGACGCCGCCGATCATGAGGGTGCGGTCGACCATGGCGACGCGTTTACGGAGTTTTGCGGCGCAGATTGCCGCTTTTTGGCCCGCGGGGCCGCTACCGATGACGATGAGATCGTATTGAGGATCGCTCATTGGCTCACTTGATGGTCATAAACGGGCCGTGCGAATCACAAACATGTTGATGGAACTTCATTACAAAAAGATGAACTCCGACAGAATACCGGAATCAACGGATTTTTCCAGAGGCGGCTGGTTCAGTCGTTCGGCACGCCCATATCCGCAATGATTTTCCAGCCGCCATCGGGCTGGCGTTTCCAGATGGTCACGTAGTGCCCTCCGGTCCGGGTTTCGCTCTTGCCCGGCGGGGTGAAGGTGTAGGTGTATTTCCCCGTTTCGTAGACCAAATTGTCGACGAGCCAGAGGTCCTGAGTTTCGATGCTGACTTTGATCGGCCCGGTGACGGATTTCATAAATCCGGCAACGCTTTCGGCGATGGCGGGACGACCGCGAACGACAACACCCTTGGGACTGAAGCGCGAGCCGGATTCGTCGTACAGGCCGGCCAGAGCGCCAGCGTCGGACTTCGCGAAGGCGTCGATATATTTGGCGTTGCCCGCGTCGATGGATTGGCGAATTTCGGGATCGGTCGCCGAAGACGGAGCAGGCTCCTGGGCGCGCGCGATTCCGGCGAAGGCAAAACAAATGGCGAAGAACAGGGACAGTGGACGATTCATGAATCTCTCCTTGGCTGGTGAATGCTATCTTCGGGTTTTAGGCCAGCGCGATCAAATCGATTTCGACTTTAAAGTCACGCGGGAGGCGGGCAACTTCGACCGTGGTCCGCGCCGGAGGATTGCTGGGGAAGTAGCGAGCGTAGACTTCGTTCATCGCCGTGAAATCGTTCATATCTTTCAGGAAAACACCCAGGCGGACGGCCCGGTCGAGCGAGGAGCCTGCAGCTTCAACGATCGCCTTCAGATTCTGCATGATGCGTTCGGTTTGCTCGGCTGCGCCGCCCTCGAGAGGTTTACCGGTGGCGGGGTCGAACGCGGTTTGGCCGGAAACGAAAATGAAACCGTTGGCCTTTATGGCCTGGGAATAGGGGCCGATGGCTCGCGGACCTTTATCGGTCTGGATGATTTCTCGCACTGTTCCTCCTGGAATTGAAATTATCAAAGAAAAATGGAAATCGGATAATCCTTACTGTAATTCGACCCCTCTCGTTTTGGACCTCGCGACGTTCACTTGAGCTGCCAAGACAGAGCGTGGTTCTAATCATCTCCCCGAATTCCCTTTTTCGATTTTCCATTTTCTGTTGTCGCCCCGTAACGGCTGCGGAAATCCGACGGGACGCCGGGATTGTAAAGCCAGACCCTGAAGGTGCCGGCCAAATTCTTGCCGGTGGTGTATTCGATGGCGGCGCGGACATCGTTCACGGAAACATCCTTGCCGCGCAGGAGTTGAACCGCTTGAGCGAGGGCGGCGCGGACGGGAGCTTCGCCGTAGGCGTCCTCGAGAGCGATAAAAAGGAGAGCGGCTTTGGCGCAGGCGATGCGACGCTGTTCGACGGAATCGGCGGGAGTGGTTGCTGTAACCGCCTTCTCCGGGGTTTTTATTTGTTTGCTGGCGTCGTCATAAGAATTCATAAGATCCAGAGTACGCTTGCGGCGTTCCGCGTCACCGCCATTGGCTTCAGCAATGACTATCGTTGCGTAGGCAGGCAATCCTTCGCCAAGCGCGAATTGCGCGGCCGGAGCCGGTTGCAACGCGTCGCCAAACCAAGTTTGCGCGAGGCTGCGCTCAACACCTTCCATGAAAACGCCGTTATTGAATCCGAGCGCGACCGCTGCGGGATTGACGAGTGCGCCGCCGGGAAAGGCCGCGAAAGCAGCGCCGGAAGAATCGCCGACATCCGAGCGCAGGGCCGAGGATTCGACGAGGTATGGCGGGGCGTTACGCTTGTCGAGCGATCCGAAGTTTTTTTGCAGGACGCTCCACGCGGCGGCGAGCCGATCCGTGGAACCGGCTTGATTTTGAAGCGACGGTTGCGTCGTCCAGAAACCTGGGGTGGCGACTTTCTTGTTTTCCGAGGAATTCGCGTAGTGACCTGCGACGATGAAGGGGGCGAGATCGTTTTTGCCCAGTTCAAAAAGGTGGGTTGTGCCGGCGCTATCCTGCTTTCGACCCGCGGACGCGCCGCGGGCGAGAACCACGAAATTGCCCGGCACACGAACCGAATAGGGCATCTTCACCGGACGCGCCGGCGCGGAAGCCAAGATGTGGTTCGGTGGCAGCAAAACGGGGAGCCATCCACGAGTGCCAAGATGAAAATTATCCGCCGCGAGGGTGATGCCCTCTCCAGAACCCTCTGGAGAAACAAAAGTGTAGTCGACGACGAGTTCGAGTTTCCCTTTCGTCGGCCACGACGAGCGGAAGGTCAGTCGCTGAGCACCCGGCGAGCCCTGCTGATACTCGAGCGGAAGATTTTCGGGGCTTAGCGTTTGGCCGCCGACTTCGACGCGAAAATCCGTGCGGCCGAAGATTTTGTCGTCCGGGAAAGTCGCATCGATGAAGTCGAGAGGGGTCGTGCCGGAATTCTGGAGCGTGTAAATGTTGTGGACACGGATTTCCGGATTTGCGCCGGGAATGAAGCGAACCTCGCAAGACTGTTTCAGGATTTGATAGTCTGGCGCGAGAGGCACGGTGCAGGAGGCCAAAACGAGGAGCAGGAGCGCGGCCCCGATTGCAGCGGGAATTTCGCGGAACAATGGCAAGCGGTTCAAGATTTAGAGATTCTACCGGAATGTGCGGCGAAAGTGGGACGCGCACAAAAATCCGTGCCGAGACGCTCAATCGGGGCGAGTGGATGGGAAACGGCGGAGGATTTCGGAGTCGGCAGCGCCGCGGCGGCGCAACGCGAGGATTGAGGCGCCATCTGCTTCCGGGGTGCCGCGGCGAACGAGTTCGAGCAGCGTGGCGTTATCCATGCGGAGATTTTTCATGGCACCGAGGGCCGCGCCGGACAGTGTGGATTTTCCCGCAGCGCGATCGCGGGCGACCTCGAGAACGAGTTCGTCGGGCAGGCCGGCGAGATGAATAGCTTGCAGGTCGCCGGCGCCCAGGCCCAGCTGGTCCATATTCGCGAGACCCAAGATAGTGCCCTCGGCAACACCGGATTGGTACAACCCCGCGACAGCGTCGCCCGCAGTGAAGGGCTTCTTGCGCTGGTGAGAGATTTCTAGCAGGGCGATGCAATCGTTATCAGACAATCCGGAGCCGCGAACCTTTGCAATTTCACTTATTTCCGGTTGGGAGACGTGAAGCGCCTTCAATTGCCTGATTGTGCCGTACCGCATGCCGACGCGGTCGAGAGGAACGGTATCGAGAAGGCGAAGGTCATCACAAGAGGCGAGCACGACGACGGCCAGAAGAGCTGGAGCGAGCCGGAAAGCCCAGAGAGCGCGCACAGAATGCCCTGGTCGGCGCGGGAGCGTGGATGGATGGTCTTGCCCCATTCGAACATTGTACCGAGACGGGACACACCGTGGGCTGACGTGTCGCGCAAGGATTACGGGCGGGCCTGCCCAGTCGAAACGCAAAGGGAGTTAGACGTTATAGACGCGCTCGATATCGAATACGCCGGGGATGCGTTTTACGCCACTTAGGATCCGTTCGAGTTGCTTGCGATCGTTGACATCGAGGGCGACTTCGATGCGAGCGCGCATATCCTGGCCGCCGCTTTCAAACGTGCGGATGTTCGCGCCGGTTTCGCTGATCACGTTGGTAATGGCGGCGAGCATGCCGGGGCGGTCTTCGGTGAGAATACGCAGCCGAACCGGGAAAGTGGCCTGGGTTTCGCTGGCCCATTCCACGGGGATGCGGCGCTCGGTGTCGTACAGGAGATTCTGAACATTGGGACACGTCTTGCTGTGAACCGCTATGCCGCGCCCACGGGTGACGTAGCCGACGACATCATCGCCAGGGATGGGATTGCAGCATTTGGAGCGATAAACCATCAAATCATCGTGGCCGCGAACGAGAATTGCGCCGTCGTTCATGCCCAGCATGCGCTTGACGGTGTCTACGATTTTGGGCTGCTTTTCCTCGCTGGTATCGGGTAGAGCCTGGCCTGAAGCTTTGGCGAGCACTTGGCGCGCGGACCATTTTCCGTAGCCGAGATCGGCATGAAGATCGTCGATGCGGCCGCAGCCGTATTCGGAAGCGACGCGCTGCCAGTCTTCGTTGGAAATTTTCTTGAGCGAGATGCTGGCGTGGCGCGCTTCTTTTTCGAGAAGGCGCTTGCCCACGTCCTTGGCTTGTTCGCGCTCGTGAAGATTGATCCACTGGCGAATCTTGCTGCGAGCGCGGGAGGTGTGCACGAAGGAAAGCCAGTCACGGGAGGGCTCGTGGCCTTTCTGGGTGAGAATTTCGACAACGTCGCCATTCGCGAGGGTGTGGCGCAGCGGAACGATGGAGCCGTTCACTTTTACGCCCGTACACTGATGGCCGACTTCGGTGTGGACGGCGTAGGCGAAATCGATGGCGGTGGCGTCGCGCGGCAAAACGACGACGCGGCCCTTGGGCGTGAAGGTGTAAACCTCTTCGGGGTACAGGTCCACCCGCAAAGTGGACATGAACTCGCTGGGCTCCTGCATCTCCTGGACCCACTCGATGAGCTGGCGCATCCAGACGATGCGCTGATCGTCCGCGTTCGAGACCGCGTGGCCGTCCTTGTATTTCCAGTGAGCGGCGACGCCCTGTTCGGCGATGCGATGCATTTCCTGAGTGCGGATTTGAACTTCGAAGGTCTGGCCGCCGTGAATCACGGTGGTGTGGAGAGATTGATAGAGGTTGGGGCGCGGCATGGCGATGTAATCCTTGAAGCGTCCTGGCACGGGCGGCCAGATTTGGTGGATCACGCCGAGCGCGGCGTAGCAGTTCTTAATGCTGTCGGTGATGACGCGGACGGCCAGCAGGTCGTAGACCTGATCGATAACTCGCTGTTGTTTCTGAATTTTTAGGTGCAAGGAATAGGCGCGCTTGACGCGAGCCTGGACTTCGACCGGGATGCCAGTCTCGACCATTCTATCGCGGATGGAATCCTGCACCTCAAGGAGGAATTTATCGAAGACTTTTTGCTTGGTGGCGAGTTTTTTCTGGACGTCGAAGAAGGCTTCGGGCTCCAGATAACGGAAGGAAAGATCTTCGAGTTCGCCACGGATCAAGCCCATTCCGAGGCGATTGGCGACAGGCGCGTAGATGTCGAGAGTTTCGCGAGCGATGCGCTGCTGCTTTTCGGAATCCAGATAATTCAGCGTGCGCATGTTGTGCAGGCGATCGGCCAGCTTCACCACGACCACGCGCACGTCATTGACCATGGCGAGGAGCATCTTGCGGACGTTTTCGGCCTGGCGGGCTTCAGGCGCAAGAAGGTCCAGGCGGCTGATTTTTGTGGCCCCTTCGACCAGGCGAGCTACATCGGGGCCGAAGCTTTCGGAAATTGTTTCGAGGGGAATTTTGGTGTCTTCCACGACGTCGTGGAGAAGCGCGGCGCAAATCGAGGTGACGTCGAGCTTCATGTCCGCCAGGATGTGGGCGACTTCCACGGGATGCGAGAGGAAAGGCTCGCCCGAAAGGCGCGTTTGAGTTTTGTGCTGCTCGGCGGCGAAATCATAGGCGCGGCGGAGGAGTTCGAGATCGTCTCCGGGGCGGTTGCGGCGCACTTTATCCACAAGTTCGACAAAGCGGAGATCAACGGTGCGGCGGGCGGCTTCGGTAATCGCAGGTTTCGCTGCGGGCTCCATGTGTAATTCTATCTCAATCACGGGCAGCGACAAAACAGCGGCTACTTCCCTTTTTCAATCGGGTAGCCTTTTTCGATCCAGTCGGTGTTGAAGTCGTTGGGAAGCAGGAGCACGCGAAGGTTGGTGAATCCCATATCACGCATCGCCGTGAAGGCAGGGTTGAGATTCGGACAGTGCTGCAGAGGGCAGCAGCCGCAGTAGATGACGACATTGGCGGAGCGCGGCATGCTCTCCGCCCATCGTTTCAGGTCGGTGATTCCCTGCGGAGTGGAGGCGGCGCCGTGAAAAAATGCTCCGGGGATATGGGCGCCTTCGTAGAGGGTGCGAAAGCCAACGCAGACGACCGTGGGCCTTTTCGCGCGATCAGACGATCCAAGTTCCTTCGCAAGACCCTCCGGCAAGACGGTTTGGAGGCTGGGCCACGGTTCAGGAGCCTGAACGCCGCGAGAGGGGTGCGAACGAGCAAAGGCGCGCGAGCCAAGGGCCGCACCGAGCACGAGCGGAACGGCCCCGAGCAGGATGTAGAGTGCGACTCGGAGCGATAGCTTCTGCACGATTCATCTCCCTGCCACAAAAGCCGAAGTCAAAAATGCCGGACTCAAAAGAAAAAGGCGGGCCCGAAGGCTCGCCTTTTTTGAGACTTTGCTTCGGGAACCGGGCCGCGACTAGGAGGTCGGGGACGGAGCTGACATTTTGCGCTGCTTGATGGCTTTGACCTTGTCGACCAGGTCGTCAGCGTCCTTGATATCGGCGTCGCGCGCATCGGCTGTAGTTTCCATATCGGCCTTCTGGCGGTAAAGAAGGTTCAGATAGGCCATGGCGTCGTCGTAATCCGAGCGCTTATCCATCGCAGTTTTCAGACTGGTGATGCCTTCGTCAACGGTCGCGCCATATTTCTGCTGAAAGGCGGTCGCGAGAGCCGGGGGCATGGGGTCCGTGTCCTTAATGGGCTTCTTGGCGGTCTTGTTATACTCCTCGCGCATTTCGTGATTGCCACGGAAGGCGAGAGTCCAATCGATCACGCCGATCCAATAGTAGGGCTCGGGATCGTCAGGCTTCAGCGCGATGTGCTTTTGGTGGTAGGTCTTGGATTCTTCCATCTTTGCGGCATCAAAGGGCGTGCCGCCCATGTTGTAGAGAATCGAGCCGATCCCATCGATCGCCGACAGGTTATCTGGATGGGACTGGAGAATGGTCATGAATTCAGCTTTGGCCTGTTCGCCATTGCGGATGTTTTCAGGGGACGGGGCGCCGGGAATATATTGAGCGGAGTATGCCGTCGCAAGGTAGAGGCGCGCGTTGAGCAAATCGGGATCGAACTGCGTGGCCTGCTTGAAATCTTCGATGGCCTGGTCCGTCTGGCCGCCCTTATAGGCTTGCACGCCTTTATTGAGTTTGTCGCGCGCGCGGAGCTTGTCGCAGCCCGATACGGCGACAAGTGAGACCACTACAACGGCGAAAAGAAAAAGTGTTTGAGGCTTACGCTGCATCCCTTGCTCTCCTTGGATAAACACTATTTCTCGCTAGCTGGGACATCCGCCGCTCGGCTGCCCGCCCCCGGCTGTCATTCCCACAGAGCACCCTGGCCGGCCCGCTTCTTGCCGAAACTCGCCACGAGTCAATTGCAAACCACCGCTTTGGAGCTACTGGCCGGCTTCGATCTTCGCGGTGATCAGGCCGACGCTATCGATGCCGGAGCCGCGCATGATGTCGATGGCTTTGGCAACCTGAGCAAATTCGACCGAATCATCGCCCTTGATGAAAGCGACCTTCTCGGCGCGCTCCTTAAAGATGTCTTCGAGGCGCGGCCCGAGCGTATCCCAGGTAACCTGTTCCTGATTGATGAGCACCTTACCGCCGGAAGTGACCTGCACAACGATTGTCTTGGAAAGCAAATCGTTGTCCGGTTTCTGGTTCGGCGGAGTGGGCTGCGGAACAAGCGCGTCCAGACCCTGCGGGGTGGTGGGCGTGATGACCATGAAAATAATGATAAGAACGAGAAGCACGTCAATCAAAGGAACGATGTTCGGTTCGGACATCGAAGAACCTTTACCGCCACCAACGGCCATTCCCATGGAAAACTCCTTTGCTAAACGATTCGTGACTCAGGGCGCCTACTGAACGCCCGCGGTACCGCGCCCGCCGTACAGGCGATTAATCGGCGGGCGGAGGTGGGGGAGGAGCGGTTGGGCTCTTCCCGCGGATTTTTTCAGTGAGCAGGCCGAGGTGATCGACGCCGGCCGAACGAACTTCATCAATGGCCTTTACGACATCGCCGTATTTGGCGCGGGAATCGGAGCGCACGAAAACGGTTTTGTCGAGGCGGTTGGAGATGAGGTCCTTCACTTTGCCGGTGATCTCATCGAGCTGAATCTTGCTGCTGCCCAGGTAGGTGTTGCCGTCACGGGTGACCGCGATGATGATGGCGTCATCCTTGTCGGCATCCTGCATGTCCTGGGCGTTGTCCACCTTGGCCATATCCACGGAGACGCCCTTCTGCAACATGGGGGTGACCACCATGAAGATGATGAGCAACACCAGCATGATGTCCGCCATAGGAATTACGTTGGGGGCGGCCATTATGGGAGGTGCTTTGGGCTTATACGCCATGGCTTACTTCTTCCCGCCGCGACGGGTGATGAAATAGTTGATCAACTCCATCGAGGAGTTGTCCATCTCGACGTCGAAGGCTTCGACTTTGTTGGTGAAATAGTTGTAGGTCCAGACGGCCGGGACGGCGACGAGCAAGCCGAGCGCGGTGGTGACAAGAGCTTCAGCGATACCGCCAGCGACGGCTGATAGACCGGTTGCTTTCGAGGCCGAAATGCCCTTGAAGGCGTTGATGATGCCCATGACGGTGCCGAACAAACCGACGAACGGGGCCGTAGAGCCGATGGTGGCGAGACCGGAAAGGCCGCGTTTCATTTCGGCGTGAACGATGGCCACGGAGCGCTCGAGTCCGCGCTTGGCGGCTTCGATGACTTCCTCATCGCCGACTTGCGCGGAGGCTGCCTGGAATTCGGAAAGCCCAGTGGCAACAACCTTGGCGATGTGGCTCTTCTTGTTGCGCTCGGCGATGGAGATGGCTTCGTCAAGCTTGTTGTCTTTCAGGGCGCCGGCAACCTGCTGCACGAAAATGCGGGACTGCTTGCGGGCCGCGCTGTACATGAGGGCGCGGTCAATCATGATGCCGACCGACCAGGCGGACATGATAAAAAGAACAAAGACAACGAGCTTGGCGGGAATACCCATGTTGTGCCACATGGTGAGCAAATCCCAGCCCACTTCACCGGACTGCTGCTGCAAAATCGCAAAGGCCGACAACGTGAAAGTCGAAAACATATGTTTTGCTCCTCCATTTCTGCGAAACGATTGCGGCAGCGATAGTCTGCCGTTCAGATTTTAATTTCGAATCAGCCCCACGCCCGCGACGGACCCGAACCGTGCGCCAAACCGTTCTTAAGCGATTGCCAAACCATTCTCAAGCCATACCCGAACCGTGCTGCGTCTAACCGCCTAGAGTAAAGACGACCGAAACCGTAGTGTCTACTTCCACGGGCTCACCGTTCAGCATGGTAGGCCTATAGCGCCACTGGCGAACGGCGTCCATAGCGTTCTTCATCAGCAGCGGAGGACCGGAAACGTATTCGAGCTGCTCGATCGAGCCATCCTTCGAAATAATCGCGTGCAGTACAACGGTGCCCTGAATGTGGGCGGTCTTGGCGATTGGCGGATAGATGGGCGTGACTTCGCGAAGAATATTCGCTTGCTGGACGTTACCGCCGACACGCAAAGGCCGGTTGGACTTTGGGGGAGGCGGAGGCGGAGGAGCTCCACCGACACCGCCAATGATACCGCCAAGAACTCCACCCATCGAACCGCCGGCGACCCCTCCGACTACGCCGCCCGACACGCCCACATCCGGCGGTGCAGCTTCTTCCTTAATCATTTCAATCTTCTTAGGAATGACCGTGGGCGCCATCATCTGTCCATTCTTGATGAGATGGACGACGGGCTTAACAATGCGCTGGATCGCAGCAGCTGGAGGGGGCGGGGGAGGAGGCGGCGGGGGAGGGACGATAAAAGTCGTGAGCATCCCCTTGGGCAACGCTTCCGTATAGATGAGCGGGATCAAAATCAAGATGCCCAGAATGGCAGCCTGGACGATCGTGGAGACGACGACCGTCCACGATTTATTGGTCTTGGTTGAATTCACGCCCGAAATTACCAGGTCGTTAAACATGGCACCTACCTCCTTGCGGCCGCCATCACGCGCTTGTCGGCTGCGGATCCGGCGCGAACGGCAGTTCCCTGACCCCGATACTTATTCCACCAAACAACGATGGGTGCTGCGATACCAAAACTGGAGTATGTTCCTACCACAACTCCTACCACCATGGCAAAAGAGAAAGCGCGAAGAACCTCACCGCCGAGCAAAAAGAGTACCAGGACGGTTAGGAAGGTAAGACCGCTGGTCAGGATGGTGCGTGACAGGGTCTGATTGATCGCCTTGTTGACGACGTCTGGAAAGGCGTCCTTGCGCATCAAGCGCTGATCTTCACGAACCCGGTCGAAGATGACGATGGTGTCGTTCATCGAATACCCGACTAGGGTCAACAGTGCCGCGATGACCGTGAGCGAAATTTCGTAATGAAAGAGCGAGAAGAAACCCAGGGTGATCAGTACGTCATGGAACACGGCGATGACGGCCGCGATACCGTAAACCCACTCGAACCTGAATGCAATATACACCAGCATGCCCGCGAGCGCGTACAGGGTGGCAAAGAAAGCCTGACGGCGCAATTGGGCCCCCACTTTGGGGCCGACGACTTCGACGTTGCGAATCGCAAAATTGGCCAGGACAAAACCGCTGTTCAGGCTGCTGATGACCGCGGGCGTCGCACCATCCACATTCTTGAGTTCATCGAAATTCGTGATGATGCCGCTGTGTTCCGTGTCGCGCGCCGAGAGCAAGCGCTGCGCCAGTTGATCGTAACGGTCGGCGGCCGTCGACCCGAGGAGCAGGGGATCTTTCTGAGTCAGGTAACCGGCCAGCGAATCCTTGGCGACGGAATTGAAATCGAGTTTGCCGGCAGCGTCCGCGGTGCCGAAAGTCTTGTGGAGCACATCGAGAATGGCTTGCTTGCCCGCGTCGAGCGAATCTTCGCCTTCACCTTTTTTGTCCAAGCCGATGACGACGTCGTTTTGAGCGCCAGAGCTAAGAACGGTGTCACTGATCGTCTGGATCGAGCTATCCGCGAGGCCTGCTGCGGCTAGTCCTTTACGAATTTGATCCACTGGGGCGGGTCCCGCGAAGCGCACGTAGACGAGCGTGCCGCCGCGGAAATCGATCCCTTGCTTGATTCCGCCATTCTTGAGAATAGAAGCCCAACCGAGGACGAGCAGAATCAAAGAAAGGGCGACGAAATACTTCGCCTTGCCCATCCAGTCGACGTTGACGTTCTTAAAGAATTCCATTCCGATACCTATCCGCCTTTATTTGACACCGGGCGCTGCACGAATGTTCCCGATTCCAGACCTACATTCGAGCGAACCCGGATGCAAACTGCTCCGTCCTATCTTTCTACAAATTCAACACTTAGCCCGGCCGCGACTTCAAATACTCAATGCTGCCTGGCGATCCTTGCGCGACAAATTCCAGTCGAAAATCGCGCGCGACACGTAGATCGATGTAAATACGTTTGCCAGCAGTCCGATGACGAGGGTTATCGCAAAGCCCTTGACCGGACCGGTGCCGAAAAGAAACAAGAAAATTGCGGAAACGATCGTGGTTACGTGAGTATCGATGATCGTCAGGAACGCTTTGTCGAACCCCTGCTCGACGGCCGCAGCGGGAGTCTTTCCGGCGCGCAACTCCTCGCGAATACGCTCGAAGACCAGAACGTTGGAGTCGACGCCCATGCCGATGGTCAAGATGACGCCGGCGATGCCGGGGAGCGTGAGGACCGCGCCAGCGAAAGCCATGAATGCGATTAGGATCAGCAAGTTCAGAAACAGGGCCACCACTGCATTGACACCGCTCAGGCGATAATAGAACACGAGAAAAATCATCACGACGAGGATGCTGCCGACCGAAGCACGCACGCCCTGGCGAATGGAATCGGCACCGAGAGAAGGACCGACGGTGCGCTCCTCGAGGTATTTGATGGACGCGGGTAGCGCGCCGGCACGCAAGACGAGCGCGAGGTCATGCGCCGAATCCTGATTGAAATTTCCGGTGATTTCGCCATTGTCGTCGATGCGGCCCTGGATGACGGGAGCCGAATAGACTTGATGATCGAGAACGATGGCCATGCGATGGCCGATGTTCGCTTCGGTAAAGGGACCAAATCGAGCAGCGGAAGCGGTGGAAAGTTCGAAGTGCACTTGGAATTGCGACGGATTATTGGTGTCCGGCGCCGGGGTGGCGCCGCGCAAATCCTGGCCGGTGACGATCGGAGCGCGATCGAGAATGTAGTACACCGGAGTCGCGGTAGGTCCGGCTGACGAATCCGATTTCCCGGGGAGAATTTCGGTGCCTGGAGGCAGGACGCCGCCTTTCGCTGCGAGAGCAGCCGCTTCCGAGGGATAGCTTTGATCATCGGCCACGCGATTCAGAGAAAGCTGGCCGCCGGCCTGGATGACGGCTTTGGCGCGTGTGGGGTCGCCTTCGCCGGGTAGTTGCACGAGAATTTCGTTGTCACCGCGCCCAGTGAAAGCGATGGTCGGCTCGGTGAGGCCGAGGGCATTGATGCGGCGCGTGATGGTTTCGAGCGCCTGATCCATCGTGTCGCGGCGAAGGTCGGCAATGACGGAAGGCTTCAGAGTGAGAAGGTATCCGTTGACGACGCCCGCGGCGGGAGCAATATTCCAATCAGCGAATTGATTGGTAACAATGTCGCGAAAGGTACCGGAGGTGGAGGGCTCGACGTTGTCGATTTGAATGTGCGTATCGTCGAGGCGGCGGATGTCGCCGACGATTACATTCTTGTCGCGGAGCTGCTTGGTGAGCTGATCGACGGCCTGGTCGCAGCGTTGGCCGATGGCCTCGTCGACTTGCACCTGCAGAACCAAGTGGCTGCCGCCCTTCAAGTCGAGCCCGAGCTTAATGCGGTCGGTGAGGTTCTGCTTCACTTGGGCGAAAGATGTGGGGAATGGAATTCCGATAAGACCGTAGATGCAAAGGAGAATGACGATCGCGATAAGAATGAACTTCCATCTGAGCTGGGGATTCATGCGGCTGCCTAATTCTCCTTCGGTGGTTCGGCTTGGAGTCCGGCAATCGCGCTGCGCGCGACTTTCATCTTCACTTGTTCGGCGATGCGTAACTGCACCGCATCATCTTCAAGGCCGACAATAGTGCCATAGATTCCGCCATTGGTGATGACTTTATCGCCGTTCTTCAGGGCCTGGAGCATGGCGGTGACTTTTTTCTGTTTGCGCTGGGCGGGCAGAATCATCAAGAAATAAAAAATGACCATGATCAGGATCAGCGGCAGGAATAGAGCGATCCCGCCGGGCTGACCCGGAGCTTGAGCAACCAGGGACAAGAGTCCCGCTGGCAAATGTTCAAATGTCACGATCGTTGCGCCTTTTTCCGCCTTCGCCTGAAACTCGGCTTCGGCGGATTGGCCCGCTTGGCCTCTTTTTGAAGCCAACCTACCAGGACGGGCACAGGCTGCCGGGGACGGCAGCCTGAAATCCAAAATCGAAAAATTCCAATTCGCAAGGAACCGCACCCAACACCTTTTCCGGTTTGCCTATTTCAGACGAGCCTGAAGGTCAGAGCGGAACTTTTCGAGGTTCCCAAAACGGATAGCCTCGCGAATTTTGCGCATGATGTCAAGGTAAAAGAAAAGATTGTGGTGGGTGTTCAAGATCGTGGCGAGAAATTCGCCGGAGGCGTACAGGTGGCGGAGATAGGCGCGCGAGTAGCGGTGGCAGACGGCGCAGGCGCAGGATTCGTCGATGGGGCGCTCGTCGCCTATATATTTTGCGTTCTTGATGAGCAGGCGGCCTTGCGAAGTAAACAGGCAGCCGTGGCGCGCGCTGCGCGTGGGGAGTACGCAATCCATCATGTCGATGCCGAGGGCGAGGTAATCGGGAATTTGCTCGGGCTTGCCGACGCCCATCAAATAGCGAGGGCGATCGGCGGGGAGGCGCGAGGCCGCGATAGCCGCCATTTCGCAAGTGATGGCGTGCGATTCGCCGACGGCGAGGCCGCCGATGGCGTAGCCGGGAAAATCAAGGTCAACCAGAGCGTCGGCGTTTTCGCGGCGCAGGCTTGCGTGCGTGCCGCCCTGCACGATGCCAAAGATCATCTGGCGCACGGGATCGCCATGCTGCGCAAAATAATCGCGGGAGCGGCGCGCCCAAGCGAGCGTACGCTCGGCGGCATCGCGTGCGCGGGACTCCGGGGATGGCGCTTCAATACATTCGTCGAGAACCATCACGATGTCCGAGCCGAGTGCGATTTCAACTTCGAGCGCTTTTTCGGGCGATAAGAAATGCTCGGAGCCGTCGAGATGCGATCGGAAGGTGACGCCTTCGGCGGTGACTTTGCGCAATTCGCTGAGGCTGAAAACCTGGAAGCCGCCAGAGTCGGTGAGGATGGCGCCGGGCCAGGACATAAATTTGTGCAGGCCGCCGAGCTTGCGGATCAGCTCATGGCCAGGACGAAGATAGAGATGATAGGTGTTCGCGAGCAGAATCTGGACGCCGAGATTTTCGAGGTCTTGCTGGGTTTGGCCTTTGACGGTAGCGGCCGTGCCCACGGGCATAAACGCCGGCGTGTCGATTACGCCGTGGGGCGTGGTGAGGCGGCCGAGTCGCGCACCGGTGGGATCGGTAGCGAGGATTTCGAATTTGAATCCGCTGCTTTGAGAAGTTTCGGGACTCGGCGCCATCCTTGCGAGTGTATCAGGCGAATGCGGCCGTGAGTCCGACCTTGAGAAGGATGAAAACGATCCAACCCGCTGCCGCCAACGCGGAGGCCTTGGCGATGGAAAGTTTCTTTGGATTTGTCGCGCTGAAGCCAATCGCCAGGAGAAAGAGAGTCCAGATTGCGAAAATATCAATCGAGCTCAAAAGAGCGGTGAGCCACTTGGCGGAGCCTTCAGGCAAAAACGCGCCGGGATTCGAGGCGACTACATTTTGTAGATCGACCGTGGCAGGATCTTTTAGAAATATGATCAGAATGCTCAAGAGGCCGTGGATCAGCCAGGGCGACCAGGCGAAGGCCACGATCGCCAGTGAAACCTTGAACGTGGTGCGGGTCGCGCCACTGAGATTGAAAATGCCGAGGAGCACAGCCGCAACGAAGAGCGCGGCAACGGGCGGAATGACCACGCCTTCGATGTAGCCGAAAATCGGGGCGATTTTGACCTGCTTTTCCATCAGGTTTTCACGTTGTTCCGGGGTCATTTGCTGTACGCGCGTGTTATCCGCCATTTGCTTTTGGAAAAAGGCGGGCCATCCACCCCGCTGGGTGAATACAAAGACCACCGTGATGAAGATCACGCAGCCCAGGATAACCGGAACGATCCAGGTGGGGCGTTGAACGATGGATTCGAAGGTCGGTTTGGGGCTGAAAATCGCGCCGAAGATGCGGGCGAAAGAATTGTCGGAGCCGGCTGAGGCGTGGGAGGGGGTCATGGCGCTGGCCATATGGTGTCTCCTGTGAAGCGAGCGTGGCGATGGTTCTCTCTGCCAATACGGCTGCAAACCAAGAAAATTTCATCCCGTTTTACCCTTTTGTAGCGCTCAAACGCAATAGGGGCGGCCGCCGTGATGGGAAGTTACGCCGGGATTTCGGGGACCGCTGCCAGGAGCGCTTGGGTGTAAGGATTTTGGGGGGATTGCAGGACTTGGGCGGCGGAGCCAATTTCGACGATTTTGCCCGCTTGCATGACGGCGATGCGGGAGGCGAGTTGGGCGACGACGGGCAAGCTGTGCGAGATCAGAATTAACGTCAGCGAGAATTCGCGTTGGAGATTGGCGAGGAGGTCGAGAATCTGCGCTGCCACGGAAACGTCGAGGGCGGAGACAGGCTCGTCGGCGATTATCAATTCCGGCCGCAAGATAAGAGCGCGGGCAATGCCGATGCGCTGGCGCTGCCCGCCGGAAAATTGATGCGGATAGCGATCGAGCGCTTCGCGGTCGAGGCCGACAGCTTCGAGAATTTCGACGCAGCGGGCGCGGCGATCGGTGGAGGACAGCCGCGAATCGTGAATGGAAAGCGGCTCGCTGACTATGCTCGCGATGCTCATACGCGGATTCAGCGAGGCAACGGGATCCTGAAAAACCATTTGCATGCGGCGGCGAAGCTTGCGCAGTTCGGCGCCGCGCGCGCCAAGCCAATTTTTACCGCGGAAATAAATTTCGCCGGAATCGGGCTCGATCAGACGCATTAACATGCGCGCGAGCGTCGTTTTGCCGCAGCCGGATTCTCCGACGATTCCCAAAGTTTCGCCGCGCTCGAGCGCGAAGCTGACGCCCTCGACGGCCAGAGCTTGGCGGCCGGATTTCGCAAGGGCGCTGCCCGCAATGGGATAGGATTTGCGAAGGTTGCGTGTTTCGAGAAGAATTTCCGCTTCGGCAGACATGACTAGACTTTTTCGGCAGCGATGTAAATGCCGGGATTGAACATGTAGAGGTCGGGAGCTTTCCCGGGCCGACAGACGTCGGCAGGTTCAAGGCGCGGCTGAAAATTCGCGCCGTCGTCCGCGATGGAGCCAACCATCAATGCGTGGGCTTCCTGGTATTCCGGGTCGCTCGGCTTCCATCCGGCGACGTGCATCCAATGTTCGAACGTGCGCGGATGGCCTTTGTGTTCCATTCCAATTATTCGAAGTCCAGCTGAGGCGAACATCGATTCGAACTCTCGCTGCGTCATCGTTTTGGCGTGGGAATGATCGCGAATAAATTCTATGCGGTGGTTCAATGCACGCACCTTTGGATCTTCGGGCGCTTCGATGTCGATGAGCCCGACGCGGCCGCCAGTGCGGACGACGCGCGACATTTCGGAAATTACGCGCGCGGGATCGCAAATGTGGTGAAGGCTGTAGCTGGTGACGGCGAGATCAAGCGAATTGCCGGCAAACGGCAGGGCCTGCGCGTCGCCAATCGCGAATGTGAGTTTTTCGAGCAAGCCTTCGTGGGCGGCGGTGTCGCGCGCCCTTTGCAGAATCGCCGGAGTGAAATCGAGGCCGCAGATCCAGCGCACGTGCCTGGCGAAACGCAACGCGAGCGTGCCAGGACCGCAGGCGAGATCGACGGCGCGGTCATTTCTGTTTGCGGAAACCATGCGAGCAAGGGTTTCCGCTTCGGTGGCGCGATGCGCGACGGCGTAGTCGCCGAAAACCTCGGCGGTCTTTGTGAAACGGTCGCGGACGAAGGCTTTCAATTCCTGGTCGCTGAGTTTCGGGGTTACCTGGCCGGGATCGGGCGTCGAACTCATGGAACGAGAATACACCTGGCGTCGTGGTTTGTGTTTACGGCGCGGAGCTGCGGCATGGCGGCGTCACATTCGGGAATGTGCAGCGCGCAGCGCGGTGCGAAAGAGCAACCCGGTGGCAGCGCGGAGAGCGATGGCACGGCGCCGGGAATGGGGACGAGCTTTTCGCGAACGAGGCGCGGAGCGGCTCGCAGAAGCCCGGCGGTGTACGGATGGCGCGGCGCGCGGAGAACTTCCATTACGGGGCCATATTCGACGATGCGGCCTGCGTACATTACGGCGACGCGGTCGGCCACTTGCGCGACGACCCCCAGATCGTGCGTGATGAAAAGCATGGAGAGCCGCAACTCGCGGCGCAGCTTGGCGAGCAATTCGAGAATTTGTTTTTGCACCGTGACGTCAAGTGCGGTGGTGGGCTCGTCGGCGACGAGGATGCGCGGTCCCGGGGCCAGGGCCATGGCGATCAGGACGCGCTGGCGCAAACCGCCCGACAGCTGGTGCGGATATTGGCGGGCGCGGCGCTCGGAATCGGGCAGCGCGGCGCGCTCGAGCGATTCCATGACCCGACGATGAATTCCCTTTCCGCTGGTGCGCGGCTCGTGGACTCGAATCGCTTCGGCAACCTGCTCACCCACGCGGAGCACCGGATTCAGCGCGGTCATCGGCTCTTGAAAAATCATGGCGATTTCGCGGCCGCGAATCGCGCGCATAGCGTTTGGAGAGGCTGCGAGAAGATTTTGGGATTTGGCGGCCTGGGCGTGAAGCCACGCTTCGCCGGTATGGCGCGCGCCGTGCGGCTCGAGGCCCAGCAGCGCGAGCGAAAGCATGGTTTTGCCGGAGCCGGATTCACCAACGAAGCCGAGGGTTTCGCCTTCGGCCAGAGTGAACGACACGTCGTTGACGGGCCGGATCCAACCGGAGCTGGTCGGCAATTCGACGGTCAGGCCGCGGACATCAAGAATTGTGCCCACGAAACCATGATAGCCGCCGGAAACCGGATTTGGGAAGAATTGGCGCGGTCATGTTTCGCGGCGATGAATGAATCTGATTTACTGATATATACTTCCCGCCGTGATAGACACGGTTTGCCCTAGGTGCGGCGCGGTGCTGACAAATCAAGGGGATATTCGGATTTGCCCGTACTGCGGGCAGGATTGCTCGCGGAATGTCGCGAGGTTGCCCCACACCTCCATTCATTATCTATCGCCCACCCTGCTGCTCGTTGCGAGCTCCGCGCCCATGCTTTCGATCCTCACCGGTGTTGAATGGAAGTATTGGGCGCTTCTAGCGATCATCTTCGGAGCCGGAGCGAGCTGGGTATTCGTCGCCCGAAGATCTCGTCACGAATACAACGACACAACAGCAGAGCTGGCCGGGCTAACTGGATATTCAAAGAAATCAGATCGCACAACAAACGAAACAGATTCACTACCGCTGCGGAAGCCTGAAACGCCGCGAATCTGGAGAGCCCTCATGGCCGCGCCACGGCCTCGTGACATCGATCTGCCGCGCGCCGTAAAATTCTTGTTCTTAATGTGCGGCGTGTTCACCTGCGTCCTATGCTTCGGGTTTCCGTGGGCGTACGCAAATCATCGTGGACCCTTCGCGCACCAAATCAATTGGCATCGAGAGTGGGCGCCCCTGCTTAATTCGTTTGGGGTGGGCCTTGGCACATTATTAATGTTTTGGGGTGAGCTGAAATCGAGAAAGCTACTTCGAGACGGAGAGGTAACGATGGGGTACTGGAACAACGGTGGGTATCAATTTTGGACGCAGTCGGGCCAGTCTTTTCGCCGCTTGGCAAGGGTTGTCTCCTCGGATGACGCGATTTTCGGAATCGGGATCGTTCCTGTTTTTTACCTGCCGCACGATCCGGCTAGGAGCGCGGCTCTCTGCAGCGTGTATTCGAGGATTCGTGTTCCCGCGGAAGAGAAATCTGCCGGGATGACGCGAGTTTCTGCCAGGCTCTAGCGTTTCTCGAGAGGGATGCAGAGGCGCAGGGCGGTGTGCGTTGTCGAAAAGCTGCAAACTTTGTTGTCGATAAGGCCTGCGGATTTTGCAGCCGCGATGACGTCGATTTCGCGGATGTGTTTTTGGCCTTTGGGGTAGACGACCCAGATGGCGCCGGATTTCTGGATGGAGCGAGCCAAAGACTTCAGGCGCGACAGATCTTGGGTGGCTTCGGCGGAAAAGAAAATCAGATCTGCGTCCTTGGCGGGCTTGCCGCGGGAATAGTCCGGGACGCGGCTGGTGAGTTCCACCAGGAATTCCGCGCCTTCGACGCCCATTACGGATATTCGTTGGCCCGCTTTGATTCCCAGCTTGTCGACGAGCAGGCGATGCGAGTAATCGCGCTCGGGCTCACGAAGTTTGGCGGATTTCCCTGGCGGCATCGACTTTGAACCCTCGTAAGCGCCTGGGCTCGCTCTTTGTCCAGGCCCAGGGCGGCTGCGGGTCACGCTCGCATTTTACTTTGATTCGGCAATCTCCTGATATAAGAGACCAGCGAGTGAATTGGGATGGGAGGGGGAAGGCGATGAAAAAGCCCCGCGTGCAAAAACAGATGAGCGACGAGGCGGTCAAGGCTCGGACGGGAAAAGTCTGGAACGAATGGTTCGAGATTCTGGATCAAGCGGGCGCGAAGAAGTGGCGGCATCGGGAAATAACGGCCCACCTTCGGAAAGCACACAAGGTAGGGCCGTGGTGGACGCAAATGATCGCGGTGCCCTACGAGCACGCCCGCGGCCTGCGCGAGAAGTTTCAGAAATGCAGTGGCGAATTTGCGGCGTCGGGCAGCCGGACACTGAACGTGCCGATGACGAAACTTTATCAGGCGTGGACGGACGAAAAAATGCGCCAGCGCTGGCTTCCCGGCGCGAGAATAGAAATCACCACCGCGACGCGTAATAAATCGCTGCGCGCAAAATGGGATGACGGCAACAGCCGGCTCAGTGTGAATTTTTATCCTAAGGGTGCGGGCAAATGCCAGGCGGCGGTGGATCATATGAAGCTGGCGGATTCGCGGGAATCCGCGAAGATGAAAGCGTACTGGTTCGAAGCGCTGAACCGGCTGGAAGCGCAGCTGACGAAAAAGAATTCGCAGGAAGTTCCGAGACGAAGCAGCGGAGGCGACCCACGATGACGAATCCGAAAAACATTTCCGAAAACTGGCCGGCGCTGGACTGGAAGGACTGGGAACCGACGGCTTCGACTCTGCACATGTGGACGCAGATTGTGGGCAAGACGCGGCTGGAGCTGACGCCGCTGCAGAATCATTGGTGGAACGTGCCGCTGTACGTGAGCGCGCGGGGGTTGACGACTTCCGCGATGTTCTACAAAGGCGAACTACTGGACATCGAGTTCGACTTTGTGAGTCACGACCTTCATTTTCGGCTTAGTTCCGGTGCAAATATTTCAGTTCCGCTGCGGCCGCAATCCGTTGCGGATTTTTACCGTGAATTTCAAAGTTGCCTGGCGGCGCTGCGCGTCGACGTCGCAATTCACCCCGTGCCGGTGGAAATTCCAAATCCCATTCCGTTTGCCGAGGATCGGACGCACGCTTCGTACGACCCGGAGTACGCGCACCGGTTCTGGCGAGTTCTTTCGCACGCGGATCGCTTGTTCCGAGTTTTTTCCACCGATTTCCTGGGCAAGATCAGCCCGGTGCATTTCTTCTGGGGCAGCTTCGATTTGGCGGTGACGCGATTTTCCGGACGTCCTGCGCCGCCGCGGGCGGGCGCGGATTTGATTACCCGCGAAGCGTATTCGCATGAAGTGATCAGCGCAGGATTCTGGCCGGGGAACGGCGGATTTGGCACGCCGGCATTTTATTGCTACGCGGCGCCTTCACCGGCGGGACTTGAGAAGGAGATGATTCGGCCCCGCGCGGGTTACTTCGACACGAAGTTAGGCGAATTTCTTTTGAAGTATGACGACGTAAGAGCAGAGGTATCGCCCGGCGAAGCAGTTCTGAAATTCCTGCAAAGTACTTATGAGGCGGGGGCGAATTTAGCGCAATGGGATCGCAAAGCGCTGGAGCGCGATCCCACGTCCGATCCGATGCTGCAGAAGCCGAAAGGCCGTTGAGCCTTCCGAAGACCACGGGCCGCGCCGAATTGGCCGCGGCCCGCTTCGGAACTAATAGTCGTTCGCGGAGCCTTCGAGGAAGGCGCGGAGCTTGCGCGAGCGCGACGGGTGACGCAGCTTGCGTAGAGCCTTGGCTTCGATTTGGCGGATGCGTTCGCGAGTGACGGCGAACGACTGGCCTACTTCTTCGAGGGTGTGCTCGCTGCCGTCGTCGAGACCGAACCGCATCTTGATGACCTTTTCTTCGCGTGGGGTCAGGGTCTTCAGCACCGAAGACGTTTGTTCCTTCAGGCTGAGGTTGATGACCGCATCGGACGGCGATACTACCGCTTTATCTTCGATGAAATCGCCGAGATGCGAATCTTCTTCTTCCCCGATGGGAGTTTCGAGCGAGATGGGTTCCTGCGCGATTTTCAAAATCTTACGAACTTTCGCGACGGGAATGTCCATGCGCTTGGCGATTTCCTCGGAGGTCGCTTCGCGGCCGAGTTCCTGAACGAGCTGGCGCTGCGTGCGCACCAACTTGTTGATCGTTTCGATCATGTGTACCGGGATACGGATCGTGCGAGCCTGGTCAGCGATGGCGCGAGTGATGGCTTGGCGAATCCACCACGTCGCGTACGTGGAGAATTTGTAACCGCGGCGCCATTCGAATTTGTCCACGGCTTTCATCAAACCGATGTTGCCTTCCTGAATCAAGTCGAGGAACTGCAAACCGCGATTCGTATATTTCTTGGCGATGGAAACGACGAGACGAAGGTTCGCTTCGATTAATTCTTTCTTGGCCTGTTCGGCCTCGGCTTCACCGCGAAGAATCACCTGAAGCCCGCGCTTCAGTTCAGTAGGGCTGACTTCACTGGCCAGTTCGATTTCCGCGAGTTCCTGCTTGCGCGCCTTCAGGTCCTTGCGCGCTTCGGCCTGCACGTCCGCTTTGGACGCCTCGACCCGGCGTTCAAGTTTGATGATCTCGCGTTCGAGGAAATGAACCCGCTCGACGGTGTGGCGGATTTTTTCGATCAGGCGCTTCTTTTCAAGTAGATTGAATTCCAGCTCACGCATGCGGATGGACATCTCGACGCGCGTGCGAGCGAGGTGATGACGAGCGCGAAGGTAAGGGCGCTTCTTCGACTTCGCCATTTTTTCGAGTTTCGCCGCCTGCTTCAGCGCGAGCAGGTAGAGTTTCGCGACGCCGTCAATCTGCTTGAGTGTCGCTTTGGTTTTCGCTTCGATTTTCTCTTCAGTGAGCTCTTCGTCGTCGAACTGGACGATTTCCTTGATCGAGCGGGACCCATTTCGCAGATCTTCGCCAACCTGCAAAAGTTCCTTCAAGATCAACGGGGCGCGTGTGATGGTTTTCAGGACGAGCAGTTGGCCGCGCTCGATGCGCTTGGCGATGGCAACTTCGCCCTCGCGGGTTAGAAGTGGAACGGTGCCCATTTCGCGCAGGTACATGCGAACCGGGTCGTTGGTTTTTTCGAGTGAACCGGGTGTTAGATCGAGTTCGCCATCTTCGGAAGCGGCGTGTTCCACTTCCTTCACCGGCTCGGCGGAATCCGACGGATCGGCGGCAGCAAGAGCGGCTTTAGCGCTGGAAAGATCTTCGTAAACGTCGATGCCATAGCGTTCGAATGTGGAAAGCAGATCGTCGATTTCTTCCGAGGAGTGCACTTCGGGCGGCAGGATGTCGTTCACTTCGTCATAAAGCAGATAGCCGCGCTCCTTACCCATGGCGATAAGCTGGCGTACCTGGTCATATTTTTCTTCGAGAGCTACCGTCACACTTTCCCCCTTGCCGAGAGGTCAGGCAATGCGCCAAACAGCTTCACAAATACAAAATTGCAAATGGAAATTGGCCGGCGTTTAGACACCCCGGCCCAGCTTCTGTCAAACAGCATTTAAAACCGGATATTTATTACGATTTCCGAACCTGGTGCCAGTTTCGCGCCCGTTCTACCGCTGCGTGTGCCGCCCGACAACCTATATGATGCTTGACAAGAGCCGCCCGTTTCATACAAAACCCTACGAATATACAATATAGGGGGGCGGCCCGTCAAATGATTGGTTGTAAACTACTGTAACGGCAGGTTTTTGTCCACTTCACGTTGACTCGATAGCAGGCGCAACAGTTCCATCCGCCGGACGATCAGGCGCTTCATTTCTTCAGGCGGCGGGGCAGCTTCGATCTGGCGCTGTAAGGTCGCCAGCTCCTGGGTGACCGGCAAATTTCGCAAAAAGTTCAGGCAGCTCTCGGCATCATCCCAGGTTCCTTCCGGCAGTGATTCGAAAAGGATTTCGAATATCAGGCGACGGTCTTTGTCGTCGAGGCTGCTGGTGAGCGCGGAGGGGTCGGGAATTTCTTCCGCCGTGAGAACGGCGATCAGCGCTTCAAAAATATTCCGGGTCTCCAGGCCGTGATGGAGATTTGCCTGGGCGATTTCCTGAGCCAGCCGGTTGCGAAATTCCGCTGCTTCAAAAAGCATTTTGATCAACTGGCGCTCGGCGCGCTTGACTGCGGGCGTCAATAGCATCGCTTTGGGTTTTACTTCGCTGCGGCGCTCGTTAGCCGCGATGCGTAGAGCTTCGCGCAAGACCGGCTCGTCGACGCGCAATTCCGACGCGATACGGGTCGCCCACTCCGAACGGAGCAGGCGGTTCGGCAGGCGCTGCACGAAAGGCATCAGAAAGTTCAGGGCGGCGACTTTTCCCTGTGCCGTGGTGCGATCCATTTGTCGGGCGCGGCCGATCAGATAGTCAAGATACGGCGGCGAGTTTGTCAAAAGCTTGGCATAGGCGTCGACACCCTGCTCTTTGATGAATTTGTCGGGATCCGCGCCGCCTGGAAGGGCCAGGACGCGCACATCAAATTCTTTTTCGAGCAACAGGGTCAGCGAGCGCTCGGTCGCGGCCTGGCCGGCCATGTCCGGATCGTAATTCACGACGATGCGTTGAGTGAAGCGGCCGAGCAATTTGATCTGCGGCTCGGCAAGGCTGGTGCCGCAACTGGCTACAACATTGCCGATGCCGGCGCGGGCCACGGCGATGGCATCCATATAGCCTTCGACCAGAACAGCGAAATCGCTGTGGCGGAGCGCTTCCTTGGCGCGGTCAAGATGGTAAAGAGTGTTGCTCTTCGAGTAGATCGGAGTTTCGGGCGAGTTCATGTATTTCGGCGTGTCGTCGCCCATGGCGCGGCCCCCGAACGCGATCACCTTTCCTGCTTCATTCGAGATGGGAAACATGATGCGGCGACGGAAGCGATCGTAGAAACGGCCGCTCGAATCACGCCCCACGAGCCCCGAGACCTCGAGGTCTTTTTCCGCGAATTTCTGTTTCAGGGCGCGGCATAAAGTATCGCCGCCCGATGGCGCGAAGCCGATGCCAAACCGGGTGATCGATTCGCGATCGAGCCCGCGGTCTTCGAGATAGCCGAGCGCGGCTTTGCCTTCGGCACTAGCGAGCAAGTGTTTGGAGAAAAACGCGGCCGCTTCGCGATGCATGTCGACGAGCGAAGTGCGCTGCTGATTTTCGCGGCGTTCTTCGGGAGAACGCTCGCGCGGTTTGGGAATGGCGATGCCGCATTTTTCGGCGACGGCGCGCACGGCTTCCGGGAATGGAGACTTCTCCAGTTCCATGACGAACTGAAAAACATCGCCGCCCTTGCCACAACCGAAGCAGTAGTACATCTGCTTTACCGGGCTGACGCTGAACGACGGAGTCTTTTCCTGATGGAACGGGCAGAGGCCGCTGAAATTCTGCCCACTCTTCTTCAGGCGCACGTATTCACCGATGACCCGGACGATGTCCGACTGCTGCTTTACGCGATCTGCAAACGACCCTGCTTCCGCCAACGGTAGAAACCTTAGAAACGAAAATTGATCTGCAAAAGAATGTCTAACACCATACGGTCAGCCTTTCAACTCGGCGATGGTGATCGCTTCGCCGCCGCGATCTTCTGCTTCGTGGTGAATGCCTTCGACAAGCGGATGCGCGTGCAAGAATTGCGCAAGGCCTCGGCGGAGGGCGCCCGTGCCGTGGCCGTGAATGATGCGCACGGAGGGTTGGCCTGCCAGCGCGGCTACATCGAGAAACTTGTCGACGCGCTCGGTTGCTTCCTCGACCGTGTTGCCGATGACGTTGATTTCTGTTTCGGCAGGCTCATCGGTGGGCCGGGATTGCACCGTGACGCCGCGCGAGCGCGTTGGCGCGCCGACTTGTGGCTTCGATGGCTTTGGCTTGTCCGCCGAAATACCGAGGACGTCGGTGAGCGGAATCCTCATGCGCAGCGGCCCGGCTTCGACCTCGGCCATGCGGCCGTCGTGACGGCGAAAAATGATCGGCTGCTTGAAATTCTTGACGTTGATGAGCATGCCGGCTGAAAGTTGATCGGCTGCGACCGGTTTTGCAACCGTGACCGGGGCGACGCCCAAATCGGCTTGCGACGAGGCAAGCGTTTCGACGATTGCGGCGTTGGCGTCGGCGCGCGCGTCCGCTGAAAATTTCGCGATGCGTTTGCCGGCTTGTTTTTCGAGTTGGGCCTGCAGGACGCGGTCATGAACATCCGCCGTGACGCGTGCGACCTCACCCTCGAGGCGTTTGACGGTTTCCTGGAAATTTTGCTCCAGCCCGGCGATGCGCTTCTTCTGGCGATCGACCCACTCGCCTTGCAACGCGCGGCGCTCGGACTCGAGTTGCGAGAGTTCTTCGCGGGATTGGCGCTTGAGCTCCTCCATTTCGTCGCGGCTACGGTGGAGATAAACGATCAGATCGCGCGCCTCGCGCGATTCCGGCGAAAGGCTGGCTTGCGCGCAGGCAACGACCCGTTCGGGCAGGCCGAGGCGGCGGGCGATTTCGATTCCGCTGGAAGTTCCGGGAATTCCTACGAGAAGACGGTACGTGGGCCGCAGATGTTCTTGATCAAATTCCATGGCGGCGTTGACGATGCCCGGGGTGGTCAAGGCGTAGGATTTTAGGCGGTCGTGGTGCGTCGTGGCGATGGTCAAAGCGTGGAGATTCCGAAACTCTTCGAGCAATGCGACTGCGAGGGCGGCCCCCTCCTCCGGTGCCGTGCCGGTGCCCATTTCGTCAACGAGGATCAGGGAGCGGTCCGTCGCGGTTTCGAGCATGGATTTCAAATTCGCGATGTGCGCGGAAAAGGTGGAGAGGTCGGCGGCGATGGACTGCTCGTCGCCAATGTCAGCGAGAACGTGATCGAAGATGGGCATTTCCGCCCGGCCGGCGGCGACCGGAATTCCGGATTGCGCAGAAAGCGCGGCGAGGCCCACGGATTTCAGAGCTACCGATTTTCCGCCGGTATTGGGGCCGCTGATGACCATCACGGTTTCATCGCCGCCGAGCGCGAGTGAAAGCGGAATGGCTTTTCGGCCAAGCGGTCGAAGTTTTGCTTCGAGGACTGGGTTGCGGGCGGAATCGAGCCGCAGCAAATTTCCCGCGGTGAATGAGGGCACGACACAATCGAGCGCGCGAGCGAAACGGGCACGCGCGAAGACTGAATCGAGGTGGGCAATCTCGAGCGCGGCGGCGGCAAGCGGACCGCGATCTCCGCGCAGGCGCGCGGTAAGTTCCGCGAGAATTCGCGAAACTTCGACCAGCTCCCCTTCGGAGAGCTGGACCAGACGGTTGTTCAGGTCGATGGCTTCGAGAGGCTCGACGAAAACAGTCTGGCCGGTGGCGCTGGCCCCGTGCACGACGCCCGGAACGGCGCGGCGGCCGGAAGCGCGCACGGGAATGACGAAACGGTCGCCGCGCAGAGTTACGTAATCTTCGGGTGTAGATCCGCTGCGCGCGAGAATGCCTTCGAGCGAGCGGCGAATTTTGTCGCGGCCCTGGCCGATACTGACGCGGATGCGGCGGAGTTGCGGCGAAGCGTCATCGCTGATTTCGCCATTTGGGAGAACCGCGCGGCGGATGGCGGTGGCGAGGTGGCGAAAATCGGCAAGCGCAGCGGCACACGCGGCGAGTTGCGGATAATTGGGGACGTCGGACTTGAAGGTTTCGCGAACGGACTGGACCGCGTCCATCAGAGAGGTCGCGGCAAGAAATTCTTCGGCCGCGAGCACCGAGGCTGGAACAGAAAGGCGCGTGAGCCAGGTATCGGGGTCTACCAGCGAGCCAAAACCGAACTCGGTGCCGGGACGCAGATACCCAACCGCTTCGCGGACCAGATTGAATTCCGCATCCAAAACGGCGACATCTTGTCCCGGGGCAAGCCCTTCGATGGCACGATGACCCGGCGCGCAGGTCGAGTATCCGGCGAGAATTTCTTTGAGGCGGTCAAATTCGAGAACTTGAGTTGCGGTGCGGGACACAATGACCTCGGCAATCTGCAAACAGTATTGTATCTGGTTTGGGTATTGAAGGCAGCGCGACACGCCTACTGGAGCGCCTGGATTATTTTTTCTTTTTCTGAGTTAGCGCGGCTGGTTTGGCCCCAAAGGTTTCGATCATGGCCACGGCAATCGAATCGATTGCGGCTACCGAATCGTGGCCGCGCTGCGGATTATTATTGCCAAACATCGAGAATACGAGGCGCTTGCCCCCGGCAGTGGTGGCAAATCCCGACAGCGCCTGCACATGTTCGAGGCTGCCGGTCTTCGCCATAATTCGGCCGGCGGCGGTGGTGCCGTGCATGCGTGCCTCGAGCGTTCCGTCGACACCAGCTAGCGGAAAAGTGGAAATATAATCCGGTCCCCAAGGCTGACGATCATCGTAACGAAGCATCTGCACAATGGCACGCGGAGTTACGAGATCGTCGCGGGCCAACCCAGAGCCATCCGACAACACGACGTCGCCATCGGCGATTCCGACGGATTTCAGGAAATCCTGTTCGACCCACAGGCCCGCATCGGTAACACCGAATCCCTTTTTTTCGTAAGCGACGGCACGCAACAGCATCTCGGCGTGAAGGTTCTGACTGACTTTGTTGGTCAATCCAACGGACTCGAGCAACGGTAAAGACAGGTGCTCGGCAAGAACGATCGTGTTCGGATCGTTCGGAGCGGGCAAAGGCCCCAGAACCACCGGCGCGTCCGGATAAATTTCCGGCGCGGGAGCGTGATGCACCCGAACGGTTCCGGTGAGCCGCACGCCGCGCGATTCGAAAATCTGTTTCAACGCGAGACCGGCGGTCTCCGCAGGCTCAGGCATCGCCAAGTCGAGTTTGACGGCCGGATGCGCGAACGGAATCGATCCGTGCAGAAGCAAGAATTCGGGTCCGGGTTCGCGCACAACGCCAAATTCAGGTTTGGCGCCGGGATCAGCAGTGGTGATGTTGCGCGCGAAAAAGTCCGCCGCGGCGGCCGGTTCGACCACGATGTTCGCCGGGCCACCGACCTTGGTTCCCGGAAGCACGGTCACGGAAATGCAGTTGTCGTTAAATGCGATCGCGCCGATCGGCGCGCCAAACGTGAAAAACGCGTCGCCCATGCTCCAGCCGGGAGGGTATGGGTCGTACGGGTAATAGCTGTCGTCGGCCACAATATCGCCATCAATTTCTTTCAGACCTTTAGCGACGGCTTCATCGGCCATTTCGGCCAATATTTTTTCGGCGGGGCCGTCGCGCTCTACCTTTCCGGCGTAGGGAAACTTGCGGTTCGAGAGGTCGGGATCGCCGCGGCCTACCAGGACGAGATCGCCGGAAAGATGGCCGTCGACCGCAAGTTTGCCGCTCGTTTCGAGAGTCGTGCGAAAACGAAAATTTGGACCGAGCGTGGCCATCGCGAGAGACGTGGTAAAAATCTTCGCATTAGAGGCCGGCGTGAAAAAATGGTCGGCGTTCAATTCATAGAGAGTGTCGCCGGTATCGCGATCCACGACGAGAATCCCCCAGAAGGCTTTTTGCGCGTGGGCTTCGTTGAGGACGGTTCGCACACGAGCGGCAAATCGCGAGGTGTCCTGGCGATTCTTCGAAGACGTAGAAGCCGCGCTCTTGCCGTGCGGATTCGAACCCGGCGACTGCGCAGATGTGGGCAGTGCAGAGCTGCCAAGAAACCACAAAAGGGAAAAAATAATTCGCAAAGAACGAATTCGCGTGTGGACTGTTGAGAGATTTGACATTCGACTCGTGAGCGCCAAGGGCACAAGGAAGGCCCAATTATATGACAAAGCGCGACGCGAGACGGGCCGGTTGCGCGAAGAGATAAGTTTGCGCTC
>Ga0302325_10002360_pt1 | contig 45952 bp, 32 predicted proteins | sample Palsa_T0_2_FD_201948 | JGI IMG/M metagenome (GOLD analysis project Ga0302325, IMG submission 201948) | Peat permafrost microbial communities from Stordalen Mire near Abisko, Sweden - Palsa_T0_2 | ecosystem: Environmental > Terrestrial > Soil > Palsa > Peat permafrost | place: Sweden: Abisko...
CAGACTGTGGCCGTCGACGAAGCTTCGTTCGCAGTGCTCGAAGGCGAAATCTTCGGCCTGATCGGGCCCAACGGCGCAGGCAAAACCACCACCATGGAGTGCATTGAAGGCATCCGCAAGCCCGATCGCGGCGTCATCAAGGTGCTCGGCCTGGATCCCTTCCGCCAGGTCTACCAACTGCAGGAGCGCGTCGGCGTGCAACTGCAGCAGGCGCAGTTGCAGAAGCGCATCAAGGTCTGGGAAGCAGTTGACCTCTGGGCGTCGCTCTACAAAAAGAAATCCACTGACGCTGAACATCTGCTGGATCAGCTTGGCCTCGCCGACAAGCGAAACGCTTGGTTCATGAACCTCTCCGGAGGCCAGAAGCAGCGCCTGTTTATCGCTCTCGCTCTCATCAACGATCCAGAGGTCGTGTTTCTCAACGAGCTGACCACCGGCCTCGACCCGCAGGCGCGCCACGCCATCTGGGACCTGGTGCGCGGCATTCGCGAACGCGGCAAAACCGTCTTCCTGACCACTCACCTGATGGAAGAAGCCGAGCGCCTCTGCGACCGCGTAGCCATCATGGAGCACGGTCGCATCATCGATATCGACACGCCCGACCGCCTTGTCGCCCGCCACTGCCCCGAGCGAACCGTAATTCTCGCCACCGAAGATCCAACCGCGGGCGAGCGCTTCCAAACCATCCCCGGAGTCGACGAAGTAACCCGCATCGGCAAGCAATTCACCATTCGCGGACGCGGCGACGACCTGGTGACCGCGGTCATCCATTGCCTGTCGGAAAGCCGCATCCGCGTCACCGATTTCCGCACCATCCTCCCCAACCTTGAGGACGTTTTCCTCAAGCTCACCGGCCGCTCCATTCGCGAATAGGAATCGACCATGATGCTGCGCGGGCTCACAAAACTGACGTGGATCGAGATCAAGGTCTTCATGCGCGAACCGTTGGGCGCAATCGGCACCATTGTCATCCCGGTCGTAATTTTCCTTGTCCTCGGTCGCGTCGTCAACTTCAAAACCGCGCCGCCCTCAAGCATCGCCAGCGGGTTCTCCGGCTCCGGCCTTCCGGCCATGGTGGCGCTGCTGATCGCCATCAGCGCGGTGCTCTCCCTGGTCACCATCGTCTCCATCTACCGCGAAGGCGGCATTCTCAAGCGCCTGCGCGCCACGCCGCTCCGCCCGCAAACCATCCTCACCGCCCATGTGCTCGTAAAGCTCATCCTCACCGCCGCCACCGTCGCCTTGATGCTGCTGGCCGGAAAGCGCTACTTCCCTCCCGGCGTTCATGTTCCATGGTTCTCCTTCACCATCGCCCTGCTCATCACCACCTGCAGCATCCTTTCCATCGGCTTTCTCATCGCCAGCATTGTTCCCACCGCCCGCTTTGCCCAGCCTATCGGCGCAATCATCCTCTACCCCATGCTCGGCCTGTCCGGACTCTTCGCGCCCATCGCCCTTATGCCTCCAGCGCTGCGAGCGGTGTCGCGTGCCCTGCCAACCACCTACGCGGTGCGCCTGTTGGAGGGAATCTGGAGCGGCGACGCGTGGTCCGCCCACCTCGGAGACCTGGCAGCGCTGACGGTGGCATTCATCCTCTGCACAGCCATATCGGCCAAGGTCTTTCGCTGGGAGTGACCGGGCTGTCCCTGGAACCAACCAGATATTCCCCGAGGCGTAGTGTCCTAATTTGAAATCCACAGGCTTAGCGCCGTGCTGCGTTCTAGTCAAACCCTAGTCCTTGACGATAAGCTTCAATCCGTAGAGAATGGCGGATACCTCATGATTAACAGACTGGAATTACGGAAGTTCAGATGTTTTGAACATCTGGATTTGTCGCTCAAGAGATTCAATATTCTCGTAGGCGAGAGCGGCAGCGGAAAAACTGCCTTCATGGAGTCCGTGTTCATGCTTGGGGGCAGCTCGCCAGAAATATACTTCCGCATTCGAAATTGGAGAGGATTTTCGCGCAACATAACCTTTACTGGCACACGTGAGCAGTATCAGTCGCTTTTTCGTGACCTATTCTACAAATTCAACCAAGACGAAGGCATAGTCATAAGATCACAAGATGATCGGTATGGCTCCCGTAAACTTGAGATCGCTTACGGAGAATTAGAGGATTATGGACTAGATCTGGAAGGGCCAAGCCCTCATGCCTTCAAAATCTCACCGATTAACTTTAAGTGGATCATTGACGGTACAGTTCACAATACCTCTGCTTCTGTTAAGGAGGGGAAGTTTTCATTTTCGGGAGCTGCTCCTGTTGCGCCCGTGTCTTACTACAATTCGGTCAACGTAGGAGTGTTCGAGAGCGTCTCAGCCTTTTCAGCCTTAAGTAAGCACTATCGCGCAGACGCTTTAGTCGGAGCGATCGCGGCCATTTATCCCCAGGTCAAGGGGATCACTTTGGAATTAGTTAGCGGCGACGCTGTTCTATGCGCCGATGTGGGACTAAACGAGAAGATTCCCCTTGGCGAATTATCTGGGGGCATCAGCAAATTTGCAGCTTACACGCTAGCTATTTTGGCCAACCCAGGTGGAGTCGTTCTGATCGATGAAATCGAAGACGGCGTGTACTACAAGAATATGCCTGATGTCTGGAGGTCGCTTGTAACCCTCTGTCTGCGAGAAGAGGTTCAACTTATCGTTTCGACCCACAGTTATGAGTTCCTCCAGGCTGCCGCTCCAATTCTAGCGAGAGAGGAGATTGCTAAAGAATCACAACTGCTCCGCGCTGAGATCGATGAGAATGGCAATAACGTGATACGCAAGATTCCTGCACAAGCTCTAGACGCGGCGACTAGCCGCGATTTTGAGGTGCGCTAGAATCAGGGAGGACTATCATTCCTGCGCAGAACATCGGACCGCACTTAGTTCTCGGCGAAGGAGATCGAGATCAAATCTTCATTGAGAGCTTGTGTGCAAATAGGACAATCACTGGACTGACCGTCGAATTTGTAAAAGGGAACTCAAATTTTGGCGGTTACTTGAACGGACTAACTGCGCTATCCGGCTTCAAGGTTTGCAAGGCGATCTTACTTGTCGTCGATATTGACGAATCCCTTGCGGATTCGTTCAAATACATCCGCGAACAATTGATGGCGGTTGGGTTCCCTACACCGACTTCGCAACTTCAGATCGCTAACAAGCAAGGATTTCCAAGCCTTGCGGTTTTAATGATTCCGCATCCCATTCCCGCCTCTGATGCGCGGGGCGCGCTCGAAACATTGCTTGGGACAGCGATGGATTCTCTCAATCCCAATAAATCCGCTTGTGTAAAGACAATGCTTGACTGCGCAGGAGTAAACACATGGGGCAAGAAATCATCCCGAGACAAGGCCTTTGTGCGCTCTCTCATCGCATCGGTAAATGAGAACGATCCTATGATTGGATTACCCTACTGCTTTGGGCGAAAGGCGACCCTTGTACCGCTTGGTCATGCGTGCTTCGATGAGGTGGCATTAGTGCTTCGACATTTCGCCGCATGGTCCGCTTCAACACACCGAGAATGGAGCAATTGGAGGGTCGCCAACAGTATTTGAGGTGTTCATTTGCTTCATAATGGCCAAGCAAGGAAGCGCCAAGGGAATAAATCACCCTGGCGCTTCAAATACCTGGGCGGAGTCGAACCGCCTACGCGATGTTTTGCAGACACCCGCTCTACCGATGAGCTACAGGTCCAAAACGGCTTTCGCCGCAAAGTGATCCTACCATAAAGCTCGGTCAGTCTAATCTAACAAGTGGTTGCTCAAATTAGGACGCTACCCCCGAAGCAAAGCGTTTGGCCTCCTGCACCCTGATCCGGTAAACTCATCCTTGCGCGTCCTTCACTCAACCACCCCAACCAGCTCCCCAACGATTTCCGCAACCAACCAACATGGCGACCATCCAACCTATTGCAGGTGAACTCGAGCCGCATCCCGACGTAGCCCTGGTAGCACAGGTCCGCGCCGGGGATGTCTCGGCCTACGATACGCTGGTCCGCAAATACGAGCGGCAGATCTTCCGCATTGCTCAGCACATTACGCAAAACCGCGAAGATGCCGAAGACGTAATGCAGGACGCGTTTCTCAAGGCGTATGAGAAGCTCGAACAGTTCCAGGGGAATTCAAAGTTTTACACATGGTTGGTTCGGATTGCGGTCAACGAAAGCCTGATGCGGCTGCGCAAGCGGCGCACCGGCAAAATGGTCTCGATCGACGAGGACGTCGAAACCGAGGAGGGCAGCGTCCCCCGCGACCTTGCCGACTGGGCGCCCGATCCGGAACAGAACTACACCCAGTCCGAGCTGCACAAAATCCTGGAAAAAACCATCAAGGGCCTGCCTCCCGGCTTCAAGGTCGTCTTCGAGTTGCGCGACGTGCAGGGGCTCTCCACCGAGGACACGGCGGAAGCCCTTGGCCTGAGCATTCCGGCCGTCAAATCGCGCCTGCTTCGCGCCCGCCTGCAACTGCGGGAACGGCTCAGCCGCTACTTCCGCCGCAAAAAGGGAGCTGAGAAATGACCTGCACAGAATTTCTCGCCCTGCTCGACGACCTGATTGACGACTCCGTAACTACCGATATGCGCGCCGACCTGAAGGAGCACCTGCGCGGATGCGATCACTGCGAAGTCACCCTCTCGACCACCCGCAAAACCATTGAAATCTATCGGTCGCATGAGATTTACGACATGCCCGCCGGCCTCCGCGAGCGCCTCCACGCCGCCATTATGGCGCGCTGCAAAAAAGGCTGCTGATCCCGCCCCTCCCTTTCCCAACCAAAAACCCTCCGTGCCCCATCCATTCGCATCTTTCCGGCGAATGGGTGGGAAACCTCGAACCTCGACCCGCCCGTCTTCAAAGGCAGACTCGCCCCATCCTTGACGCGCGCCGGCTAACCTGCCACCATCGAGGCCATGTTCGCCGCGCGCATTGCCGCCCTCGCTCTCGCGCTCTGTGCCTGCACGGCTCTCGCCCAGGAGCCGGCACAGGCGACACTGACAGTGATCGTCTCCGACAAGTCCACTGCCCGAATCCCCGGCGCACGCGTGGAAGCCACCAATGAATCGACAGGCATGTGGTTCGAAGCAAGGGCCAATACAACCGGAGAGGCCGTCTTCCCTTTGCAGCAAGGGGTCTATTTTCTGCGGGTTCAAGCGAGGGGATTTATGCTCACGGAGGAGAAAGACGTTGCAGTAACGAAGGAAACGCAGAGATCCGTCACCCTTCGCATTGACAACCAGGATCGGGGTCCCACTATCGTTCGGCAAGTCGAAATCCCGACTGAGCACCAACCACTGGAAGCTATGATCCCCTTGACACCTTTGCAACAATTCGCCATGCCCGCCAAACGGCTCCGCGCTAAGCCCCATTGGCTCTAAACCAGGGCGGCTCGACACCCGGCCTCGCCCCTCCCAACCAACAACTCTCCGTGCCCCATCCATTCGCGTCTTTCCGGCGAATGGGTGGGAGACCCCCCGGCTTCGCCACCCCGACCGGCCAGTCCTTAGACCTAAGAATTGATTCGTCCCACCTCGAAAGCCCGAACGCATCCGCGAAGAAAATCGTCTATCCAGACAGAAGCCGTTCCGGGAATTCGCCTGCCCGCATCACACTTTCGAGGTACCTTCGGACGTGCGACTGGCACATTCCGGGGTTCCGCGCGACAACTTTCAGGCGTAATCTGGGTTCTAAGAGGCTGGAGAAGCCTGCTCCCCGCCAGTGCTCGATCTGCAGGCTTCGATCCCCAACGAAAGACGACAAACGCGAAGAGGTTACTCGATGGAGCGACTCAAAGGAGCAATGGCCGTTCTGCTATGCCTGATCCTCTCCATGCCCTCCGCGTCCGCCCTGGCGCAGACTGCTCCCGTGTCCGGCAGCCAATCCCCTGCCCACCCAACAGGACGCCAAGCCTATCAATCCGGCGAGTTGCGCGGCGACGACCGCATTCTCCAGGCCCTCAACCGCTTCACCTTCGGCACCCGGCCCGGTGATCTGGAAGCCGTTCGGGCCATGGGCGTGGAGAAGTGGTTCACCCAGCAACTGCACCCCGAATCCATCGATCAGTCTGACCTTCAGGCACGCCTGACCCAGTTCCCTGCCATGCAATGGAGCACACAGGACCTTTTGGTTCGCCTTCCCAGTGGCGCCATGATCCGGCAGGCAGCCGACGGAAAGGTGCCCGTACCGGATCGCGGAGCGTTGCATGCGGTCTACATGGACGAAATTGCCCGCTACGAGAGCCGCCAGCAGCAGAAGGCTCAGAAACAGCAGCAGGCTACATTGACTGCTACGGCTGCCATGGCCGTCCCAGCCAACGGCGCTCAGCCCAACGGGACCCAGCAAGCGATGGCGCCGGAAGCCGTACAGCCAGTCGCCCTCCAAGCCGATGCCGGGCAGACAATGGCCGTAGCAAAGGCTGAGCCGCCTCCGCCCGATGAAGCTCAGATCAACCGCATCCTTGCCCTGCCGCCCGCGCAGCGCGTGGCCCAGTTGGTAGCCATGGCGCAGCCGGACTTCGACAGCTTCCGTAAAGCGCTCAAAGGGCCGCAACGCGCCGCTCTGAACGCGGACCTGAATCCTGCTCAGAAGGAAGTTGTGGGCGCGCTTGAGAATTCGCAGCGCGTAGTAAACGACGAACTCATGGCCCAGCGGCTAACTCGCGATATCTACTCCAATGCGCAGCTACAGGAAGTCATGACCGACTTCTGGCTCAACCACTTCAATGTATATCTGCACAAGAACGAGGAAACTCCCTACTATCTCGTGAGTTATGAGCGCGATGTAATCCGTCCCCGCGCACTGGGCAAGTTTGAAGACCTGCTTGAAGCGACCGCGCATTCGCCGGCCATGCTTCTCTATCTCGATAACTCCAGCAGCATGGGCCCTGACTCGCCCGCCGCCGAAAAAGCCAAGGCCGCCGCTGCACGCCGCTCTGACGGCAAGAAGTCCGCGTCGGAAGGCCTGAACGAAAACTACGCGCGCGAGCTGATGGAGTTGCACACCCTCGGCGTGAATGGCGGCTATACACAGGCAGACGTAACGCAGGTGGCGCGCGTGCTGACAGGCTGGACGGTCGACAAGCCGCAGCGCGGCGGCGGATTCAAATTCGACGAGAGCCGCCACGAGCCGGGAGCCAAGAAGGTCCTCGGCAAGAAAATTAAGGAACACGGCGAGCAGGAAGGCGAGCAGCTTCTGCACATGCTGGCCACGCGGCCCGCGACGGCCAAGTTCATCTCGCGCAAACTGGCCATCCGCTTTGTCGGCGACGACCCTCCAGAGGCGCTTGTCGATCGCATGGCAAAGACCTATCTGTCCAGCGGCGGCGATATCTCCGAGGTGCTCAAGACTCTGTTCCACTCGCCCGAGTTCTGGGCTCCCGACGCCTATCGCGCCAAGGTAAAGACACCACTCGAGTACGTTGTCTCCGCCGCGCGCGCCAGCAATGCCAACATCGACAACATGCAGCCGCTTACCAACGCCCTGCGAGACATGGGCATGCCCCTCTACGGCGCGGTTCCGCCCACCGGTTACAAGTGGGACGCTTCTGATTGGGTAAGCACCGGCGCGCTGGTCGCCCGAATGAACTTCGCGCTCACGCTGACGTCGAACAAGCTTCCTGGAATCGCCATAACCTTTGTGCCGCAAACCGATTCGGATTCGTTGGTTGCAAAGATCGATGGCTCCGCGCCCGGCGCGCTGCCCACTCCCGAAGTCGAAGAGCAGCGTCTGGAAGCATTGCTGGTAGACGGCGGCGTAAGCCCGTCAACACGGGCTGCGGTTCTCGATCAGTTCAAGGTTCAGACTCAGGCGCAGACTACGCAGAATTCGGGATCAGGTAAGCCGCTGGTCGTCGCGGCCAAACCCATGAATCCGGCGCAGGCTGCATTGTCGCTCGAAAGACAAGACCAGTTACTAGCCGGACTCTTGCTCGGCTCACCGGAGTTTCAACGCCGGTGAGTCGGAAAGAGTTTTGTAACAGGGCATGAGATTTGGGCAAGAGTTTTGTAACAGGGCATGACTTTAGTCATGCCGAAAAGCTGCAATATTTGACTTTGGGCTTTAGCCCCTGCGGCAATGCGAAACCGACCTAACCATTCGCATCGCACGCCAACAAGAGGTGCATCATGCAGATCAACCGGAGATTCTTCCTGCGCAACGGCGCTTTCGCCGTCGCCGGCACCGCGGCCCTCCCCCACTTCCTGGTTCGCTCGGTGCTGGCTGAATCCACGCTCGCTCCAGGCAAACGCCTCGTCGTCATCTTTCAGCGCGGAGCCGCGGACGGTCTCAACGTGGTCGTCCCTTATCACGAGAAGAATTACTACGCCATGCGCCCCGGCATTGCCATCCCGCAGAATCAGGTTCTCGACCTGGACGGCTTCTTCGGCCTGCATCCTTCGCTGTCGCCGTTCAAGCCGCTTTACGACCAGGGCCATTTGGCAATTGTGCACGCTGCCGGTTCGCCAGATATGTCGCGCTCCCACTTCGATGCGCAGGACTTCATGGAATCCGGAACGCCCGGCCTCAAATTTACTGAGGACGGCTGGCTGAACCGCGCGCTGCAAGAGGAGGATCTGCGCCATAACCAGGAGCACACAGCGTTCCGGGCCGTGGCTCTGGGCTCGCAGGTGCCGCGCACGCTGGCGGGAAAGATTCCAGCTATCGCGCTCTCCAACCTCAGCAATTTTGCCGTGGGCGGAAAAGGGCCCAACCCCTCACCCGCGGCCAGCGCCTTCGAAGCCATGTATGGCCAGAGCGGCGATCAAATCCTGCACGCCACCGGCGAAGAGACCTTCGAAGCGGTGAAGATGCTTAAGGATGCCAACCCGGCACAATACAAGCCCGCCGCCGGCATCGAATATCCCAACAACGAATTCGGCAATAGCATGAAGCAGATCGCCCAACTACTGAAGTCCAACATCGGAGTCGAGGCCGCATTCACCGACGTAGGCGGCTGGGACACGCATCAAAATCAGGGCGGCGTTAATGGCCAGCTTGCCGACCGCCTGCGCGAATTCTCTTCAGCGATTTCCGCCTTCTGGCGCGACATGGGAGACGACGCGGAAAACATCACGCTGGTTACCATGTCGGAGTTTGGCCGCACGGCGCGCCAGAACGGCACCGGCGGCACCGACCACGGCCACGCCAACGCCATGTTCGTCCTCGGCGGAACCGTGAAGGGTGGCAAAGTGTACGGCCGCTGGCCGGGCCTCAATAACGATCAGCTCAACGAAGGCCGCGACCTCGCCGTCACGACAGACTTTCGCCAGGTGCTAGGCGAAGCAGTCGCTAAATCAATCGGCGCAAAGAATCTGGACATGGTCTTCCCCGGCGCCCAACTCCGCTCAGACAAATTCCTGCGAATCGTCTAGAAAGCAATTTGGACCCATTCAAGAATGAACCATGGGTGCCGGGGTACCCACCGGGCCGGGGCCGGGGCTCGACGTTCTTGTCTTTGTCGCGAGTGTCCGAAGTCTGAAGCCGCAATTACAAAATGACTTGTCATCCTGAGCGAAGCGTACTTCAGCAGAGTCGAAGGCGGGTGCCCTCTGGGCGCGGTTGCACTTCGGAATTTATGCAATGACCTTTCTACTCGGTTCGCTAAAGCAGGAGACCACGAACCTCACTCCGCCCTCAACGCCTCCGTAGGATTCACAGAAGCCGCTCTGCGCGCCGGAAAATAACTGGCCAGCAAAGCTGAAATCCCCAGCACCACAGCCACGCCAATCAACGTCTCCGCATCCCAGGCCCGCACGCCAAACAGCAGTTTGCCCATCAGCATTGCCGCGCCCACTGATCCAGCCAGCCCCACCGCCACGCCCAATCCAATCAACAGGCCGGCTTCGCCCAGCACCATTTTGTACACCGAGCTTCGCTGCGCGCCCAGCGCCATGCGCACGCCGATTTCCCGTGTTCGTTGGCTTACTGAATACGTAATTACGCCATAGAGACCAACCACGCCGAGGATCAATGCCAGAGTTGCGAATCCGCTCACCAGATAAGCGGTGGACCGGTGGAGATAAGCTGTCTGAGACTCTTGGATATTCCTGGTCATGGTCGAGCCATTCTCGATTCCGACACTGCTGTCGAGTTGATGGATCGCAGCCGTCAGCGTGGGCAGAATTGTCTGCTCATCCTGTGAAGTCCGCACGATCAACGAGAAATACGAGCTTGCGTTCTGGTTGAACGGATAGTAGACCGTGGGACCTTGCTCTTCATCGAGCGAACCGTCCTTGAAGTCCTCTACCACGCCGATAACCTGCTTGATCGACGAAGAACTGAGTTCAGGATCGCCAATCTGCTTTCCAATGGGATCTTCGTTGGGGAAGAACTTCCGCGCAAAAGTATGATTTATCACCACCACCTTCGGTTTGGACTCATCCTCCGCATCGGCAAAGTAACGGCCGCTCAGGAGCCGCGCCTGGAGGGTAGTGAATAAATCGGAGCTGACGTCGCGCTCGTTGGCGGTGATGTGAATGCCGTTGTAGGGCCGGCCCACAACCCGCACCCAGTCCGAATTGCAGCTACATGTTACCGGCAGCAGGCTTGTAATCGCCGCGGATCGCACACCCGGCAAGCCTTCAACGCGTTCTATCATCTGTCGAGCAAAGCCGATCTTCTGGTCGTCCTTCGAATACTTCAATTCCGGCAATTCAACACGAACCGTCGCCAGGTGGTCCGCCTGGAACCCCAGGTCGACGTGCAGAAGGCGATAAAGGCTCTTGCCAAGCAGGCCGGCGCCGCTTAAAAGCACCATCGCGGTGGCCAGTTCAATCACCACGAGATGCGCGCCCATCCGGCGCCACAGCGTTCCTGCCGAGGTCCGTCCGCCTTCGGTCAAGCCGTTGCGCATTCCTGAAAAAGATAGATGAACAATCGGCGCAACCGAAAACAGAACCGACGCAACGAGCGCCAGGACCGTTGCGAATATCAACACATGCGCATTCAACCCCAGCCCTTCAAGATAGGGCATATTCGCCATCATGTCTTTCGAGATGAGATGGCTTAGAATCTGCATGGCGCCGTCCGCAAAGGCCACGCCAACTGATCCGCCTGCAGCCACCAGCACCAAGCCCTCAATGGCAAACTGACTGGTGAGCCGGCGTCGGGAAGCGCCCAGGGCGCCGCGCACAGCAATCTCGCGCCTGCGGCTCTCTGAACGCACCAGCAGCAGACTGGAAACGTTCACGCAAGCAATGAACAGAAGCAGACCGGCGCCACCAAGCAGAACCAGCAGAATGGGACGAATATCCCCAACGAACATCTCCGACAGCGGCACTACGCTTGCCCCACGCTGGCTGTTGGTGTCGGGATATTGACGTTCCAACTGCTCTGCAATCGACTGCAGGTTAGCCAGCGCCGCATGAACCGAAACCCCATCCTTGAGCCGTCCGACTCCATAGAGGTTGTGGCAGTCGCGATGCTTCTCGCAATCGGTGTCAGGCTTGAGCGCTGCCCAGAACTCCGCATCGCTGCTCAGAGCGAATTGAAAGTCCTTCGGCAATACGCCGATCACCGTGTGGGCTTCACCGCTTAGCATTACGGACTGTCCGATCATGTCGGCTCGTCCGCCAAACCGGCGCCGCCATGTCCCGTAACTCAGTATCACCAAATTGGGGCCGCCCGCTGCATCCTCTCCCGATTGGAAATCCCGACCCAGCGTGGGCTTCACGCCGAGAGTGCGAAAGAATCCGGCGCTGACCCGCTCGCCTCGCACGGGTTCGGTGCCGGTCGGCGTGTTCAACAAGGTGAACCATCCGCCAAACACATCCAATGAACTCAAGCCGGAGTTCATTCTCTTCCAGTCCAGGTAGTCGAGGTAGGAGATGTTGACGTGAGGTGCCGCAGGATCTTTCTCGGTTACGTGCACGATCGTTCGAGGATTCGAATAAGGCAGCGGCTTGATCAGCGCCGCATCGACAAACGCAAAGATGGCCACGCTTGCGCCAATTCCAAGCGCCAAAATCAGGATGGCTGTTGTCGCAAAGCCGGGGTTCCTGCGCAGCTGCCGAATCGCAAATCTGAGATCCTGCATAACTGTCTCAACACTGAATCCGATGACTTCGTGGCTCCTTTCCTTCAGCCGCGTCGCATTGCCGAACTGCTGTTTTGCCGCGTAACGCGCGACTTCTACCGGCACGCCGCCGGAAATCAGTTCCCTTTCCGCCTGCTCGCGATGGAAAGCCATTTCTTCTTCCAACTCAGCGCCGAAACGCCTGCGGCCAAAAAGCATTGAGAGCTTCTTCAAGAAACGAGTCATGAAGTTCATTTCAACCTCCCGAAGCGCGGAATTTCATTTGCGTGCGGCCGACTACGCTTGCGATTTCCAGTTTCCAAAAGTTCTCCCTGTCTACGGCGATCAATCGTTCCGCAGCGCGACCATGGGGTTCGCTCTGGCTGCACGCAGCGCGGGTAAATAGCATGCCAGCATCGCGATTGCAATTACCAGGATTGCAACTGAGATGAATGTCATTGGATCGGCGGGGCTCACGTTGTAGATCAGGCTGCGTAAGACGCGCGCCACTGTCAGAGCGATCGCGAGGCCAATAATCGCGCCTCCCACGGCAAGTCGCACCGCCTGCACCAGAACCATGCGCAGCACATTGCTCGGCGGAGCGCCGAGCGCCAGCCTCAAGCCAAACTCGGGAATCCGCTGGCTCACCGAATACGAGATCACTCCATAGGTTCCGATGCCGGCGAGGACAATCGCCAGCGCGGCGAAGAGTCCGACGAGGAAAAACGCAAAGCGCGGCGTGGCAATTCCCTCATCGGCCACCTGGTCCATCAGCCGCACGTCGCTCAATGCAAGCGATGGGTCTAGCTTCTTCACCTGGTCGTGTAACCCATCAATCAACTGACGCGGATCGGAGCTGGCGCGAATCACTAAAGACATATTTGGATTTGGAAATGGTTCCTGAAGATCCGGCCACCAGAATGCAGGCTCCGCGCCTGGACTATCGGGTTTGTCCTTCACGTCGCGCACCACGCCCACAATCGTCATCCAATCTTTCTCCTTGGGCGTATCCTCGAATGTAAGCCGCTTTCCGATCACGTCTTCATTCGGCCAATAGCGCATCGCCATGGCCTGATTAATGATCAGCACATTCGGTGCATCCTGCCTGTCGGCCCCAGTAAAGAACCGGCCTCGCACCAGGGGAGTGCCGAGCGCGCGGAAATAGTCTGGCGTCGCCATGTGGTAGCGCGCGTGGAAATCCTGATGAGGTGGGGGCTGCTTACCCTCGATTGTGAAGCCACCTGCGTTTTCGTCGTACCCCGTCCAGGGCAAGTCGCTGCCTGCGCCCGCACTCTCCACGCCCGGAAGGGAACTCAGTCCGGTCATCAGCCGGTCGTAAAGGCGCGCAACGTCCGCCTCCGTCTTGTATGTCGCATTGGGCAGCGACAGGCTGGCGGTAAGCACATGATCCTGCTTGAATCCCGGATCGAGATTGAGTTGATTCAAGAAGCTCCGCAGCATCAGCCCCGCTCCGATGAGGAGCACACACGCAAGACTTACTTCAGCGACCACGAGAACGCTGCGAAGCCACTGCTGCCGCGCACTACCGGTTGAGCCGCGTGCACCTTCATACAGGCCGCGCTTGGGATCCATCCGCGACGCCTGCAGCGCCGGAGCCAGTCCAAATAAAATTCCGGTGACGATCGATACAAGAAGAGTGAATGCAAACACCCACGCGTTCACGTGAATGTCATGTGCGCGGGGAAACCCAGCCGGCAGCAGAGATACCAGCGCCTTCACACCGCCCTCAGCGAGGATCGCGCCCAGGCCTCCGCCAATCAGCGCAATCATCAGGCTCTCTGTGAGCATCTGGCGAATCAATCGCCGCCGCGGAGCGCCCAACGCCAGCCGCACCGCAACCTCGCGCTGCCGTGCCGCGGCCCGCGCCAACAGCAGGTTAGCAGCGTTGGCGCATGCGATCAGAAGCACCATTCCCACCGCGCCCAATAGCACCAGGAGCATGCGCTGATTTGCTCCCACAATCTCGCGATAAAGCGGAATCACCAGCACGTTCCAGCCCTTGTCCCCCTCGTGCTCGCGGCCCAGTTGCGCCATCAGCGAATTCATCTCGGCATTGGCCTGGGCCGGGCTTACGCCGTTCTTCAAACGGCCAATGCCTTCGATGTAGTGCGAGCCGCGATGGGAGGAATCACCTTCGAAGGCAAACGGCCACCACACATCCACGCTTTCGCCGTATGGAAGAGAATGATAGTCGTTTCCCGGATGCTGCGTGCCCGGCGGCATGACGCCGATCACCGTGTAGGGCTTCATGTCGATTGTGATTTTTCGGCCGAGGATGTCGGGCGCGGCATCGAAGTGCGTGCGCCAAACATGGTCGCTTAGAATCACCTGCTGGTTGTTGCCGTGAATCTCGGCGTTCCAATCGAACTCGCGACCAAGCTCCGGCGTCAGACCAAGCACGCGAAAATATCCGGAGGTAATTCCGAATCCTGCCAACTCGATCGGCTCGCCCGAGCCGGACAGCTGCACGTCCCCGCGCGTGAACGCCGCCATCGATTCGAAGGACTTGTTGAGCGCCCTATAGTCGCGGAAATCGAAAGGATTGAGGGGAAACTTCGGATACTCGGGGCTGGTTAAGAAAATGCGGACGATTTGTTCGGAATGAGGATAGGGGAGAGGCTTCAACAGCACGCCTTCGATCACGCTGAAGATGGCGCTGTTGGCGCCGATGCTCAATGCGAGCGTGAGTGTGATGACCGCCGTGAATCCTGGATTCGCCGCAAGCTGGCGCAGCGCGTAGCGCACATCCTGCATCAGCGATTCGAAGCTGAATCCCACCACTTCGTGGCTCTTCTCCTTCAGTCGCGTCGCATTGCCGAACTGCCGCGCCGCCTCGTAGCGCGCGGCTTCCGCCGTCATCCCAGCCGCAACGAATTCGCGCTTTGACTGATCGCGATGAAAGGCCATCTCCTCATCCAGGTCGCTGGCAAAGCGCTTCCGTCGAAACAGCAATGAGAGCTTCTTTAGAAAACGAGTGATCGGGTTCACTTGCTCCTCCCAGTCTTTCTCACATTCGAGGGTATTGCGCTCGCCGTCTCTCAATTTGCTATTCGATGCGCAGCGCCTCTACCGGGCTTACAGACGCCGCGCGGCGCGCCGGAATATAGCTGGCCAGCAACGCCGAGCCTGCCAGCACGATAGCCACGCCTGCCAGCGTAGGCGCGTCCCACGGAGGCACACCGAACAACAGCTTCCGCATCAGCATCGCCGCGCCGACGGAGCCCGCCAGGCCGAACGCCACGCCAATCACGATCAGTCGTCCAGCCTCGTTGAGAATAAGCCGGTACACCGAACCGCGCTGCGCCCCAAGCGCCATACGGACACCGATCTCCCGGGTGCGTTGGCTCACCGAGTATGCGATCACTCCGTACAGACCCACCGCGCCAAGCACCAGTGCCATAACCGCAAAGCCGCCCACCAGCCACGCCGATGAGCGGTGAAGATAGGTCGAAGGCGCATCATGAATCTTCTGGTCCATGGTCATCGGATCGTAGATCGCCATTACAGGATCGATCTGCTGGATTGTCGCCGACAGGATGGGCAGAGTCGCTGTCTCGTCCTGCGCGGTGCGCACCAGCACTGCAAAATTGTTTGAAGGGTTCTGGTTAAAGGGACGATACATCGCTGCCCTCGGCGCGGCGTCCAACTGGCCTTCCTGAAGGTCCCGGACAATGCCCACAATAAGCATGCGCGATTTCTCAGTCTCGTCGAATGCGATCTGCTTGCCCACCGGGTTTTCGCCAAGGAAGTATTGTTTCGCAAGCGTCTCATTGATCATCGCTACGCCCGGCTTCGATGCATCTTCATTCTCGGCAAAATAGCGGCCGCTCACCAATCGAGCGCCCAGCGTGGGCAGGTAGCCGGAACTTACAGAACGGATCGCGACCTCTTGATGCTCGCCGTGATAGGGGCGGCCCACGATTCGAATGCCCGTTGTGGAGTCGCCGTCTTCGATCGGCAACTTGGTTGTCAGGCCCACGGAGATCACGCCCGGCAGGCCCTGAATCCTGCGAACGATCTCCCGCTCCAGCGCAACCTCCTGCTCGTCCTTGTCATACTTCCCGCTCTCGCCGGCGACACGCAGAGTGGCAACGTGATCCGGCTGAATGCCAATGTCCGTATGCAGCAACCGGTAGAAACTCTTGCCTAACAGGCCCGCGCCGCCAAGCAGCACCATGGCCATGGCCAATTCGATCACCACAAGGTTTACTCCGAAGCGGCGCCATACAATTCCAGCTGCACCGCGCCCACCCTGAGATAGTCCTTCGCTAATCTGGGCGAATTTAAGCCGCGACATCGGCGCAAATGCGAACAAGGCGCCGGCCAGAAGTGCAAGAAGGCCAGCGAAGACACCCACGCGCCCATTCAACCCGAGGTCCCGCAGGTAGGGCATGCTGGCCAGCATGTCTTTGGGCATCAGCGCGTCAAGCAGGCGCATGGCTTCCACCGCGCCGCCCACCCCGAGGCCGCCACCGATCGTGGCCAGCAGCAGTCCTTCCGTCACGAACTGCCGCACCAGGCGCTTCGGTGATGCGCCCAGCGCTCCGCGCACCGCCATCTCACGCCTGCGGCTCTCTGACCGGACCAGCAGCAGACTGGCGACATTCACGCTCGCAATCAACAGCAACAGACCCGCGCCTGTGAGCAGCACCAACAGAATAGGACGGATGTCTCCCACGATCACGTCCGTCAGTGGCAGCATGAAGGCCCACTGATCGCGATTCGAATCCGGATACTGCTTCTCCAACTGCTGCGCGATGGTCTTGATGTCCGCGAATGCAGTTGCGAAACTCACTCCATCCTTGATCCGCGCAATGCCGAATAGATCGTGGCAGCCACGGTGCGTCTCGCAATAGCCGGTTTGTTTCTGGATTGCCCAGAAATCCGCAGGCTCGGCGGGTGCAAAGCTGAAGTCCCTGGGCAGCACTCCGATGATGACGTAAGGCTCGTTATCAAGCACCACCGTTTGTCCCAGCACATTTGGATTGCCGCCGTATCTCTTCTGCCACGCTGAGTAGCTGAGCAGAGCGGTGCGCTGCGCCTCGGGTTTGTCCTCGCCATATTGAAAATCGCGTCCAATGACCGGACTCACGCCCAGAGTCTTGAAGAATCCGTCGCTGACCCTGGCGCCGTCGGCCGGGCGCAGGCCTTCGGAAGTCTTCTGCATGAATCCACCAGGGTTGTAAACATTGAGCGAGCTGAATACCTTGTTCTCGCGTTTCCAGTCCAGATAGTCGAGATAAGAGAGATGAAACTTCGGGCCGATCGGAATGCTCTCGTAAAGCACGGCCAGCCGCGACGAATCCATGTACGGCAAAGGCTTGATAAGCGCCGCATCCACGAACGCAAAGATGGCCACACTGGAAGCAATGCCCAGGGCGAGAATCAGAACTGCCGTGGCGGCGAATCCGGGATTCTTGCGAAGCTGACGCAACGCGAATCGAAGGTCCTGAAATACAGTCTCAAAGCTGAACCCGACCACCTCGTGACTGCGCTCTTTGACCCGCACCGCATTGCCGAATCGGCGCATCGCCGCGTAGCGCGCAGCCTCCGGAGTCATGCCACTGGCAATGAGTTCCTTCTCCGCCTGCTCGCGGTGAAACGCCATCTCCTCGTCCAGGTCTGTTGCAAACAGCTTGCGGCCGAAGAGGATCGAAATCTTTTTCACGAAACGGGAGATGACATTCATTTAAGCCTCCTGCGCATCGCTCAGCACGCGCCCGATCGCCTCAATCATCTGGTCAAATTGCGTGAGTTCAATGCCGAGTTGCTTGCGCCCGGCAGCCGTCAGCGTGTAAAAACGCGCCCGCCGGTGGGTCTCTGTCATTCTCCATTCGGCCTTCACCCATCCCTGCAACAGCAGTCGCTGCAGCGCCGGATAGAGCGAGCCTTCTTCCACGGTCAGCACATCGTCGGAGAGGCGTTTGATCGACAGCGCGATTCCATAGCCGTGCAGCGGCGCGCGCTGCAGCGTTTTCAGGATCAGCATGTCCAGGGTCCCAGGCAACAGGTCAGGTTTCTTGGCCATGAAGCGATATATAGATTATCTATGGGTAGAATGTCAAGGTACAACTATCTGCGCATGGGTAAACTCCAGCAACCAACAAAAATGGCTGCCCGCGATTCGGCGAGCAGCCACGAATGGAAAGCTCGGACCATGAAGACTGATCCCTATTCCCTGTTCCCCGTTCCCTATTCCCTGCCCTTCAATGTTTCGCGTACATCTCCATCACGTCCTTGCGCAGCTCCGCGCGGCTCGATTCGCGTGTATAGAACATGTGCCCACCGGGGAATTCATGCACCGCAACGCGCGTCGGGTCTCCCATCACAGGCATCTGGTCCACGGTCAACACCGACCCCATGAACGGGCAGGAAAGATCGTTCCAGCCGTGCACAATAAGCACGCGCAGCTTGGGGTCGGCCGCGACGGCTTCCCGAAGATCCGGAACAGCCCCGCGCCGCAGATCGTTGCCGCTGCGGTCCCACTGGCGGCCCACGTCGTAAGAGAGTGCGTTGTAGCGCGCGTCCACCTTCCAGCCAACGGTGCGCGTCACAAAGTCCACCATCGCCGTGGTCACCGGTGCAATCATGCTGGCCAGAAGGGGATCGTTGGCCCGCTGCTCCGGCGCAAAGGGAAATGGATCGAACGACGTGACGTTGGAGTCGTACACGGAGCCCAACTTGCCCTGCTCGCGCCACACTTCGCGGAGATAAGCGCCGGTGTCGATGCGGCCTCCGGAGTACTTCACGAATGTCGCGTCGAGCCCAGTCAACTCCGTCACGTGCTGAATCATTTTCTGCTGCGCATCGGGATCGGATCGCCCCTTCAGCAGCGTGGTCGCGTACTCTCCGCGGGTATACGCGATCACATCGGCCATGGTCTGCGGGGTGAGCTTGTTTTCGCGCTCCAGGTGCGCCGCCGAAATCGAAGGCAGCGTCATCATCCATGCCACCGGCGACAAATCCTCATTCTCGTCAATGGTCGGATTCAGATAAGGCGACACCAACACCACGCCGTTCATCGCGACGCCCAGTTGCGACTGCAGGTAATGCGTAATGCGCGGCCCGCGATATCCGCCATAGCTCTCGCCCACCAGGTATTTCTTTGAGCTCAGCCGGTTATTCTTCACCAGCCAGTCGTAGACGATCCGCGAAAGATACTGGATGTCCGGCTCGGTGGAGTAAAACAGCTTCTTCGCCTCAGCCTCCGGCACGCTTGCACGGCTGAATCCGGTTCCGACAGGGTCAATGAAGACCAGGTCGGTGAAGTCGAGCCATGTGCCCTGATTGTCCGTAAGCGTCGTCGGATCGGAGGGGCTGTCGCCTTCGTTGCCCACAGCCAGGTGCTTGGGCCCGATAGCCCCAAAGTTGAGATAGACGCTTGAAGCACCCGGGCCGCCGTTGAAAGCAAAAGTCACCGGCCGGTTGTCACCCTCCACAGTGTACGAGGTGAAGACCACCTGGCCGGCGGTCTTGCCGTCCGCATCGCGCGTCGGCAGCGCGCCCACAGTCACCGTGTAGTGCAGCGTCTTGCCGCCAAGCTCGATCGACTGCTGTGTGTGCGCGTCAGCCGGCAGCGGAGGCAGCTTGTCCTTGTCGGCCGCGGCCTTATCCGCCGCAGCTTTGTCGCCGCCGGCCTGGGCATCGCCGGCAGCGGGCTTGTCACCGCTGCCATGCTCTTTGGCAGCCTGCGCCCAGAGCGGGGACGCTGTAATGCCAAGACAACAAGTCGCGCACACGGCGAGGGCCATGCGCCGGAAGAAGGGGTGAATCCGGAGAATATGCATGTCGATAACGATACATCCTCCGCGCCCGCCTCTGGCAGTCCCCCCGCCGCATGATTTACCCTCAAACACGGTATGAAACTCTCCAACCTTATCTTGATTTCCGCTTTGACCGCGGCCTCGGCCGTCATCACGACCGCGCAACAATCCACGCCGCCGCCCGCGCAACCAGCGCAGGCCCTGCCCGACGCGCCCCAGGCAACCGCAGCCGCCATGATTCATCCCAACGGCCCAACCGTTATTATGGATACCTCGATGGGCCGAATCACCTGCCAGTTCTACCAGAAGCAGGCGCCAAAAACCGTTGCCAATTTTGTTGGACTGGCCGAAGGCACAATCGACTGGACCGACCCCACCACCAACAAGAAGCAGCACCACAAACCGCTCTTCGACAACACCACTTTCCATCGCGTGATTCCCGAGTTCATGATTCAGGGCGGCGACCCTGTGGGAACCGGCGAGGGCGGTCCCGGATACAGTTTTGACGACGAATTCGATCCCAACCTGAACTTCGACCGGCCCGGCAGACTGGCCATGGCCAACTCCGGACCCAACACCAACGGCAGCCAGTTCTTCATCACCGAAGCGCCCTACGATTCGCTCAACCAGCACTACTCGCTCTTTGGCCAATGCGACGACGCCGGCGTGCTTGTTGTGCAAACCATCGCCCGCGTCGAGCGCGACTCCAACGACAAGCCGCTCGCGCCCGTGATCCTCAAGAAAGTGACCATCGTCCGCGAAGGCCAGCCAATACCACCGCCCCCAACAGCGCCCGCAGCCCCGGCAATGCCCACCGTGCACACGGCGCTGCCCGCCGCACCCCAACATTGATCGCTGGGTGCCCCCGGTCTCGACCTTGAGACCGGGGATTCCACGAATTCAAATCAGAATCAGGAGTTTTTATGTCACTCGCACCAGGAACCTACGCCGTCTTTTCCACCACCGAAGGCAAGATCACCGTTCGCCTCTTCGAAGCCGACGCGCCCATCACCGTGAAGAACTTCATCGAACTGGCCGAAGGCTCAAAGGAGTGGACCCACCCCACCACCCGCGCCAAGTCAACCAGCAAGCTATTTGACGGCACCATCTTCCACCGCGTCATTCCCGACTTCATGATCCAGGGCGGCGACCCCGCCGGAACCGGCATGGGCGGCCCTGGCTATCGCTTCCAGGACGAGACCAGCGGATCGAAGCACAAGTTCGATAAGCCCGGCAAGCTAGCCATGGCCAACTCCGGACCCAACACCAATGGCTGCCAGTTCTTCATCACAGTTGCCAATACCGACTGGCTCACTGGCAAGCACACCATCTTCGGTGAAGTCGTCGAAGGCCAGGACATCGTCACGAAGATTTCGAAGGTCCCGCGCAACGGCCAGGACAAGCCACATAAGCCCGTGGTGCTGGAATCCGTCGCTATCGAAAGAATCGCTTAGGCGAAAGCCTCCAATCAGCAGGCCCCCAATCGCGATTGGGGGCTTGCTTTTTTCGGATCCTGCTTGATTCTCATACCTCGGGTTGTATCATTCTTCTTCGGATGCACAGGTGTTCCATGGCCGTTCCGTGGCCCATGCTTGGCCTTTGCCGCCCTCTTTACATCCCGCATTGATTCGAATCATCGGAATGGAGTTCTTGCGAATGTTTACTTCCTCTGCTTTGCGCCGTAGGTCAATTGCCTTGTGTCTCTGCCTTCCCGCCTGCGCGATACCGGGCGCGTTCGCCAGCGACCCCCCCGCGCTCCACCGCGGCTACTATACTGATCCCGCGTTCCACGGCGACACCATCATCTTCACCTCAGAAGGAGACCTGTGGGCCGTCAACATTCACGGCGGCCAGGCGCATCGGCTCACATCCGGCGCCGGCGCAGAGCACAAGGCCACCATCTCACCCGACGGAAAGACAGTCGCCTTCAGCGCCGATTATGAAGGCCCGTCCGAGGTTTATACCATCCCCATCGAAGGGGGGCTGCCGCAGCGCCGCACGTGGGACGGTAACTCCGAGCCCGAAGGCTGGGCCACGGACGGCCGCCTGCTAGCGGCCACCGAGCGCTACTCCACGCTGCCCAGCGCCCAGCTCGTCCTCATCGACGATCATGGCGCGCGCGAAATCGTTCCCCTCGCCCAGGCCGCTGAAGGCGCCTATTCCTCTGACGGCCACACCCTCTTCTTTACCCGCTGGTTCCATCAATGGAGCCAGACCAAGCGCTACAAAGGCGGTTGGGCAGAAAATATCTGGAGTTTCGACGGCAAGAACGAAGCCGTGCCGCTCACCGCGGATTGGACCGGCACCTCGACCAATCCCATGTTCTGGAATGGCCGCGTTTATTTTCTCTCCGATCGCGACGGCGTGATGAACGTCTACTCCATGGACCCGCAGGGCCACGGCGTCAAGCAGGAGAGCCATCAGCGCATCTTCGATGTACAGTCCGCCTCGTTGTTCGACGGCCGCATCGTCTACGCCTCCGGCTCCGATCTCTGGCTGCTTGACCTGGGCGCCGGCCACGAAGAAGTAATCCCCATCACTCTTCTATCCGACTTCGATCAGATGCGTGAGCATTGGGTCAAAAAGCCGCTCGACTATCTTTCCCAGGTGCATATCTCACCCGATGGCTCCAGCGCCGTCTTCACCGCGCGCGGCGAAATCTTCACTCTCCCGGCCAAGAGCGGACGCATCGTAAAGGTAGCCGGCGACTCTGCCGTGCGCTACCGCGAAGCGACCTTCATGCCCGACGGTAAAAGCATTGTCGCTCTCTCAACCGCCAGTGGAGAAACCGAGTTCTGGAAGTTTCCCGCAAACGGCGAAGGCGCGCCCGAGCAGTGGACCCACGATGCCAAGGTGCTGAGTTGGGAAGGCGTTCCCTCCCCCGACGGCCATTGGCTCGCCCACCACGACAAAGACCAGCAGCTTTGGATCTACGACATCAAAGCCAAAACCGACAAGCGCATCGCACAGTCGATGAACGGCGACTTCAATGACCTCAGTTGGTCGGGCGACAGTCGCTGGCTCGCATTTACCGAAACGGCCGACAATCTGTTCTTGCAAATCAAGATATTCAACGTCGATTCGGGAGCCATTCAACCCATCACCTCCGATCGCTATAACAGCTTCAACCCCGTCTGGAGTTCCGATGGCAAATGGCTCTACTTTCTCTCCGATCGCAATCTGAAGACCACCATTGGTGGCCCCTGGGGTCCACGCCAGCCTGAACCGCATTTCGATCGCACAGTGAAGGTGTACGAACTCGCTTTGACGCCCGGCCTGCGCTCACCTTTCTTGCCGTTTGACGAGCTCAATCCTGAATCTCAGGCGAAAAAGGATGAAGAGAAGAAAGCCGAGGACAAGGAAAAAGATACCAAGGCTGAAGCTGCCGGAAAGAAGCCCGAGGACGCCGCCAGATCTGCGGCTGAGAAGAAAGACGAAAAGAAGGAAGAGGTCAAGGAAAAGAAGCCTGACGAGGTGAAGATTGACTTCACCGACTTGGCTTCGCGCCTTTCTGAGGTGCCCGCGCCCCCTGGCAATTACGGCAGCCTCCAAGCCACGGAAAAGCGCCTTTGCTGGCTCAATGCGAGCGACGACCGGCAGGAGCATCTCGCGCTGCAATGCTTCGACATCGCCAACAAAGGCGACGAAGTTGAAACCGTTCTTGGAGATGTGAAGGGTTTTGAAATCTCTCTCGACCGCAAGAAGACCCTGATCGCCAAAGGCGACGATTTTTACATCCTCGACTCCGACGTCAAGGCCGGCGCGCTCGGCGACCCCAAGGCTCTGCCCAAGGCCGCTATCGATCTGTCGCATTGGACCATCGACACCAATCCGCGTGAGGAGTTTCGCGGCCTCTTCCTGGATGCATGGCGACTGGAGCGCGATTACTTCTACGACCGCAACACGCACGGTGTCGACTGGGCGGCCATGCGCGACCGCTATCTGCCGCTCGTCGATCGCGTCGCAGATCGCGACGAGTTAAACTATGTCATCGCGCAAATGGTAAGCGAATTATCCGCATTGCACACATTTGTTCAGGGCGGCGACAAACGCAAACCATCCGACGACGTGAACATCGCGACGCTCGGCGCGATCCTTCACCGCGATGAAAAAGCCGGCGGCTATGTGGTGGAACACGTCTATCTGCATGATCCCGATCTGCCAGACCAGGCCCCGCCGTTCGCTCGGCCCGAATCTCGCGTCAAGGAAGGCGAAGTCATCCTCTCGATCGATGGCCAGAGCCTGCTCAGCGTGAGTGACGAGCGCTCGCTACTCCGCGGCAAAGCAGGGCAGCAGGTGATGTTGCATGTCAAACCCGCCACCGGCGATGCCCGCGACGTCCTTGTGAAGCCCATCGACCAGCGTGACGACAGACAGATGCGCTATGCGGAGTGGGAATATTCGCGCCGCCTAAAAGTCGACACCGACTCAAGCCATCAGATTGGCTACGTCCACCTGCAGGCCATGGGCTCCGATGACATCGATCAATGGGCCCGCGAATACTACCCCGTCTTCGACCGCCAGGGCCTCATTATCGATGTACGCCACAATCACGGCGGCAACATTGACTCGTGGCTGCTCGGCGATCTGCTGCGCAAAGCCTGGTTCTACTGGCAGCCGCGCGTCGGCAGTCCATCGTGGAACATGCAATACGCCTTCCGCGGGCACATCGTCGTGCTTTGCGATCAGGAGACTGCCTCCGACGGCGAAGCGTTCACCGAGGGCTTCAAACATTTCCAGATGGGCAAGGTGATTGGAACGCGGACCTGGGGCGGCGAAATCTGGCTCTCCGGAAGCAACGTCCAGGCTGACAATGGAGTAGCAACAGCCGGAGAAATTGGCGTCTACAGCGCCGATGGCAAGTGGCTCATTGAAGGCCACGGCGTCGAACCGGACATCATCGTCGACAATCCGCCGCACGCCACCTTCGCCGGAACCGATGCACAGCTTCAAGCCGCGATTGACTTGCTGAAGCAGCAGATCAAAGAAGATCCCCGTCCGGTTCCGCCGCACCCGCCCTACCCGGATAAGTCCTTCAAATATCAACCGTGACATTCGATCATGAGTTAGCGGCTGGGTTATGGATATAACTTGGCCACTAACTTGCTAACTCGCTAACCCCGCGCAGCGGGGCTAACTTGATGCATTTGACTTCCGCCTTTTTCCTAACTCCATCGCATTCTCCGACGCGCAAACCATGAGAATCCTATATAAAAGCTCCTGCGAATTGCGCGGGCTATTTTTCCGCGCAAATCCGCAATAGCTCTTCCCCAAACCGCTCCACCTTTGCCGGCCCAATCCCATCGATTCCCAATAACTCCTTCGGATTCTTCGGCCTCGCCTGAGCCAGTGCCGCCATCGTGCGGTCATGCAGCACCACATAAGCCGGGACCTTCAGCCGCTTCGCCTCCGCCGCCCGCCATTCTTTGATTCGCCCTGCCAGCGCCTCACCCTCAGCAGTAAGCCGCACAGGCTCCGTCGTCCTCGCGTATTTCTCGCTCGCAATTTGTTGCACGCCAGTCTTCACCACTGCCTTCGCCTTTCGTTCCCGGGGCGGCGCAGAGTTCAGTCCGGCAAACTCCTCCACGATTCCATCGCTGATCAGCAATTGCAGAGCGGAGCCGGAACGCACTTCTCTGCCCTCATCGGTCAGACGAACCTTGCGAAACTTTATGACCTGTCCATCCTTCTCAAATTCAGATTCCTCCATCTCGATCAGCCGCGCCTGCACCATCGCTCCCAGCAGGCCTTCGTACTCGTCCCGGCTGATCCTCCCCACCAGATCCAGGCTCTTCTGCAGCGTTCCCGCCGCTTTGTAATCGACTCCCCGCAGATCTTCGATGATCCGCCGCGCGGGTTCCAGTTCTGCCGCGGTTGCCCGCCGGAACTGCCGCAGCACCGCCCCCGCCGGATCACATACATCGCATACCCCGCAAGGCTGCTTGGCGTCCTCCACATCACCAAAATGGCGCACCAGCGCCGACATACGGCACTCACTCAGTTCCGTATATCGCAGCACTTTTGCAAATTGTTCCGCGCGATATTGCGCCTGTGCCGAATAAGTCTTCTTCCATCCCGGGCCGCCCGCGGTTACATTGCCGCCGAAGTCTCTCCGCGCGCCACCGTGAATCTCCAGTTTCTCCAGCGCTTTGTCAAAATCTTCTTCGCCCAGCCGCGATGCTTCCCGCAACTCTTCCACCGCGCGCGGGTCATCGCCCAGAGTCCGGAATACCTGCGCCAAATGCTCCGCCGGAGGATAATCGCGGTTCAGGAAAAAGTCGTGCGTTCGCTGATCCGCATAGCTGTGCATCAGAAACGTGCGGCTCAGGCCGCCATCCCGCCCGGCGCGCCCAATCTCCTGGTAGTAACCTTCCAGAGTTGCCGGCAGACCAGCATGAATCACCGTGCGAATGTCGGCCTTGTCAATTCCCATTCCGAACGCGATGGTGGCCACCACCACATCAAGCTGACCGGCCTGAAATGCCGTCTGCACGCGCTCGCGCGTCTCCGCATCGAGTCCCGCATGATAAACCGCGGCGGCGATTCTCCCCACTGTCTGACCGACGCCTGCGATATGCATGCGAGTTGCCGAAAGCTCCTCCGCCAGACGCTCCGCTTGTTTTCTTGAAGTCGCATACACAATAGCCGGCCGTCGCTCTGACGCAGCCAGCAATCGCGCAATCACCCCTGCCCGTTCCGGCACAGAGAGCTCCACCACCTCGATGGCCAGGTTGTCCCGCCTGAACCCATGGATGAAAAGAGATGGCTTCAGCAATCCGAGTTGAGCGATAATGTCGGCCTGCACGGTCGGTGTTGCCGTAGCGGTCATCGCCAACACCGGCACCGCATCACCCGCGCCACGCAGAGCAGGAATGTACTGCCCAAGCATGCGGTAGTCGGGCCTGAAATCGTGTCCCCACTGGGAAATGCAATGCGCTTCGTCGATTGCGATAAGCGCCAACTTGCGCTTGGCCAGCATCTCGGGAAATCCGGGCACACGCAGCCGCTCCGGCGCAATGAAAAGGAACTGCAGCGCCCCCTGCAAGTAATCCACGCAAGCCTGTCGCGCCACCGCCCGATCGAGTCCGGAATGAATGCGAGCCACGCGCAATCCCAGCGTGGAAAGTTTCGCCGCCTGGTCGTCCATCAGCGCGATCAGAGGGCTGATCACCAGCGCCGTCCCACCGCGCGCTGTCGCCGGTAGTTGATAGCAAAGGCTCTTGCCTGCCCCGGTCGGCATCACCAGCAGGAGGTCCCTTCCCGCAAGCGCCGCTTCGCACACCGCCTCCTGGTTTGCCCTGAATTCCGCAAACCCGAACACGGAACGCAATATGCGAGCCAGCTCGTTCGAATTGGATTCAGTAGTCAAATTGAAACAACTATCCGCCGGGAAGATGTTGCCGCCAATATCAAAGCGTCTTTCCTCACTCTACAAGACAGCACCGGCTCCACTCCAAACCGCGCACAGGCCCAGGGTTGTTCTGTATTCTCGCTTCGGTTTCCCGAAAGCTGAGGATTGCTCCTAACTTTTTCTTATTACTTTTGTCTTCAGCAGCTAATCAAACCCTTATAACTCCCGCAGACTCAGTCTATCTTAATGAGATTTCCCAAATTTCCTCAGTAATCCCCGAATAGATTAAGCCAAACTCAGACTCGCCGATAAGACCCTTAGCGGGAACAAGCTCATTTTAATAAATGCCTCCCGCGAAATTGGGGGATATTAATATGAGTCTCAGCCCGTTCAAAACACTCCTAAGTCAGATTTCCCGCTCGCTCCGCTCCATCTCGCTCGTCGGACTCGGTGCCTTGCTCGTCAGTGGCTGTGGAGCGCTAAACCTGGCAGGCAATTCAGCGGACAAGAACGAATCTATAAGTTTGACCGCAGTCATCACGTCCCAGCCCGCCAGCTCGACCGTAAATCTAGGCCAGACGGCCAAGTTCTCCGTATCCGCAACCGGCGCCGGCACGCTAAGCTATCAGTGGCAAATGAACGCCGTGAACATCGCCGGAGCTACTGCTTCCAGTTACACCACGGCGGCAAACAGCGAGGGCGACAATGGATCCACATTCGACGTGGTCGTCTCCGACACCGCTGGCAGCACCACGAGCAACGCTGCGACACTCACAGTGGTTGACAGCGTTCCGCCGTCTCTAGCCGAGCAACCTCAGAACCAGTCGGTAACACTTGGCCAGACGGCCACTTTTTCCGTAACCGCAACCGGCACGGGCACGCTCAGTTATCAATGGCAGAAGAACTCCGTGAACATTGCCGGAGCGACAGATTCGAGTTACACCACGCTGGCAACCAGCGCGGCTGATGATGGAGACACATTTGACGTGGTCATCGCGGATACCGCAGGCAGCATCACGAGCACCTCGGCCACCCTCACCGTCACCACACCGGCCGTAGCCAGCTATTACGTCGCCACCAACGGCAACGACACCGCGGACGGATCCGCTTCCAGTCCCTTTGCGACATTGCAGCGTGCCCAGCTTGCCATGCAGCAGTCTTCGGTAAAAGTAACTCAGATTTATGCCGGCACTTACTATCTCCCGAGCCCTCTGACGCTCACCGCGCTCGACCAGGGAGAGACCTGGGAAGCCATGCCCGGCGCGACAGTGATCCTGAGCGGCGGCCAAGTGATCAGTGGTTGGACCAGCGAAGGCAACGGCATCTATTCGGCCATCGCAGCGCAGCCCGTAGGCCTTGACCTGGCCATCTCAGGTGTGCGCCAGACACCGGCCGACTTGGGCTACGATCCCCAGCAGCCGTTCATCTCCGGCTGGCGCGTATTGCCCGCCACTCAAGCAAAGAACTTCGGCGTCACCTTCGCCATCAATCCCGCAGACATGACTGCCTCCGTCAAGCCCGGAGCCACGTTGCAGGTGCTCGATCACCTGCGCTACTCCGACCAGATCACCAGGATCGTCAGCGTTGACGCGGCCAACAGCACCATCACTGTCACCGACCAGTTCAACACCGGAACCAGCACGCAGGGAGTCAGCGGTAGCTGGCGCGTGCTTAACGATCCAGCCGACCTCGACGCACGAGGCGAGTTTGCGTATGACAGCGCAACTTCGAAGGTCTATGTTGAGCCCGCCAACTCGGACACGCTAACTTCAGATACCGTGGTCGCCGCGCGGTTGAGCACGCTCGTCACGCTCAACAATGTCTCCGCAGTTACAATCACCGGACTCACCTTCTCCGACACCACCTCGGATATACACCCATACACGGGCATGTTCACCGATAAGCTGGCTACCATCATCGCTTCCAGCCTGACTAACAGCACCATAACTGGAAACACCTTCCTGAACGTCGGAAACGGTATCTCACTCAGTAACTCGTCCGATAACTCGATCACAGACAATGGCTTCGAGCAGATGGGCGGATCGGGAATCTTTGTTACCGCCAACAGCAATCACAACCAGGTCACCGGCAACACCATGACCGGCCTGGGCAAGATCAATGTCGGCACGAGCGGAATCCATCTCGAAAACAGCGCCAACAACCTCATTGACAGCAATATCATCGACGGGTCAGGCCGCTGGGGCGTGGATCTCTATCCCACCGACGGCGTCTCCCTGGTCGGAAACATCGTCTCCAACAACGTGATTCGCAACACCAGCCAGCAGACCGCCGACACCGGCGCAATCTACTCCTACGCCGGAACAAGCCCCGGTTATGTGAACGAAAGCACCACCATCACAGGAAACCGCATCGAGAATCTCGGCGGCCTGCTGCGCGACGCGACGGGGAGCTACAAGCCGGGCCAGACACAGGGCATCTACATGGACGACCAGGTCAGCGGCGTAACCATGACTAATAACGTGATCGAGAGCAACGGCAACGGCATGTTCCTCTGCCACGGCTGCCAAGGTAACTCGGCCAGTAACAACGTTGTTATTCTGCAACCGCCCGCGTATTACGACCGCGGCGCCAACGGAGTAACTTACTCGACCGGCGACATGAGTTATAACGGCGCCACCCGCATTGACCTCATGCCGTCCTACTTTCCGTCGAGCACGGCCACAACCACCATCGTGGTCGAGCTCTCCGGCGCAGCCTCAGGCAATACCAGCGCAGCCTTCAACGTGCTGGCAGATGGCGTCGTCATCGGCACAGGCACAGCTTCAAGCACCATCGCCGACTACGCATTCACCGCACAGCTGACTCCGCATCAGATCCATCGCATCGGCATCGCGCTCACCAACGGCGCATCCACCGGCAGCCCCACCACAGAGTTACACAACCTGGTTTTGTTCGTGAATGACACGGCCGTAAATCTGGTTGCTCCCGAAGCGCAGGGAAACTACGGTGCCTATGGCTTCGTAGTGGGTAACGATGCTCTTCAGGTAACTAACTTCTCCTCCACGCATAACATCGTCTATCGCGGCGCAGGCTCATCCCAGGACCTGATGGACTGGACTGACTGGGCCGACCCCACTTATCGCGATCCGAATCCGGGAACCATCAATTACAACGTGCTATTCCAAAACGTAGCCAAAGCCGGCGACACCATCCTCGGTGCCCAGGGCACCGACGCCCAGTCCGTGCTCGCCAATCCCCAGTTCGCCAACGTCCAAACCGGCGACTACACCCTCGCGCCAAACTCCCCCGCACTCACGGAAGGATTCAACCCCAGCGGCGTCCCCCTCGCACAGTAGTTTCATTGAGGCGGAAATCGCCGGATGAGCACAGGCTGCCCGCTATAAATGCTCCCTAGACGGCACTTCGGCGGGGTCCCGAGCAAAAGTGGGCTTGAATCCGAGCCCGGTCCAGAAGCGTGTGAGCAGATCGATGGTCGCAGCGCTAGTCTTGCTGGTCGTGCGTAACTGGATTTCGTTACTTGCACCGTCGGCCAGGGTTGACGCCTCCTGGGCGATGGCTACGCACCTGCCCGGGCGATAGGTACAACTGGCCAGATCGGCAATCGAGAGCTGCGTCGTGGGAGTGGCCAGCACAGTGCGCGGCGGCGCCATGCGATCCAGCAGGCAAAATATCTCCAGCTTCGATTCCAGTTCATCCGGCACGCAGTCGATGGCCAGGTCGGCTTCGCGCACGGCGTCCTCAATTGTCGAGACGAACGCCACTCCTGCGCCGCTCGCGCTGCCCAGAGCCTCGACACCGAGTTGCCCCCGAAGAAACTCCTGGGCATGATGCAGATTGTGCGGCATTACATCTTCAAGCAGTACGCGAAAGCCTGCGCGAGCCGCCTGCAATGCCAGCCAGCGGCCCAGCGGCCCGGCTCCGATGATGGCAACCGTTTCAGGCAAAGGCAGTCTACTGGACCGCCAGAGCCCTGGCCACGTCTTCGGCATTCGGCGAGGCCTGAGACAGGTGCTCGGCCACGCGGGCGCGCTCATCGGCAGTGAGAGTAGGGATGGTCGCCAGCACCCGGCGCAGGGTCACAGCAACGTCGTCAATGTAGTTCATCAGGCGGATCGCTTCTCCGGAGAGCGGCATGGGTTTCCTCGAGGCTTGAAGTTCTTATCTAATTGTAGGCGGTGGGGTCGGGGTGGGGGAAGCGTAGCCGCTTTCACCTGGGACGCGAGGACAGATGTTCGGCCAGGATCCGAGAGTCATGAATACAATATCGTCATGAAGAATCCGGCAGAAATTGTGGCGCAGGCATTTGTGCGGGCGATCAACCGGCAGGATGTGGACGGGCTGGTTGCGCTGATGGCCCCGGAGTTTCGCTTCGTTGACTCGCTGGGAAATGTGGTTGAGGGGCGGGAGAAGATGCGGGTAGGATGGACTGCCTACTTCAGGATGGTCCCCGACTACTCAATTGCTGTTGAAGAGAGCTTGAGCGATGGGTCTGTCACGATGCTGCTTGGCGTGGCGGAGGGCACCTACGCCCCCGATGGAGTGCTGAAGGCCGAAAACCATTGGAAGACGCCCGCGGCAATCCGCGCGCAGGTGGAAGATGGACTGGTGGTGGAGTGGCGCGTGTATGCGGACAATGAGCCGATCCGTGAGCGGATGCGGAAGAACGAATAGTTAGCTGGATTCGCGCGCGAGCCCAGAATTAAAAGATGTTGAAGTTATATAAGTTATTGGTTGCAGTTCGACTTGATCCCGGAAGTTATGTACACAAATGACAAGCCGCACTTATTGCTAAGTGCGGCTTGAGACCTTGCGGTCTAATCACGTCCCGAGTTGCTGGCCCCCGCGTTTTGCGGTGCGCCGGCCACGGATTACTCCGCGTTCGACACTTGGCTTTCTCCGTTTCCTGCGGATTGCTCCGCGTTCCACAGCTTCTGCCCTGCGCTGCCCGCCGATTTGACTCGGTGCTCAACGCTTACCACCCTGCGCTTCCCGCAGCTTGCGCCGCGTTCGCCGCCTGGGGTTCGTGCTGGTCACGGATCACTCCGTGCGCGGATTGCTCCGCGTTCAGCACTTGGAACTCTGCCCCGTTCACAGATTGCTCTGTGCTCGTCACTTAGCGTTCCGCGCCGCTCATAGATTGCTCCAAGTGCGCCGCTTCCCGCTCTGCGCCGCCCACGGATTGCTCCGTGCTCGCCGCTTGGCCCTCCGCGCCGGTCTACGGATTGCTCCGTACGCTGACACTTTGCGCCCTCGTGAGGGCTGTGGATTGCTCCGCGCCTTCACTTGAGTTCCGCACCGCTCACAGATTGCTCTGCGTGCGATACTTGACGTTTCGTCCAGCTCGCGGATTGCTCCGCGTTCCTTCCTCCACGACCTGTGTTGCTCGCGGATCGCTCCGTGCTCAACACTTGGAGTTTCCTGTCTACCTCGGATCGCTCCGCCTTCGACTCTCACTCCGCCCCGTACCTGGATTGCTCCTTGTACGACACTTGGCTCTCTGTTCCACTTACGGATTGCTCCGCACTTTTCACTTAGTGCCCTGTGTTGGTCGCGGATCGCTCCGTGCTCAACACTTATTGCTCCGCGCTGGGACCTTCTGGTATTCCCTACTCAACCCCACAAGTGAAGCTGTTCAGGTTTACCTAGCAACCCGGAATGAAGATAACTATGCTCTTCACCGATCCGCTCTGTCAACATGGTTTAAGGGCAATTTTCTGTGCAAAACTAAACACTTTGGTGGAAATCTTGTCGCTTGATTTTCAGGGCCGATAATTGCACCAAATCAGTTACAAAAAACGAGTTATCGGATGAATTCGTGGATGGTTTCAGCCAGCAAAGTGAGGTTGAATGCGGCGTGGGCGGCCATCGCGGGCCAGAGAGATCCGGAGAGGATGCGGCAAAGGGTGAAAACAGCTCCGATGCACGCCATCAGGAAAACCGCCAGGGCCGCGGAACCGAGGCGCAGATGCAGGCCCGAGCCATCGCGCCACAGGCCGTGTAGGTAGAGGTAGATGAGGCCGAAGAGCAGCGAGCTGACAACAGTGGCAAAGATCGCGTTGAACCGGCGCGTGAAGGCTTGCTGGATGAAGCCGCGAAAAAGTATCTCCTCGCCGATGGGGTTGAGGAAGATGGCGGGCAGGGCATAGAGGGCGAAAAGAGCCAATGGCGACATGAGTCCGCGCAACTCTTCAAAGTGAAGATAGTTGCGGATGCTGATGCACCAGTTCTCTGGTGAATTGCCGTAAAGGACCATGCCAAGGGAGAAAAAGAGAAAGCCACAGACGGCGCCCGCAAACCCGCTGGCGGCCATGGAGAACAGGGTCATCCCGTGCGCAGTCAGGCCGATTTCGCGGCGTCCGGTTGGGGTGAGAAAGATGAACGGCAGCGCCCACATCGCGACTGTCTGCAGGAAGAAAAGTTCCTGCAGCGAATAGGGGCTGAGGACGGCAAAAAAGCGGACGGCGGCGAGTGCGACCAGCACTGCCAGAGAGGCGAGCCACGGGGGTCCGAAGAGGGCAATCCAGAAGGGCTTCAGGAAATCGGATTGCGAAGAAGTTGAAGCCGCGGGAGTAGTCATCAAGGCAGTTTCCTCCTCGGCTGTGCCGTTCAACGAGCACGATGGGGTTGCAAATTCGAGCGAGGGCAATGTCGCTGGTGACAAGGCTAAGGGGGAGCGGCAGAGAAGGTCAAATGCAGCGAAGCGGCCCACCCTCCCACAAGGAGTGGACCGCCTGCCTGCATTCCGGCTATGGAATCGATAACGCCGGAAATCCTGTACATGAACTTATGTGCGTTCTGGTCAAGCTCGCGACGGCCGAGGTCAGAGCGTCCGCTTGAACAGGGGTGTTGCAATCAGCAGAGTGCCGATGCCGAAAACGAAGAGAAACAACAGATCGTACCGGATCGCGACGAACCCGCCGTCCTTGAGCAGGATGGCTTTGAACCCGTGAACGCAGTAGGTGAATGGGTCGACAATAGCGATGGCCTGCAGCCACTTCGGAAAAGCCATGATGGGGAAGACTGCGCCCGAGGGGAAAAACAGCAGCGTGTTGAGGACGCCAAACATGGCGCGAGGAACGAGAGGGTCGTCGACGCGCACCATCATCAGGAACATCATGCCGTTGAAGGCGAGCGAAGTGGCAACGATCATGGCCAGGAGTTCGAGGTCGGCCACAGGGTTGAAGATTGCGCCCAGTCCGGCCATAAGCGAACCGATGATGGTAAGGCAGATGCCGGCGAGGACGGCCTTGGCGGCGCCGGCGAGGTTGAGCCCCATGACTAACTCCAGCTTGGTAATGGGAGTTACCAGATAGCCCTCGTGGACGCCGCGCGCCTTGTCGTCGATGTATAACATGCCGCCGCCGATCATCACCGAGATATACATGGCCAGCGAGATAGTGCCGGCGAGCAGAAACTTCATGTAGGAGATGTACGGATATAACTCGACAAACTGCAGCGCAATGTTATTGATGATGCGTGGCTGGATTACCGGAGCATTCAGTGCGTCGACAAGCGATTGTAACTCGGCCTCGAGGCTGGAGCTGGTGAACTGGTCAGAGTTATCGACCACCAATCCCAGGCGCGGCGCGTCCTGCGCGTAGACGCGGCGTGAGTATTGCGCGGGGATAATGATGGCGCCATCGATTTTGCCGGTGCGAACATCTTCGCGGGCCTGGACCTCGTTGTCGTAATTGACGGTGTTGAAGGTGGCGATGTTGACTGCGATGGCAGCGCAGGCCTCGCGGATCCTGACCGACTGGGGGCCGTGATCGTAGTCCACGATGGCCACCTTGGCGCCGCGGATCTTTCCACCGTAGGCGTTGCCGAGAATGATCAACTGCACAATCGGCAGCATCATGGACATGATCATGAGGACGGGCGAGCGGAAGAACTTGCGCATCTCGCGCTCAAAAATTGCGAACATTCTGTTCATGGCTGTGCTCCCGGCCTGGGTGGCATCATGAAGACTGACTTGACCTGCTCATCGCGCAACTGGCGGCCCGTGTAATGGACGAAAACATCGTCGAGCGAAGTGTTCTGAACACTTAGGGAAGTTAGTGTTTCGTTCAGCGACGCGGCTAACTCGACTAACTGCATGGTGGTCGCCGAGCCTGAGGAAGTTAGCACGCGATAGAACCCGGCAGACTCGGCCTGTACGCTGGTAACTCCTTCGAGTTTCTCCAGACGGCCTTTCCACTCCGCGGTCTCGCGATCGAAATGCACTTCAACCACATTGGCGCCTGGAACACTCTGCTTGAGCTCGATGGGTGTGCCGAGAGCCACCAGGTTACCGTGATCCACAATGGCGATGCGGTCGCAGAGCTTGTCGGCTTCCTCCATGTAGTGCGTGGTCAGCAGCATCGTGAGTTTGCGGGTCTTCCGCAGTTTGTCGAGCATCTCCCAAACGGCAATGCGGGAGACCGGATCGAGCCCCGTGGTGGGCTCGTCGAGAAAAAAGATGTGCGGATTGTGCACCAGGCCGCGCGCAATTTCAAGGCGGCGCCGCATTCCGCCGGAGAGCGTTTTTGTTTGCGCGTCGCGCCACTTGACCAAATCGACAGCTTCAAGCACTTCCTGAATATTCTTTTCGCGCTCAACCTTGGGAACACCATAAAGCTTGGCGTAGATGCTGAGGTTTTCTTCGAGCGTAAGGTCGGGGTCGCTGGTGAGGGCCTGAGGGATCACGCCAATCACGCGGCGAACCGCATCGGAATCTTTAGCCACGTCGAAACCGGCGACAAACGCCTTGCCGCTGGTAATCGGGACAAGCGTGGTCATCATTCGGATGAGCGTGCTCTTGCCGGCGCCGTTAGGGCCGAGAAGGCCAAAGATCTCGCCATCGTTGACGGAGAAGCTGACGCCCTTCACGGCTTCAAACGTCCCGTAACGCTTGACGATGTTTTCCACAGCAATGGCCGTCGTCGCTGGCGGTTTTGCCTCTTGATCCGGAATCGTAGCCTGGGTGGAAGCTGTCATTGCTTCACCAGCTTGCCCTTCGGCACAAACACATCGGCCGTCATGCCCGGAACAAAGCGCTCGCCGGGATTGTCGATCAGCAGCTTCAACTGAACGGTTTCGATATCGCGCTTGGGACTGCCGTTGATGTCGCGCTGCGTGGCGAAGTCGGCCTCCGACGCTTTGGAGATCACCTTGCCCTGCACCGTTGCGCCTGAGGGCATCACCACGCGGAGCGAGTCGCCCAGTTGCGCGGCGTCGGCCTGCGTCTCCGGCAGCGGAGCGTAAACCCAGGTCTGGGTCAGGTCCATGATGGTCACGATGGTGGCGCCCGCGGCAACCACTTCACCCTGGCGGGCGGCGCGCACGTTGACCGTGCCGCTGACGGGAGCGAAAACCTGCGTGTAGCCCAGCTCGACTTTGGCCTGCTCGGCAAGGGCGCGGGCGTTTTCAACTTCGCCGCGTGTGGAGTCGACCGTGCGAGCGGCAACGGTGGTGAGCAGCTCATGGGCGCGGGCCTGGTGCAGCGAGGCTTCAGCCGCGGACACATTGTCACGTGCCGCGTCCACCGCGGCCTTGGCGGCCATCAGGCTGGTTGCCGCGTCGTCTTTCGCCTGCTGGCTCATAATTCCCTGCTGGGCCAGAGCGACCGTCCGGCTGGTGTCGGCCTGCTGATGCTCGTAGTTGGCCTGCGCCTGGGCCAGGGTGGCCTTTGCGGCGCTCAACTGCGCCTCGGCGTTGACAGTGGCGCTGCCGGTTTCGCCGCGGGTCTGGCGCTCAGTCTCGACGGTTTCGCCCAGCTTGTATTTTTGGCTGTTGGCGGTGGCTTCGGCAGCATTGCGAGCGGCCTGCAGGTCATCACTTTCGATCACGGCGATAAGCTGCCCGGCCTGCACTTGCTGCCCCTCGTCCACGGTCAGCGTCTGGATGCGTCCGGGAATCTTCGAGCTGACCAGCACCTCGTTGGCATCGACGGTGCCGATCAGCAGCATATCCCCGGAGGTGTGGACGGTGGCAAAGTACCAGATCAGCGATCCAGCAGTAAGTATGCCCAGGATAAGAAAAACTCGGTTGCGTGCGTTCACTTGGGTCCCCTCTTCATTTCATTTGCAACGGTTTCGTTTCCTTCGCTTGTCAATCTGAGATTGAAAATCTCATCGTTTGGCGGGTCAATCCGCTCCGGCATCGGAGTGTCTGCCAGCACCCTTGCAGCTGCCTGAGCGCCGCGTACGCGGTCGATGAAGATGGCCTGGCCCAGGTACTCGACTGACACCCTGCGCCGAAACTCAAGCGCGCTCCGCTCCATTGGGTCGGCGCCCGCGATCAGCCGCATCATCGGCGCGGAGAGAAAGTAGAAAACATTGGCGCCCAGTGCGGCATACATCACCTGCGAACTTTCCACCGGAATCAGCTCGCCGCAACGGATTCCCTCCTCCACCACGGCCAGCGTTTTCTCGCCCATCGGCCGGAACAGCTTCTCCACCAGCGGGTTAACCGCGGTTGACTCGCCCTTGCGCAGGCGAATCATCTCCTGCTGCATCAGCGTTTGAAACACCGGCTGCGAGTAAATGCGGTCAAAGTGGTTGAGCGCCGAGCGCAGCAACCGCTCTCCCGGTGAGCAATCCAGACTCAGCACAGACATGCTGGTGAGAGCGACACGGGAAGCCACAGTCTCAAGCGCCGCGGCATAGAGTGCATCCTTGCTGCGGAAGTAATAGTAGAGAAGAGCCTTGTTGACGCCGGCCGCTTCCGCAATGCGCTCAGTTCTGGCGCCTGCCAGGCCGTTGGCGCTGAATTCCTGGGTCGCGGCGTCAAGGATTCGGCTCCGCGCGTTGTCGGCGCGGTCGACCTGGGAGCGGTTTGTTGTTGCGTTTTCCATTCTTAACTAACTGGTTAGTAAATTACGCGAGAATCGGATCGATTGCAAGCTCTGAGTTGAGGAAAGTTTCTTCCGGTCAATATATCGTATTTACAATCAATGAATTGCGGGATATTCATTAAGTAAGTTGGCGACTTACTGCGCCTCTCGTCGTTGGGTTCGACAGCGTCTCAGGCAAAAAAGCTGATGGCGCGCGGCTGACCGGGTTCGCTGTTTTGGGCGGTTTGCTCGACGCCGGATTCGTCGCTTTCCTCGTCCGAGGCACTTTCGAAAGCGCTCTCTTCCCGCGCATCGTCTTCCGAGCCTCGGGCGGATTTTCCACCGCCAGGCGAGTAAGTTTCATCCCCGGTTCTCGAGGAGTTTTCAACCCGCTCCATGGGCAACGGATCCATATCCGACTGGACAGAGCGGGCCACCGGCAAGGGCGCCAGGTTGATGATTGGAGTGATCCCCATGTTCCCTCCTCCAGGCAAGGCTTCCCATTTTCATGCATATCGGCCAGCGAAAGAAGAACTTTAATCATTCTGCAGGATTTCTCCGAAAATAATTTCCATCTCCTGGCTCGGATTACCTCGGCCCCATGCTTTCCATTCGGCGACGGACTGCCATCAGCCACGCTGGTTGTTAGACTGGGAGCATGATGGACGAACTTGAGTTCCGCAACTTGGCGGAAACGGCGTTGAACGCGCTGCTGCAGCATTTGATCGCGCACGAGGAAGCGGAGGACGCCGGGTTCGAGGTCGAAGGCGGCCAGGGCGGCTTGATCCATGTGCTCTTCGATGAACCCCCCGGCAAATTCGTGATTACACCGAACGCGCCGGTTCAGCAGATCTGGATCTCCGCCCTCTCCACCAGCTTCAAACTGGACTGGGATCCCGCAGAGCAGGCTTTTGTCCTTCCCCGGACCGGCGAGCAGCTCACGCCGCTGATGGACCGCCTGATCGCCGAGCATCTGCAAGGATGACCAGCGCGCAAAGATGAACGGCCTTCGGCTAGACTGTTTGCATTCAGAGCGCCTCGATGTCTCCAAGGTGGAAAGCGAATGCGACCGTTGATATTTCTTGGGTTGGTGATATCGCTCTCAATGTCGATCGCTTGTGCGCAGGAAGGGCCCCAGGTGTTCAAGGACCAGGATAGCTGTTCAGCGCATTCTGGTGTCCGGATTCCGAAATATCGGATCGCCAGATCGATCAGGCCGGAACGAAAAGGCAATCTGGTGCTGTTTCTCAGCATTTCCCCTGAGGATGCTGAACGGGGAAGTCTTATCGCATTGGCATGCGGGCTAGGTTCCCGCTACGCATCGGAGACCTTCTTGTACGTATATATTTTCGATAGTCGAGATGCCGCCAAGCACTACAATCCCCAAGGCGAAGGAAATACAGCTCAGGAAGAAGCGTCATACCTTGGTTTTTGTGGCTTTGGCCGAGTGCCAGACTTTTATGGCGCTCAACTTAGCCTACTGGGCAAGATCGCACACCCGTTTCGAGACCGAACCGACATAGATCTCGGACCACCGCCGCCTGTTCCGGAGCGGGAGCACAGCAAATAAGAGGAGCCCGGCGAAGACTCCGGACCCCGTTTCTGAATGCAATCCGTTTATTGCAGCGAGTAGACCGTCTTCAGTACCTTGTCCGCAACCGCCTTTGGCAGTGGAGCGTAAGACAGGCTGGTCACTTCGCCCTCCCCCGAGGTAATGATCCAGCTGAGAAGATCTTTTATGACCTTGCCTTTGGCCGGGTCGGGAGAATGGATGGGGATCAGCAGCCAGGTGAAGCTGGAGATGGGATAGGCGTTTGCGCCTGGGGCGTTGGTGATAGAGACGCGATAGTCGGCAGGCATCTGCTTGATGCTGGCGGCGGCTTCGACAACTCCGTCGATGGAGGCCTTCTCCCAGTTGCCGGCGGCATTTTTCACTTCGCCGAAGCTGATGTGATTTTGCACCGCATAAATCAGTTCCACGTAGCCGATCGCCCCAGGCAACTGGCGAACCAGGCCGGCGACACCCGCGTTCTGCGCCCCCGAAACGCCCGCTGGCCAGCTGATCGCGGTGCCCTTGCCTGGACCGTTGGCCCACTCCGAGCTGACTTTGCTGAGGTAGTCGCTCCAGATGTATGTGGTGCCGCTGCCATCCGCGCGATGCACCACGATGATCTTTTGATCGGGAAGCTTGACGCCGGGATTGTCCTTGGCGATGCGGGCATCATTCCAATTCTCGATGTTCTTCAGGTAGATGCCGGCCAGAACTTCGGGGCTGAACTTGATGTCGGTGACGCCGGGGACGTTGTAGATTGGCACCACCGCGCCCATCACGGTAGGAATGAGGGTGAGCTTCACTTTGGATGCGCTCAATACGTCATCGGTAGGGGGATAGTCTGAGGCGCCGAAGTCGACCAACCCCGCCGTCATCTGCTTGATTCCGCCGCCCGAGCCGATCGCCTGATAGTTGATCTGGACGCCCGGATGCGCCGCGCTGTACTCACTAAACCATTTTGAGTAAATCGGATAAGGGAAGCTGGCTCCCGCCCCCGTCAATTTCTGGGCCTGAGCCGCGCCCAAGGCAAAAACCAACAACCCAACAATCGCTAACGTCTTCTTCACAGTGATCTCCCTTGCAGATAGACTGCCGCACTCCATTGTCTACGCCAAATGTTACGGGGATTTGAATTGGCCCGGTTTTCGGGGTTCTTTCTCTCATTGGATTGGAGTTGAGGTCTCCCACCCGGGAAAAAACCGGGCAGGTCCGACCAAGGAAATCTCAAATTAAGGCAATGTTTTGAAAGGGCACGACTTCAGTCGTGCCACAAGCTCCACGATTTCGACCCGAGCTTTACAGGCTGCGGAAAAACTCATCGGCAGCGGCAACAAGTGTCAGGGCACGACTTCAGTCGTGCCGCAAGTGCCACAAAATCAACGTGGGCTTCAGCCCCTGAGGGACGGTCTCTTTCAATTCCTCCTGGGATTCCGAGTTTTTCGGCAGCCTGTTTAGCCACTGAGGGATGCATCTTGCGAGCTCTCGAATTGCCGCGGGCCTGTCGTGTCAAATTGACGACATCCCTCTCCCCTCGGGGCAATCAGGTCACGGTTCAACTCGGTTCCTCCATTTCGCAGCTAGGGGTTTGTCGGCCAGAGCTTTGATGTAGACGCCTCCGACGACGGAACGCGCCTGGAAGCCGCTCTGCTTTCCGGTCTTGGTGTCGTACCAATCCGTCAACGGAACCCGGCTAGGTCCCCCATTGATCCAGGCTTTTGTCCGGTCAAGAATCTGGCGGTAAGCTTCGGCTTCCTTCGGCTGGCTGGGGTCGGCCAGCGTGGCCGTCCACACCGACCAATCGAGCTTGGTGTAGTCGGCGCGGTTGTCCAGAGGCAGGCCGAACTGGTTCAGATGCTGCAAATAAAAGGCCAGCTCAGTCCGGCGAACCTGGGGTGGAAAAAGATCGAGATCGAGAATCTGGTCCCAGACCATGTTGTACTTCTGGCTCCACGTTCCGGGCTTGTCAAAGGCCAGCTTGTAATGATCGCCGTCAAGATCCATGACCTGCCATTTGTCGGCCATATCCCTGGCCAGGCGCGAATATTCTTCGGCGACTTCCGGCTTGCCCACTCCCCGCGCCAAAATGGCGTAAGCATCTATGGCTTCAATGGCTTTGATGGATAAATTCGCGTTATGCGCGAGGTGTCCCGCAAAGTCGTCGGTCGAGAGCTGGTTGGACGGATCGAGCCCTTTGTCACGCAGATACTCGGCCCACTGCGTGAACTGCGGCCAGTAAGTTCGGGCGAAGTCGAAGTTCCCTAGCTCCCGCTCCATCGCCGCGACCAGGATGAGCAGATTGCCGCTTTCTTCCACCGGCATCTGGTCGTCTTCAGTTCGTTCGCCACCGCCATAAACCTGCCCGTCCGCCAGCGGATACGTGCCCAGATCGTGCGGCGCGAATGGCCACTTCCAGCGCGGCAGAGCGGCATATTCCAAGACTGGCTTCAACTGCGCCTGCAGCAGCACCGGATTGAAGAAGAGGAAAAACGGCGCCGAGGGGTAAAGCACATCGACGGTGGAGATGCAGCCGTTGGAGAAGTTTTCCTTGGGAAACAGCATCGGCGTTCCATCCACGTCGGCGGCAAAACCGTGTGCACCCAGCGTCTGGCGATAGGCGAGGATGGCGAGCTGCGCGTAGGCCTTTCCGCCCGTCTTTTCGAGATCGTCCGTCAGTTCCCTGTCGAACGCTTCGCCGCGCCTTTCGAGCGCCGGATATTGGGTCTCAGCCTGGGCCAGCATCTGCTCGACACTGAGCCCGTTGCGCTGCCAGTAAGGGCGCAGTTTGCGGCCCAGATATTCAATCGCGTAATCCTCGGTGTAGGCGAGCAGAACATGGTGGCTCACGGGCTGCCCGCCGAGCTTGCCGAAGGGCAACAGAACGGCCAGCTGCGCAGCACCCTCGCGCGGCATTTTGGGCATGTCCATGTCGTCTTCAGCGGGCAATGCGCCGGTGGTTGCGAAGTTGTGCAGCGCGTCTTCCGACAGCGCAAACTGCGCGCCGGTTGCATCGGGCGCAGCCAGGTGGAAGTAGCCCCAGTCGATGCGCAGATCATCTCCGGGGCGATTGAGGACGCGCTGATCGCGCGAGCCCACATTCAGGACGGTGAGTCCTGGCGCGCGGGAACGGCCCCAGGTAACCGGCTCGTCAGAGGAGTTGACTGCAATAACTGGGTCCACATCGATGAGGACAGAAAGATCGTGCTCGCCCTCACCGGTCGCGCTCACGGTGAGGTAAGTGACCGGCCGCGACAGCACATCCAGATCCTTGGGAAACGCCGGCGTGAAGAAGCTTACCGTCAGGCTCACCTGCCCGGCCTGAAACTGATAGATTGTGTGGGTCGGGGTGACCTGCAACCCGGTCTGGCCCATCGCTGGAATCTCGCGCGGGTCCTCACCCATGAAGCGCCACGTCTTGCCGTCGATGCGCGCCAGGCCGTAGATCGGCTGCTGATGGCCGGTCCAGTGCTTCGTGTTTTGATCCGTGAGCTTGTCGGCCATCGACCAGATGCTGAAGTAAGGGTTGTGGACGATCAGCGGCACGGCGGGAGGGCGCTCCTGCGCGCGTGCGTCTGCAGAATGGAGGAGAAGCAGAGCCGAAGCGAGACCGATGGCGAATATCTTTGCTGTTAATTTCACGGAATTGGACGCTCTTTTCGAACGGTCGTGCGATCCCACCTGGGCGCCCTTTGGGCACCGCAAAAAACAAGAACGCGGCGAGGATGGGGGCACGAAGGCGGTGAAAATTCGCTACGCGATCGCCGAAGCCATTTTCTCACCCACGGCCACCGGTGCGAGCGGCAAGGTGAAGTGGAATTGCGCGCCGGCGCCCAGTTCGCTCCGCGCCCAGATGCGGCCGCCGTGGGCCAGGACGATGTGCTTGACGATAGCCAGGCCCAGGCCGGTGCCGCCGGAGTCGCGGGAGCGCGCTTTGTCCACGCGGTAAAAGCGCTCGAAGATGCGGTCGAGGTGCTCGAATGCAATGCCGGGTCCGAAGTCCTGAACCGTGAACTCGACTTCACCCTCGACCAACTGCGCTCCGACGCGAATACGCTTGCCCGATGCGGCATATTTAACCGAATTCTCGATCAGGTTGCCGAAGACCTGGTTCATGGCGTCTGGATCGGCCAGCACCAGCGCATCGGGCGCACCAGTGGATTCCAACTCAACCTCGGAGTCAACAACAATGCCGCCCAGGCTTTCAATCGCATCCTGCACCAGCGCAGAGGCGTGCGTGGCTTGCAGCGTGAGCTTGTAGTCGGGGCTCTCTACACTTGCCAAGGCCAAAAGATCCTCGGTCAGGCGATTCATGCGCGTGGCGTTCTTGTGGATGATGCCAAGGAACTCGCGTGTGGTTTCGGGATTGGGGCGCGGATCTTCCACCAGCGTCTCCACGTAGCCCTGAATAGAGGTGAGCGGCGTACGGAGCTCATGGCTCACGTTGGCAATAAAGTCGCGGCGCGTCTTCTCCGCGGCCTCAATGCGCGTCACGTCGTGCAGCACAACCAGTGCTCCGCCTGAGGGCAGTGGCGCCGCATTAATCTCAAACAAGCGGCCGGGAGTGAGAGAGCTGGCGCGGCCGTAGCTCACTTCATGGTGATCGAGCGCGGCGCGCACGCAGGCCAGTACGTCGGGGTCGCGAACGAAATGAACCAGCGGACGGCCGGCGTGAATGTGCGTGCCGGCAATGCGCTGCATCACAGCATTCGACCAGCGGACCAGGCCCTCGGGAGTAATGGCGACGACCGCCTCCTGCATGGAGTCGAGCATGGCGGCCAGCTCCTGGCGGCGGCTTTCGATTTCGGCAAAGTTTTGCCCCAGCCGCTCCGCGGTCTGGTTCAGGGCGCCTTCCATGGCTGCCAACTCGTCCGCGCCGTCCAAGGTCAGGCGGGCGCTCAAATCGCCTTCGGCGATTCGCCGCGCGAAGGCGACGACACGCTCGATGCGCCTGGTTACCCCGCGGGCGGCCCAGCCTGCCAAAGGGAGTGCCAGCGCCAACGCAATCAACCCCGCCCAACCTGCCTCGTGCGCCATCAAATGAAAGCTCTCGCCGGCGCTGCGCTCCACCAGCCCGCGAAACACGAACTCCATCACCGCTGTCTGGAAGACCAGCAGCAAAACAAAAAGTCCGAGTAGCTTGGTGAAGACTCTGGGTGTCAATACGACGCTCCGGTCCGGTCAATCCCGGCTTATCGCGGCTTCAGCCGGCTCTGTTATTCGCCCTTGGGAAGTTCGAAGCGATAGCCGGCGCCGCGCACCGTTTTCAAGTAGCGCGGATTCTCCGCATCGACCTCGATTTTCTCACGGATGCGGCGTACGTAAACATCCACCGAGCGGGGAGTGACGAAGCGGGCATCGCCCCAGACCGCGTCCAGCAGGTGGTCGCGGCTGAAAACCCTACCTGGGTGGCGCGCCAGGTAGTCGAGCAGGCGGAACTCGGTTGCAGTGGTAGTCGTCAACTCGCCGCGCACCTTCAACTGCATGGCGTTGGCGTCGATGATGACTTCCTCAAAACTGATGATGGACGGCGTGGTGGGGCGTTCAAACCGCCGCAAGACTGCCTTGACTCGGGCTACCAGTTCGCGCGTAGCGAAGGGCTTGGTGATGTAGTCGTCCGCGCCCAGTTCCAGGCCCAGCACGCGGTCGTTTTCGCCCGCCCGGGCGGTAAGAAAAATGATGGGAATCGTCGACAGCGCGGCATTCGCGCGCAAACGCCTGCATACATCGAGGCCATCGCCGCCTGGAACCATGATGTCCAGCAGGAACAGGGCTGGAGGGGTGCGTTCGGCGTCGGGAATCAGGTTGGTAGGGGTATGAAACTGGCGTACCGCAAAACCTGCTGCTTCAAGGTGGTGCTGCACCAGACGTGCAATATCAGCGTCATCTTCCAGTACAAATACGGTTTGGCTCAAACGGTCTGCCCTCGCCGGGCGGCCGTTTCCCTGCATCTCTCCAAGGCCGCACGGAACTATGAACAGAGTAATGCAGCCAGACGAATAGAATGCAAACGTTGTGTGAATTTAGGCTTCCGCAAACGCTACCAGTAACCGGAGAAAGTGAAAATCCGGCGGCGCCTGCATTTCACTTGACTCCGCGAAAACCTCTCTGAAAGACTTCGTGCACGCATCCGGTTCCCTGTTCGACGTCCCTGCATTCGACGCTGCGAATTCTCCCTTTTCCCCATGGAGAATGCCCGCTCGCTTGAGTGAAACAGGCCTGGCATGCGGCTCCGCAGCGATGAGTCCGCGGAGATTTCAAGACAGAAAGTAGAGAAGACAATGAAGAAATACTTCGCGGAACTTGTGGGCACCTTCTTCCTGGTGTTCTTTGGCGTCGGCACGGCAGTGATTACCGGAGGTGTGCCAGGCCTGGTTGGCATTATCGGCATCGCGTTGGCCTTTGGCCTGGGGCTGGTTGCCGCGGCGTACGGCATAGGACCCATCTCCGGATGCCACATCAATCCAGCAGTCAGCATTGGCG
>Ga0302325_10002361_pt1 | contig 45949 bp, 37 predicted proteins | sample Palsa_T0_2_FD_201948 | JGI IMG/M metagenome (GOLD analysis project Ga0302325, IMG submission 201948) | Peat permafrost microbial communities from Stordalen Mire near Abisko, Sweden - Palsa_T0_2 | ecosystem: Environmental > Terrestrial > Soil > Palsa > Peat permafrost | place: Sweden: Abisko...
TCGTGCTCGAGGCCAACGGCGTGGAGCCGGGCACGCCGCTGCAGCAGATCCTGCCGATCTCCACCGATGTGCTGGTGCTCGAGATCACCCCCAACCGTCCGGACTGCCTGGGCATCTACGGCGTGGCGCGGGAGGTCCACGCGGCCACCGGCGCGCCGCTGGCGGCGGCCCCGTGGGCTGATGACCCCGGCAGCCCGGGCGAGCTCAGCGCCGCGACGATCACCGTGCTGTGCCCGGACCTGTGCCCGCGCTTCACCGCCCGGGTGTTCGAGGACGTGAGGATCGGCCCGAGCCCACTGTGGCTCAAGGCGCGGTTGATGGCGGCCGGGCAGCGGCCGATCTCCAACGTGGTCGACATCACCAACTACGTGATGCTGCTGACCGGGCAGCCGCTGCACGCGTTCGATCTCGATCGGGTGGCCGGAGCGGAGCTGACGATCCGCCGGGCGGGCGACGGCGAGCAGGTGGAGACGCTCGACGGCCAGACGCGGACGCTCGATCACGACATGGTGCTGATCGCGGACGCGCAGGGCCCGACCTCGATCGCGGGCGTGATGGGCGGCGCCCGGTCCGAGGTCGCTGACGGAACCACTCGCGTGCTGATGGAGGTGGCCAACTGGGACGGCGCGAACGTCCACCGCACCTCGCTCACGCTCGGGCTGCGCAGCGAGGCCTCGACCCGCAATGAGAAGCAGCTTCAGCCCGAGCAGGCGATGGAGGCCCAGGCCATAGCGACCCGGCTGATGATCGAGCTGTGCGGCGCGCGCCTGGTCCCCGGGACGATCGACGTCGGCGGCCCCGGGCCCCCACCGCTGACCATCCATCTGCGCGACGCGCGGATCGCGGGCTTGCTCGGCGCACCGATTCCGCGCGTGCGCAGCCGCGAGATCCTGCAAGCGCTCGAGTTCATGGTCGCCGATGCCCAGGACGGCCTCGACGTGGCAGTGCCGCCGTTTCGCCGCGGCGACGTGACTCGCGAGGCAGACCTGATCGAGGAGGTGGCGAGGCTCAACGGGCTGGAGAACCTGCCCGCGACGCTGCCGGCCACGCGCCGGGCCGCCGAGGCGGCGCTGGCCAGCGGAACCGATCGTGGCGAAGCGGCGCTGCCCCGAGGACCCGGCCAGGCCGGCGCGGGGCGCTTGACCGCGCGCCAAAAGCTACGCCGCGCGGCCGTGGACGCGCTGAGCGCCCAGGGACTGCACGAGATCGTCGGCTGGAGCTTCGTCGGCCCGGATTTGGCGACCCGACTGCGTTTGGGCGACCGAGAGGCGATCGAGCTCGAGAACCCGATGTCGGGCGATCAGTCGCGGCTGCGCACGACGCTGCTCGGTTCGCTGCTTGACGTCGCGCGCGGCAACCGCTCGCACGGCGCCGCAACGGTGCGGCTGTTCGAGGCCGGTGCGGTGTACCTGCCCGCACCGGACCGACAGCGTCCAGCCGAGCCGTATCACCTCGGCGCGGTGTTGATCGGGCCGGTTCGCCCCGCGACGTGGCGACACGGCGATCCGCCCGGCGCGGACTTCTTCGTCGCCAAGGGGGTGCTGCAGGGGATGCTCGACACGCTGCGGGTCCCCTGGAGCGTCGAGCCCGCGCCGGAGCCGTTCCTGCATCCCGGCCGGGCCGCCCGCATCCTGATCGCCGGTGAGTCGGCCGGCTGGGTCGGAGAGATCCATCCGCTGGTCGCCGCCGAATGGGGCCAGTCCGACCCCATAGCCGCGTTTGAACTCGACCTCGACGCCGTGGCGCAGCGGGCGCCGCTCGTGACCCTGTACAAGGACGTCACGAGCTTTCCCGAGGTGCGCGAGGATCTGGCCGTCATCGTCAGCGACGCCGTTAGCGCGGCCGAGGTGCTCGACCTCGTGCGCCGCGCCGGCGCGCCGCTGCTGGCCGGCGTGGAGGTGTTCGACGTGTACCGCGACGTCGAACGCATCGGGACGGGCAACGTCTCGCTGGCGCTGCGGCTGTCGTTCCGGGCGCCCGACCGCACGCTCACCGACGAGGAGGTGGCCAAGCGGCGGGCCAAGATCGCCGACGCGCTCGCGCGGGAGCTGGGGGGGAGGGTGCGCGATGCCTAGCGTGTCGGTCTTCGGCGCCGGCGGCTACACGGGAGCGCTGAGCGCCCACCTGCTGGACCGCCATCCGTCGTTTCGCCTCACCGCCCTCACGGGGCGCTCCGACGTCGGTCGCCGGCTCGACGATCTCTATCCGCACTACCGCGTGCCGCTGGTGCTCGAGCAACTCGACCTCGATCGGCACGCCGCCGTCGACGCCGCCATCGTGGCCTATCCGCACGGGGCCGCGGCCGAGCTGGTGGTGGAGCTGCGCCGGCGCGGCGTGCGCGTCGTCGACCTGAGCGCCGACTTCCGGCTGCGCGACGTGGGCGTCTATGAGGAGTGGTACCGCGTCCATCCCGAGCCGGCGCTCGTCGCGGAGGCGGTGTACGGCCTGCCTGAGCACTATCGCGAGGAGATCCGGGGCGCGGACCTGGTCGCCAACCCCGGCTGCTTCCCCACCGCCGCGCTGCTCGCACTGGCGCCGTTGGCGCGGGCCGGACTGCTCCAGGATGTGGTGATCGATGGCAAGTCCGGGGTCTCGGGCGCGGGTCGCGCCGCCACCGAGAAGACCCACTTCGTCACCGTGGATGAGAACACCAGCGCCTACAGCGTGCCCCGCCATCGCCACAGGCCCGAGATCGAACAGGAGCTGGCGGTGTTGGGCCCTGAGGTCAAGGTGACCTTCACCGCCCACCTGCTGCCGCTGGACCAGGGCGAGCTCGTGTCCTGCTACGTGACCGCGCCCGCAGCCAACGCCGCCGACCTCGAGGCCCTGTATCGCGCCGAGTACGAGGCCGAGCCCTTCATCGAGCTGGTCGCCACGCCGCCCGGCGTGCGCGACGTGCGTGAGACGAACATCTGCCGCATCTCCGTGCACCGTGACGGGCCCACCGGCCGCGTGGTCGTGTTCGCCGTGATCGACAACCTGTGGAAGGGGGCGGCCTCGCAGGCGGTCCAGAACCTCAACCTGATGTTCGGCCGGCCCGAGGGGGAGGGGATCTCGTGAGCGCTACCGAACGCTTCTTCCGCTCGCGCTGGGTCGATCGCCCCGACCACGTGACCGAGCTCGATCCCGGCGGTCTGCCCCAGGGGTTCCGGGCGGCCGGGGTCGCGTGCGGGATCAAGGCCAACGGCGCGCTCGACCTCGGGCTGCTCGTCTCGGGCGTGCAGCCAACGGCCAGCGCGGCGCGCTTCACCCGCTCGGGGACGCTGGCCGCGCCGGTGCTGCTGACGATGCAGCGCAGCCAACTCGACGGCCTGCGCGCGGTGGTGGTGAACTCCGGCAACGCGAACGCCGCCACCGGCCGGCCGGGGCTCGACAACGCGGCCAAGATGCAGGGCGCCGGGGCGATGGTCGCGGGAGTACCGGAGCGCCAGGTCGCCGTGGCCTCGACGGGCGTGATCGGCGTGCCGCTGCCGATGCACGAGGTGATGCGGGGGATCGCCGCCGCCGCCCGCTCGCTGGCGCCCGACGGGGCGACTGACTTCGCCGCGGCGATCCGCACCACCGACGCGTTCGCCAAGCGCGCCTGCCTGGAGGTCACGCTGTCCGGCGGTCCAGTGACGCTCTGCGCTCAGGCCAAGGGCGCCGGCATGATCTCACCCGGCTTCGCGACGCTGCTGTGCTTCGTCCAGAGCGATGTGGAGCTGTCGCCCGAGACCTGCGATCTGCTGCTCGGCGTGACCGTCAAGCGCTCGTTCGAACGGGTCAGCGTCGACGGGCAGCTGTCGACCAGCGACACGGTGCTGCTGCAGTGCAACGGAGCGTCAGGGCTGCGGGTCGAGCCCGAGACCGATGACGAGCTGCGCTTCGGCGAGGCGCTCGATGCGCTGATGCGCCAGCTCGCGCTGTCGGTCATCCGCGACGGCGAGGGCGCCCGGCGGATCGGACGGGTGGTGGTCCGCGGGGGCGATGGCGCGGCGGTACACCGGGTCGCACGCGCGGTGGCGGACTCCCCGCTGGTCAAGACCGCGCTGTATGGCGGTGATCCGAACTGGGGCCGGATCGTCCAGGCGGTCGGGATGGCGATGCCGGGCAGCGCGCCGCTGGCCGTCGATGTGGCGATCGAGGGCGTGCTGGTGTGCCGGGCCGGCGGATTCGTGCCCCACGACGCGCAGGCGCTCACGACGGCGGTCCAGCGCGACGAGGTGGAATACGACGTGGGCCTGCCCGGGGAGGGGGCGGAGACCGAGCGGTTCTTCTCCGACCTGGGCCACGAGTACGTGACGATCAACGCGGATTACACGACATGAGCAGCCGGCCCACCCGTGACATCGCCACCCTGCTCGAGGCGCTGCCGTACATCCGCGAGTTCCATGGCCAGACCGTGGTGATCAAATACGGCGGCGCCGCGATGACCGACGAGACGCTCAAAGAGGAGTTCGCCAACGACGTGGTGTTGCTCAAGTACGTCGGTATGAACCCGGTGGTCGTGCACGGTGGCGGCGCGGAGATCACCAGCTACATGGAGCGCCTGAATCTCCCGGTGGAGTTCGTCGACGGGCTGCGCGTGTCGGACGCGGCCACCGTCGAGGTGGCCAAGATGGTGCTCGTCGGCAAGGTCAACAAGGACATCGTCCTGCTGATCAACCGCCATGGTCAGCCCGCGGTTGGGCTATGCGGCGATGACGGGCTGCTGTTTCGCGCCGCCCGCCAAGCCGCGCCCGACGGGCAGGACATCGGCTTCGTGGGCCGGATCGAGCACGTCGACGTGAACGTGCTCACGCACTTCGCGCAGGACTACATCCCGGTCGTGGCCAGCGTCGGCGCGGACCGCGAGGGCCGCTCCTACAACATCAACGCCGACGAGGCGGCGGGAGCCCTCGCGCGGGCGCTGGGGGCGTACAAGATCATGTTCCTCACCGACGTCCCCGGCTGGATGCGCGACCCCGCCGATCCGACCAGCGTCGTCTCCGAAGCGACCGCCGAGGTCGTTGCGGCTGCGCTGCCCGGTGTGCACGGTGGGATGCGGCCCAAGCTGGCAGCGTGCCTCGACGCGCTCGCCGGCGGAGTCTCGTTCGCCCACATCGTCGACGGTCGGGTACCGCATTCGCTGCTGCTGGAGCTGTTCACCGACGCTGGCCTGGGCACCAAGATCGGACCCGGGGCGTGAGTGCCACCTCGCTGTCCGAGCTGCAAGCGCTGGAGCGCGCGCACGCGATCCCGACCTACGTCCGCAACCCGGTTCAGTTCGTGCGCGGATCGGGCTGCCGGCTGTGGGACTCCGACGGCCACGAGTATCTCGACTTTCTGGCCGGGATCTCGGTGCTGAACGTCGGCCACTGCCATCCCCGCGTGGTCGACGTCGTCCGTGAGCAGGTGGGAAGGCTGACCCACGTGACCAACCTCTATTACACCGAGCCGGCGCTGGTGCTCTGCGCCCGCTTGGCGCAGAGCTCACTGGGCGGCAAGGTGTTTCTGTGCAATTCGGGGGCCGAGGCCAACGAGGCGGCGATCAAGCTCGTGCGCCGCGCGCGACCCCGGGGCAACGTGGTGGTGCTCCAGGACGGCTTCCACGGGCGCACCTACGGCGCGCTCTCGGCCACCCCGCAGGAGTCCAAGCAGGAGCCGTTCGCGCCGCTGGTGCCCGGATTCGTGGTCGTCCCCAAGGATCCTGACGCGCTGGCGGCGGCCGTTGACGCGGACACCGCGGCCGTGCTGCTCGAGCCGATCCAAGGCGAGACCGGCATCAACATCGTCTCCGACGAGCTGCTGGCGACGGCGCGCGCCGCGTGTGACCGGACCGGCGCGGCGCTGGTGTTTGACGAGATCCAGACCGGGATGGGGCGGACGGGAACGCTCTGGGCCTACGAGCAGACCGGCGTCGTGCCCGACGCGCTGACCAGCGCCAAGGCGCTCGGCGGCGGGCTCCCGATCGGGGCGCTGGTCACCGGCGAGCGGCTGGCCGACGTGTTCCAGCCCGGAGACCATGGTTCGACCTTCGCGGGGGGTCCGGTGGTCGCCTCGGCGGCGCTCGCGGCGCTCGAGATCTGCTCCGATCCTGCGCTGCTGGCGCGCGTGCGCGCGCTTGGCGAGCGGTTCGCCGCTGGGCTGGGGGCCCTGCCCTACGCGGCGACCGTGCGCGGTCGGGGGCTGATGCTGGCGATCGACGTGCGCGCCGGCGAATCCGCCCCCGAGCTGGCGCGGCGGGCACTGCTGGAGGAGCGGCTGGTGATCAACGCGACCGGCCCGGGGACGCTGCGCTTTGAGCCCCCCTTGGTTGTCGGCGAGGACGAGATCGACTCGGCGCTGGCCAGGCTGCAGAGGCTGGCCCAGTGAGGAACCTGGTGCCGCGGCTCGGGGTCAGGCTCGAGCGCGCGCGGGCGAGGTGGCAAAGGCGCGTCCGGTGAGCGACTTCCTGCCGCCGGATGGGATGACGCTCGAGGCCGCACACGCCGCCTTGCTGGCCCATCTCGAGGCCCAAGAGCGCCCGGTCCGCGAGATCGACCGCACCTTCTACGACACGTTCGACGGGCTCCTGCACGCCGGGGAGCTGTCGGTGGTGCGCGAAGGCGGTCGGCTGTCGCTGATCGAGCCGGGCTCCGGGGCAGAGCGAGCCGGGATGACGAGCTCTGAGCCGAACCAGCCGTTGCTCGCGGTGGCGCTGGCGTCCGGCCGACTGCGCGACGCGCTGCTGTCGGTCGTCGAGCATCGCGCGCTGTTGCCGCTGGTCCAGGTCTGCAGCCGTGTGCGACCGCTCGACGTCGTCGACGACGAGGGCAAAACGGTCGTGCGGATGAGGCTCGAGGAGCCGACGCTGGTCTCGTTCAACGGCCGGGACACCGCGCTGCGGCCGCGTCTGACCCTCGCGGTCGTGCGCGGATATGACAAGGCCCTGACCCGCGTGCGGTACCGGCTCGAGCACGAGCTCGGCTTCAGGCCGGCCGATCAGCGCTTGGTTGACGAGGCGGTCCGTGCCGCGGGGCGCGCGCCCGCCGGGACCTCGTCGAAGATCGACGCCGCGCTCAGTCTGCGCCAGCGCGCGGACGTGGCGACGGCCGCCGTCCTGCGGGGGCTGCTCGAGGTGATGAAGGCCAACGTCGAGGGCACGATCGCCGATATCGACTCAGAGTTCCTGCACGACTACCGGGTGGCCGTGCGCCGCTCGCGGGCCGTGCAGAAAGAGTTGAGCGGGGTGTTTCCGCCCGCGGGGTTGGCGCGGTTCAGGCAGGAGTTTCGCTGGCTGCAGGCGATCACCGGGGACGCGCGCGACCTCGACGTGTACGTGCTCGAGTTCGACCACTACCGCGCGATGGTGCCCGAGGGCATGCACGGCGACCTCGACCCGCTGCTCGGAGTCCTCCGCGAGCGGCGCCTGGCCGCGCGCCGGAAAATGGTCCAGGCCCTCCAATCCGACCGTGCGGATAGGCTCTACGCGCAGTGGTCGAGCTTCCTGGGTGCGCTCGAGTCGGCCCCCCAGGAGGATCGACCGGACGCGGCGCGGCCGATCGGGGAGGTCTCGGGTGAGCGAATCGCCAAGGTGTACGAGCGGATGGTGAAGATGGGCGACGCGATCGACGGCTCGAGCCCACCGGAGGACTACCACGATCTGCGCAAGCAGGGCAAAGAGCTGCGCTACCTGATCGAGCTGTTCGGCGCCCCGCTGTATCCGAGCGAGGTGATCAAGCCGATGGTCAAGTCGCTCAAGGCGCTGCAGGACGCGCTCGGGCGCCATCAGGACCGCGAGGTCCAGGTGGCGACGCTGCGCTCGCTGAGCCACGAGGTGTCCGGGCTCCCGGGCGGCACGGCCGCGCTGATGGCGATGGGCGTGCTGGTCGAGCACCTCGGCGAGGACGAGCGGGCTGCCCGCGCCGAGTTCGCCCAGCATTTCGGAGAATTCGCGTCCGAGTCGCAGCGGGAACTCGTGAGGGACACGTTCGGGTGAGCAAGGTCCTCGCCACCTACAACGTCAAGGGCGGCGTCGGCAAGACCTCGGCGGCGGTGAACCTGGCCTATCTCGCCGCCCACGGTGGCTCCCATGCCCTGCTGTGGGACCTCGACCCCCAGGGCGCCTCGACCTATCTGTTCCGGGTCAAGCCGAAAGTCCGGGGTGGGGGACGGAACCTCGTGCGTCTGAAGACCGACGTCGACGACGTGATCAAAGGCACCGACTACGAGCAGCTCGACCTGCTACCGGCCGACTTCTCCTACCGCCACATGGATCTCGCGCTCGACGCCACCAAGCGTCCCACCAGCCGGCTGTCGAAGGTGATCAAGCCGCTGCGCGACGAGTACGAGTGGATCTTCCTCGACTGCCCGCCATCGATCTCGCTCGTGTCCGAGAGCGTGTTCGATGCCGCCGACGCGCTGCTGGTGCCGATCATCCCCGCGACGTTGTCCTCGCGTACGTTCGAGCAGCTGACCAAGCTGGTGCAGGGCGGGCCGCAGGTGCTCGCCTTCTTCTCGATGGTCGACGGGCGCAAGACACTCCACCGCGAGGTGATGGAGGAGCTGCGTAGCCACAGCTCGAGTGTGCTCGACGCCTGGATCCCCGCCTCCGCCGACGTCGAGCGGATGGGCGCGCGCCGGGCCGTGATCGCTGAGTTCGCGCCGCGCTCGCGGGCGGCACTGGCCTATGAGGAGCTATGGGACGAGGTCGGGCGGAGGCTCGAGGACGCATGACGTCAGAACCCGCGCCCGAACGGCCCGCCACCTATCTGGTGGATCCCTCCGACGTCCACCACGTGCTGCTGCTCTACAGCGGCGGCCTCGACACGAGCGTGATGCTGAAATGGATCCAGGATCAGTACGAGGCCGACGTGTCAGCGTTGACGGTGAACCTGGGCCAGCCGGGGGAGGACTACGACGTCATCAAGGGCAAGGCGCTGCGTCTGGGCGCCGTCGACTGCCGTGTCGTGGACGCGCGCGAGGACTTCGCCCACCACTACGTCCTGCCGGCGATCAAGGCCAACGCGATCTATGGTCCCGGCTATCCGCTGTTCACGGCGCTCGGCCGGCCGTTGATCGCCAAGCTGGCGGTCGAGCACGCCCGCGCGATGGGCTGCGACACGATCGCGCACGGCTGCACCGGCAAGGGCAACGACCAGGTCAGGATCGAGGCGACGATCGCCACCCTGGCGCCCGAGATCAAGGTGATCGCGCCGGTGCGCGAATGGCAGATGGGCCGCGAGGAGGAGGTTGCGTACGCGCGCGAGCACGGCATCCCGGTCAAGGGGGGCACGGAGGTGGCCCCGTACTCGATCGACGACAATCTGTGGGGCCGCTCGAGCGAGGGCCGCTGGATCGAGGACCTCGGCCACGCGCCGGACGACGACGTGTTCCAGCTCGTCACGCGGCCTGAGGAGGCTCCCGACGAAGCGGAGATCGTCACGCTCGAGTTCGAGCGCGGCGTCCCGGTGGGGCTGAACGGCGAGCGTCTCGGGCTGGTGGCCTTGCTCGAGCGCGCGGCGGAAATCGGCGCCCGCCACGGGGTCGGGATCGTCGACCAGATCGAGGACCGGATCGTCGGCCTGAAGGTTCGCGACATCTATGAGGTTCCGGCGGCCACGCTGCTGCTGCTCGCCCATCAGGAGCTCGAGCGGCTCGTCGGCACGATCCATCAGAACCAGTTCAAGCCGGGGCTCGACCAGAAATGGGCCTACCTCGTCTACGCCGGGCTGTGGTGGGAGCCGCTGCGCAGCGATCTCGACGCGTACATGGAAGCCACCAGCCAGCAGGTGACGGGAACGATCGGGATCAAGCTCTACAAGGGCTCCGCGCGCGTGGTCACCCGTTCGTCGCCCAACGCGGTGTATGACGCGCAGCTGGCCACATTCTCGGAGTCCGGCGGCGTCTTCTCGCAGGCCGCCTCGCCGGGGTTCATCGAGCTGTGGTCGCTGCAGTCACGGATGGCATGGCAGGTCAGGCACCGCGACGAGGGGTAGGATCATCGGCAATGGACGATCAGCTGATCGGCTCGATCCTGTGGCAGTTCGGCAAGTGGTGGCTGCGACGCCGCCTGCGTCACAACCGCCGCAAGGCTGTCCTCGCGGGACTGCTCGCGCTGGTGGTCATCGGCGTGCTGGCATCGCAACGCCAGCCAGCGGATCGCTCAATCCGACCGGGCTGAGTGCCGAGCCCGAAGGGTGTCCGCAGCCGATCTGTCAGACCCGAGCCGACCGGCGGTCTAACGTACTGGTATGACCGACGCGGCTGCTCCCGAGCCACCGGTCGGACCGGGCGCGCCGAACCCCGAGGCGCACGCCCCGGGGGCTGCCAGGTCTGGGCCGCTGGCTGAGATCTTGCTCAAGCAGACGGTGTGCGCACTGCGGGCCGAGCTCGAGGAGCGCGCGGTCGGATCGGCGCAGCTGCGGGGAGCGCTGGCTGACGCACAGGCGGAGCTCGAGGCTCGCGTCGTGACCCAGACGCGGCTGGAGGCCGCGCAGACCGAGCTTCGTCACGAGCTCGGGGAACTGGTGGGGCTGATCGAGTCGGAGTCAACCCGGCGCTCGGGACTCGAGTCACAGGCCGAGGTCATGGCCACGCGGATCGCCGAGCTCGAGCAGAAACTGGCCGTGCTCGGCGCGGAGCTCTCAGCTCTCCGCGTCAGCACGGCCACGGCCACGGTCTCCCGCGACGCCGCGATGAGCGAGGCAGCGGGGCTGCGTGGCGAGCTCGATCGCCTGGGCACCGAGCTCGCCAGCGCTCGTGAGCAGGCCGGCAGCCGGGCCGGTGAGCTCGCCGAAGCCCAGACGCTCCTGTCCGATGCGCGCGCGCTCTCGGCTCAGCTGCGCGAGCGACAGGCGCACGCCGTCGGCGACATCGGCGAGACGCGAGAGCACCCGTCAGAGTAGGGGCTGGCCGATGCGCGATCCGTCCGCCCGGCGTCGTACCGTCGGGCCCGATGAACGACCCGACCGGAGTGCAGTCCGCGCTCGGCATCGAGGCCGTCGAGCTGTTTACGGAGGGTAGGGACCAGCTGACCGTGCGCGTCACCGGACGCTGGCGCCGACGGCGCCCGGCGTGGAGCGGCCAGCCGACGCTGCTGCTCGATGCGGGGGGCTTTCGGCACCGGTTCCCGGCCATGCCCGAGCCGCCGAGCCTCACCGGGGCGGTGCCCGGGACCTGGCGGATGAGCTTCTCGGTCCCCGCCTCGCTGGCGCCGGAGCTGAGCGGGCGGACCTGGCTGCAGTTTGGCGCCGTGGTGGTGCCACTGCCCGCCGCGGTCGAACCTTCGGGGTTAGCCGGCTCGGACGCGCTCAGCCCCCCGCCGGACAGCCAGCCTCCGCAGGCCGAGCCTCAGCTGGGTGCCGAGGCGCTGGCGGCGCGACGAGTCAGGAGCTCTGAGCTGGCGGCCGAGAGCGCCAGACGCCGCGCGGCCGAGGCCGACGCCGCTGCGGGTGACCTCGCCGCCCGGATCGAGGAATTCGCGCGCCAGTTGGACGCGGCGCGCGGGGACTCGGAACGATTGTCCGCGGCGCTGGCCAAGCGGGAGCGAGCCCGCCGCGCCGCCGAACAGCGGGCCCACGCCGAGCACGCGCTCCGCTTGGACCTGGAGCAGGAGCTCGCCGCGCGAGAACGTGAGAGCACGGTCGCGCGGCAGGCGCTGGGCGAGCTCGCGGCGGCCGAGGAGCGGGTCCGCGAGCTCGAGCGCGAGTACGAGCCGTTGCGACGGCGCGCCGACGAGGCCGAGCAGCTCGCCAGAACGGCAGTGGCCGCGCGCGAACGCGCCGAGCGCCGGGCAGCGGAGCTCGCGGTGCCCGCCGAGATCGCGTCGCCCTCGCCGAGCGCGGCCGGGCCGGGGGAGGCGCATAACCTGTCGCTCGAGCGCGCATTGATCGCGCAGCACGCCTCGGTCACACCGCGACGGCCATCCGAACCGCCTCTCCGGCGTGCGCCGGAGGTCCCGGTCGCGCCGGCCGGGCCGGGTGCGCCGGTCGCGCCGCCCGGTGCGCCGGCCGAGCCAAGCGGTGCGGCAGCCGGGCCGGGTGCGCCGGGTGCGCCGGGTGCGCCGGCCGCGTCGCCTGAGCCAACCGTCGTGGGGGAGCGGGCGATCGGTGGCGATGAGGTGGGCCCGACGATTGAGGCCCTGCGCCGCGAGCTCGAGCGCCGGGCATCGGCCGAGGCTCTGCTGCGCGCGCAGATCGTCACCGTGGAGGGCCGGCTGCAGGCGCGGGTGTCGATCGAGAACGAGATCTCCGACACCCTCGCGCAGCTGCGGGGAGAGCTCGACGGGTTGCGGTCCGCGCTGGAGCGGGAGAGCGCTGCCGTCGCCCGCGCGCAGCGGCGCGCGGCGGAGCTTGCGCGCGAGCTGAGCGAACAGCGGGCACGCGCCCAACTCGCGTGTGAGGCGATTGGGGATCTGCGCCGAGCGCTGGCCGAGCCACCCGCTACTGTGTCGGCGGTGGCGGCGCCGCCGACGCCGGACCCGGCCGGTCCCGTCGAGCCTGAGCGTCTGAGCCAGGCGTTCTCGCGGTTGCGCGAAACCACCGTGCCTGAACCTCCGCCCGCCGAGGTGCCGGGCGCCGAGCCGCCTGGCCGGGCGTGGTTAGCCCCCGTCTTCACGGCGCTCGCGCGCCAGGATGCCGCCAGCGCCGGTCGGCTGCTGCTTGACCTGCTGCCGGCCCAGCGGGCGGCGTATCCACATGCGGTGGCCTACGACCTCGTACTCGGCCAGGAGTCCGGGGTCGTCCAGGTGACCGTCCGTGACGGGGCGCCGGAGATCAGCCATACCGACGCGGCGCGCCCGTCGAGCACGGTGGACTTCGAAGTGCTCGGAAGCCCGGCGAGCATCGCGCGCCGGCTGACCGCGAGGGGGCTCCGGCGCCGCTTCGGGCGGCGGGTGGCCCGCGTCCGGGGCGATCGCGGCGCGTTCGCCGCGCTGAGGGCGCTCGTCGAGGCGCCGCTGCGTCTGAGTCAGCTGCACGCCGCCGGGGTGCGGCTGGCTCCGCCGATGGCGTTGAACGTCGTGTCGCTGATGATCGACCCCGCCTGGACCGCCGGTGAGCGCTTCACGGTCGCATATACGGACGGGGATGCCGGGGATGCCAGCGCCTGCCTCGGCGTGCACGACGGACGCGCGCTGACGGTGGCCGCCACCACCCACGCGGAGCCCGCCACCACCACGATCGTGTGCGCGGCGGACTCCTTGCTGCTCGTATTGGCCGGCGGCCGGCCCGACCAGCTCGAGGTCCGCGGTGATGAGCGCCCGCTGGGGCTGCTGCTCGACTGGGTGCAGCGCGCTCAGAGCGGCTGAAACGTCCCGGCCAGCTCCGCTCGAGGCCCACGGCGTCCGCCTCGGTGCCTATCCTCGCCAGGACGCGTTCATGAGCCTCGCCTGCGCCAATCTCCACGTTCACTCTGAGTACTCGCTGCTTGACGGGGCGTGCCGGATCGAGAAGCTCGCGGAGCGGGCCGCGTCGTTCGACCAGCCGGCGCTGGCCCTCACCGATCATGGCGTGATGAACGGCGCTGTCGAGTTGTTCACGGCTTGTCGCAAGCATGGCATCAAGCCGATCCTCGGCTGCGAGGTGTACGTCGTCGAGAACCATGCGCGGCGCGCCCCCGGCCGGCTGGACCGCTTCCACCTCACCCTGCTGGCGGCGACTGCGACCGGCTACCGCAATCTGGTCAAGCTCTCGTCGGCGGGCTTTCTCGATGGCTACCAGCGCGGCAAGCCGTCGCTCGACCTCGCGCAGATGGCCGCCTACGGCGAGGGTGTGATCGCGCTCACCGGCTGCCTGCAGTCGCGCTTCTGCCAGCACCTGCTGGCCGACCGCGTCGACGCAGCCCGCGCGCACGCCGGCGAGCTGATCGACGCGTTCGGGCTCGACAACGTCTACTTCGAGGTGCAGAAGAACGGGCTCACCGCCCAGGACAAGGCGAACGAGGGGATCGTCCAGATCGCCCGTGAGCTGGGCCGGCCACTGGTGGGCACCGGAGACGTCCACTACCTGCGCCGCGAGGACTACCACCACCACGCGGCGCTGCTGTGCGTGCAGACGAAATCGACGCTCAGCCAGCCGAAGATCAGCTTCGATACCAACGAGTTCTACCTGCGCTCGAGCGAGGAGATGGCGCAGGCGTTCGCGGAGTGGCCGGAGGCGATCGCCAGCACGATTGAGATCGCCGAGCGTTGTGATGTGCAACTCGAACTTGATCGCCAGCTGATCCCGCGATATCCCACTCCGGAGGGGGTGAGCGAACGGGAGCATCTGCACGCACTGGTCGACCAGGGGCTGCGCCATCGCTACGGCGCTCCACCGCCGGCGGCCGCGGTGGCGCGGGCGCAGTTCGAGCTCGCGGTGATCGATCGGATGGGCTTCAACGCCTACTTCCTGATCGTGTGGGACTTCGTCAAGTACGCCAAGGACAACGGGATCGCCGTGGGGCCCGGGCGAGGTTCGGCGGCGGGCTCGATCGTCGCCTTCTGCCTCCAGATCACCGATGTCGACCCGCTGCGCTACGACCTGCTGTTCGAACGCTTCCTCAACCCCGAGCGCGTGTCGATGCCCGACATCGACATCGATTTCTCGGTCCGCGGGCGCGACCGGGTGATCCGCTACGTGACCGAGAAGTACGGCAAGGAGTCGGTGGCGCAGATCGTCACCTTCGGCAAGATGTTTCCGCGCGCGGCGACCCGCGACGCCGCGCGCGTCCTCGGTCACGACTACGGCGCCGGTGACCGCCTGGCCAAGCTGATCCCCGAACCGATCATGGGGCGTTCGCCGAGTTTCGAGGAGTGCCTGAAGCTCGGCCAGCCGCTGCGCGCCGAAGTCGACCGCGACGGCACCGCCAAGCAGATCATCGACGTCGCCGAGGGGCTCGAGGGGATTGTGCGCAACTCCTCGATCCACGCCGCTGCGGTGGTGATCGCTGACCGCCCGCTGACCGACATCGTCCCGCTGCAGATCGCGGACGCCGGGGCAGACGAGAACGGCGAGCGGGTGTTTCGCACCGTGACTCAGTTCTCGATGAAGCCCATCGAGCAGATCGGCCTGCTCAAGATGGACTTCCTCGGCCTGCGCAACCTCGACGTGATCGAGGACGCGCTGGACATCGTCGAGCGCTCGACCGGGCACCGGCCCGACATGGCCACGCTCCCGCTCGATGACGCCAAGAGCTACGAGATGCTGGCGCGGGGGGACTCGGTCGGTGTGTTCCAGTTCGAGTCCGAGGGGATGCGCGATGCGCTCAAGAAGGTACGGCCGACTGAGTTCGACGACCTGATCGCGATCGGGGCGCTCTACCGGCCAGGCGCGATGGACCAGATCCCGAACTATGCGCGCGGCAAGCGCGACCCCGACTCGATCAGCTATCCCGACGAGCGGCTGCGGCCGATTCTTCAGTCGACCAAGGGCGTGATCATCTACCAGGAGCAGGCGATGCGGATCGCCACCGAGATCGCCGGCTTCAGCGGTTCGAAGGCCGATGACCTGCGCAAGGCGATCGGCAAGAAGAATCGCGAGGCGATGGCCAGGCTGAAGCCCGAGTTCGTCGCCGGCTGCCGAGCGTCGGGCACCAGCGAACCGGTGATCGAATTGCTGTGGGCGACGAACGAGCGGTCGGCCGACTACTCGTTCAACAAGAGCCACGCGGCCTGCTACGCGTTGATCACCTACCGCACGGCGTGGCTGAAGGCGAACCATCCGGCCGAGTACATGGCGGCGCTGATCTCCTCGGTGATGGCGACCAAGGACAAGGTGCCGTTCTTCGTCGCTCAGGCCGAGCAGATGGGGATCGCGATCCTCCCCCCGGACGTCAACCTGTCAGACCACGAATTCGTCGTCGTCGACGGCAATATTCGCTTCGGCCTCGATGCGGTCAAGGGCGTCGGGTTTCAGGCCGTCGAGGCGATCAAGCGTGCGCGCGGCAGCGCCGACGGGGCCGATGGCGCTGCCCCCGGCTCGGATGGCCGGGTCGGGCCGTTCCGCGACCTGTGGGATTTCTGCGCGCGGGTCGACAACCGTGCGGTCAACAAGAAGGCGATCGAGGCGCTGATCAAGTGCGGCGCGTTCGGATCGACCGGCGCCTCGCGCAAGGGCATGCTCGCGGTGCTCGAGCAGGCCCAAGGGGCGGGCCAGAAGGCTCAGCAGGACGCGCTGATCGGCCAGGGCTCGATCTTCGACCTCGGGATCGACCTGGATCCCGACCCCAGCTCGTCGGGTCAGGGCGTCAACGCCGATGGCTCCCCGCCCGTCGCGACGCCGAGCCATGCGCCGATCCCCAGCGGCGAGTTCGATCGCGCCGAGCTGCTGGCGGCCGAGAAAGAGGCGATCGGTCTGTTCGTCTCCGCCCACCCGCTCAAGGAGGTGGGCGCCGCGCTGGCCGCCCGGGTGGACGTCCCGCTGGCGGATCTGTCCGGGCGCCGCGACGGCGATTGGGTGACGGTCGGCGGCATGATCACCCAGGCCAAGCGGATCCGGACCAAGAAGGGCGACTGGATGATGTTCGCCACCCTCGACGACCTGGAGGCCTCGGTCGAGATCATCGTGTTCGGCAAGCCGCTGGCGGCGAACGAGGGGGCGCTGGTGACCGACTCGATCGTGCTCGTGCGTGGTCGTGTCGACCACAAGGACCGTGACAAGACGGTCGTCGTGGCGCAGCAGGTGGAGCGGTTCGAGCCCAGCCAGGATGAGGTGCATCAGGCACATCGGCAATCCGCCCAGCCGGTCCCGGAGCCCAGCGTCCTGCGCCTGCGGCTCGACGCCCGGGCGCTGCCGGCCACCGTGCTGGGCGAGCTCAAGGAGGTCCTGGTGGGCTTCCCAGGCGAGTCCGACGTGGTGATCGACCTCGCCACATCGATCGGCCGGCGGCGGCTGAGGCTCGGGCCGAGCTTTCGGGTGGCGCGGAGCGCCGCCGGTCTGCACGCGGAGCTTGACGCCCTGCTCGGGCCCGCGCTCCTGGCTGACGCGGCCATCGCAGAGGAGCCGGCGAGCGCGGCGGCCGCCGGGGCGTAGTCTCATCGCTTCGCAGCCGCCTGCGTTGCCGCCGCTCGCGCCGCACGGGTGCGTTGCGCGCGTCCCCGCTGGCGGAGCTTGAAGCACAGCGTGATCTCCTCTGCCGTCGGTCCCTGGTGCTCGGGTCCTTGGGTCTCGAGCACGCACGGGAGCCGGTCGAAGCGCGGTTCGGACAGGAATGCCGCGCAACCGCGCTCGCCCAGCTCACCCTGGCCGATGTTGGCGTGGCGGTCGCGGTTGGAGCCCAGCGGCGTCTGCGAATCGTTGAGATGCAGCGATCCGAGCCGGTGGCGCCCGACGGTACGGTCGAACTCGTCAAGCGTGCCGCCCAGGCCCTGTGGGGTCCTGATGTCGTATCCCGAGGCCAGCAGATGGCAGGAGTCCAGGCACACCCCGAGCCGGGCGCAGCCGCCGGCGGCATCCAGCAGATCCGCCAACTCCTCGAACGAGCGCCCCAGGGTCCCGCCGGCGCCGGCGGTGTCCTCCAGATGAAGCGGGCAGAGCTCGGTTTCGGCCAGCGCCTCCTGGATCACCGCTCCGGCGCGCCGGATGGCTTGGCCGACATCGCCCTGCTTGGCCGAGCCCGGATGCAGTACCACCCCGGTGGCGCCGATCCCCGCGCCGACGCGGAGGGACTGGATCAGCGACGCCAGTGACTTGGTCCGGATCTCCGCCTCGTCGGAGGCGCAGTTGATCAGGTACACGGCGTGGATCAGGACGGCTTTGATCGGGCTGGGCTCCATCGCCTCCCGGAACGCGGCGAAGTCGTCTTCTCCGTAGGCGGTCGGCCGCCACATGCGTGGGGACTGGTTGAAGATCTGGATCGCCTGGCAGCCGCGCTGCTCGCCTCGTTCGATCGCCTTGGCCAGGCCGCCGGCCGGAGAGACGTGGGCGCCGATTAGCATGGACGTCGGTTTCTCATGCGCGTTCGCTTTGCTCCATCCCCGACCGGGGCGCTCCATATCGGTGGCGCCCGGACCGCGTTATACAACTGGCTGCTCGCCCGTGGCCACGGAGGCACGCTCGTGCTGCGGATCGAAGATACCGACCGCGAGCGCTCGACGCCTGAGAACGTCGAGCAGATCCTCGATGCGCTGCGCTGGCTGAACCTCGACTGGGACGAAGGTCCGATCTTCCAGTCTGAGCGCGCGCCGCGCCATGCCGAGGTGCTGGGGCAACTGCTGGCCAGCGGACACGCGTACTACTCCAACGCGACCGCTGAGGCCGTCAAGGCGTACAAGGCCCAGCACGGCTCTGACCGCGGGTTTCGCGGAGCACCGGAGGCGACCGGCGCCGTGCGCCTGCGCGTTCCCGATTCCGGTCAGACGGTGGTTGACGATGTGATTCGCGGCCAGACGAGCTTTCCCAACGCGAGCATGGACGACCCGGTGATCGCCCGCGCCGATCACTCCCCGCTGTATAACTTCGCCGTCGCGGTCGACGACCTCGACGCCGAGATCACCCACGTCGTGCGCGGCGAGGACCACCTCTCCAATACGCCCAAGCAGCTGCTGGTGTTCGAAGCGCTGGGCGCGGATCCGCCCCGATACGCGCACCTTCCGCTGCTGCACGGGCCGGACGGCCGCAAGCTGTCAAAGCGACACGGCGCCGCATCCGTGCAAGAGCTGCGCGCCGCGGGCTACCTGCCGGAAGCGGTGGACAACTACATCGCGTTGCTGGGCGCCGGCTTCGCGGCTGACGAGGAGCACTTCACCACCTCAGAGCTGGCCGAGCGCTTCCGGCTCGAGCGGGTGTCGAAGAACCCGGCCGTATTCGACGAGCGCAAGCTCCGCCACATGAATGGGCAGCACTTGCGCGAGCTCGGGCTCGATGAACTGACGCGGCGCCTGGAGGCCTTCACCGGCCGCTCGGGGCTACGCGGCGCGGTCGAGATCTCGGCCGAGAAGATCCAGACATTGGCCGATTTCTGGCCGCTGGTCTCGTTCATCTTCGACGGACCCGTCGACGATCCGGTCGCATTCGAAAAGACGATCGGCCGCGAGGGCGCCGTCGAGGTGCTCGCGGAGGCGCGCGAGGCCCTCGCCGAGGCCTCACCGTTCACTCAGGCGACCGTCGAGGCGGCACTGCGGGCGGTGGTTGACCGCCACGGAGGCAAGCCGGGGGCGGTGTTCCAGCCCGTGCGCGTCGCGATCGCGGGCCAGACGGTGTCGCCGGGGATCTTCGAGACGGTCGCGCTCCTCGGGCGCGCGGAAACGCTGGCGCGGATTGACCAGGCGCTGCGCCGGGCTCGTGGCGACGGCGGCGCTGGTCCCGGTCCGGCTTGAAGCTGGATCGGATCCGGTGGCGGCGCTAAACCGCGATCGGATATGTGCCGATAGGAGGTGCATGGGCAGGGCGCCGGCAGTGGAAAGCAAGATCAACCTTTGGCGTACGCGCGGGGGGGGAACCTGAGTACGCCACCATGGTGACCATCGCTGCCGCCCCTTCCAACAGTCCAGCCGATCCCTACGCGGCCCGTGAGCACCATCACAACGAGGGCCACGGCCGGCGCCTGACCTCTGCGTTCGAAGCGCTGGAGGCCTATCCGGTGCTGGTGGAGTCGCGCAATCGCGTGTTGCGCCTGTTCGAGGACGCCGAGCCGGCCACCGCCGATGTGGTGGCCGCGATCGAAGGCGACGTGGCGCTCGCCGTGACGGTCCTGCGGCTGGCCAACCAATTGGACAACAAGACCCGCGGACGCGTGGACAGCGCGGTCAAGGGGGTCGAGGTCCTCTCACCGAAGACCGTGCACGCGATCGCCAGCCGGGCCCGCACGTTTGACTTCTTCGAGCGCACCGCGGTCTGGCAGGGGATCCCGGAGCGCTTCCGTCTGCACGCCGTCGCCACCCAGCGGGCAGCCGAGCGGCTCGCCCGGGAGATCAACTACGAGGCGCGCGACCGGCTGATGGTCACCTCACTGCTTCACGACGTCGGCAAGCTCGTCTTGGTCCACGCCTACCCGGGCTATCCGGACGAGATCCATCACGAAGCGCGCACGCCGGAGGAACGCCTTCAGCGCGAGCGCCGAGAACTGGGCGTCGACCACGCGCTGGTGGGCGGTGTCCTGGCCCGGCGCTGGGGTCTGCCCAAATCGATCGCCAGCGTGATCGAGCGCCACCACGCCGAGGATTGCGACGGCGAAGCGGCCCTGGTCCGCCTCGCGGACATGCTCGCGCACTACGTACTGGGCGGATCGATCTCGCCCACGGACCTCCTCGCGGTGGCGCGGTTGGTCGGGGTCAGCCCATCCGGCCTGCGCACGGTGATGTACGAACTCCCCCTGACGGCCTCAGGGGGCCGTCCCCGCCAGGTCGACCCGAGCCCGATGTCCAAGCGCGAGACCGACGTCGTACGGCGCCTGGCCAAGGGAATGGTCTACAAGCAGATCGCCGGCGAGCTCGGCCTCTCCACCAGCACGGTCCGAACCCACCTGCACAACGTGTACGGCAAGCTCGGCGCGATGGACCGCGCCCAGGCCGTGCTCATCGCGACGGAGCGCGGCTGGATCTAACCAAGCCGGACGCGGTTTCGGCTCGATACTCAGCTGGGCGGCGACGTGGGCTTGGTCAGCGCCACGCAAGCGACAATCGGAAATACGGGGTCGTCCTCGGCAAGGTCTTCGTCGCGAAGGTCCTCGACCGCGAGTCCAAGCGTCGAAGCCAGTGTGGCGACAAGATTGCCGCCAGCCTCGACGTGCACCACCGGTCCATCGCAGTATCTCTCAACGAACCGACGCAGGCCCACCGGCGTCCAGCGCCAGAGGTCGGAGTCCGCCAACTCGTGATCGACACGGGCCGCGCAGGGCACGGTGATGAGCAGCGTGCCGCCGGCTCGAAGGCTTCGCCACAAGTTCCCGATGGCAGCGTCCGGTGTCTGTAGGAATTGCAAGGTCTGGGTGAGGATCACGCAGTCGTACGCGTCGGGCGGCAAGGTCGCGCTTTGGCACAAATCGCCGACCACGGTCGCAGCCTGGTTGCTCGGATCGATGTCGACCACATGGCTGCGAAGCCCAGCGGAGCCAAAACGGTCCGTGTAGTCGCGCGAGCGGACCTCCAACACGTCGCCAGCGATTCGGTCTCGCATACGGTCAAGGAACCGCTCGATATAGAGACGATCGACCGGCTGCCCGCGGTCCCATCCGTAATACGCGCTGAAGGGTCGCCTCCGCCTCAGGTTCCCCCAATGCACTCGTCTCCCCGGAGCTCTCCGGATGAGAGGCGCGACGAGCGGACGCATGCGCCATCGGGTCGCCGGCGAAACGAGATCCGCCCACCATGGCCCGCTGGCAGTCATCCGTCACAGATTATGGTGCACGCGTGATCGAGCACCCGGTCCGGCCTGATCTGAGGTCTCCCAAGACCCAGACGCCGTGACTTCCACTCGAAAGGGAATTACGGCATCAGGGCACGAACCTCAGCATCACGAGAAGTCCCAGCTTGATGTCATACGATCGAGGGGCGCGATGATCTCGATCACGACCAAATCCCCCTATGCGCTGAGCGCGCTGGTCGAGCTGTGCCGCCACGGTGATTCGGGCCCGGTGCCGATCGCAGAGCTCGCCCGCCGCCGGGAGATCCCGGTGCAGTTCCTTGAGCAGCTGTTCGCGACGCTTCGGCGAGGCGGCATTCTGCGCTCCCAGCGGGGCGTCAAAGGCGGATACAGCTTTGCCCGCCCGGCCAGCGAAGTGACCGTGTTGGAGATCGTCGAGCTGCTCGACGGCCCCGTCGGTCGGGGCGCCGTCGGCGTGTTCTCCGAGGCCGCGCGGGCCGCCAGCTCAGTCCTCGCTCAGGCCACGGTGGCGTCCGTGGCCGAGCAGGAGATCAGCGCCGCCGGCACGCCGATGTACCACATCTGACGGGCGGTCAGCCCAGGACGCGATAGGGCGTGATGGTGATGTTTGGCGCTGACCGAACCTCCTTAACTGTTACGGTGTTGTTAGGAGCATGGTGACCGACAAGCTTGTCTGGCTGCCCCGGCTGGGGATCCGGGTGATGCTGGCGACGGCCGTACTGGCCCTCGGCGGCGCGTTCGGCGTCGTCGTGAACGCCCAGGCCGCCGCGCCGATCGGCGCGTTCACGACCGCGGGTGCCGACAGCTTCGTATCGGCGCCCAACCTGCACCCACCGACGATCGCGACCGACGCACCCACGAGCGCCCATGCGCTCGCGCCTGGGTACTTCATGGTGGCGAACTTCAAGAACCTGGCCATGACCGCGCCGCTGGTCGGCCAGGGAGGCCCACTGATTCTCAACTCCGCGCTGCAGCCGGTGTGGTTCACGCCGGTACCCACGAGCGTCTACGCGCTGAACCTCACCACGCAGACCTTCCGGGGCAAGCCGGCGCTGAGCTGGTGGGAGGGGGTCGTCTCGCCGGTCGGCGCCGTCGCCAGCGGCGAGGACGTCGTGGTCGACCAGCACTACCGCCAGGTGGCGACGCTGACCGGCGCCGACGGCTGGATTCTCAGCGTGCACGAGTTTCTCATCAGCGGCACCGACGCCTGGGTGACCGCGAACAAGACGATCCCGATGAACCTGACCGCGTTCGGCGGTCCGGCCGATGGGATGCTCACCGATTCGGCGGTACAGGAGTACGACCTGACGACGGGCAAGCTGATCAGGAATTGGGACGCGCTGGCGCATATCCCGCTCAGTCAGTCCCAGACCCGCCCGTCACCCGTTCCCGGTGTCCCCTGGGACCCCTACCACGTCAACGGAATCGATCTGACCGGTCACGGCTCGTTCGTGACCTCGATGCGTAACACCTGGGCGGGATACCTGGTGAACAGCCGGGGCCAGATCGTGTGGACGCTCGGCGGGAACGCCAGCACGTTCAGGTTTGGCCCCCAGGCCCAGTTCGAGTGGCAGCACAACATTGAGCTGCATCCCGGCGGCAAGGTCAGCCTGTTCGACGACGCCTGCTGCGGTGTCCTGGGTCCGGGCAAGTTCGCGCCGCCCTCCGGGCCCTCGCGCGGGCTGGTGCTGAAGCTGAACCTGACCACCCACACGGCGACGCTGGTCGCGCAGTACGACGCCGGCCATCCGGGGCTGGAAACCGCCAACCAGGGCGACACGCAACTGCTGCCCAACGGCAACGTGCTCGTCGGTTGGGGAGGGCAGCCGTGGTTCTCGGAGTACAGCCAGGCGGGCAAGCTCCTCCTCGACGCGCGGCTTCCCGATCCGGACATCAGCTACCGGGCCTACGTGCAACCGTGGGTCGGCACGCCGTTCTTCCCCCCGAATGGGGCGGCACGCACGGCGAACGGTCAGACGACGGTGTTCGCGAGCTGGAACGGCGACACGGAGGTCGTGGCCTGGAGGGTCCTCGGCGGGCCCAACGCCAAGCATCTCAAGCCCATCGCCACCAGGTCCAAGCGCGGGTTCGAGACCGTGATCGGCCTGCGCGGGGGACACAAGGTGTTCAAGCTGCAGGCGCTCGACGCGAAAGGTCACCTGCTGCGTACCTCACGGGCGTTCAGCGTTCCCAAGGCGTGACCTTCACGACCCGATCGTGAGGCGACGAGCGGGGTGGTCAGACGGGTGTGATCACGCCGCGGCTGCCCGGCGGCACGTGGTCGAGCGGCCGCTTCTCGTAGGGTGTCCGGTAATGGCGGGTATCCCGACCAACATTGCGGATCTTGTCGGCCGGACGCCGATGGTGCAGCTCACCCGGATCGCCCCTGAGCTCGAGGTCGAGCTGTTTGCCAAGCTCGAAGCGGGTAACCCGGGTGGGAGCGTCAAGGACCGGATCGGCGTGGCGATGATCGCGGCCGCCGAGCGAGAGGGGCGGATCGAGCCGGGGGTGACCACGATCGTCGAGGCGACGAGCGGCAATACCGGGATCGCGTTGGCATTCGTGTGCGCGGCCAAGGGCTACGAGCTGGTGCTGACGTTGCCGCAGGGCATGAGCCGCGAACGGGAAGGGCTGTTGCGGCTCTATGGCGCCCGTGTGGAGGTGACGGAATCGCTCGGAGGGATGACCGAGGCCGTGCAGGCGGCCCAGGCGCTCGCCTCACGCGAGGACGTGTTTCTGCCCGACCAGTTCTCCAATCCCGCCAATCCTGAGATCCATCGTCGGACCACTGGACCTGAGCTGTGGGACGCGCTGGACGGTCGGGTGGACGTGTTCGTTGCCGGGGTCGGGACGGGGGGGACGATCACCGGGGTGGGGGAGGTGCTCAAACAGCGAAACCCGCGCTGCCGCGTCGTCGCGGTCGAACCCCGTTCCTCCGCGGTGCTCTCGGGCGGGATGCCGGGGCCGCACAAGATCCAGGGCATCGGCGCGGGCTTCGTGCCGACGGTGCTCAACCGCGACGTGCTCGACGAGGTGATCGCGGTCGGCGACGAGGACGCGATCGAGACAGCGCGCATGCTCGCCCGGCGCGAGGGCGTGCTGGCCGGAATGTCCTGCGGCGCCGCTGTGTGGGCGGCGCTCGAGATCGCCCGTCGGCCCGAGTCGCGCGGCGCGCGGATCGCGACGATCCTTCCGGATTCGGGCGAGCGCTACGTCTCGACCCCGTTCTTCGCGCCGTAATGCTCGCGACCGCACGTACGCTCGCATTCGAGCGGCCTGCGGGCGGCGCAGACCACTGAGGGCCCGCGTCTCTCCCCGCTAGGCTGTGTCGATGTTCCGCCTCGGGCCGATCTCGCGTACGGCCGCGGAAGTTCGGCGTGACGTCGCCGCTGCGCAGAGCCGTGACCCCGCGGCGCGAGGGGTTGGCGCGCTCGAGATCTTCGCCACCTGGCCGGGAGTGCACGCGCTGCTCGCGCATCGTGTCGCGCACGCGCTGCAGGGCGCGGGCGTGCCGGTGCTACCGCGAGTGATCGCGGGAGTGGCGCGCTCGATCACCGGCATCGAGATCCATCCGGCCGCGAGGATCGGTGATGGGTTCTTCATCGACCATGGGATGGGTGTGGTGATCGGGGAGACGGCCGAGATCGGAAATGACGTCACCCTCTATCAGGGCGTGACGCTCGGCGGGACCGGGTTCGCGACCGGCAAGCGCCACCCGACGGTGCAGGACAACGTGACGATCGGGTCCGGGGCCAAGCTGCTGGGCCCGATCACGGTCGGTCACGGGGCGAAGATCGGTGCCAACACGGTCGTGATCCACGACGTGCCACCGAACTCGACCGTGGTGGGCAATCCCGGTCACCCGGTGCGGATCGAGGGCCGGCGGCCGGAGGGACCCGACGCCGACTGGGTCCACCTGCCCGATCCGGTCGCCGACGCAATCAAGGGGCTGGCGAGCCGGATCGCCGCGCTGGAAGCGCAGGCGGACGAGACGCGGAACGGAAACACCGCCGAGGTGCGGCCGCTGCGTCGGGCCGCCGGCGGGGCGAGCGAGCCCGACGGGCGCGTCAACCCGTCGCTGGGACCTAATCCTGCGGGCGGTTAGGCGCGAGCGTCTCGATCGCGCCGGCCCGGTGCGGGACGGGTGGCGCCGGGGCTGGCAGCGATGTGCTGTCGGGCATGTTGCGCCGCGCGCGCACCAGGTACAGCGGGCGTCCCTTGACCTCGTCGTAGATCCGCCCGACGTACTCGCCGATGATCCCGATCGCGATCAGCTCGATGCCCCCGAGCAGCAACACGACGATGGTGAGCGCGCTGAAACCGGGCAGGTAGGAGCCGAGAATCCGCAGCACGATCACGACTGGGATGGCGATGAACGCGAGCGTCGAGATCATGAAACCCAGCAGCGTCGCGAGCTGAAGCGGGCGATGCGAGAACGACGAGATCGCGTCGAGCGAGAAGCGCAGCATGCGCGAGATCGTGTACTTGGTCTCGCCCGCATAGCGGGGATCGCGGTGGTAGGGCACGGCGGCCTGCGTGTACCCGACCCAGACGGTCATGCCGCGCAGAAACCGGTTGCGCTCACGCATCGATAGCAGCGCGTCGAGCGCGCGGCGGTCGAGCAGCCGGAAGTCGCCGGAGTTGTGTTGGAGCTCCACCTGGGCAAGCTTGTCGAACAGCTTGTAGAACCACTTCGCCGTACTGAGCTTGAAGCGCGACTCGCCCTGGCGTTGCTCGCGGACCGCGTAGACGACATCGCAGCCGGTCCGCCAGTGGTCGAGCATGGTCGAGATCAGCTCGGGTGGATCCTGCAGGTCCGCATCCAACATCACCACCGCGTCACCGCGCGCGTGATCGAGTCCCGCGGTCAGCGCCGTCTGATGTCCGAAGTTCCTCGACAGGTACACGACGTGGACGCGGGGATCGTTGTGCGCCAAGCGCTCGAGCGCGGCCGCGGAGCCGTCGGTCGAGCCATCGTCGACCAGCACGAGCTCGAATGGAAGTCCCTGCAGCGCGCCGCAGACGCGGGCGTAGAACTCCTCGATCGTCGCCTCCTCGTCGTACACCGGCGCGACCACGCTGAGTAGCTCGAGCGGACGAGCGCCGTTACTGGCCTGATCCAAAGCGACGCTCACCCGGCCATCCTACGGCGGCGAGCTGCGGCCGTGCTCATAAGCCCAGCAGCGAGCTTCCGTGTGGGATGTATCCCAGCAGCTGGATCCCCTGCACGACGCCGGTCATCACGATCGCGACCCGGAACAGGCGCCGGTCGGCGCTCAACGCCGCCAGCGGCAGCACCCAGGCCACGTACCAGGGCAGCAGCGAGCTGGCGGTGGCCAGCATGGCGACGGTGGCCCAACCGGCCGCGTCGATCCAGTCCATCTCGTCGCGCCACACCCGTCGCAGGAGCCAGCAGCAGATTCCGACGAAGCCCACCGCCAGCACATAACCGGCGATGCGGCCGACCGGGGCCAGGCCAAGCCGGGTCGAGATGAACCCGGGGATGCTCAGCCAATCACTCTTGCTCTGGATCTTCTCGACCGTCGCCAGCAGGTGAAGCGGCCCGGTGCCGAACAGAGCGAAACCGAGCGCGACCACGAGCGCCGCTCCGACGCCGACGCCGATCGCGAAGTCGCGGCGCCGAGCCCGACCCCGTCGTGAGCCGCCCGCTGCGAGCGCGAACGGCGCCACCAGGCCCGCGGTCAGCTTGATGCCGACGGCCAGTATCATCACGCCGCCGCTGAGGCGCTCACGGTGGATCAGGAAGGCGTACACGCCGGCCACGGTCGCCAACAGCATCAACAGGTCGTTGTGGCCGCCACCGACTCCGTAGAGGACGAGCAGCGGGTTGAGGCCCACGAGGGCGGCGGCCTTGACCGGGTTCAGTCCGCGCAGCCGGGCGGCGTTCCATACCAGGGCCACGATCGCCAGGCTGGCCATCGCGGCGATCGACTTATACGCCACCACGCTGGCGGCGATCGAGAGCGGCGCCAGCAGATAGCTCAGTGTGGTGAAGACCGGCCCGTAGGCGCTGGGGATGTAGGACCATTTCGCGCCGATGTACGGGAATAGCGGATCGAGCGCGAACGCGTGGGGCCCGTAGAGGTACGGGTTCGCCCCATACACAGCGCCGATCCGGGCATAGGCCTGATAGCTGAACACGTCGGTCGAGAGCAGCGGCGGCGCCAGCAGCACCAAGGCGTTCAAGGCCGCGATGCTCATCAGCACCGCGCGCCCTGAGAGGCGGTCGGCCGCCCCGACCACGACCACGTAGGCCACGAACATCAGTGAGAGCACGACGATCAATCCGACGACGTGCAGGTTCGGGCCGAAGGTGCCGAACGCCCCCGCCAGTGCCCGCGGGACTGGCCGGATCGACTCGGGCAGCAGGGAGTCCGTGTGCGCCGCCGAGATCGCCACGACGAACCCGGTGAGCAGCAATCCGGCGAGACCCAGCAGTCCGGCGCGGCTGCTCGAGTCCGGCCGGCTCGAGTCCAGCGACCGGGGGGTTAGCTCGAAGCCGCCGCTCTGAGTCGTGGCGCCAAGCGGACTCTGAATGCTCATTCTCTTAGGAGAATGCCCCGGAGGGCATCCGATTGCTGTTTGGGCAACATTGAGATTACGTTAGGGCTGTCCCACGACGTCGGCGCCCGACGCCTGATGCCGGCCAGCGCGATCCAGGGCGGCGGCGGCGTTTCGCTTCAACAGCGGTACCAACCAGATCGCCTCGAGCGCGATCCGGGCCGACATTTTGCTTGAGCCTGCGGTCCGGTCGGAGAACACGATCGGAACCTCACGCACCCTGAATCCTGCCAGGAGTGCACGGTAGGTGACCTCGATCTGGAAAACATAGCCCTCCGCCCGGACGCTCGGAAGGTCGATCGCCTGCAGGACCTCGCGCCTGATGCATTTGAAGCCGCCGGTGAGATCGTGCACGTCCACGCGCAGGATCGTGCGCGCATACCAGCCGCCGGCGCGGCTGATCAGACGTCGCACCAGACCCCAGTCGCGCACTCCGCCGCCCGCCACGTAGCGCGAGCCCAGGACGAGGTCCGCGTCCTGGGCCGCCCGCAGCAGGTCGGGTAGATAGCCGGGATCGTGCGAGAAGTCGGCATCCATTTCCAGCACCAGCTGGGCGCCACGCTCCAGCGCATAGGCGAAGCCCGCCAGATAGGCATGGCCGAGTCCGCTCTTGGCCCCGCGATGGAGGACCTCGACGGCCGCCATCTCGCGCGCCAGCGAGTCGCCAATCGCGCCGGTCCCGTCGGGCGAGCTGTCATCGACGATCAGAATCCGATGGTCGTCAGGTGCTGCGCGGGCCAGTTGCCCGGCGGCGGCGCGGACGATCCCGTCCAGATTTGGCGCCTCGTTGTAGGTGGGAATGACCAGCCAAATCGCCGCGTCCATGGGCTGGGGAGCCTAGTGGCCGCATCCGGCGATGTGCTCTCAGTGCAGCTGACCGCGTGAGACGGCATCATGTCGACGGGGGTACTGACGATGGACGACGGCTCACGCGCACCGCGCAACACAAGGCGCCCGCAGCGTTCGACGGGTCCACCGGGGGGGTCCGGGCGCGGTACGGTGCTGCCCCACCACCGGCGGCGGCGGCTGATGGCCCTGGGAATGGTGGCGGGGCTGGCGCTGATCCTCGGCGCCATCGTGGGCGCCGGCGGTGGCACTGCCAACGTGCATCGGATCGCGCGGACCCCGACCGGATATTTCAGCCGGATCCAAGCGCTCGCCGGCACCGGCACCGGGTCACTGGCGGTGGCCGAGCAGTCGGCTGAGAATGCGGCGATCACCCGCACGCTCGCGTACACCCCCTACGTGCGGATCGCGGGGTCCCAGCACCGCGAGATCGCGCTCACCTTCGATGACGGCCCGGGCCCGTACACGCCGCAGATCCTCGCGGTGCTCGGACGCGAGAAAGTGCCGGGCACGTTCTTCGAGATCGGTGAGGAAGAGAGGTACTTCCACGCTTCGACGAGCGAGATCGTCGCCCGCGGCTACCCGATCGGCGACCACACCGAGACCCATCCGATGATGTCGAAGCTCTCGGCCCACGATCAGCAGGTGCAACTGCTCCAGGAGACCGCTCAGATCGGTGATTACGGTGCCCCGTTCCCACGTATGTTCCGCCCGCCCTACGGCGTCTGGAACTCGACGACGCTCAGGCTGCTGAAGAAGTACCGGATGCTGATGATCCTGTGGACCGTCGATACCAACGACTACGAGCAGCCCGGGGTGGCCGCGATCGTCCATTCAGCCGTATCGGGCGCCCAGCCCGGGGCGATCATCCTCATGCACGACGCCGGCGGTACTCGAACCCAGACGGCCGAGGCGCTGCCGCTGATCATCTCCGACCTGCGAGCCAAGGGATACAAGCTCGTCACCGTGCCGAAGCTGCTGCTCGACAATCCGGCACCGGTCAGCCAGGACGTCTCTGCGCTGGGGGGCGGCGGCTAGTAATCACGTAGAGCCGCGTGATCGCGATCGACCCCGCTGGGCGGATATCCGAACGTTGCCGTTTGGCGTCCGAGGGGTGGACGTCAAACGCCAAGGTTCGCGCGATGCGGCTCGTACCTCGCGTCGTCAGCTCCGCTTCGCACCGACCTGCGGAGCGAGCGGCGGACGAAGCGGCCTGCGAGCGGTCTACCGCCGGACATAGGCGACGCGGTTCCAGCTGGGCTCGGGCGCGAGTTCGATCGGCTCGCCGCCGCGATCGGGCTGGATATAGACGAATGCGCTGGCGTCCTCGTCGAAGCAGACATCAAGCTCGCCCTCCTTGACTCGCTGGTCGAGCCAGGCGCTGCGGAAGATCAGGCGCCGCAGCCAATGGACCAGCGAGCGCTCGGATGGGCCAACCAGCTCTGGCCAGCAGTCGTTGACGTGCTCTCCGAGGGCCGAAGCCGGATCGGTCACCTCGCCGTTGACGACCAGGTTGATCAGATCTTCGGCCTCGTCCTCCTGGACGGCGCCACCCAAGAAGCCGAGCTTCCTGGCGGCCTGTTCGCAGCGCTCACGGAAATCCCGCTCGTTAAACGTAAAGCGCAGTTCGCCATACTCGAGGACGAAATCTTCGCCTGAGCTGTAATTGCCGCGTTTATACATTCGCGTCGGCATCATATTTCGGAATCCTCCTTCGCTGCAGGCACTGAACGTGATGTTGCACCTTTGACGGGTGGTTTCTGCACCGTCCGGAGACCGAATTCTGAGCCTGCTGGATCGGCGGCAGCGCAGCCGCGCCAGTCGGGTCTATGCGGCCTGCTCGTCATCGACGCCCGCGAGTTGCCGACCTCCACCGCCCGGGTGGTCGGAGTCCAGCGCGGCGGGTTGCACTTCAACCCCTGGATGGCGATCCCCACCGACCATGTGGCGCATAGCATGGCCGCAAGCGGAGATGCGTCCAGGACGATGACCTGGTCGGCCGTCTACTCCACTCATTGTGCAGCGTTGGCGCAGCGCGCTGAGTCGCCCGCACACGATCAGAGTCGAGACCCGCCTGAGTGGGGAGGTTTTGCGAAGTCTCGCCAGATTTAAACGCACGGAAATTGGTTCTTCGTCTATGGTGTTGGGCCCTTTGAGTGGGAGATGCAAATGAGATCCCCTACATGAATTGCAGGCGGGCTCGAATCGTCGGCGCGAGTCCGTCACGCTGCAGCCGGTGGGCCGCACGGCTCGGGTTGTTGCTGGTGCTCGTCTTGATCCTTACCGCGCAGGCCGATGCGGCGGACCTCGGGTCGAGCGGGCAGCTCACTGCACCAGGTCCGCCAGCCACTCAGCTGGCTGATCTGGCTGCGGCGGCTGATCCGACGGTTGACGCCCCGGCCGATCCGACTGCGGCGGCTGGGGCGGCTGCTCTGACGACTGACGCCCCGGCTGATCCGGCTGACCCGACTGCTGCGGCGGCTGATCCGACGGTTGACGCCCCGGCTGATCCGGCTGATCCGACTGCTGCGGCGGCTGGTCCGACGGTTGACGCCCCGGCTGATCCGGCTGATCCGACTGCAGCGGCTGGTCCGACGGTTGACGCGCCGGCTGATCCGGCTGATCCGACAACGGCGGCTGATCCGACGAGTGACGCCCCGGCTGATCCGACTGCGGCGGCTGATCCGACTGCGGCGGCTGATCCGACAAGTGACGCGGCGGCTGATCCGGCTGCGGCGGCTGCTCCGACGGTTGACGCCCCGGCTGATCCGGCTGATCCGACTGCGGCGGCGGCTCCGACGAGTGACGCCCCGGCTGATCCGGCTGCGGCGGCGGCTCCGACGGTTGACGCCCCGGCTGATCCGGCTGATCCGACTGCGGCGGCGGCTCCGACGAGTGACGCCCCAGCTGATCCGGCTGCGGCGGCTGATCCGACGAGTGACGCCCCGGCTGATCCGACTGTGGCGGCTGATCCGACGAGTGACGCCCCAGCTGATCCGGCTGGCGCGGCTGATCCGACTGCGGCGGCTGCTCCGACGGTTGACGCCCCGGCTGATCCGACTGCGGCGGCTGATCCGACGAGTGACGCCCCAGCTGATCCGACTGCGGCGGCTGCTCCGACGGTTGACGCCCCGGCTGATCCGGCTGCGGCGGCGGCTGATCCGACGGTTGACGCCCCGGCTGATCCGGCTGCGGCGGCTGATCCGACGGTTGACGCCCCGGCTGATCCGGCTGCGGCGGCGGCTGATCCGACTGGCGCGGCTGATCCGGCTGCGGCGGCTGATCCGACGGTTGACGCCCCGGCTGATCCGACTGCGGCGGCTGCTCCGACGGTTGACGCCCCAGCTGATCCGACTGCGGCGGCGGCTCCGACGGTTGACGCCCCAGCTGATCCGACTGCGGCGGCGGCTGATCCGACTGGCGCGGCTGATCCGACTGCGGCGGCGGCTGATCCGACGGTTGACGCCCCGGCTGATCCGGCCGATCCGACTGCGGCGGCGGCTGCTCCGACGGTTGACGCCCCGGCTGATCCGACTGCGGCGGCGGCTCCGACGGTTGACGCCCCGGCTGATCCGACTGCGGCGGCTGATCCGACGGTTGACGCCCCGGCTGATCCGACTGCGGCGGCTGATCCGACGGCCGCGGCTGATCCGACGGCCGCGGCTGATCCGACTGGCGCGGCTGCTCCGACGGTTGACGCCCCGGCTGCTCCGGCTGCGGCGGCCGCTCCGACGGTTGACGCCCCGGCTGATCCGGCTACGGCGGCTGCTCCGACGGTTGACGCCCCGGCTGATGGGGCTGACCCGACTGCGGCGGCTGAACCGACGGCTGATACGACGGATGATGCCCCGGATGATCCGGCTGCGGCGGCTGATCCGACGGTTGACGCCCCGGCTGATCCGGCTGCCCCCGCGGCTGATCCGACCACTGCGCCTTCGGCTGATCCGAACCTTGCGGCCGAGCCGACGCCGGTGGCTGCCGCGACTCCGACGGTGGTCAAGCGGCCAGTTACTGCACCGGTGACCCTCGTGACGGCTCCGTCGGCGCCGGTCACGGTCTTGACGCCGGTGGCCGCTCCGGTGACGCTGGTGACGGCTCCGTCGGCGCCGGTTACGGTCTTGACGCCGGTGGCCGCTCCGGTGACGCTGGTGACGGTTCCGTCGGCGCCGGTTACGGTCTTGACGCCGGTGGCCGCTCCGGTGACGCTCGTGACGGCTCCGTCGGCGCCGGTCAGCATCTTGACGCCGGTGACCGTTCCGTTAGCCATCAGCGCGCCGCTGTCGCCGGTTATCGCGCCGCTGACGCCGGTCACTTTGGCCATGCCGGTGATCCCGGTCACCGCTCTCGCGCCGCCCGCTTTGGCGTTGGCCGCTCCACTCATCGCGGCCACAGCGCTCGGGGTGACCGTGAGCCAGATGCCAGCGGCGATCCGGCATCCGCTGGCCTCTCGGACGCGGCGTCGGGCGCCGGATGCGTCGCCGCCACCGGCCACACCGGCTCCGGTGCCGGTAGCGCCGTTGGCGCCGGTGAGTGCGGGAGCGTCCGCGGGTGCGAGCCCATCGAGCGCTTTCTTCTTCGCCGCCGCGCTGCTGCTGGCAGCGCTGGCGCTGGGATTCCCGCGACTGTTCGGACGGCTACAGCTCCTGGCGGAGCTGATCCCGCCGAACCCATTCGCGTTGCTGCTTGCTGAACCTGGCTAGCCCGAACGGCTCTTCCAGGTCCTGAGCGCCGGGCTTTGCGTCCCGACGCACCCGTTCTAGCAAGCAAGGAGAAACCATTCATGTCATGCACTACATGGGAGCCTGTGGAGGCGAAGATGCTCTCGTTTCCGCTGACGCGGGGCGCGGCGCTGGCCGCAGGCGTCCCGGCGGCAGCCCCGGAGGCCACCCGCGTCAAGCCAGACCGTCCTTCAGCCCAGCGGATCATCGGCGTCCATACATCAGCGGTTGCCCAGCCGAAGCGACACGCGAGCGGGACCAGGCACGCGCGACACTCGGCTGCGCGCGCGGTCGCCTGGGGTCATGCTGTTGTGCTGTTGGCATCGGGCAGCGGCTATCAGCAGGCCGCGGGCTCGGGCCTCGTGCGTGCGCTGCAACGTTGCCTGGCCAGCTTGGGCTTTGCGCCGGGGCCGGTCGACGGCCGCTACGGACAGCTCACCACGCGGGCCATCGAGCGCTTTCAAGGCGGCCGCCGCCTTACCGTCAACGGCATCGTCGGCGCTCACACGCTGCGCGCTCTGGGCACCGTCCAGCGCAGTCCCATCTCCATCTCGAGCCCAACGAGCCATCCCGCTCCCAAGGGCCATTCCGCCCTCCCGACGGGGCCCACTGCGGCTGAACGCTCATCCGCAAAGCCAGTGACGCCAGTGCTCCCCTTGCTGGTGCTGCCCGCGGTAGTGGTGTTTACCGTGGTGGTGGGGCTCGAGATGATGTCGCTGAGCTATTGGCGGACCCCCGCCGGGGGAGGTCAACGATGATCACCACGGCGATTCGAACTCGCCAACGTGTGAGCGAGGAACACGGCGGTGATGAGTGTGTGCGTGTGTTGATCGCCGACCCCGACGGCCTCGCGCGACGCATGATGCAAAACGCGCTGCAGGCGGCCGACGGGGTCGTAACGCTACCCGCCGCGAGGGACGCTCGCGAGGCGCTGGAGTATGTCCGCTACTACCGGCCCACCGTGCTGATTCTCGACACGGCGCTCCCGGTGGGCGGCTGCGTCCAACTGATCCGCGAGGTGCTCGAAGCAGCCCCCGAGACGCGGATCGTGACGGTCTCGGCCGATGAGGAGGGGACCGCGCTGGCGGCGCTGCGCGCTGGTGCGGTGGGGCATATCAGCAAGGACGTCGACCCGGGCGAGCTCGCACGGCTGGTTGGCCTCGCCGCAGACGGCGAGGCGATCGTCCCGCGACGGATGGTCATGCCGTTGCTGGGGCTGCTGCGCGCGACTCCCGACGCCGGCTGGCGGCCGGTGCACAGCCGCCTGACCACCCGTGAATGGGAGATCGTCGACATACTCGCCGACGGTGGCTCGACGGAGCGCATCGCCGACCGCCTTGGGGTCTCCCCGGCCACCGTCTACAGCCACGTCAAGAGCGTGCTGCGCAAGCTAGACGTCCACTCACGCCGCGAGGCCATCACCGCCGCAGAACGTCTACGTCACGAGGAGGCCTCGGGGACACAGACCCCCACCTCGTTACGATGAGCCAGCGGCACTAGCTGTTACGCGCGTGCCAACGGAAGCCCGAACCGCGGCGCCTGCCCCCAACGTGAGCACTGTCGCCGGTCGCCTGGTCGAGCCAAAACGCTCCGTGGGGTGATTTTTCGGCGCCGTGGACTCTTCTTCACCATGGACTCGAAACCGACAACGATCCTGGTGGTCGAAGACCATCAAGCCACACGCGTTTTCCTGGCCGAGAACCTGTTCGCGGACGGCTACGAGCCGCTCGAGGCGGAGACCGCCGACGATGCGCAACGGCTGCTGAGGACGAAGTGCCCCGATCTGGCGATCGTCGACCTCGGACTCCCCGATCGCGACGGACTCGAGCTCCTACGCGACGTGCGCCGAGCCGACCGCCTGGCCGGCCGGGTCGATCCCGACCTGCCGTTGCTCGTGCTGTCGGGCCGGGCGGGCGAGCTCGACCGTCTGCGCGGTTTCGACTGCGGTTGCGATGACTATCTCGTCAAGCCGTTCAGCTATCCAGAACTCCGCGCGCGGATCGCCGCGATGCTGCGACGCGCCCGTCGGCGTGCGGGGTCTGGACGGCTGCGAGTCGGTCCACTCGAACTAGATCCGCTCGCTCGTGAGGTGTGGCTGGATGGTGAGCGGGTGCAGTTGTCCAAGAAGGAGTTTGCCCTGCTGCGGGCGCTGGCTGAAGACCCCACTCGCGTGTTCACGCGCGAGGAGCTGCTGCGCGGAGTATGGGGGTACCGATCGCTCGGGACGACGCGCACGCTGGACTCCCACGCCTCGCGGCTGCGCAAGAAGCTGAGCACGGCGGGTGACCGCTTCGTGGTCAATGTGTGGGGAGTCGGCTACCGGCTCCTTGACGGCGGCATCGACCCGTGACCGGCGCCGCGACGCTCGGTGGCTGGGTGGCCGCTGGGCTGGCGGGAGCGGTGGCGCTGCTGGTCTGGCGCGCGTTGGAGGGGCGGATGGAGGCCGTCGCGCGCGCCTGCCATGAGTTGCGCGGGCCGATCACCGCCGCTCGGCTCGGACTCGAGCTCGGAGCGCGGGTCGGGGAGCTGTCTCCGGCCCGGCTGCGGGCGATCGATCTCGAGCTGGAGCAGGCGACGCTCGCGCTCGACGACCTCACCGAGACCCGCCAGCAGCTCTGCGAGTTGCGCGCGTGCGAGCAGGTCGATATCCGAGCGTTGCTCGCCGATTCCGTCGAAGGCTGGCGGCCCCGAGCCGGGGTGGGACGCGCGGAACTTCGGCTGCGGTGGTCCGGTGGCCCAGCTCGGGTATGGGGCGACCGGCTGCGGCTGGCCCAAGCCACCGGCAACCTGATCGCGAACGCCATCGAGCACGGGGGCGGGGTCGTGGAGGTCCGGGGAAGAGCGGCCGGCATCGGCGCGCGGATCGAGGTGATCGACGATGGCCCCGGTCTGCCCGCCCCGGTGGCCGCGCTCGCCCGGCGCGCCCACAGCGGCCGCGGGGCCCGCGGCCGGGGACTCGCGATCGCCGCGGCCGTCGCCGAGGCGCACGGCGGGCGCCTCGCCGCGGCTCCCACCGAGCGCGGAGCCAGGCTCGTGTTGGAGCTACCGGTCGCGCCCGCCCGGGATCAGCTGTAGCGACGCTGTCCGACGCGTCTACCGCCCGCGGATCGCCGCGCCGCGGCTGCCACGCACATAGGCCGGACGGAACCGGCGCTCAGGCGCAAGGTCGCGCCCAACTGTTTCGGTTGCACGGGATCGTGCACCGATCAGCGACGGTCCGATCCCATCCGGTCCTCCGTAGATCTCCCGTAACCGTCGGGAATCGTGGCCGCCGGTGGCCGGACCGAGGCCTCAGGTGGGACGCGCGATGCCAGCCAGGTTGCATTGTGGGAGGAAGTGGGTTACTGTGGGAATGCATGCGGAACCCGGGTGGCAGGGTTCCTCCCACCCAGCCACCCGGGTTCAGAGTTCGGTCAATCGGATGAGAACCCTTGAGCTTCCGCGGAACCTTCGAACACGCGCTCGACGCGAAGCACCGGTTGACCATTCCCGCCAAGTTCCGCGGTGCGCTGGTCAACGGCGTCGTGCTGGCCGCCTCCCACGAGGTCGAGCCCGGCGCTCCACGCGCGGTGGCGATCTGGACCCCCGAGGCCTACGACACGTACACCACCAACACGCTGGCCGGCTTGAACCCAGCGTCGCCCAAAGCCCGCGAACTCAAGCGCTTCTTCTTCAACGCGTCCTTTGACACCGAGCTCGACTCCGCCCACCGAGTGATGATCCAACCCAACCTGATGGCGTATGCAGGCCTCGACAAGGAGGTCGTCGTCACCGGCTCGGGCGAGTGCCTGGAGGTCTGGGATCGCGCTCAGTACGCGCAGAACTTTGCCGAAGTGGTGACCCGCATCCCCGAGATAGCAGCGAGTCTTGGCCACACTGCTTGACATGACCAAGACTCACATTCCGGTGCTCGCCGGAGAGCTGATCGAGCTGCTCGATCCGCACCCGGGCGAGGTCGCCGTTGACTGCACGGTTGGCGGTGGCGGTCATGCACGCCTGATCGCCGGCCGGATCGGCCCCTCGGGGATGCTCATCGGTGTGGACCGCGATCCGCTGGCTGAGGAGCGGTTCGCCGCCCTGGCGGCGGAGGTGACCTGCCAAACCCGCTTCATCCGGGCCGATTTCGTGAGCGCCCTGGCCGAGCTCCGTGAAGAGCGGCTGCGCGCCGATCTCGTGTACCTCGATCTCGGGATGTCCTCGATGCAGGTCGACACGTGGGCGCGCGGATTTTCCTACGCCTACGACGCGCCGCTGGACATGCGGATGGACCCGGAGCAGGATCTGACGGCGGAGGAGATCGTGAACACGTGGGACGAGCGGCGTCTGGCGCGGTTGCTGCGGGAGTACGGGGAGGAGCGCTACGCGTCGCAGATCGCTCGCGCGATCGTCCGCGTCCGGCGCCGCGAGGAGCTGACCTCCACACAACAGCTGGTTCAGGTGATCAAGACCGCCGTTCCGGTGCCGGCCCAGTTCGCTGGAGGTCACCCCGCCCGCCGCACATTCCAAGCTCTGCGGATCGCCGTCAACGACGAATTGACCCAGCTCGACGAGGCCCTCCCGGCGGCCTGGGAGCTGCTGGGGCCCGGCGGGCGGCTGGCCGCGATCTCATTTCACTCGCTCGAGGATCGGCGGGTGAAGCGATTCCTGACCGCGCGCGCTCGCGGCTGCGTGTGTCCGCCGGACCTGCCGATCTGCGTTTGCGGCCGGAAGCCCGAGGGCGAGCTTCTGACCCGCCGCGCCGTGGCGCCCACGCCCGGTGAGGTCGCCGCCAATCCGAGATCCAAATCAGCGCACCTACGCGCCGCCCGCAAGCTGGAGGCCACCACATGACGCCGAGCGCTATCACTCCCGCCGGTCGGGGAGCCCGCACGAAGGCTCCTGCCGGCCAAGGCGGGGCCACCAGGGCTCCCACGGGCCAGGGCGGGGGCGCCAGGGCTGCTGGCGCGCGGACCGCCGGGCACCGTAACAAGCTTCGCCACGAATCGGCGCCGCATGCTCCGCGACGCGTCTCCGGGCCGCTCTCCGGCCTGAGGCGCGGCCGAGCGGTTCCCAGCTCGCCGCGGCGGACGGCCCCCCGCCCGCGGACCGCCCCGGCGGCTGAGGGGCGCGGACTGGTGGCGCGCGCCTGTGCGTTCGTGCGGGCGCTTCCAGACCACGCGCTGCTGGACCGACTGATCCGCGGCCGGGTGTGGATCCCCCTGCTCGGCGTCCTGCTCGCCGGCATTGTCGCGATGCAGGTCGAGGTGCTGAAGCTGGGGGCCAGCATGGGTCGTTCACTGGAGGCGACCACGTCGCTGCAGAGCCGCAACGAACAGCTCCAGGCAACCGTGGCCACACTCGCTGACGACCAGCGAATCGAGCGGTTGGCCGCCGGAATGGGCATGATCATGCCCGACCCCGATGCGGTCAACTTCCTCTCTGCCGGACCTGTGGGGAGCGCCAACCAGGTCGTCGCGAGTATCCACCAGCCCGACGCGTTGGCGTTCACCGCGAACCTGCCGGCCAGCGGCACTCCGGCGAGCAGCGCCAGTTCGGAGGCGGCACCGGTCGATACAGCGGATGCGTCGGGGGCCGCCACCGACGCCACCGACGCCACCGACGCCACCGACGCCACCGACGCCACCGACGCCACCGACGCCACCGACGCCACCGACGCTTCGACGTCAGCTACATCGACCGGCTAGCGAGGTCCCGGTGGCCGTCATCGATCGCCGCATCGGGCTGCTGTTCCTGGCCTTCGTGGCGTTACTGGCGGTGGCGGTGATGCGCGCCGGCTACCTGGGGGCGATCCAGGCCGGTTCGCTCCAGCAGGCGGCGGCAAGCCAGCAGATCACCCAGGTCGTCGTGCCCGCGGCCCGAGGCACCATCACCGACCGCAACGGCGTCGAGCTCGCGATCTCCGAGTCGGCCGACGACGTGGTGGCAGACCCCTACCTGATCAAGCATCCGTTACCGGTGGCTCAGAAGCTCGCGCCGCTGGTCGGCGAGCCAGTCCTGACCGTCCTCGTCGCCCTGTCTAAGCCCCACACCGGGTTCGTCTACCTGGCGCACCTGCTCCCGGCGAGCGTCGCGGCCGAGATCAGCAAGCTCAATATCGACGGGATCTCGATGATCCCTGACGTCAAACGCGTCTACCCGCGCTCGTGGGCGGCCTCGCAGGTGCTCGGAAGCGTCGGCTGGGACGACCAGGGGCTGAGCGGGATCGAATACCGGTACAACAGCGTCCTGCGGGGCAGCAACGGGGTTCGCAAGATCGTCAACGACGCAATCGGACAGCCGATCTCGATCGACGAGGTGCGCCCGGCGGATTCGGGCCAGACGATCAAGCTGACGATTGACGCCGCCCTCCAGGACGAGGTCGAGCAGGTGCTGGCCGGCGTCGGCGCCCAGTACTCGCCGAAGGGCGCAACGGCAATCGTCATGAACCCCAACACGGGTGAGATCCTGGCGCTCGCGAACTGGCCCCGGGTGAACGCCAACGACATCGGCGGTGCGCCAGCGTACGCCGACGAGGACCGGGCAGTCAGTTACAACTATGAGCCGGGCTCGACGTTCAAAGCAATCACAGTCGCGGGGGCGCTGCAGGACGGGGTGGTGACACCCGACACCGAATTCAACATTCCGCCGGTGCTTCAGGTGGCAGATCGTCAGATTCACGATGCGGAGCCCCACCCCGACGAGACACTGAGTGTCGCCCAGGTGCTGAAAGTGTCGAGTAACATCGGCGCCGACGAGATCGGCATGAAACTCGGCCCCCAGCGGTTCGACTACTGGGTGCACAGGTTTGGCTTCGGTGCGCCGACGGGGGTCGACCTGCCCGGCGAGGAGCAGGGGATCGTCCTGCACGCGTCGCAATACTCGGGCTCTTCCATGGGCAACCTTCCCATGGGGCAGGGAGAGTCGGTCACACCGATCCAGATGGCGGCTGCGTACTCGGCGATCGCCAACGGCGGCATCCTCCGGCCGCCCCATATCGTGGCGGCGATCGGTAACAAGCCAGTCGCGACGCCAGTCGGCCACAGGATCATTTCCACCACCACAGCGGCTGAGCTACGCGACATGCTTCGTGGCGTGCTGGCCGACGGCGGTACCGCGTCGGGAGCGGCGATCCCGGGTTACGACCTGGCGGGCAAGACAGGCACCGCGAACGTGGTCGTCAACGGCTCGTACTCGAGCACTGCCTACATCGCCTCCTTCATCGGTTTCGTACCGGCCAGCGCGCCGAAGCTGCTGGTCGCAGTGATGGTCGACGAGCCTCAGGGCGCGATCTACGGCGGTTCCGTCGCGGCGCCCGCGTTCCAGAAGATCGTCGGCTGGGCGGTGCCGTACTTCGGGATCTCGCCTTGCCCCGCGCCCTGTCCGCCCAGCGCGACCTCGCCGACAGGCACGGGGTAGCTGTGGAAGTAGAATTCGATTTCGTTGGGAGTTCCGCCGGCGCAGAACTCCCGGTTCGGCGCGGATCACGTCGGCGACTTGGCGCGGGGCGGATCGCGTCAGCGACTGAGCGTGCGTCCCAGCGCCGCGAGCCGCTCGTCCCATTGGCCGCCGACCTCGGCCATCCAGGACACGGCGTCTGAGAGTGGAGCCGGAGTCACGTGGTAGCGCACGTCGCGGCCTGAGCGCTCGCGCTCGAGCAGTCCGGCGTCGGAGAGCGCGCTGAGGTGCTTGACCACCGCCTGACGGGAGATCGGCAATTGACTCGCGAGCTCGGTGGCGGTCGCTGGTTGCTCGGCGATCGCGGTGAGCAGTCGCCGGCGGGTCGGATCGGCGAGCGCGCTGAACACCGGCCCAGCGGCGTCTGATGCCATCGCTACGCCGCCACGAGCGCTGGGCCGTATGTGGCTCCGCCGAGGCCGGGCAACGGAATCCCGACGAGGTCGAGGACCTCCAATGGACGTGTCTCCACGACCCGCAGCAGAGTGCGGCTGGCCTCGATCGGAATGAGCACGAGTTCGACGCGTGAAGCGGGCTCCTCGTCGTGAGCCCACCAGAACGCGAGCCGGCCGGAACCGCGCCCCACCCCGACGGCTGGGTCCGGAGGCGAGATCTCCTCGACCCAACCGCTGCGGACCTGATCGCCGATGCGGAATCGGGCTTCGCCCCCGGGTATGAGCTCGAGGGTCACCTCGTCGGCCAGCCAGAGTGTCAGCCACGCCGGGTCGGTGAGCGTCTGCCACACCTCGTCCGGAGATGACGGCAACTCCAGTTCGCGCTCGATTCTGTCGGTCATGGTCTGGACTCCTGATCGCTGGGGAGGGGTGTGGTTCTGCAACCATTCAGTTGCGCGTCTGCTACTGTTTTGTGCAACCAATCGGTTGCACCGTAGCACCACTCGAAGGGAGACCCCGATGCCACTCGTGCCCATGGTCGTCGAGCAGACGGCGCGCGGCGAACGCTCGTTTGACATCTACTCACGCCTGCTCAACGACCGGGTCGTTTTCCTGGGCGGCCAGGTCGACGAGGAGAGCGCAAACCTGATCGTCGCCCAGCTCGTGCACCTGGAGTCAGACGATCCTGACAAGGACATTCATCTCTACATCAACTCGCCCGGGGGTTCCATCTACGCGGGCCTGGCGATCTACGACACGATGCAGTTCATCCGCCCCGATGTGCAGACAATCTGTTACGGGATCGCGATGTCGATGGGATCGCTCCTGCTGGCGGGCGGGGCAGCCGGCAAGCGGATGACCCTGCCCAATAGCCGGATCCTCATCCACCAGCCCTCGGGCGGGTTCGAGGGTCCCTCCAGCGACATCGAGATCCACGCCCGCGAAGTGCTCGCGTTGCGCTCACGCGTCGACGAGATCTATGCCAAACACACCTCGCAGTCGGTCGAACGGGTGCACGCGGACATGGAACGCGATCGCTACTTCACCGGAGCGCAGGCGCTCGCCTACGGGCTGGTGGATCGAGTGATCGAGCGCCGAGATCTGGTGCGTGGAGCCCGAGGGTTTGGGCAAAGTGATCGCTCATAGGCCGTCGGGCTCACCATCAACCAACTTCCTTCAGACCCAGTGCGTCGGTGAGTTGGTCCCGTGAGCGGATGTCGAGCTTCTGGTAGGTGTTACGGAGGTGGTACTCGACCGTCTTCGGTGTGACGAAGAGCGCCTCGGCCATCTGACGCGTCGTCAGACCCTGAGCGGCGAGATTGCCGACTCGTCTCTCGCTGGGCGTGAGGGATTCCACGCCACTGAGCATCGCGCGACGCGGCCGCGCACCGGTCGCCTCCAGCTCCGCCCGGGCGCGCTCTGCCACCGCCCAGACGCCCCCGCGCTGGCTGAGCTCGAGCGCTTTGCGCAGCGGCTCGCGCGCCGCCGCGCGCTGGTTTGCCCGGCGTAGGGAAGCGCCGAGCTCGAGCAGTGCCTGGATGTATTCGAGCCGCTCGGGGTAACCCTCGCCGGTCTGTACGGCGTCGTTGAGCGAGGCGATCCCGGCGGCCCCGGGTTGCGTTAAGCCGAGAACGCACAGGTCTCGAATGACCACCCGAGTCACGCCACCTCGCCGGGCCCGATCGAGCTCGTCCTCGACCAGCTCTCGTGCCCGGCCGGCCTCGCCGAGCCTGAGGTGAGCCAGTGCGGCGGTCGAGCGCCAAGCGATCGCGCCCGGGCAATCGGCCAACGACTCTGATCGCAGGGCTTCGCCAGCACGCCTCGCGTCCTCGAGCGCTTCGTGTGGGCGATGCTGAGCGAGGCGGAGTTTGGCGCGGACGTCGAGGAGAAACGGGTAGCGCACACTCTCGCGCACTTCCGGATCGTCGATCGTCACCAATGCGGTCTCGGCCCGGTCGAGCTGCCCGCGCTGGAGATGGCAGCAGACCAGAGCCCCATCGGTACTGCGGACGGGAGCACTCGAGTTGTCCAACCGCGCGTCGAGCGCTTCCTCGGCATAGCTGGCCGCCTCAGCGATGCGACCCTGCTCATAGAGCGCCCATGCCCGGAAGGAGCTGACTTTGGCGATCGCCATTGGTGATCCGCGATCGCGTGCATCTGCGAATGCGGCGTCGCACATCTCGATGTCGCGCTCGAGCTCGTCGGTGAACAAGAGCGCAGCATTCAGCAGCGGCCAGCTCGGTCCGTCCGCCGTTTCCTCAGCGAGTAGTGCACCGTCCCCCCAGGCCAGGTCCGCCAACTCCAGCACACTGCGACGCGGCTCACCACGTAGGCTCGCTGCAAGCGCGATGTGGGCGACCGCAGAGCGCTGGTTGACGGTGGGCGGATCGGTCAACCGCCTCAGAAGCCGCTCGCGACGCGCCCATGCATCGCCGGCAAGTGAGGGTACGAATGAGGCGGCCGACACATACGCGGCTTCGAGTTCCAGCGCGAGCGGTTCTTCGACATCGAGGGAGGCGAGCGCGCCATCAAGCACCCCGGCGGCTTCCCCGTGCAGTCCTCGCCTGTAGAGCTCTCGGCCCAGAGCGAGCGTGAGCTTGGCGCGACGATGAGGATTCTCGGCGAGAGAAATTGCTTCCGTCAGCCGCTCCATGGCCTGGGGCAGACCTTGCAAAGCCTCCGCCTGGCCAAGCTCAGCCAGAATATCCACCCGAGCATCTCGCCCCGGGTGCTCTGCGAGGGCCCGCTCCAGTAGTCGCACGGCGCTGGCAGCAGAACCGCTGGCCAACGACTTGTGTGCCGCTACGCGCAGGGTCTGCACCGCCGGCTGATCGTTCCCAGGCGGCGCATGGAGCAGATGAGCGGCGATCGCTTCGGCCGGATAGTCGTCTTCGCGGAGAACGAGAGCGGCGCGGCGGTGCGCTTGCGACCGGGCCAGGGGTGGCATCGAGGCCGAGACGGCGGAACGGATGAGTGGATGGACGAACGAGAGCGGCGCGCCGGGGCCCAGCATCTGCATGGCCGAGAGCCGATCCGCGGCTTGGGTCGACCCCTCCTCGTCGAGCTCTGCCAGCTTCGCGGCGTGGCGGAGCGAAGCTCTGTCCCCCAGCACACTGACGGCAAAGGCAAGCGCCCGTGCCTCGGCGGACAGCGTGCCGAGGCGGGCGCGGACCATGTTCACGATTGACTCGGGCGCAAGATCGGTTAGCTGACGGGCCGTCGCGGCGTTCGGAGGCCTACGGTCCGACCGCAGCTGAGCGAGCAGCTCCGTGAGCAGCAGAGGGTTGCCATGCGTGACGCGGGCGCATGCGGTGACAAACGCGTCCTCGGCTGCCGGCAGCTCTCGTAGAACGAGCGACTCGATGCCCTTTGGGCTGAGCGCGCGGGGACGCAGCCTCTGTGACGTCGCCGCCGACACCAGGGCGTTCAGCTCTCGGCGGTCGGCCACCGGCTCGCCGACGCTGACGGCCACCACGAGCACGATTCTGAGACTGGCGATCCGGTTCGCGAGGTAGCTCAGGAACCGAAGTGACGGAGGATCGGACCAGTGGACGTCATCGACAAGTATCACCAAGGGGCCGGCTGAGCTGAGATTACTGGCGAGCCAATAGAGCCCGTGAATAAGCTGATATCCATGATCTCCGGGACCGGGCGCTCCGTCGAAGACTCCACGCTCGAGCAGCTCTCCGGCCGCACGGGCGCGGCCGTTCGACAGCGAGGCGCGCAGATCGGGATCACTCGCCGTCCACTGCGGCTCGAAGAGCTGGATCGCGACACCGAACGGTAGTTCGAGCTCGAGCTCGCTCGAGGTGGCGCCGAGCAACTGCATTCCGGCGTCACGCGCCATATCGCCCGCGGCCGCGAGCAGCTGTGATTTGCCAGTGCCGGGTGGTGACTCAACGAGGATTGTCCCGCCCTCGCCCTCTAGCAAAGCGGACAGCGCTTGATCGATGACCGCGAGTTCCCTCTCGCGCTCCAAGAGTAACGCTCCAACACCGACGTTTCGACCTCGACGTCCTCCTATCGGCCCCGTTGGACACCCCCTGAAAGCTCTGCTAAAGCTATGTATTCCGCACGATTACAGCAGAGCCACCGGCGGTCGCCGGGGAAGTTCCTGTGAAGGGGGTGGGGAAATTTCTCCCCATCGCCTCTGCGGGCCGACCGCGCTGCGAGGCGAGATGAGGTTGTCGCGGCGCGATCGGACGTTGAACGACGCAGACCCCTCGATTCCAGTTGCGGCCGATCCTCTCGGCCTCGTCGGCTGGGTGCCATTCCTGTCGGAAGATCCCGTCGTTCGTTCATCAGGCCTCGATAACCAGACCGATCCGTCGCTGGCTCCCGCCGTCACAGCGCGCATACAAACATCTGCGACGAGCGTCGCACGCCCAAAACTAGGGGCCCCCCCTAGTGCGAAGCGCGTGCGGATCTGGTTACTCTTTACTCATCATCACTAGCTAAAGCATATAGTCTGTACCAAAACTTGCGTTTCTTTGCGCGCTGAGGGCCACCAAGTACGCGAATGAGGTCAAGTCGCCCTTTTGGGATCTGCATCGGATCGCCCTGGCAGAGACCAAACGGGTCAACGCGGACAGAACCTCAGAGCCAAAAAAAAGGGGTGGTTGGATGCAGCATTCGGGGCAGCACGGTGTCGGCACGGTCGGCCCAGAGGGATTTGATCCGGTTCAGCCTACGGTCAGCGTGGTCGTGCCCACGCTCAATGAGCAGGACGGGA
>Ga0302325_10002363_pt1 | contig 45935 bp, 43 predicted proteins | sample Palsa_T0_2_FD_201948 | JGI IMG/M metagenome (GOLD analysis project Ga0302325, IMG submission 201948) | Peat permafrost microbial communities from Stordalen Mire near Abisko, Sweden - Palsa_T0_2 | ecosystem: Environmental > Terrestrial > Soil > Palsa > Peat permafrost | place: Sweden: Abisko...
GCAAGGCGAAGGCGTGCAGCAGTTCGGTGCTGGCCGCGGCACGCAGCGCGGCACCGCTCTCCTGCGCCCCAGTCAGCCAGCCCAGATAGGTGAAGGTCGACCGGACGAACTTGCCGCCGACGACGAACTCACCGAGCAGGCCGGTCACGAAGTCGGCCCCGGGCACGTCGCGCACATGATCGGCGCAGCGATCCCGGACGAAGTCGGCGAGCACGCCGCTGACCTCGTGCCGTACGTCCGCCAGCCACCGGTCCAGCTCGGGGACGCCCGGCGGCCCGGACCAGCCCGGGGCACAGGCCGGGCGTGACTGCTCGGGCGCCAGGGATGTGCGGGCGCCGGCCGGCGCGGCTGCGCCGGAACTCTCGCCCAGAAGCTGACCCACCTGCATACGTACGGTCTCCGATCTCGCGGGCAACGTGGCGGGCTGGCAGGTACCGTGCCGCAAAACGATGCACAAACGATGCAACCAGCCTAACGGGCACGGCGACCAGCCTTCACGAGGGGGCACGCTCCCCCAGTTTGCGAAGCTCATAGTGGGTGCTGCGGGTGTGCCGTGGCGGCCTGGTGGCGGTGCCGCCGCGCACGGGATGAGCGGCCGCGAACAGCGTAAATTACCGAACGTAACTGTGATATCACGGATTCGGGCGCTGCCGGAGGGGTGACCAGGTTGGGTGGGTACCGCCGGGCATAGCCGGCCGACGGCAGGGGCCGGGACCGGACGGCGCGGTGAGCGGGCACCGGGCAGAACCGGGCGCACCGTGGGCGGCTCCGGCTGGCGCCGCCCGGATCGGGGCGAGCAGCACGACCGTGGGCCGCGCCGGGGCAATGCGGATAAGGGGGCGGCGATCGGGTGCCGCCCCAGCGACGGAACGATTACGCTGACTCCGGGTAACGCGGGCAATTGGGGCCGTGCGCCACATGGGGGCACGGGGAGCGGGAAGCACGCACCAGGAGGAATGCCGATGCCGTCGGGCGACACGCGGCGGCCGCCGCCGTCCCTGGCCAGCAAACTCGACCGCCTGTTCCAGGCCGTACGGCCGGGCGGCCGCGGTGAGTACAGCTACCAGGAGGTGGCGGACGCCATCCGTGCCGAAGGCGGGCCGACGATCTCCGCTACCTACCTGTGGCAGCTCCGCAAGGGGCTGCGGGACAACCCGACCAGAAATCATCTGGCCGCGCTGGCCCGCTTCTTCGGCGTCAGCCCGGCCTACTTCTTCGACGACGACGCCGCGGAGGTCGTCGACGCTCAGCTCAGCCTGCTCGCCGCGATGCGCGACGCGTCCGTGCGCAGCGTGGCCCTGCGGGCGGCCGGGCTGTCGCTGGAAAGTCTCGCCGCCGTGCAGGTCGTGATCGATCACGCCCGCCGCCTGGAGGGCCTGGAGGACCAGGCCGATCCCGCCGACCAGCCCAGTGCAGGAACCGCCCGGGACGATTACCCCGCCGGGGAAAATGGTCATGGATATGGATAGCGTCCGGCGGCGCTGTGAGGACCGGCTCCGGCACATGCGGCTGCCGGATCCGTTCGACCTGGCCGGGCTGTGCCGGACGGTGAGCGCGGAGCGGGGCCGGGCGCTGCACGTCCGGGGAATACCCGGCCCGGCGACCCGCGCCCGGCCTTGCGGCATCTGGGTCGCGACGGACAAGGACGACTGGATCTTCGTCGACCAGGAGACCAGCCCGCTCCATCGCCAGCACATTGTGCTGCACGAACTGGCGCACATACTGTGCGGGCACACCGCGGCCGCGCTGCCCGAGAACGAGATGCTCGGGCGGCTCTTCCCCGACCTGTCGCCGGACATGGTCAAGACGGTGCTGAGCCGCGGCAGTTACCACTCCGAGCACGAGCGGGAGGCCGAACTGCTCGCCTCGCTCATCCTGGCCCGGGCCCAGCGGGCCACTGCCGTCATGCCAGTCCAGGACGTCTCGGCGGCGGAGACACGGATCCTGCGCCAGGCTGGCCTGGCGCTGGGGTTGAAGCCATGACCGCGAGCACCGTGGCCGTAACGGTGCTCTGGATCATCGTCCTCGCCGAGTTCCCCTCGCAGCGGCACGCCCGGATACGGTGTGCGGTCTGGCTCACGATGCTGCTCCTGGCCGCGATCGGCACGCTCGACCTGACGCCCGTCGGCGCCCGGCTGGACGCGGCCTGCGGGCTGCCGAACGTGGCGGACCTGGCCCAGCACGTGCTGGCGATCGTCGCCGCCACGCTCGCCCGGTACTGCGCGGTCGCGATCTTCGGCTCCGCCCTGCAGCGGGCGCGGTGGTCGGCATCCCGGGCCGTGGCCGTGGCGGCAGGCACGATCGCCGCACTCGCCGCCCTGTTCGCGGTCTCCCCGGCGCGCACCAGCCCGACGAACACCGCCCTGTACACCGACTTCCCCATGCAGTACGCGTCCCACCCGGAGGTGCTCGCCTACTGGGCGATCTTCGTGACCTACCTGGCCATCACCTTCGTCATCATCGGCCGGCTGGCCTGGCACTACGGCCGGACCGCCGGCCGCACGCCGGTCGGCAACGGGCTGCGACTGCTCGCTGCGGGCATGGTGGCCGGGCTCGGTTACCTGGGCTATGGCACCGCGGTGGTCGCCGCGCGTGCCCTGGGGGTCCAGGGCTCGTTCATCACCACCGCACCCTTTGTCATCCAGGTACTGTTCGGTGCGCTGATCGTACTCGTGGCCGTCGGCGGCGCCCTGCCCGCGATGCAGCACTGGCCGGTGGTCCGCCAGGCCCGCCACTACCGGTCGCTGCGGCTGCTCTACCCCCTGTGGAATGGGCTGTGCGAGGCAGTCCCGGGGATCGCGCTGAACCCGGTCGCGGAGTGGGCTGACCGGCTCGACCCGCGGGACCTGCGGATACGGCTATACCGGCGGGTGATCGAAATCCGCGACGGGTACATGGCCCTGCGCCCCGCCGACGTACCCGGCGTCGAGGACGCGGTCCATGCGGTGGCGGGACGGCAGCGCCTGTCGGCGGCGGACGAGGCCACGGTCGCGGCGGCCACCCGGCTGGAGCTGGCCCGCCGGGCCGAGCTGCGCGGACAGACGCCAGCCGGGACCGGCGACCCGCACGCCTACCGGGACTTCGCCGCCGGGGCCGACCTGGACAGTGAGGTCCGCCTGCTCCGCGTCGTGGCCGCGCACCGCACCACGATCCGGCTGGCCGCCGAGCGCATTGAGCGCTCGACCAGCACACCGCGGGCCGGGGTGCGCTAGCCGACGGCCGTCAGGTGCACCCGAGCCCAGGCCGTGTTCATGTACCCACGCTGGGCAGGTCATCGTCAGAACAGGGCGGCGACGGTCAGGCCGGCCAGGACGAGCATGACGGCGGCGGCCCCGCGGCTGAGCCACTTGACCGGGATGACCTTGAGCAGGCCCCGGCCGCCGAGAATGGCCAGCCCAGCGGCGACCCACAGCGCCGTGACGGCGCCGACCGCCACCGACAGCGGGTCGTGGTACTTGACCGCCAGGTTCGCGGTCACGATCTGGATGAGGTCGCCGAACTCGGCCGCGAAGACCACGGCGAAGCCGGTGAGGGCGACCGGCAGGAACGCCCGCCGGGATTCGTACTCCGCCACGTACGCGTCGGTGTGGGCAGGCTTCTGGCGCAGCAGGAGCACGGCGCCGACGACGAACAGCACCGCCACGACGATCTGCGTCGGCTGGTGCGGCAGCAGGCTCAGCAGGCCGCCGACCGTCACCGCCAGCGCGACCTGGATGGCGAACGCCGCGGCGGCCCCGGCGAAGACGTAGCCGGGCCGGTAACGGCTGCCCAGGACCAGGCACGCGATCACCGTCTTGTCGGGCAGCTCGGCAAGCAAAATGATGACGAACGAGGTGATGGCGGCGGCCAGGCTCACAGGCTCAGCCCCCATCGGTAAGGCCGCCCCGGATCAGGAACTCCCCCGGCACGGCAGCTCATCACTTCGTCGCTGCGGCCGAAGGTCTCACTCAGGCATCCTCGCCCCCGGGCACCGGGCCCGCATACTGCGAGCCGGGATTGTCGGTGTCCCGGCGATGGAGCTACTCCCCTTCGCAACAAACATTCTAACTAGGAACAGCCGGGAATAACTCTGGGTGGCGAGGGAAGACTTCGGCGGCATCCCCACCGGCCAGGCCACCGACCCGAACAGCGGCCTGTTGCTGATCCTGCTCAGTGCGGCGTTCTGGCCGCCGCACGGCGAGGCAGCGGGAAAAAGCCGCTGGTCCGCTGCATATATTCGGCGTAACCGGGGCGGTCAGCCATCCGCCGGTCAGTGAGCCGGGCGCCGGTCCCCCAGACCAGTACGTAGGTCATCAGCAACGGGGAGACGACGGTCACCAGGCCGAGCCAGCTGCCCACGCTGATGATGAACAGCCCCCACCACATGCACGTGTCGCCGAAATAGTTCGGGTGCCGGGTATACCGCCACAGCCCGCGGTCCATCAGCATCCCCCGGTGCGCGGGGTCGGCCTTGAACCGGGCGAGCTGAGCGTCGCCCGCCGACTCGAAAACGAAACCGGTCAGCCAACCGGCGGCCCCGAGGATCACCAACGCGGTCAGCCGGGCCGGCTGGACCATGCCGGCCATGATCGGCAGGCACGCCAGCCACAAGACGACCGCCTGGGTCAGGTAGATGACCCTGATCGCGTACAGATCGGGGTGGCCGTGGCCCCGGCTGAGCAGGTCCCGGTAGCGGGGATCCTCGCCTTTGCCCCGGCTGCGCCAGCCGGTGAAGACGGCCAGCCGGGCGCCCCAGGCGACGGCGGCCACGGTCAGCAGCACCCGGCGCGGCTCCCAGCCGTGTCCGGCCGAGCTGATCAGGGACGTCGCCGCAACCAGGACCAGGCCGATGCCCCACGTGGTGTCGATGACGCTGTGCCGGCCCACCAGCTTGGCCACGGCGAAGGTCGCCGCCATCAAGACGAGGATCGCACCGAGACTGGCGCCGGCCGTGATACCGAACGTAGCCGTGAGCAGGCCGCCCACCGTTTATCGCCGGATGGCGAGGAGCTGGTGGACGCCCATCCGGCCGTCGGCGAACGCGAGGGCCCCGCCGGCCAGGTAGAGCCGCCAGACCCGGACCTGCTCCGCGGTGAGCAGCGCGCCGATCTGGTCCTGCCGCGCCTCGAAGTTGTCCCGCCAGGCGTGGATCGTCCGCACGTAGTGCTCCCGCATCGCCCCGGCCTCGGTGACCTCGAGGCCTGCCTTCTCCAGCAGGGCGATCGTCTCACCAACCGGGCGCATGTGCATGTCCGGGGCGATGTAGGACTCGATGAACGGCCCGCCACCGGGCGCGCGGGCCCCGCGGGACATCTGCTGGATCAGGATCCGGCCGCCGGGGCGCACCAGGTCCCGCAGCGCGGCACAGAACCGCGGGTACATGGCCGCGCCCACGTGCTCGCCCATCTCCACCGAAGCGATGGCATCGTAGGGGCCGCTGCCGGTGTCCCGGTAGTCCTGAACCCGCACGTCGACCAGGTCGCCGAGGCCGAGGTCACGGACCCGGCCGGTGACGTGGGCGCCCTGCTGCGCCGACAGGGTCACCGCAGTGACCCGGACCTGGTGCTGCTGGGCGGCGTACACCGTCAGCGACCCCCAGCCGCAGCCCATGTCCAGCAGCCGGGCCCCGGGGGCCAGGCCCAGCTTCCGGCAGATCAGCTCCAGCTTGTCACGCTGGGCGTCCGCCAGCGTGTAGTCAGCGGCCTCCGACGTCCAGTACGCGGACGAGTAGGCCATGCTGGGATCCAGGATGAGCTGGTAAAAGGCGGCGGGCAGGTCGTAATGGCCAGCGATCACGGCGCGGTCCCGGGCCCGGCTGTGCCGCCGGCCGGAGACGCGGAGCTGGCTCGCGGGCGGGGGCAGCGGGCCACCCAGCGCGTGCAGGCGTAGCGCGGCCATCACGGCCGCCCGGGTGGCGGCCCACGCGGCGGCCGGTGTCCGGGTCACGCCCCGGCCCGGGCCGCCTGATACGGCCGGGCGCGCCGCGGCCACGGCACGCCACACCCGGCGCAGCCCGTCCTCCAGGTCCCCCTCGACGTCCAGCTCGCCGGTGACGTAGGCCTGCGCGAGGCCCAGCTCGCCGGGATGCCAGAGCAGCCGGCGCAGGGCCTGCGGCGACCGGAGCAGCACGGCAGGCCCACTGAGCGGCCCGGTTTCGCTGCCGTCCCAGGCCCGGAGCCGGACGGGCAGCTGGGCCAGCCCGAGCGTCCCGGCCAGTGCCGCGATGACGCCCGCGACCCCGCCTTGCCCGGCTGGGACGGCGGCTTCCCGGGCCTGAACGCGCGTCATGAGTTCTTCCCCAAGGTCAGCTGGCAGACATCGAGATAGCCGGCCCGGAATCCGGCTTCGGCGTAGCTCAGGTAGAAGGTCCACATCGCGATGAACACCTCGTCGAAGCCCAGCGCTCTGACCTCGGCGGCGCGGGCGGTGAACCGCTCGCGCCAGATCCGCAGCGTCTCCGCGTAGTGGGCGCCGAAGTCCGTCCGCCCGGCCACGCGCAGGTCACGGGTGCCGGCGACCGCTTCCTCGATCGCGGTCACCGACGGGATCAGGCCGCCGGGGAAGATGTACTTCTGAATCCAGGTGTAGGTGTGCCGGGTGGCCAGCATCCGGTCGTGCGCCATCGTGATCGCCTGCAGCGCGGCCCGGCCGCCCGGGGCCAGCACGCGGTCCAGGAGCCTGAAGTAGGCGGGCCAGTATCTCTCGCCGACCGCCTCGATCATCTCCGCCGAGCAGATGGCGTCGAACTGACCATCCAGCTCGCGGTAGTCACGCAGCTCCACGCGGACCTGGCCGGCCAGGCCGGCCTCGGCCACCCGGCGGGCGGCCAGCGCACGCTGCTCGGGTGAGATCGTGACCGTCAGGACGCGCGCGCCGCGTTGGCCGGCCCGGATGGCGAGCTCGCCCCAGCCAGTGCCAATCTCCAGCAGGCGGGTACCCCGGCCAACCGCGGCCAGGTCGAGCAGCGCGTCCACCTTGCGCCGCTGCGCCTCGGCCAGCAGCTGGTCCGCGGCCACCGGGGCGCCGTCCGGGCCGGCCTGGAACAAGGCCGAGGAGTAGGTCATCGTCTCGTCCAGGAACAGCGCGAACAGGTCGTTGGACAGGTCGTAGTGCCGGTGGATGTTCTGCCGCGCCCCGTCGGGGGTCGGATCATCACTGGCCGGGTGGCGGCGCACGCCGAGCCGCCGCAGCCGCTGCAGCCCGGGCGGGACCAGCTCGCCGACGTGGGCGGCGAACACGGCCAGCACCCCGGTCAGATCAGTGCTGTCCCAGTCACCCGCCATGTAGGACTCGCCGAATCCGATCAGGCCGCCCGCGCCGAGCCGCCGGAAGAACGCCCCCGGACGGCGGATGACCATCTCGGGCACGATCGTCTCAGGCGACGGGGTACCCAGGACACGGCCGTCCGCCAGCCGGATCCGGAGCGGCAGCCGACCGGACGCCGCGGTGAACAGCACCCGGGCCACAGCGGCACGCAGCGCCGAGGCGCCCGGGTCCGCCAGCCCGGGCCACCGGGCTCCGTCGACGAGACCAGGCCCGCGGGCGCGTCCGGGCCTGGACGAACCCTTGGGACCAGCAGGATGGGTGCGCGTCTGGGTCATGAAACCCCCTTGGGTGGAGCGTGTGGCGGCCGCCGGGCGATGGCCAGTCCGCGGACGTACAGCTTGACGCCCTGCCAGCGGATCCGGGCGGTCACGGTCATCGTGGACCACGGGTGCCGGACGGCCGCCCGGAGCAGGGTAGGCCCGTCGGCCGGGAGGCGCCGGCCGTGCACGCTGGCGACGAACGAGTGGCCACCCGGCCGGTCGAGCACGATGGTCAGGGCCAGCCGGCCGTCCGGTTCGGGCAGGCTCATCCGGTACTGGCCGTCGACGGGATAGAACGGCGAGACGTAGAACTCCTTGGGGGTCCGCGCCCGGCCGCGCCCGTCGGTGCGCAGCAGGTAGGCGTGCCGCTGGTGGTAGGTGTTGTGCACCTCGGCCACGACGCAGGCCAGCGCGCCGCCGGCGTCGTGGCACCAGTAGACGGTGAGCGGGTTGAACACGTAGCCGAGCACGCGGGCGTGCGCGAGCATCAGTACCCGGCCGCCGCCGAGGTCGACGCCGTGGGCGGCGAGGAACCGGTCCAGGTTGCCCCGGATGCTGCCGGACGGGTCGCCGATGTGATCGCGGGCGTGAAACCCCGCGAGCGGCCGCAGCCACGGGCGCGGCCGGGGCAGGTCGTCCAGGTCGACGAGCCACTGGTAGGTGCCGTAGCGGAAGACGTTCCGCAGCGGAACGGTCCGCACGTGGCTGATCTGGCACTCATACAGAGCAGCCCTCACCACGACACCCCCAGGGCGCGGGCCGCGTCGGCCCCGGACCGGCAGCCGTCCTCGTGGAACCCCCAGCCGTGGTAGGCGCCGGCGAACACGGTGACCGCGCTGTTCAGCCCGGGCAGTTCGCGCTGCGCGGCGAGCGATTCCAGGGTGTACGCCGGGTGCGAGTAGTCCATCCGGTCGATCACGCGGGCCGGGTCGACGGCGTCCTCGCCGCCCAGGGTCACGATGTAGTCCTCAGCTGCGGTCAGCCGCTGCAGCCGGTTCAGGTGGTAGCTGATCCGGGTCCGGGCCGCCGGGCCGGGGTCGGCCCGGCGGCGCCCGAAAGGGCAGGCGCTGAGCTGATAGTTCCAGGAGGCCCGCGCCGCACGGGCGGGCAGCAGCCGGTCGTCGGTGTGCAGCAGGGCTGGGTTGGGGGTGTACCGGAACGCGCCGAGCACCCGCCGCTCGGCCGGGGTCGGCTGGGCGAGTAGCCGCAGGGCCTGGTCCGCGTGGGTCGCGATGACGACCGCGTCGAAGGCGGTGAGGTCGCCGTTGCCGTCCCGGACCACGGCGCCGTCCGGGAAGCGGTGCACGGCCACAGCCGGTACCGACGTCCGGACCGCCGGGATCTGCTTGCCGATCCGCTCCACGTAGCTGCGGGAGCCTCCCGCCACGGTGCGCCACACCGGCGATCCGGTAATCGACAGCATCCCGTGATTGCGCAAAAAGGTAAACAGGTAACGCGCCGGGTACTGCAGCGCGGCGCCCGGGGGGCACGACCACACCGCCGCGACCAGCGGCAGCGCGAAGTGGGTCCGGAAGTACGGCGAGAAGCCGTGCTCCTCGAGGAACTGGCCCAGGGTGCGGGCGTCGTCGTGGCCGCTGGCGCCGAGCAGGTCCCGGGCCCGGGCGTGGAACCGGGGGACCTCGGTCAGCATCCGCGCGTAGCGCGGTCCGCCCCGCCTCGCTCCGGCCAGGATGCCCGCGGCCCCGCGCTGGCCCGCATACTGCAGCCCGCAGCCCGCGCACTGCACCGACATGCTCATCTCGGAGTCCTGCCCGGATACCCCGAGCTCGGCGAACAGCCGGGTCAGCTGCGGGTAGGTGCGGTCGTTGTAGACGATGAAGCCGGTGTCGACCGGGTACTGGTGGCCGCCCTCGGCGGCCACCAGGTGGGTGTCGGCGTGGCCGCCCAGCCGGTCGTCCGCCTCGAAGAGCGTCACCTGCTCACCCGCCTGGGCCAGCAGGTAGGCGGCGGTCAGGCCGCTGACTCCCCCGCCGATGACCGCGATCCACCGCCCGGCCACGCGAGACGCAGCTGGCAAGGCACCCACCCCCCACCAATTATGGTGACACATCGCTTTCGATCCATAACAGAAAGCAACGGCATCATGATCCTTTCCATCTGCGGTCCTCTCATGCAATTCGGAACGGACAGAAGGGCGGATTGCTGCCTGGCTCGTCAGGCCGTCAGCGGCATGACCACGATCGGCGCGGTGGTGGGCCTGAGCGTGCCGCCGGCCGGCTCCACGGTAATGCCGAGGTTGTAGCCCTTGACCGGCCCCTCCGCGAGCACCGGCTGGGTCTGCCCGTTCTCCAGCTGGCTGAGCAGGCCGGACGGCTTGGGCGCGGTCGGGCCCATCAGCCAGAGCTCATAGACCTCCGAGGCAGGCAGGGCGGGCAGCGAAGAGGTCAGCACGACCATCTTCGACTCGCCCGGCGAGACGATCGCCGTCACGTTCCCGCCCCGGGAGGTCTTGCTGCTGACCAGGCGGGCGTCCGAGGCGGCCAGCACCGCGGTGATCGCGTGGTTGTGCGCCTCCGCGTTGCTCAGCTGGCTCCGGATGGCGGCGAGCTGGCTCTGCGTGGTGCCGAGCTGGCTCTGGCTGTGAATCTGGCTGACGCCCAGGACCACGGCGACCGCGGTGGCCACGGCGGCGACGGCTACCGAGATCCGCGGAAACCAGACGCGGCGGGCCCGGCGCACCTGGCGGCTGGTACCACGGCGGGCCGGCCGTTCGTCGGTGAGCGGCGGCAACTGCCGGGTCCGTTCGGCGAGGGCCAGCACCCGTCCGCGCATCGCGGCCGGGGGGCGCTCGGCGGCGGCCATCGAAAGCCGGGCCGCGGTCTCGCGCAGGCCACGGATCTCCGTCGCGCAGGACGAGCAGTGGTTCAGGTGGCGCTCGAACTCATCGAGTTCCGCACCCTGCAGCGCGTCGAGCGCGTAGCTGCCGGTCAGGGTGTGCAGGTCGTGGCGCTGGAGCCTCACCAGCTCACCTCCATGCAGTCGCGCATCCGGATCAGACCATCACGAATCCTGGTTTTAACGGTGCCAAGGGCGACCCCCAGCAGCTTGGCTACCTGCGGGTAGGTGTAGCCGCCGTAGTAGGCGAGCCGGACCGATTCCCGCTGTACCTCGGTGAGCCCTTCCAGGCAGCGCCGGACGCGCTGGCCCTCCAAGCTGGCCTCGACCGCGTCAGCTACGTCGTCGGGCCCGCTGACCGGGTCCGGAGCCACCTTCTGCTCCCGCTGCGTGGCGGAAACCTCGGCCCGGACCCGGTCAACTGCGCGGCGGTGGGCTATGGTCAGCACCCACGCAACTGCGCCGCCCTTCGCGGCGTCAAACCTCGACGCCGTTCGCCACACCTCCAGCAGCACCTCCTGCGCGACCTCTTCCGACTGCGCCGGGTCCCGGAGCACCTTCTTGATGATGCCGAAGACCGGAGCGCTGAGCTCGTCGTAGACGGCCTCGAACGCGGCGTTGTCACCGCGCGCCACATTGGCTAGGAGTCCCTCCAGGCCCTGGTCCCTCCCCTCCTCGGGACCAGGACCCGGACGGGGCTGCCGTACGCGGGGCATTTCCATGACCACCATTCGAAGCAGATCGGCGATCGGATTGGTCAAAAAAACACGCCAATCCGCTAGCTATTTGGTTCCGAATTAGCTTTCGTGATGACGAAGCGCACTCTACTGGGTACTCGGCGCCGGCCAGTGGGCACCGACGCACCAGCACCGGACCGGGCCCCATGGCGCGCCCTGGGCTGGCGTGGGCTGGCTTCCGGCGCGCTCTCTGGCCTGCTCGCGGCGGCCGTCGCGCTGGGCGTGGCGGAGCTGATCGCCGGGATCACCGGGCCGCTGGGCAGCCCGGTGGTGGCGGTCGGTGGCGCGGCCATCGACATGACGCCGATCCCGGTCAAGGACTTCGCGATCGTCCACTTCGGGTCGCACGACAAGACCGCACTCATTAGCGGCATCTTCGTGCTGCTGGCCATCTTCGCGGTGGTGATCGGGGTGCTCGCGCGGCGCTGGCTCGCGGCCGGGCTCGCTGGACTGACGATCTTCGGTGCGCTCGGCGTCAGCGCCGCACTGACCAGGCCCACCGCGGCGGCCACCGATGTGCTGCCGACGCTGATCGGGGTCGCGGCCGGTATGGCCGCGCTGATCCTGCTCATCCGGGCCGCTAGAGGCGGCCGCAGCGAGCTGGGCACCGTACGGGACACCGCCCTGGAGACGGCACAGGCGGCTGAGCGCGACCCGGAGGGATACCGCGGGCTGGAGGCGGCCAAGGCCGGTACGCCCGACACGGTCGACAACGGAACGGATACGGTTGACCACGTAATGGATACGGTCGACCACGGAACGGACACGGTGGACCACGGAACGGACACGGTGGACCACGGAACGGACACGGTGGACCACGGGCCAGACACGGTGGACCACGGGCCAGACACGGGCCCGGGCCAGCGGCTCGTCCCCGGCCGGCGCGGGTTCCTGGCCGCCGGGGCCGGGATGGTCGTGGTCGCCGCGGCCGCCGGAGCTGGCGGCGACCTGCTACTCCGCCGGTTCAGCGCCACCACGGCCCGGAACCAGGTACGGCTGCCCGCCGCGGCCAAAGCGGCGCCGGCGCTGCCCGCCGACGCCAAGCTGGACGTCAGCGGGATCAGCTCCTTCTACACGCCGAACAACAGCTTCTACCGGGTCGACACGGATCTGGTGCTGCCGCAGGTGTCGCCGGATCAGTGGACGCTGCAGATCAGCGGGATGGTCGACCGGCCGGTCGAGCTGAGCTTCGCGGACCTGCTCCGGCAGCCGCTCACCGAGGCCGACATCACGCTGGTCTGCGTCTCCAACGAGGTCGGCGGTCCGTACGCGGGCAACGCCCGCTGGCTCGGCGCGAGCCTGCCCGCGCTGCTGCGCCGGGCCGGCGTCCGCAGCGGCGCCGACCAGTTGCTCAGCACCAGCGTCGACGGCATGACGATCTCGACCCCCGTCTCGGCCATCATGGACGGCCGCAACGCCGTCCTGGCGGTCGGCATGAACGGCCAGCCGCTGCCCATCGCGCACGGGTTCCCCGCACGGATGGTCGTACCGGGCCTGTACGGCTATACCTCGGCCACCAAGTGGGTCACCAAGCTCGAGCTGACGACCTTCGCAGCCCAGAAGGCCTACTGGACACAGCGCGGCTACGCGGCGCAGGCGCCGATCAAGACCGAATCACGGATTGATGTGCCGAAGCCGCTGTCACAGGTGTCCAAAGGCCAGGTTGCCGTGGCCGGGGTCGCCTGGGCCCCGCACCGCGGCATCTCGGCGGTCGAGGTCAGCGTCGACAACGGCGCGTGGCACGAGGCCCGGCTCGCCGCGGCCGACGGCATCGATACCTGGCGGCAGTGGGTGTGGAACTGGGACGCCGCCCCGGGACTGCATCAGCTGCAGGTGCGCGCGACGGACGGTACCGGCGCGACGCAGACCAGTAGCCGCACGGGGGTCTTCCCGAGCGGCGCAACCGGCTGGGACTCGGTGGTGGTGACCGTGACCTAACGGCCGCCGGCCGGATTCGACACCTTCGCAGCGCAGGACGCACATCGCGTGAACCGTAATCACTTCTCAGGGAGCAATCATGAAAGTTCGCATTCTGGCCGTGTCGGCAGTCGCCGCCGGGCTGGCTCTCGGCACCGCCGCCTGCAGCAGCTCGGGCGGCACGTCGGCCTCGTCGTCGGCGGCCCCCAAGTCCTCGTCGTCCGCCATGGCCTCGTCCAGCGCCTCAGCCATGCCGTCCAGCTCGGGCTCGGCCTCGGCGACCGACTTTGGCTCAGGCTGCGCATCGGTGCCCAAGTCCGGGGCTGGCAGCTTCAGCGGCATGTCCACCGCGCCGGTCGCCACCGCCGCCTCCGCCAACCCGGCCCTGTCCACACTGGTGACGGCGGTCAAGAAGGCCGGCCTGGTCGACACGCTGAACTCCGCGCCGAACATCACCGTGTTCGCGCCGGCCAACTCGGCCTTCGTTAAGATCCCGTCAGCCACGCTGAACTCGGTGCTCGCGAACAAGGCGGAGCTGACCAAGATCCTCACCTACCACGTCGCGTCCGGTCGCTACACGCCCGCCGAGCTCGCGTCCGGCAAGGCGATCAAGACGCTGGAAGGCGGCACCATCAAGCCGACCGTGAGCGGCGGGACCTACTCGGTCAACGGCGCCCAGGTGGTGTGCGGCAACGTGCAGACCGCGAACGCCACCGTCTACATCATCAACACGGTTCTGATGCCCCCGTCGTCGTGACCGTCCAGTTAAGCAATCAGTGCTGGCCCGGCTCCCCTGCTCAGCGGGGGATCCGGGCCAGCATCACGGTGACGTCGTCGTCGTGCTGCAGGGAGTCGACCAGCGCATCACAGGTGCTGGCCAGCGCGCCGTGCTCACCGGAGATCGCGGCGCGCAGGGCCAGGATGCCGCGCTCAAAGGACAGGGTCCGGCTCTCCACCAGCCCGTCGGTGTACAGCGCAAGCACAGCTCCCGGCGGCAGCTTGATCCGGATCTGGCCGAACAGGCCGGTGCCCAGGCCGACCGGCATGCCCGCCGGCAGCGCCGGGACGTAGGTCCGGCCGTCCGGCAGCGCCAGGACCGGGGACAGGTGACCGGCCAGGGACATGGTGCAGGACCGCTCGCCGGGATCAACCACCGCGTAGACGCAGGTCGCACACGTACCACCGGTCAGCGCCGAGGCCCCGCGATCCAGCCGGCGCATCAGCTCGGCGGGCTCCAGGTCCAGGTCGGCCAGGGTATGCGCGGTGGCCCGCAACTGCGCCAGCAGCATGGCGGCCGCGGGCCCGTGTCCCATTACATCCCCGACCACGAGGCCCGTCCGGTCCCCGGGCAGCGTGACGATGTCCCACCAGTCCCCGCCGACGACCTGGCCGGGAGCGGGGGTGGAGCGCCAGGCGACCTCCACGAGTTCGGGTAGCGGCAACGGCGCAGCGGCCAGGCCCCGCTGCAGCGCCGCGCTGTCGCGGCGGTGCCGGGCCAGCTCCGTGGCCTGCGCGAGGCTGGCCCCGGCCCGCGCGGCCAGCCGGCCGACGGCCGCAACCTCGCCCGCTTCGAACGGGCCGCGGGCTTCGCGCCGGGAGCACACCACCATCCCGGTCACGGCGCCGCCGGCGGTCATCGGCACGACAACGAACAGGGGGGTGTGGGACAGCAACTCCCGGCCTGCGGGCCGGACCCGCCGCTTGGTCACCTCGTCGGGCCCGCTGAATACCCGCGGGATGCCGCGGGTCAGGCACTCGCCGTAGGGCGAGGCCACCGGGAAAGCAAACACCTCGCCCGCGGGCAGCACGCTCTCGGCCAGCAGGCCGTCCTCCTGGACGAACCGGTTGGCGAGCCGGCGGGTCACCACCTCGCCGCCGGGCCCGCCGTTCCCGCTGGGCCCGCGTTCCAGGACGAAGACGGCGGCCCCGTCCGCGAACTTCGGCACCACCATCTCCAGCAGCAGCCCGGTGATATCGGCCGGTTCGAGGCTGACCAGACCAAGGCCGCCCGGATCCGGGAGGGCGGCCGTCACGGCACCCCCGGTTTGCGCCCGACCCCGCCGAGCGTGTCGACATCCATCGGGGGGAATGGCGCGGGGTCAGGCCGCCACTCCGGGACGGGTACGACGCCCGGCGGCAGCAGGTCCAGCCCGGCGAAGAAACCGCTGATCTCCTCGGGGCTGCGCAGCTGATAGGGCACCGCGCCGGTCTCGGCGTAGCTCTCGGCGGCCGCGATGTGGGCGTCCCCGGCCCGGACGCTGTCCGCGAGGGCCAGGTAGCTGCCCGCCGGCAGCGCGTCCAGCAGGCAGCGCACCACCGACCGCGCCTCGCCGTAGTCGCTGATGTGACCGAGCACGCCCATCATCAGCAGGGCTACCGGCTGAGCCAGGTCGATGGTCCGGCTCGCGGCCTTGAGGATGTCTTCGGGGTGCCGCATGTCGGCGTCCACGTAGTCGCACGCGCCCTCCGGGCGGCTGGACAGCAGCGCGCGGGCGTGCGCCAGGACCAGTGGGTCGTTGTCGACGTAGACGATCCGGCTTTCCGGCGCGATCCGCTGGGCGATCTCGTGGGTGTTGTCGACGGCCGGCAGGCCGGTCCCCACATCCAGGAACTGGCGTACCCCCGCCTCGGCGGCCAGGTGCCGGACGGTACGGGCCATGAAGTACCGGCCCGCGCGCGCGGTGTCCACGATGCCGGGGTAGATCTCGCGGTAGCGGTCCCCGGCCGCGCGGTCCACCGGGTAGTGGTCCTTGCCGCCCAGCCAGTAGTTCCAGATCCGCGCCGAATGCGGCACAGTGGTGTCAATCTTCGGCGTAGCGGGCACCTCTTCGGCGGGCCGGTCGTCGGTCACGGTAAAACTCCCGGTGAGATGGCAGGGGACCGGTTTGCGCGGACCTCAGGGCCAGTCTGCCCCCTGCGTAAATTTATTCGCTCATTCATCTGGCCAGCTGACGTTCGGGGCAAGCTGTTATCCACCCCGGCCGCACGGCCATCCCGTGCCCGTCCCGGCCCGCGCCCGTTTGCTGTGCGTAATGATATCGGCGAAATCAGGCCGGGAGTTCCCGCTGGTACCGGAAGTTCCGGGGGGCATCGCGGGGTGGACGGCGACGGCCGGTGCCGGGTCCGGGGCGCCAGAAGCGGCGTTCGGCGACGGTCTCGGCCTGACGGACATCAGCCAGGACGTGCTCGGTATCGCCGTGCTGAGGTTCGCCGACGGGGCGGCGGTCTTCGTACTGGTTCGCCGTACGCCGCCTGCGTGCAGACGGTGCGGCCGGTCACGTTCGCCCGGCCCGACGCGACGACCCTGGAACGGGCCCGGCCGACGGCGCGGGACGCGCTGGCCATTCCGCTATAGGGGTCACGGACGGCCGAGCGCCGGACGAGGCGGCTGGTCAGGACAGTTGCGGCACGACCTCGGCGGCGAGGCGCTCCATCTGCTCCGGCTCGTCGAACAGCGCACTCAGCAGGATCAGGCCGGCGCCAGCGGCGGCCACCTCGCGCAGCCCGCGCACGCACGCTTCGGGCGGCCCGGTCACCACCGCCGGCAGCAGCCGCGGCCCGAACGCCTCGCCGTAGACGTCGATCAGCGCGGCGGCCGTCCGGTCGCGGGCCCGTTCCGCGTCGTCGTCCACGGCGACGTACACGCGCTTGGCCACCGGGAATGCTCCCGGATCCCGGCCGTCCCCGGCGAGTGCCCCGCGGAGCACCGTGACCTGCTCGGCGAAGGCGGCGGTCGTCGTCGAGCCGGCGCCAAAGAACCCGTCCGCCAGACGGGCAGCCCGGCGCACCGCGGCTGGCGCGCTGCCGCCGATCCACAGCGGCGGGTAGGGCTTCTGCCAGGGTTTCGGTTCCAGGGCCGCGTTCTGCAGCGACCAGAACTGCCCGTCGAAGTTGATCTCCGGCTCGGTCCAGCAGGCCTTCATCACCGCGAGCCCCTCGGTGAACCGTGTCACCAGGCGGTCCGGGCCGATGCCGAACGCCGCGAACGGCCGCCCGCGCCCGCCCGTGCCGAACCCCATCTCCAGCCGGCCCTGGCTGAGCTGATCCAGTGTGGACAGGCTCTTGGCCAGCTGAACGGGCTGATGCAGCGGGCTGACGAACACCGAGCAGCCGATCCGCAGCCGGTGCGTGCAGGCCGCCGCGAACGTCATAACCTCTAGCGCGCCGAGCCGGGGGGAGGAACCCAATACCTGTTCCATGGTCCACGCGCTTTCGAAGCCGAGCTCCTCGGCGCGGGCCAGATAGGCGGCGAAGGCCCCCGGGTCAAAGCTGCCGTCGGGGTACCGCTGCGGAATCGAGATCGCGAAGCGCATGGTCCGACCGTAGCGCCCCGGTACCGGGGCCTACCTCCCCGCCCGGTACCGGGGCGCTGGCGGCCAGGCGGCCGGTCAGACGCTCTTCTGGTAAGAGCGGAAGGTCGCGACCGAGATGGTCACGCACACCACGGCGAGGGCCAGCAGGCCGGCGCCCCGGATGCCGACCGCAGCCCAATCGGTGTGGGCATTCAGCGCCGAGCGGCCCGCCACCACCGCCCAGTTGAGCGGGTTGCACTCGGCGATGCCCTGCATCCAGCCGGGCATCAGCGTGGCGGGCAGGAACGCCGAGGACAGGAACGTCAGCGGCAGCATGAAGAACACGTTGATCCCAATGATCGCCTCGCGCTGGCGGACCAGCATACCGACGGTGTTGGACAGGGCGCCGAAGACCGCGCCGATGAGGATCGACGCGACGACCACGACGGCCGCCCCAGCGATGCCGCCCGGATAACGCGCCCCGCCGGCCAGACCCAGCACCAGAATGATGACGGTCTGGACGGTGGTGGTCACGGCCTGCTCGACCACGTTCGCGTTCATCAGCGCGACCCGGCAGGCCGGCGAGACGAGGAACCGGTTCAGTGTGCCGCGGTCGATCTCCTCCATCGCGTTCATCCCGGCCCACATGTTGCCGTTCATCGCGCTCATCGCGACGATGCCAGGGATCAGGTAGGCCAGGTACGAGCCCCCGGCCGCGAATCCGGGGATATCGACGACCTTCCGGAACAGCTCGCCGAAGAGGAACAGCCAGATCACCGGCTGGATCAGGCCGACCGCGATGAACGCGGGCTGGCGCAGCACGGCGTGCAGCCGGCGCCCGGACAGGTACCAGGTGTGCCGCAGTGTCGTGCCGAGGTGGCCGGCCGGGCTGGTCAGAGGGGCACCGGCCAGCTCAGGCGCGGCGGTCAGTTCAGTGGTGGTGGTCATGACGGGTGCGCCTCCAGTTCGCGCGGAGTGTCGGTCGATGAATAGCGGTGGCCGGTGTGCCGCAGGTACACGTCGTCCAGCGACGGCCGGGCCACCGTGACCGATGCGGCCGGCGCGCCGGCCCGGTCCAGCGCGGCCAGAATGCCGGGGACGGCGGCCGCCCCGTCATCGCTGCGGGCGCTGATGTTCCGGCCGGAGACACGCAGGTCACGAACGCCCGGCAGCGGGCCGATGGCGTTGCGGGCCCGGGCGGGATCGGAGCCAGGGGCCAGTTCCAGGTACACGGCATCGCCACGCAGGTCCCCCTTGAGCGCGTCGGGTGAGCCTTCGGCCACGACCCGGCCGTGGTCCACGATGGCGAGGCGGTCGGCCAGCCGGTCGGCCTCCTCCATGTAGTGCGTGGTGAGCAGGACGGTCATGCCTTCGCCGCCGGACAGCCGGGCGATCTCCCGCCACATCGCGCTCCGCGCTTCCGGGTCGAGCCCGGCCGTCGGCTCGTCCAGGAACAGGACCTGCGGCCGGTGCACCAGGCCGAGCGCCACGTCCAGCCGCCGCTGCATGCCGCCGGAGTACGTCTTGACCAATCGCCCGGCCGCCCCGGCCAGGTCGAAGCGCTCGAGCAGTTCGTCAGCGCGGGCCTTGACGGCCTCGCCGCGCATGCCGAACAGATGACCCTGCAGGATGAGGTTCTCCCGGCCCGTGGCCATCGGGTCGCTGCCCGACTTCTGCGCGACCACGCCGATCACCCGGCGGACCTGCTCGGGACGCTTGAGCACGTCGAGGCCGGCGACGGCCGCGGTGCCCGAGTCCGGCCGGGCCAGCGTGGTCAGGATCTTGATGGTGGTCGACTTGCCGGCGCCGTTCGGGCCGAGCAGGCCGAACACGGTGCCGCGGGCGACGGTGATGCTCAGCCCGTCCAGGGCGCGGACACCGTTGCGATGACCGCGCAGCTGGTACGTCTTGACCAGGCTGTCGGCCGTGATGGCGGGTTGAGTTCCCGCGGCGTTCTGGGCGTGCGGGCTGGCGTGACTGGCCGCCGGGGCGGCGTGGTTGGCCACGGTTGGTGACATGGCGGTACTGCTCCTCCGGTCGATTGGTTCGGTGGTTCGGTTCGCTCGTGCGGCGAACGGCGCCCAACCGGCCGGCGGAGGCAGCCCAGGTAACCTGGGAGATGCCGCATTGCCGGCCGTCGGTTCGGCGGTGTCGCGGCCCCGGCCCGGTGCTCCGGATCTTGGCGGTGAGGGGGCACCAGCCGGGGTGTCTTTTTGTTGCTAGCGGGGGTTATCCGGGTTCATCGGCCTCCCGCTGCGACGGTCGGGGGTGCGCGGCCTCGCGCGGGGACAGCACGGCCTGCTCCGCCTGGGCCCATTCGGTACCCAGCAGCTCCTCGGGGAACTCTCCCGTCTCGGTAAAGCTGCGCCAGAACTTGAGGTCGGGGAACGTGCCGTCGGCCAGCTCGCCGATCAGGGCGCGCACCCAGTCGGCCTCGGCCCGCTTCATAGCCAGGCCGTACTCGGTCTCCAGCAGGAACAGCCGGGGCAGCCGACGGCTGACGGCGTGCTCAACGATCCCGGTGGTGGCCGCGATCTCGATCTCCATGGCCTGCAGGCGCTCGGCCAGCAGGCCGGTCAGCTCATCGGGGTGGATGACGGACATCAGCGACAGCACCGAAGCGAAGAGCGGATACTCCTTGACCGGCTCGCTGATCAGCTCGCGGAGCCGGTCTTCCAGCTCGCGGTACCCGTCGTCGGTGAGCCGGTAAACGGTCCGCTCCGGACGGTGCCCCGCGCGGGCCGTTCCCTCCGTCTCGAGGAAGCCGCGGCTCTCCAGATCCTGCACCACGGTGTACAGCGAGCCGTAACGGATCTTGATCGAGTCGTCCTTGCCACGGTGCTTGAGCAGGCGCGCAATCTGATATGGGTGCATCGGCCCGCTCATCAGCGTGGCCAGGACGGCCAGGGCCAGAGGGCTGGTCAGCTTGCGCCTGCGGGCCATAGGTGGTGCGCCTCGCGTTTCTGAATGTTCTTAGGCGTATATTCGGTTACGAGTATACGGAGACGCAGGGTCGCGATACAAGTTATATCGCGAGTTTGTTGTGCGGACCAGTCCGGTGGAGCGGCGCGCAAAGACTTTGCTGTGTTTTGCTTGAGCGAGCTAGTTTTAGCTTATGCAAGCAAAGAGTCAGGACGGCACCGCCGGCCGCCGGAAGGCGGCAGCTGGCCAGAAAGTGGCGGCCGGCCGGAAGACGGCGGCCGGCCGGAAGACGGCGGGCCAGAAAGTGGCGGCCGGCCAGAAAGTGGCTGGCCGGAAGGCGGCTGGCCCTTCGGTGACGGAAAGGGCCCGGCGGGCCCAGATCGTCGCGGCGGCGATCACCACGATCGCGGAACTCGGGTACGCCAGCGCGTCGTTCGCCCGGATCGCCGAACGCGCCGGGCTATCGAGCACCGGACTCATCTCCTACCACTTCGCCAACCGGGATGAACTTATCGACCAGGCCGCGTGGCAGATCATCGACGCGATCACCGCCTTCATGACCGAACGAATGGCAGGCGTCAGCAGCGCCACCGACGCGCTGCACCGCTACATCGACGGCAACATCGCGTTCATCGAGTCCCACCGGGCAGAGATGAAGGCACTGCTGGAGATCTTCATGAACGGCGGCTTCCACTACGACGCCGATACCGACCGGACGGTGACATCTGCCGTAGCCGACATCCTGCGAGCCGGTCAGGCGAGCGGGGTATTCCGCGCGTTCGACGTGACCGTGATGGCCACGCTGATTCAGCGGGCCGTGGACGGGCTTCCCTTCCTGCTGGCTAGCGAGCCAGATTTCGACACGCGCAGGTACGCCACTGAGGTCGTGACCGCGATTGACCTGGCGACGAGGGCCGAGCGGTGACGGCGCCGCGCAGCTCCGCCGGGCCCGCGCCGCCGATTCCCGCGCGGCGGCGCCCAGTCCCGCCCGGCAGCGCCGCCTAGCCTGGTCCGGACGGGCGGGACGCTCGTCCTCAATATTGGCGCGCCGATCGCCCTTTATTACGCGCTGCACGCGGCGGGCGTCACTAACCTGGTGGCGCTGGGGGCCGGCGCGGTGGTGCCCGCTGTTGGCGCAATAGTTCAGCTGCTCACCAAGCGACATCTCGACGGGATGGGCGGCCTCGTGGTGGTCACCGCAGTCGCCGCGATCGTACTGTCGGTCATCACCCGCAGCCCGCGCTTCCTGCTGGCCAAAGACGGCCTGCTCACAGCCGTCTGGGGACTGTGGTTCCTGGCCACCATCCGGTTCCGGCGGCCGACCGCGTTCGTGCTGGCGCGGCCGTTCCTGGAGGGCCGCCGCGCGTTCTCGGCTGGGTCGTGGGATGACCTGTGGAGCTCCGAGCCGCAGTTCCGGCTCATCTGGCGGGTAGCCAGCGTCCTGTGGGGGGTGGGCCTGCTGACCGACGCCGTGCTGCGGGTAGTGATGTCGTACACACTCCCGATCCCAGTCGTCCCCGGGCTAGGGGTGCGCTGTGGCCGGTGACGTTCGTGTTGCTGCAGGTGGTGTCGAACGTCTACTACCACCGAGCCGGCCTCTACCGGATTCTGGGCGCAGCGTGGCTTCGTCCCAGAGAGTCTCGTTCAGCCTGAAAAGATGCGTCCGGTGGTCCAGGCGGCGCGACCGGAAAGGCCACGCTGCCGCTAGCCCGGCGGGGGTTTCGGGTCACCTGCGTCGAACTGGGGCGCGGACCTGGCCAGGGCCGCCCGGGCACACTTGGCCGACTTTGCCGTGGACGTGCTGGAGGGGACAATCGAGGATTGGCGGCCGCGGGGCGACGACCGGTTCGGCCTGGTATTCACCGCGACCGCGTGGCACTGGATCGACCCTGCTCAGCGGTATGTCGGGCGTTGGAAGCTCTGCGGCCCGGTGGCTACCTGGCCTTCTGGAGCGCGGAGCACGTGTTCCCGGAGGACGGCGATCCGATCTTCGGGGACCTGCAGGATGTGTACGACGAAATCGGCAAGGGGATGCCGGCCGACGCCATCCAGCCCCGGCCTGGCTCGCTGCGCAGCTATGAAGACGAGATCGGGGCGAGCGGCCTGTTCGACTCCGTACACGTGTGGCACTTCGACTGGGAACGCCGCTACGACGCGGATCAGTAAATCGACCTGCTGGAGACGTTTTCCGGGCACATCGTCATGGCCGACTGGCAGCGGGACCGGCTCTACGAGGAGATCCGGTCGCGGCTGGCCGAACGGCCGGACGGGATGCTTCGGCGGCACTGGGGTGCGGTGCTGCATGTCGCGCGCCGGCGCGGTTAGCGCCGTTGAGCGGCGGTTAGCGCCGACCAGGATGCGCCGTTAGCCAGGGAACGGCGGCGCCGAGATGCGCCGTTAGCCGGGGGCTAGTGCCGGCAAGAGTCCGGCCACGCGTTCAGGCGCGGATTACACGGTTCAAAGATGCTGGCCATCGCGCACCGCGGGCCGCGCTCCACACGGATGCCCGGCCCGCCCGGCGGCCCGCCGGGCCGGGTCGCTGGCCAGCCCTGCCCATGGGGCCCCGCGAGACAGCCCGGGCCGTAGACCCGGTGCCGTGTCGTCCAGGCCGGCAGCGACCCGCCCGCAACGCCACCGTCACCCAGCCGAACTGGCGCTCCGGGCGACGCACGCCGGCGGGAGCCGCCTCGCGGGCCCTGCGGGGCAGGCGGTCGCGGCTGCCGATCCCGGCGGAGTCCGCGGCGCAGGGGCGTAATACCCGGGGCGTAATACCCCGGCGGGAAAGGAAACCACGGCCAAAGGAATCGGGGCGAAATAACCAAGTCCAAAGTACAGGGGAAATGCTTCCCTGTAGACAGGGAATTCAGCTCTGAGGGACGGAAAAATATCGACGACAGTGGTCATGACATCGAAAGATGCACATGAGAGCAGGCAATGTCATGACCACCAAGCGAAACTCCGCCACCCATATCCGCATCGGGCGGGAGGCGCCCGCCTCGCCCGCATCCGGCGCCCCCACGTCCACGGGCCGCCGACGCTGGCTGTTCGGCGCGGCCGTGCTCGGCGTCGCGACGGTCACTGCGGTGGGTGCCCTCGTCGGGGGCCTCGCTCAGGGCCGGGCACACGCCGCGGTGCTCGCCAACTGCGCGGCCACGCCCAGCAGTTGCGGTTACCCGGACGCGACGAACACCGGCGTACTCAGTGGGACGACCCTGAAGTCGGTCCCGAGCCAGGTCTCCAGCGGGCCAGGCTGGTCCTACAACGCCGCGGGCAAGGACGTGATCGTGAACGTGAACGGGACGGTGCTCAGCGGCCTTTACATTCCCTACAACCTCGTGATAAACGCCGCCAACGTGACGGTCAAAAATGTCCAGGTCGTGACCAATGCAGATTTCGGCATCAGCCTCACACACACCACAGGCGTAACGATCGAGAATTCCACGATCAGCGGCCAGAACGCGACCACCGGCCGCGTCGGCTCCGGGATCGATGATGTTTACGGCGACTCGACGGGGATGGTGATCAAGGACAACAACATCTCCTCCTTCAAGACCGCCATACAGATATCAACCGGGGTAGTGGACGGCAACTACATTCACGACCCCGGCTACATCGCCGGCGATCACACCAACGGCTTCTACGTCAACGGGGGCACCGAGCCGCTGACGATCGAGAACAACACGATCTTCAACAGCCAGCCGCAGACCGACGCCATCAACCTCGACGCGGGAAGCGCCGGCGTGCCGGTGGCGAACAAGACCATCGAGAACAACTTCCTCGCGGGCGGTTGCTACTCCATCTACGGCGGTACCGCCCTGGGCAACCCCACCTCGAACATCCTCATCGAGGGCAACCGACTCGGCCAGCAATACTACCCGCTCGGCGGCCAGTACGGCCCCGTCGCCTACTTCGCCCCCACCGGGCAGGGCAACGCCTGGTCGGGCAACTTCTGGGACACCACCGGGAAGACCATCCCCTCCCCGTAACCGTCGCACCGCAACAGTGCAGCACGCCGGCGACGCCGGCGTTGCGGGCCGCGGCGACGTCCGCTCGCCAGCCCGCGCCACGTCAGATGCGCCGTTAGCCGGGGGTTAGTGCCGGCAAGGATGCGCCGTTAGCCGGGGAGTGGCGCCGGCAAGGGCCCGCCGTTAGCCGGCGGTTAGTGCCGCGTTGGCGGTTGGCGGCGCCGGGGATTTGCCCGACAGGATCCCGGGACTGCGCTGGCCGGTGCTGAAACGTCGTGGGCATTGGCTCGGGCTTTTCGGTGCTCACCAGCCGCCACGGAAAGACTAAGAATTAGTATCTACTCGCACTGTTCATTCCGATCCACTTGCGATATTATGTTCGAAAGGTAGGCGAGTGGGCTGAGGAGGTGAGCGCGATGCGGTCCTTGCGACCTGATGGTTTTCCCCCAGGCGGGGACGACAGTGAATTCGGTGATGGCACGGACGCGCTCGACGATCCTGGCCCGTGGAGCGATGAGGGCGGTGAAGGTCTGGCGCAGGGCCTATGGCTGACCGCGAGCGCACCGCTCCCGCCGGGCCTGCTGTCGGCCGCTGCCACTGGCGGCAGGCCGGGCGCGGCGGGCTTCGGGCAGGGCGGCGTGCTGGACCAGCTACCGCCAGGGCCGGTGCTGGCCACGTTCACTGCGGAGGCGGCCGGAGGCGTCGCCGGGACGGGCGTGCCCGTTCCCGGCCGGAGGCCCGCGTCCAGCTCAACGCCTACGTCCAGCTCAACGGCGACATCTAGCTCAGCACCGACATCTAGCTCAGCACCGATGCCCAGCTCAACGCCGATGTCTAGCTCAACGCCTACGTGCCGTCCGGGGCCGGCGCCCGGCGCCGCTCCCGCGCTTGCCCCCGCTCCCCCGCCCGGTCCAGGCCAGACAGCCGATGACCTGGAGTCACGGCTGGGACAGCTCAGCGACGACGAACTGACCGGTGTGATCCGCGGCTACCGTAAGCAGGCTTCCTGGGCTCAGGCTGGGGAGCTGGCCGCGGTGGCGGAGCTGGCTGCACGGCGCCGCAACGAAGCGCTGGCAGACGGGGTCCGGGACGGTCTGGCGGCCGATGCGGCGACGGACGAGATCGCCGCGGCGCTGACGCTGACCGGCCGGGCCGCGCAGTTGCTGACCGGCCGGGCTACCGAGATAACCGGCCTGCCTCTGACGTTTGCCGCGCTGGCGGACGGCCAGATCGACATGCCCAAAGCCCTGGTGCTGCTGACGGGGCTGGCCGGGCAAGAGCCGGAGCTGGCCCGCACGATCGAGGCTGAGGTCATCGACCGGGCCGCCGCACAGACCACCGGGCAGCTGCGCGCATCGCTGAACCGAGCCTTGCTGGCCGCCGACCCCGCCGCCGCGGAACGCCGCCGCCAGCGGGAAGAGAAGTTCGCACGCGTAGAGCAGACGCCGGAGCCTGGCGGCCTTACCGCCGCGCTGACCGGCCGCTACCTGCCGGTAACGGCCTCGGTGGCGGCCTGGAACCGGATCAGTGAACTGGCCCGCCAGCTCAAATCGGCCGGCGCGGACGGGCACCTCGATGAGCTGCGCGTCCAGGTCTATCTCGCGTTGCTGACCGGCCAGGCGCTGAACGTCGCGGGCGGCGCCGCCTCAGGAAACGCTCGCACATCAAAAGACGCGCAGGCATCAAGAGACGCCGGCACATCAGTAGACGCCAGCGCATCGGCGGACAGCGAGCCGGGTTCTACGGCCGCCGCCCCGGTGGACGGCGGAGCATCGGGGCACGCCGGCACATCAGTAGACGCCGACGTATCGGCCCATAGCGAGCCGGGTTCTACGGCCGCCGCGCCGGTGGACGGCAGCGCCTCGGGGGACGTCGGCTTGTCGGCAGACGGTGAACTCGGCTCCACGTCCGCCGCAACGGTGGATGGTGCCGCCTCAGCGGTTGGTGAGCCGGGGTCCACGTCTGCCGGGCCCGCAGTCGAGGACCGGGCCAGCGCCGTCAATGGCGCCGGCGGGGCCAACGGAACGAGCTCGGGCGGGGATGGGGACGGCGCGGCACCGGCGATACCGCCCGGTCTGGGTGGGCCGGGGCGGCTGGCTGGTCTCGGTGGAGTGGAGCGGCTCACCGGTCTGGGCGGGCCGACGCGACTGACGGGGACCGTGAACCTGACGATGCCGCTCGCCACGCTGCTGGGCATCACCGACGCGCCGGGCGAGCTGGGCGCGTTCGGGCCGGTGACCGCGCATACCGCCCGAGAGATCGCTGCCGCGGCCGTGGGCGCCCAGACAATCCGGTGGTGTGTGACGGTAACCGGCGACGACGGCACGCCGATCGGTCATGGCTGTGCCCGGCCCGTCCGCCGCAGGCGGCGGGCGGGAGCTGCCGTCACCGAATCCGGGAGCTGGGCATTTAACGTCAAGCTTCGCGCGCTGGCGGCAGCCGAATGCGACCATGAACGGGAAAGCCCCAATTACCGGCCGCCTCCATCGCTGTGGCATCTGATACAGATCCGCAATCAGCGATGCACCCATGCCGGGTGCCGGATGCCCGCCGCCAAATGCGACAACGACCATACCCTTCCGTACGAAAAGGGCGGCCGGACCTGTGAATGCAATCTCGCACCGCTCTGCCGGCATCATCATCGGATCAAACAGCTTCAGGGATGGCGGCTCGAACAACCCGAGCCGGGCGTGCTGGCCTGGGTTACCCCGTCGGGTTGGACATACCTGACCGGTCCCGCCACTTATGCCGCTTGACCCGCCGTTATCGAAGCAGCTGTTGTTGCACGCGGGACACGATATACAGACGGCTAAGACCATTCGCTCCGGATGAAGTTGGCGCTGTGGGGTAGCGGGATGAAGTTCCGCGGAATCGTTGAGTTGCACCGGAAGACGGCGACCGGGATATCGGTCCCCGAGGAGGTCGTCATCAGCCTCGGCGGCGGTAAGCGGCCGAAGGTGCGGATTACCATCAACGGCTATGCCTACCGGACCAGCGTGGGCTCGATGAGCGGCCAGCTTCTCCTGCCTGTCAGCGCCCGGGTCCGGGAGGGCGCCGCCATCGCCGCCGGAGATGAGGTGGACGCCGACATCGAACTCGACACGGAGCAGCGGGAGGTCAATGTGCCCGCCGACCTGGCCGCCGCGCTGGATCACGAGCCGGACGCCAGGCAGGCGTTCGACCGCATGCCCTACAGCCACCGGTCCGCTACGTGACCGTCATCGAGGACGCTAAGACACCAGAGACCCGGCAGCGGCGCATCGCCAAGACGGTCAGCTCACTGCGCTCGGGTTGAGGCCGGGGGTGGGGCTGACCCGCGGGCGGGGCCGGACGGCTGGGAGGCCGGAACGCTTTTGTCTCGGTTTCAGGGCCACGCCGAGGTCGAACAGATGTTTGACACGTACGTCTAAATCCGACAGGGTTATGATCACGTCATCGAACGTTTGCCAGACCGGGAGGAGCCGATCGTGGGCCAGAAGACCGTCCGATTCAGCGACCTGAGCGGACAGCTCATCACCGAGGACGACGCGCTGGCGCGCATCGTCGTGCACGACCATCCCGAGCTCGGGGACAGCCCGGTTGAATTCGAGGCGCTCACCGACGAGGCCAAGGTCATCGAGAAGGCGGCCCTGCGCGTCGCCATCGTGGAGCTGCACGTCCCCGGCGAGGACGAGCCCCGCAGGGTCGTGCTCGACGCCGCAACCTTCGACGCGCTGGCCACCGACACGCCGATGAACGAGCTGCTCATTACCGCCCGCCCGGCTCGCCCGGCGCGGCGAGCCACCAAGACAACGTCGGGCGCCGCGAGCAGCACCAGCAGCAGCAGCGGCAGCGGCAGCGGCGGGCGGGTCAACTACGCGACGCTCGAGCACGCCGGTGAGCCGCACAAGGGCAAGACCACCGACCTGGAAAAGCAGCTCGTACGCGACCACTTCGACGAGATCAATGACCGGCTCGTCGCCCAGGGACTGCGCACCATCAGCCTCGCGGATCCTGAGCACGTCGAGCGCTACGGGCTGCAGGACCTGGCTGGCGAGCTCATGCCCGGACCGGAGGCGCTGCCGCTCAAGGAGCTGACCAGCGAGCGCGACGAGGACCTGCCGCTGGACGACATCCAGGACGAGCTGGCCAGCTAGATCACGGCTGGCCAGCCAGACCGCCGTTCCGGCTTTCGCGGGCACCGTTGCTACTGTGGCGTAGAAACCTACTGATGAGTAGCAACGGTGCTGCGCGCGACGGCTGGAGGAATCGTGGACCTGCCTGCCTCTTTCCGGCTCGACGAGCCGGTGGACGTGGACGCGCTGACCACGGCGCTGGACGGGCGATGGGGTGAGCTGCGCCGGGGGTTGCGGGCCCAGATGGCCGCCACCGTGGTGGGGGACAACTCCGATCTGACCACCGAGCAGTATCGCCGGCAGGTCTTCGATGACCTGCACCTGCTGGCCAAGACGGGTCCCGGCCGGCTCGGCTTCGACCCCGAGTACGGCGGGATGGGTGATCCGGCCGCGTCGGTGGTGGCCCACGAGATGCTCGGCTTCGGCGATCTGTCGCTGATGGTCAAGGCGGGCGTGCAGTGGGGACTGTTCGGCGGGGCCGTGCAGCTGCTCGGCACGAGGCGGCACCACGAGCGGTACCTGCGCGACATCATGGACTTGCAGCTCACGGGCTGCTTCGCGATGACCGAGACGGGCCACGGTTCGGACGTACAGCACCTGCGGACGACGGCCGCCTACGACCCGGCCACGGCCGAGTTCGTGATCGGCACGCCGGATCCGGCCGCACGCAAGGATTACATCGGTAACGCGGCCCGCGACGGCCGGATGGCGGTGGTCTTTGCCCAGCTCATCGTCGACGGCCGGAGTCGCGGGGTGCATGCCCTGCTGGTACCGATCCGGGACGGCGACGGGAACCCGATGCCCGGGGTGAGCATCGAGGACTGCGGGCGAAAGGGCGGCCTCAACGGCGTCGACAACGGCCGGCTCAGCTTCCGTGACGTCCGGGTGCCGCGGGACGCTCTGCTCAACCGGTTCGGTGACGTCGGCGAGGACGGCAGCTACAGCAGCCCGATCGAAAGCGACGGGCGCCGGTTCTTCACGATGATCGGCACGCTGATCCGCGGCCGGATCAGCGTGGCCGGCACCGCGGGCAGCGCGACCAAGCGGGCGCTGGCCATCGCGGTCGGTTACGCGAACACCCGCCGGCAGTTCGAGCGCCCGGGCGGCCAGGGCGAAGTGGTGCTGCTCGACTACCAGGCGCACCAGCGCAAACTTCTTCCGGCCCTGGCGACCAGCTACGCGCTCAGCTTCGCTCAGCATGAGCTGGTCGGCGGGCTCGGCGATCTGAGCGGCGAGGGCCGGCCGGACGAACGGAAGCAGCGCGAGCTGGAGTCCCGGGCCGCCGGGATCAAGGCGGTGGCCACATGGCACGCGACCGCCACCATCCAGGCGTGCCGGGAGGCCTGCGGCGGCGCCGGCTACCTGGCGGAAAACCTGTTGACCACGCTCAAGGCCGACACGGACGTGTTCACCACGTTCGAGGGCGACAACACCGTCCTGCTCCAGTTGGTGGCCAAGGGGCTGCTGACCAACTACCAGAGCCAGGTCGGGGACCTGGGTACGCTGGCCACCGCGCGGTTCATCGCCGAGCAGTTCGCCGGCGCGTTCATCGAGCGGACCGCCGCGCGGAGCGTGATCGAGCGCCTGCTGGCTGCGGGCCCGGGCCGGGACGACGAGACGGTGCTGTTCGACCGGGCCTGGCAGATCCGGGCCTTCGAGGACCGGGAGAAGCACATGCTGGACGGCCTGGCCCGGCGGCTACGGCGCGCCGTCGGCAACGCCGGCGACCGCGGCGAGAGCGACGCCTTCGCCATCTTCAACGACGCCCAGGACCACCTGCTGCGCACCGCCCGGGTACACATCGACCGGGTCGTGCTGGAGGCATTCGTCGCGGCCGTGGAACGCTGCCCCAGCCCGGCGACCCGCGTCCTGCTCAGCCGGGTCTGCGACCTGTACGTGCTGGCCAGCATCGAGGGGGATCTCGCCTGGTTCCTGGCCCACGGCCGACTGACCGCGGTCCGGGCCAAGTCCGTGACCGGCGCCGTCAACGCCCTCTGCGAGCTGCTGCGCCCGCACGCGCAGGCCCTGGTCGACGCGTTCGCCATCCCCCGGCCGTATCTGGGCGCCGCGATCCTCGCCGGGGCCAGCAGCTAGATCGGCTACTCGATGCGGGCCAGCTCGTCGGCGGACGGCTTCCGTTCCACGTCCGTGGTCGTAACGACGGCGAACGACTCGGGCGGCATCTCCAGGACATGCCCGGCGTGGGTCACCTCGGCCGAGGCCAGCAGGACCTTCCCGACCGGCCGGTCCAGGCGGATGTTGTCGACCTCGCCGCCCAAGTGGCATGCCACCCGCAGGGTCCCCCGGTGCAGCATCAGCCAGCGTCCGCCCGGCCCGGTTTCCACCGTGAACTCGTCCAGCCGTGGGTCGGCCAGCTCCGGATGCTGGTGCCGCAGCGCGATCAGCGCGCGGTAGAGCTCGAGCATGGAGCGGTGCTCGGGGACCGACAGCTCCTTCCAGTCCAGCCGGCTCCGCTCGACCGTGGCCGGCGACATGGGGTCGGGGATCTCCTCCTCTGCCCAGCCGTGCGCCGCGAACTCCGACCGGCGCCCGTTGCGCACGGCGTCGGCCAGGCCGGGGTCGGGGAAGGACGCGAAGAACTGCCACGGGGTGCTCGCGGCCCACTCCTCACCCATGAAGATCATCGGCGTGTACGGCGAGCAGAGCACGATGGCCGCGCCGCAGGCCAGCAGGCCGGGCCGCACGGAGGCGGACAGCCGGTCGCCCTGGGCACGGTTGCCGATCTGGTCGTGGTCCTGCAGGTAGCACACGAACCGGCTGCCCGGGATCCGGTGGGTGTCCACCGGCCGCCCGTGGGTCCGGCCACGAAACGAGGACCAGGTGCCAGCGTGGAAATAGGCCGAACGCAGCGTGGTCGCGAGTGCCTCCGGGGCGGCGAAGTCCTTGTAGTAGCCCTGGGTCTCACCGGTCAGCGTGACGTGCACGGCGTGGTGGATGTCGTCGGACCATTGCGCGGTCAGCCCGTAGCCGTTGGCCTCGCGCGAAGTGATCAGCCTCGGGTCGTTCAGGTCCGACTCGGCGATCAGGCTGAGCGGCCGGCGCAGCCCGGCGGCCAGCGCGTCGACCTCGGCGGACAGCTCCTCCAGCAACGTCAGCGCTCGGTGGTCCACGATCGCGTGCACCGCGTCCAGCCGGAGCCCGTCCACGTGGAAGTCGCGCAGCCAGCCGGTCGCGTTGTCGATCACGTAGCGCCGGACCTCATCGGAACCGGGGCCGTCCGTGTTGAGGGCGGCACCCCACTGGTTCTGGCCCGCGAAGTATGAGCCGAAGCGATCCAGGTAAGCGCCGGACGGCCCGATGTGGTTGTACACGACGTCCAGCACCACGCCCATGTCCCGAGCGTGGCAGGCGTCCACGAACCGCTTGAAGCCGTCCGGGCCGCCGTAGGGCCCGTGCACGGCCCCCCACAGCGCCCCGTCGTAGCCCCAGCCGGCCGTGCCGTCGAACGCGTTGACCGGCATCACCTCGACCAGGTCGATGCCCAGGTCCGCCAGGTAGTCGAGCCGTTCGATCGCCGCGTCGAACGTGCCCGCCGGAGTGAACGTCCCGACGTGCAGCTCGTACAGGACCGAACCGGGCAGGGCGCGGCCCGTCCAGGCCTCGTCGGTCCAGCGGAACGCGGTGTGGTCGTAGCAGCGTGAGGGGCCGAACACCCCATCCGGCTGCCACTGTGAACGCGGATCCGCCAGCGCTGTGTCGTCGTCGTCGAGCAGGTACGCATAGTCGGTGCCCGGCATCAGCGGCTCGGGGGTGTGCCACCAGTCGTTCGCGTCCCGGGACATGCCGACGGTCTGGTCCGCTATACGGATGCGGACCCGGTGCGCCTTGGGGGCCCAGACGGAACCGGGTTTCACTGGTCACCTCGCACAAGCAGGGCCACAGGATAACGCTGCAGCAGGTCCTCCGCCGCGACCCAGCTGGACGGCACGGGCTGGCCGGTGAGCACGTTGGTCCACGGGCCCGGGCCCATGGGTAGGGTCGTTCCGCGCCAGCCGCCCGCACGCTGCAGGGTGACCGGCAGGCGGGTCGCGACGGCCACCAGGTGGCCGCCGCCACGGGCGAACGCGAACAGGTGATCAGCGGCCGGTCCCTGGGCCGGCAGTGACTCGTAGGACCCGCCGAACAGTTCGGGCCGGTCCCGGCGCAGCCGCAGCGCCCGCGTCACGATCAGCAACTTGGCGGCGCCGGAGTCGTCCAGTTCGGGCAGCCAGCCGCCGTCGATGCGGGCCAGCAGATCCCGGCGGCGATCGAAGTCGACCGGCCGCCGGTTGTCCGGGTCGACCAGGGACAGGTCCCACAGCTCGCTGCCCTGGTAAAGGTCAGGCACGCCGGGCATGGCCAGCTGGACCAGCTTCTGGCCCAGCGCGTTGGACCAGCCCGCGTCCCGCACCTGCGTCACGAACGCTTCGACGTCCGCCGCCAGCTCCCCGTCGGTGAGCACGGTCTTGGGCCAGGCGGCCACGGCCGCGTCGAACTCCGCGTTCGGCTCGGTCCAGCTGGTGGCGATCTCCGCTTCCCGGGAAGCCTTCTCCAGGTACCTCACCAGCCGTTCCTGGCTGATCGGCCAGGCGCCGACCAGAGACTGCCAGGCGAGCAGGTTCAGCGTCGGCTCAGGCAGCGGGGCCCGCGCCGACCACCGGCGCACCGCCGCGGCGAACTCATCGGGCAGCTCGGACAGCACGGCCAGCCGGGCCCGCACGTCCTCGGACCGCTTGGTGTCGTGCGTGGACAGCGCGGTCATCGACCGTGGATGGTCGCCGACCGCAACATTCCCGATCCGCCAGTGAAACTCCTCCGGCGTCACGCCGAAGCGGCCAGGGTCCCCGCCGACCTCGTTCAACGCGATGAACCGGTTGTACCGATAAAAGACCGTGTCCTCCACGCCCTTGGCCATCACCATGGCCGCGGTCTGCTCGACCCGCTCAGCCAGCTCACCATCGGGGTCGGCGGTCATCTGGCGGGCCAGCGCCCCGATCATGGCGGCGAGTCCCGGCGCGCGGCGGGACGCCTCGGCGGCGGCCGCCTGCAGCGCATCCGCATCGTCGTCAGCCAGGTAGGAGCGGTAGACGGAAAAGCTGGCCAGCAGCTCAGCGACCGCGGGCTCAATCTGCCCGGGCTCACTCTGCTCGGCAGGCAGGCGGCGGCGGGCGGCCCGCGCGATCCGGCGGACCTCCGCGAGCAGGATGTGCTCGGCCACCCACTGCTTGGCGTCGTGCTCCATCTGCCGCAGATCCTGGGGCCCGCATTCCTCCGCGGCGAACGTGGTGACGGCCGGCTCGCCGCCGGTGTCCACGAACAGGCCGCTGGCCAGGCGGAGCGCGTCATAGCCGGTCGTGCCGGCCACCGGCCAGAGGGCGGGCAGCGTCTCATCCGCGCCGAGGATCTTCTCCACCACCAGCCAGGCCGACGGCGCGGCCGCGGCCAGCCGCCGCACGTAGGCCCCTGGGTCGGCCAGGCCGTCGGGATGGTCCACGCGCAGCCCCGTGACCAGCCCATCCGCCACACAGCGGAGCACCATCTCGTGCGTCGTCCGGAAGACCACCGGATCCTCGACCCGGACCGCCGCGAGCATGGCGACGTCGAAGAACCGGCGGTAATTCAGCTCGCTGTTGGCCCGGCGCCAGTCGGTGAGCCGGTAGTGCTGCCGCTCGTGCACCTGCTGCGGCGTGCCGCCTTCGGTGCCGGGAGCCAGCGGGAACCGCAGGTCGTGGTAGGCGAGCTGACCATCGATAATAGCCAGGTCGGCGACCGCGGCGGCGTCGGCCAGGACCGGGACCATGATCGGGGCACGGTCCCAGTCGATGTCGTAGAACCGGGCGAACGGCGACGCCCGGCCCAGCCTCAGCACGTCCCACCACGTCGGGTTGGCCGCGGGATCCTCAATGCCCATGTGGTTGGGCACGATGTCGACGACCAGGCCGAGGCCCGCTCCCCGGAGCCGGAGCGCCAGGTCCGCGAACGCGCGGTCCCCGCCCAGCCCGGGGTTCATCCGGGTGGGGTCAACGACGTCGTAACCGTGTGTGGAGCCGGGCACGGCAGCCAGGACCGGCGAGGTGTACACGGCGCCGACCCCGAGGTCACGCAGGTAGGGGATGAGCTCCGCGGCGCCGGAGAAGGTCCGGCCCGGCCCGAGCTGGATCCGGTAGGTGGAGGCCGGGGCGGTCACTCGGCCGGCTCGCTGCGCTGGAGCACGACGAGAGACCGGCCGATCACCTTCAGCGCGGCCTTGGCCTCCACCGTCCGGGCCCCTTCCGAGACATCGAATCCCCCGCCGGCCGTGATCACGCCGATCTGGGAGGTGAGGCCGCCGAGACCACCCACGCTGCCCGGCACCTCGCCGGTGGCGGTATCCAGCACGACCGCCCATTTCTGCCCGTATTCGCTGCTGGGCAGCACCATGTCGACGTCTTCGGGCGCGGCGTTGAAGCACATCAGGAACGACTGGTCGGTGACCCGCTCACCGCGCGCATCCACGTCGGGGATGGCCTGCCCGTTGAGGAAGACCATCATGCAGCGGGCGATGTCGGCGTCCCAGTCGGCATCGGCCATCTCGGTGCCGCTAACGCTGAACCAGGCGATGTCACCGAGTTCGTCGTCGCGCCGCCCCGGCCGTCCGGCAAAGAACCGGCGGCGCCGGAACACCGGGTGCGCCCGGCGGAAATCGGACAGCGCCGAGGTAAACGCGGCCAGGTCGGCGTACGACTCGGCGAGCGACCAATCCACCCAGGAGATCTTCTTGTCCTGGCAGTAGGCGTTGTTGTTGCCGTCCTGGGTGCGGCCGATCTCGTCGCCGTGCAGGATCATCGGGACGCCCTGGGACAGCAGCAGGGTGCCCAGCAGGTTGCGCTCCTGCCGGCGGCGCAGTTCGAGCACGGAGGGGTCGTCGGTGTCGCCCTCTGCACCGCAGTTCCAGGACCGGTTGTCGTCCGCGCCGTCGCGGTTCCCCTCGCCGTTGGCCTCGTTGTGCTTTTGGTGGTAGGAGACCAGGTCGCGCAGGGTGAAGCCGTCGTGCGCGGTGACAAAGTTGATCGACGCGTAGGGCCGCCGTCCGTCGTGCTGGTACAGGTCGGAGGAACCGGTGATGCGGGACGCGAACTCGCCGAGGGTGGCGGGCTCACCGCGCCAGAAGTCGCGCACCGTGTCGCGGTACTTCCCGTTCCACTCGGTCCACAACGGCGGGAACTGACCGACCTGGTAGCCGCCGGGGCCGACATCCCAGGGCTCGGCGATCAGCTTGGCCTGGCTGATGACCGGATCCTGCTGGACCACGTCGAAGAACGCCGCCAGCCGGTCGACGTCGTAGAACTCCCGGGCCAGGGTGGCGGCGAGGTCGAACCGGAAACCGTCGACCCGCATCTCGGTCGCCCAGTAGCGCAGCGAGTCCATGATGAGCTGCAGGGAGTGCGGGTGACGGACGTTCAGCGAGTTACCGGTGCCGGTGTAGTCCATGTAGTACTGCGGGTCGTCGTCCACCAGCCGGTAGTACGCGGCGTTGTCGATCCCGCGCAGGGACAGCGTCGGCCCGAGGTGGTTGCCCTCGGCGGTGTGGTTGTAGACCACATCCTGGATGACCTCGATGTTCGCCTCGTGCAGCGCGCGCACCATGGCCTTGAACTCCTGCACCTGGTTCCCATCACCGGCGGCGGCGTAGGCGGCGTGCGGAGCGAAGAAGCCGATGGTGTTGTAGCCCCAGTAATTGCGCAGGCCCCGCTCTTCCAGCACCTTGTCGGTGAGGAACTGGTGGACCGGCATCAGCTCCACGGCGTTCACCCCCAGCCGGCTGAGGTGCTCGATGATCGCCGGGTGAGCGATGCCCGCGTAGGTACCGCGCAGATCCTTCGGTACCCTGGGATGGCGGTGGGTCAGCCCTTTTACGTGGGCCTCGTAGATGACGGTCTCGTTGTAGGGGATGCGCGGCGGCCGGTCGTTAGCCCAGTCGAAGAACGGGTTGACCACGACGCCCTTGCACATGTGGGGGGCCGAATCGTCGTCGTTCCGCTCGGCCGGCTCGCCGAAGCGGTAGCCGAACAGCGACTCATCCCAGTCGACCTCGCCGGTGACCGCCTTGGCGTACGGGTCGAGCAGCAGCTTGTTCGGGTTGCAGCGCTGGCCCTGGGCGGGATCGTAGGGGCCGTGCACGCGGTAGCCGTACTGCTGGCCCGGCCCGATGCCGGGCAGGTAGCAGTGGTGGACGAAGCCGTCCACCTCGTTCAGCTTGATCCGCTCTTCCGCCCCGGCCCTGTCGAACAGGCACACTTCCACGAAGTCTGCGATCTCGGAGAACAACGCGAAGTTGGTGCCCGCGCCATCGTAGACGGCTCCGAGGGGATAAGACGTGCCGGGCCACGGCGGCATGGGAACTCCTCGACGGTCAGGCCGCCCAGGCGGCCGGTACAGAGGGCAGCATAGGGCGGCCCGGCATTTCACGCACTACGGGCCAGCCGGGCCGGCTGTGACCTGCCGGGCCGCTGTGGCCAGCCGGGCCGCTGTGGCCCGCGGGTGCGCTACGCGCCGACCGCGGGCTGCCGCTGCCCCGGCGCGGCCGCGGGCCGTGGCCCGAGGCCGACGCCCGGATCGGCGGCCGATCCGGCGTCCTCGGCGACGGTCCCGCCCTGGCCCTTCTGCTGGGCCGGGTCACCGTTGATCACGGTGTCGTTCATGATGCCGATGACCTTGCCCGCTGGTACCGAGAGGACCGTCACACCCAGGCAGACCCAGAACAGCCACCACAGATGGTTCACGATGGCCAGGCCGCCCGCGGTGAAGGCGACGATGAGGACGCCGACCAGCACCCAGGAGACCGGCCTGCCGTGCAGATGGTCGTGCCCGCCGACCGGCCGCTCGCCGGGCAGGTGGCTGCCTAGCGCCGTACCGTGCTCGGCTGCCCCGTCCGTGTCAAAGCTCATGCAGGCCGTGTGCCCGGCCACGGGGCGTTCATGCATCAGGTTGACGCAGGTCACAGCGGAGTTGACCCAGTTCAGCGGGCTCAGCGGGCGGGCAGCGCGGCCCTGATCTTCTCGGCGTAGGCCTCGGCAGGGTGACTGGCATCGTAAGGATGCCGGGGGCCGAGCCAGAAGCGCAGGCCGTCCTTGCGGTTGCGCGGGATGACGTGCAGGTGCAGGTGCGGCACGGACTGGCTGACGACGTTGTTGACGAGGATCATCGACCCGTCGGCGCCCAGGCCGGTCTCCACCGCCCGCTCGAGGCGCTGGGCTTCGAGGAAGAACTCGGGCACCCGGTCCGCGGGCAGGTCGCTCAGCAGCTGGACGTGCTGCTTCGGCACGAGCAGCGTGTGCCCACGGAACAGCGGCCGGTGGTCGAGGAAAGCGATGAGGTGCTCGCTCTCCTCGATGATGATCTCTGGCTTCGCCTCGCCGTTGATGATGGCGCAGAACACGCAGGGCTTGCTCGCTTCGGGCACCGGCCCATGCTAGGCGAGGCGGTGGCCTGGGCGGAGTAAGGTATCCGGTGTGCTGAGCCGCAGCGATCTCGAGGCGTTGTCCTCCCACGAGCTTCACGACCTGGCCATGCGCCGCGCGCTGCATCACGGGGACTTCGGGTTCCTCTGGGAACTGCTGCGCGAGATCCCGGCGGCGGAGGCCATCGAGGGCAACCCCGCACGAACCGGCGCGGATATGTACCGTATATCCGCACTGATCACGGACGCGCTGGGTTCCGGCGAGGGCCAGACCGCGGACGCGCTCCGGCCGCTTTACATCGACTACCTGGAAAAGCACGGAGAGTTACGGCTGGCTGTTCGTGGGCTCAAACCGGTAGCCAACCCGGTATTCGGTCGCCAGGCAGGGACCGTAGGACGGCCCGAGCTTGCGCCGCAGCCGGCTGACGTGCACGTCGACGGTGCGGGTCGTGGAGTTCGGGGTCTGGCCCCACACCCGGTGGAGCAGGTCAGCCCGGCTGAAGACCTGAGCCGGGTTCGCGCTCAGGAAGGCCAGCAGCTCGAATTCCTGGTACGTGAGGACGACCTCCTCCCCGTTCAGCCAGACGCAGCGCCGGGCGTGATCGACGATGAGGCCGCCAGCCGGCGGCCGCGACGCGATACTGGGGCCGACGGGGGTCGCGTCCCTGGGCACCCGGTAGCCCCAGATGGCCAGTGAGCTAGCCGTACCGGGAATGGGAACGATGGCCAGCAGCGTCCCCTCGGGTCCTGGCAGCTCTTCCGGGAGAGGTGGCGCCGGCTGGACTGGTGCTGGGATCTGAATTACTTGCGCGGTGCCGAGCGTATCGGCGGCCATGTGACTCCTTCGCATCGAGAGCGGGCGGCCCTCACGTGTCCGGCTGCGGGTCAGGGCAGGGGCGGACACTGGGCGCTGGCGACGCGGACGAAGTCCACATGGCCTCGTCGCACCAAGCGCGTGGAGGTGGTCACGACTGCCTATCCTACTAAATAGGTCTGTTTAATCAAGAAACTTTAGACGGCGGCTATTCGAAGGTGGCGCCGTCCGGCAATTCGCCGCCGTACCAGGCCTCGATGATCTGGCGCGCGATCGAGATCGGCGGCGGCAGGGCCAGCTGGCGGCCGGTCAGGGCCGCGAGCAGCTCGTCGCGGGAGTACCAGTGCGCTTCGCCGATCTCGTCGGTGTCGACCTGGATACGCTGGCCGCCCTCGGCGAAGGCGTGGAACCCGAGCATCAGGCTCCGCGGCATCGGCCACGGCTGGCTGCCGAGATAGGTCACCCGGCCGACCGTGATGCCGGTCTCCTCGTGCACCTCGCGCGTGACGGCATGCTCGGCCGACTCCCCCGGGTCGACGAACCCGGCCAGAATGGACACCCGCCGTTCCGGCCATGCCCGGTTGCGGGCCAGCAGGCACCGGTCGGCGGGATCGGTGACGAGCATGATGACCGCGGGGTCGGTGCGCGGGAAGTGCTCGGTGCCGTCGTTGGGGCAGGTGGTCGAGTGCCCTCCGGGGTTCACCGTGGTCGCCGTACCGCAGATCGGGCAGTGGGTGTGTGTGTCGTGCCAGTTGGCGAGCGCGACGGCGTTCGTGAGCAGGCCGGCGTCGCGGTCCCCGAGCAGCGCGCCCACCTGGCGCAGTGAGGCCGCCCGGACGCTGGCCCCGTCCGGCGCGCGCGACCCGTCGGGGGCCACCTGGTCCAGCGGGGTGTCGACGCCGAAGTAGGCGATACCGGCGGGGTCCACGCCGAGCAGGAAGCGGACTCCCGGCGGCGCTGCAGCGGGGGACACGAACTCCAGCTCCGCCCGGCCCTCGGCGAACCGGACCAGGGCCATGCCCCCGTTGATCACCAGCACGCGGGTGTCCGGGTCGGCCCAGGCGGCCGCCAGCCAGGCCGGGTCGGACCGGTGCCCGGTGGCCCGGTCGACACCTTCGCGGGCGAGCGCCAGCCGGCCGAGCTGCTGTTGGCCCGTCACGGACGCGGCTCGGCGCCGGAACCCAGCTCGGTGGCCGCGAGTTCCTCCCACAGGTACGCGGCGGCCTCGGCCCCGGTGAGCAGCAAGCCCATCTCCACCTTTTCGTTCGGCGCGTGGATGCGGTCAGAATCCAGGCCGACCGCGACGAAAACGAGCGGCGCGCAGAGTATGTCGGCCAGGTCCGCCTCCGGGCCGCTGCCGCCCTCCCGGGTGAACAGGATGTCGCGGCCGAAGGCCCGGCCCAGGGCGCGGCGCGCGGCGCGGACCGCGGGCGAGTCGATGGGAGAATGGGAGGCCCGCGCCCCCGGGCCGCCGAATGTCACCCCGGCTTCGATGCCGGGCGGGGTATACGTGGACACGTAGTCCTCCAGCGCGGCCGCCACGTCGGCCGGTTCCTGGTCAGCGACCAGCCGGAACGAAAGCTTCGCGTGCGCTTCGCGCGAGATGATCGTCTTCGTGCCGGGCCCGGTGTGGCCGCCCCACATCCCGTTGATCTCGGCGGTCGGGCGGGCCCAGATCCGTTCCAGGGTCGTGAAGCCCTGCTCGCCATAAGCGGCGCGGCTGCCGCCCGCCTCGGCCAGCCAGGTCTTCTCGTCGAACGGAAGCCGGGCGAACAGCTCCCGTTCTTCCGTGGTAAGCGGGAGTACGGCGTCGTAGAAGCGCGGCAGCGTGACCCGGCCCGCCTCGTCGTGCAGTCCGGCCAGCAGCGAGGCGAGGGCCTGCAGCGGGTTGGGCACCGCCCCGCCGAACGAGCCCGAATGCAGGTCCCGCTCGGGACCGGTCAGGTCGATCTGGGCGTCCAGCAGCCCCCGCATCCCGGTGCACATCGAGGGAACCTCGGCGGACCACATCGTGGTGTCGCTCACCACGATGACGTCGCAGCCGAGCCGGGTCCGCTCGCGCCGCAGCAGATCGGCGAAGTGCGGCGAGCCGGACTCCTCCTCGCCCTCGATGAGCAGCTTGAGGGTGACCGGCGGTGCCGCCCCACCGGACGCGGCCAGCGCCGCGCTCACCCCGAGGGCGTGGAACAGCACCTGGCCCTTGTCATCCGAGGCGCCGCGGCCCAGCAGCCGGCCGCCTTCTTCGGCCGGCTCGAACGGAGGGCTGCGCCATTCGTCCAGCGGCTCGACCGGCTGCACGTCATGATGGCCGTAGACGAGCACCGTCGGCGCGGCCGCATCATCGGCGGCCCATTCGGCGAAGACGGCGGGCTGCCCGCTCCCGGGCGGGTCGCCGGTCTCCCACACCTCGGCCACCGGGAACCCGGTGGCACGCAACCGGGCAGCCAGCCAGTCGGCGGATTTCCGGACATCATCCCGCCGCGCGGGATCCGCCGAGATCGACGGGATGGCCAGCCACTCCTTCAGTTCGGTGAAAAAGCCGCTGGCGTTCGCCTCGACGTAGGTTCGGACATCCATGAAGCCACTCTAGCCAGGCCTAGCCGCCCGACTGGGCGGGCCTGGAGTCCTGGTCAGTGCCGGACGGTGGCCACGCCGTGCACGGGGTGCGGAGACCCTCCCCCGGCCTGGCAGCCCTGTACCCAGGCGATCCCGCACGCTGCGGCCGAGCTGCCCCGGGACGGCCCGATGCGGCTCAGCACGGTAACCGAGATCAGGATCATGAACATGACGAACGCCGCCATCGCCACCGGGGCGAAGCGGACCGCCCGGGACGGTGGTTGCAGCAACCGCTCCCGCAGCGGCATCGCCTCGTGGAAGGTGAGGCGGTTGAACGCCGCGAGCTTGGCCGCCAGCTTCGGGTCCGAACCGTGGAGCGCCCGCTCGATCTGCCCCAGCAGGCGCTGCTCATTCGGTCCAAGGCCCATCGGCTACCTCCGGATGAATCCGGCTGGCGGTACCGCAGGCCGACGCGCGTCAGCATGGTCCCCGTCCAGCAGTATGAACAAACTGTTGCGCCAACCAGCGGCCCCTACGCTGCGGCCAGGAACTCCCGCCACGCCACAGCCGCGGGTACCGAAGACCGGCCCGCTGGAGCGCGAAGACGCGCACAGTCTACGGGCCGGCCAGACCCGTCCGTGCCAGCCTGGCCAGATCGTGGTCAGGCCGACGCGGTGGCGCGGGACCGGCGCGCATGGTCCGGATGGACCTCGCGGCGACGGCGGACGGCGGCGGCCAGTGCGTCGAGAACCTGTGCGGTGGTGTCGAAGTCCATGCAGCCGTCGGTGATGCTCTGACCGTAGACCAGGCCGGCGGGGTCGCCGGGGGCCTGCTTCCCGGCTGTGATGAAGCTCTCCAGCATCACGCCGATGAGGCCCTGCTCGCCAGCGGCGATCTGCTCTCCCAGCGCGTCCGCCACCACGGGCTGCCGACGGTAATCCTTCTCGCTGTTGCCGTGGCTCGCGTCGACCATCAGGCGCCGGGGCAGTCCCGCCCTGGTGACCAGGTCCAGGGCGGCGGAGACGTCGCCGGCGTAGTAGTTCGGCCCGGACCGGCCGCCGCGCAGGATGATGTGGCACTCGCTGTTGCCCGCCGTGTTCACCACGGCCGCGGCGCCGGCGGGCGTCACCCCGAAGAACGTGTGCTGGGCCGCGGCCGCGCGGCAGGCGTCGATCGCCACCTGAGCATCCCCGTCGGTCCCGTTCTTGAAGCCCACCGGCATCGACAGGCCGGAAGCGAGCTGCCGGTGCACCTGGCTCTCCGTGGTCCGCGCGCCGATCGCGCCCCAGGCCACAGCGTCCGCAATGTACTGCGGGGTGACCGGGTCCAGCCATTCGCACCCCACCGGCAGGCCCAGCTCGACCACATCCAGCAGCAGCCGGCGTGCGGTGCGGAGGCCGCGGTGGACGTCGTAACTGCCGTTCAGGCCCGGGTCGTTGATCAGGCCCTTCCAGCCGGTCACCGTCCGCGGCTTCTCGAAGTACACCCGCATCACGATCAGCAGCTCCTCGTCCAGCGAGCGGCGCAGCCCGGCCAGCCGCCGCGCGTAGTCCAGGGCAGCGACCGGGTCATGCACCGAGCAGGGGCCGACCACGACCAGCAAACGGTCGTCGGTGCCCTCCAGCACCGCGCGCACGTCCGCGCGGCCCTGCTCAACGGTGGCCTCCCGGGCCTGCCCCAGCGGAAGCTCCTGCAACAGCGCCGCAGGCGCCAGCAAGGGTTCGTAGCCGAGGATCCGTGTGTCACTCGTGTGATGGGGCATCGTATGTCTCCTTATTTACAGGGACCGACACCCGCGCCCCGGGAACCAGTCTGTCCTGACATGACAAAGACAGAGGCAGTTGCCTCTGTCTTTTCCGGCTCCAGGTGGGTGATCAGCGTTGGCGGACGCGGCTGGCTACACCTGGAGCCAGCCCAAAGCGCCAATACCATCGCGACATGCCATTCATGTTACACGTTGATCGTCAAGCCAGTTAGCTACCCCGCAATTTCGGAGGCATCCCATGCTTGTTGCGTTCTCGGTCACACCGCTCGGCACGGGGGAAGGCGTCGGGGAGATCGTCGCCGAGGCGGTCCGGGTGGTCCGCGACAGCGGGCTGCCGAACCAGACCGACGCGATGTTCACCACGGTCGAGGGCGACTGGGTAGGGATTCAATAAACTATTTTCGGCGGACCTGCTATCCGCAGCACGGTAACTGCCTCTGAGCAGCAGAAAGGCCGTCCAGCGGGGTGGCCTGCTTGCGGGGCAACGCCGTCTCAACCGGTTCCCGTTGGGGTATCCAGGCGGTTGCGGCGGCGATGGCCAGCCAGCACATCTCTTCATTAGTTGCAGCCTGTGTGCTCTCGGCAACGGCCTGGATGTGAGTCTTGATGAGCTTCCGCTCGCTTAGGAACCCTCCGGGGAGATGATGCCACCGGGCCTCGATCTCGGCCATCCGGCCGGCCGCTTCTAGCCGCTGGATGTACCGTTCGCCCGACTGGCCCTCACCGGCCAGGTATGCCTTGTTGGCCTGGTCCCAGTAGATGATGTCGCTGATGATGTCATGCATCGTCCGACTCCGCTTCTTCCCTGTTTGATCTGACAGTCTGGCTGTTAGGTCTGACAGCGCTCTGATGCGAAGACCCCCGAGCGTGGACGCTCAGGGGTCGCCTGGTTCGTCTGCGGCTACTTGTCCGCTTTTACCAGGCGTACCGGCGGGGGGCCGCAGGTGCGGTCGTGGAGCCCGGCACGGCAGCACGCGCAGACGTTGCTGACGTGCTGGCTGAAGCAGGGGCACTGCTCGCAGTCGGGGCAGCGGCATTCGCCTGGCTTGTCGGTGAACCTGTAGGGCGCTGAGCCGGCCGGCCCGCCGGGGCCGGTGCCGGTGCGGCCCTCCGGGTGGTCCGCGGTCACTGCGGCCTCGGCGGTGGGAGCGGGGACGGCGGGTGCCCGTTCGGGCTGCGTCCCTGGGCGCTGCCGCCCCGGTCGGATGTTCCGGGTGCGCCCCCGCGCCCCGCGCCCTGCCCTGGCCGGGGCTACCCCGGCTTCTTGATCGGGGTCTTGTTCTCGCTTGCCACTTGGCTGCCTTCCGTGTAGTGCCATATTACTTACTGCCTGGGTCATGACTCCGTGACGGTGACTGCCCAGGCGTCCGGGTCCTGCGGTCGTTCGCCTGGTTCCTACTCAAGGCAGACGCGGTCGCCGCTCACCGCCTGCTTCCTCTTTCGCGCAGGTCGGGCACAGCAACTCGTCGTCCTCCGGCCAGTTGGACCGAGGGGCGCAGGTCCATCCCCAGTCGCGGGTCAGTTCCTCGCGGGCCTGCTCGGTGCTGGCGAAGGTGACGGTCATGCCGAGCGACTCGTCCCATGGGACGGCCCGGCACCGGGAGCAGGCGGCGGTGACCCACTCCCTGGTGCCACTGCCGGGTTCCCAGGTGCGGCGGGCCCACGGGCCGCCCAGCGGCACGGCGACGGAGACGGGGGCACGGTTGCGGCTTGCTCGTGTCGTTCATCGGGGGCCGCCGCTGTTGAGGATGGCGGCGATCACGTTGTCGATGTCGGTGCAGGGCGGTTCGGTGCCCTTGGGGACGAGGTGGTAGGTCAGGTTCAGGAAGTGCTGGACCGTAGTGGCGGGGCCTCGAACCGGGTGTCGCCGCCGGGGTCACCAGCCCGATGCACACGGTCCAGCGGCCGTCGTGGGCCGACCAGACCCGGATGCCCCCGAAGGTGGCGGGGCCGATGAGGCGCTGGTCCAGCAGTTCGCGGGCAAGGACCAGGTCCAGGTGCTCAAGGCCCGGGGGGGAACAGGAGGCGGACTTCGTAAGGCTCTTTCCTGTCGTAGGCGAGCGTGGCGCGCAGCTCGTACCGCTGCCCGCCCTCGAACATCAGCTGGCCGGCCGGCTGGTTGATGGTGTCCATCTTCACCGTGTGCCTCCTGCCTCCAGGGATGGCAGGGCGGCCGGGTCGGCCCGCATAACGCGGGCGGCGGCCTCGATGAGCTTGAGCGCGAGCCCGGACGCGTGCTCGGCGCTGAGCCGGACGGTGCCCCGGGGCGCGGTCGCGGCGACCTGGATGATCACCTGGCCGTCGATGGTGCCGACGGCGAACGGGTACCCGTCGGCATCCCGCAGGACCACCGGCCAGTCCAGGCCCGCACCGGGCACGACCTTACCTGTCCGGCCCCCGGGGCGTGCTCCGGCCGTTGCGCCGCTGTCGGCGGGGGGCGCGGGCGCGTCTTGCCTCATGTGCCGGTTCCTCCTTCGCGGCAAGGCCGGTTCCAGCGGGGCGGCCCCCGGGCCCGCCACGCCGTGGTCGCGGTCCGGCGTCACCGGTCCCCCTTCAACACCTCGAAGTCTGGCGGGAGCTGGGCCTCGCACTCCGGGCACAGCCGCGCGACGAGGGTCCGGGCGAGGTCGCGGACGTCCTCCGGGTGCTCGTGCGCGGACGGCACGGGCCGGCCTTGCCGGGCCAGCTCCAGCCACCTACGGTCCAGCTCGCGGCGCTGCCGCGCCCGTTCCCGGGCCGCGCCCAGCGCAGCGCTGAGCGCTCTGGCGGAAGCGTGCGCGATCTCGTCGGCCCACAGGACCGCGACGAGGAACACCAGGATGAGCACCGCGTGCCAGGCACCGCCCAGCGCCAGGGCGACGCCCGGCACGGCCGCCCGCCCGGCCGACGGCCGGGCGCTCACCGGGCACCGCCCAGGCCAGGACCCGCCGCCAAGGCGGGGCCGATCATGACGGTCACCGCCCCGCGCGGGCTCCGGCCCGCCGTCACGCTC